>Ga0180007_10000373_pt1 | contig 79055 bp, 66 predicted proteins | sample MM_PC_MetaG_FD_121122 | JGI IMG/M metagenome (GOLD analysis project Ga0180007, IMG submission 121122) | Groundwater microbial communities from the Aspo Hard Rock Laboratory (HRL) deep subsurface site, Sweden - MM_PC_MetaG | ecosystem: Environmental > Aquatic > Deep subsurface > Groundwater... | reverse complement strand
TCCTATGAACTTTACACCAACAGTTTTGAACTGCCCACAGCCGAGCCCATTGCCGATGTTGTGCCCGAGCAGTACGACCTCAGTTTGAATCTGGAGGTCGAGTCCATGGCCAAGGATACCACCTTGCCCGTGGACATCACCTTTGATCTGGTCATCGGAGGAACCACCTATCCCATGACCTTTTCTGAGCCCAATGAATACAACCTGCTCAGGAAAAAGGCCAAACAGACCTATGAAGTCACATGCCGGCCCGAGGACCGGGATGGATATCCAGTAGGCGACCGCTGTGCCTCCTTGTACCGCCAGCAACAAACCGGAAAAACCTACAGTCTGCTCATGAACAAAGATGCCTATGATGCACTGAAAACCCGGACAACGGATACTGCGTGTTCGCTGGTCGTGACCATGGACCCGGCCCTGACCATCGAGGAGTATAACGATAATCTGGCGGACAATACCGTGACACTTCCGGTGATGTTTCTGGCACCGGAAGCACCCTCAAGCAAATCAAAAATGATCGATCAACCCGGATCATCAGAAGTGAACCTGTTTAATCTGCGCGGTGGAAACAGTTACGGGAATAGTGATTTCGGAATCGATTATACAATAGGGCCCAAGATGGATTACCGGAAAGTCACTCTGGACGGGTATGAAGCGCCTTATGCCGTGAAATTTGATGGTACGGGTGTTGTCAATGCAAACGTGTTCGGCCTTTCAGTCACCCCCCTAAATGCAGGACCGGAATTTGATTTTGACTTCAGCACCGGAGGCCTGGAACAATCCTATTTCAAATGCGGCTTATATGTCTTCGGATACAGCATCTGGGCCGTTGAGGCCACCATGCCGGACGATTTCGTGGCAAAGGGAAGTGTCTCCCTGTGGAACACCCAGGACGATGACGGGAATGAAAAGTACGTCAAACGCGCGGAAAAGAAAAAGTCCAAGACATTTATTGTCGGTGTGGTCCCGATCACTGTGGAGGGCGGTGTGGTCGGCGAAATCGGCCTTCGTGGGGATCTCAGTTTTGAAACAGGAAACAAGCTGACCCTGGCTGCCGGCCCCTTTGTCAGTCTCACCGGAATGGTGGAAGGCGGGGTCGGTGTTCCCGGATTCTCCGTGGGTGCCGGGGTGGAACTGTTGCTCATCGACCTGTCATTGGCCTTCAGTCCCAGTCTCATGCTCAAACCCGAGGTCCCCATCGGCATCTTCGAACTCAAGGTACCCATCATATTGACCACCCTTGACGGACGTGCCTATCTGTTTGCCCGGGCCTTTTTCTGGGAATACGACTACACCATCATTGAATGGGAAGGATACACCTATGAAATAAATCTCTTTCCCTTGTTCTACAAAGGATTCGGCGCCACGGACTTGTATAATGTCAGTTATTACACCACAACCCAATTTGGCGGCCCATCAATTGCCGGGGGCCGGGAAGGGCTTCTGTCCCATGATTGGGGGACAGGAGGTCCTGCGGAGCTAAACGGACAGGTGGATAATTTTTCAGCCGTCTTTGAAGGGTACTTTGAATTCTCCGGCACGGATAATTACATTTGGGGTGATACGGGCTCAAGCTATGGCAGTGATTACACCTTCTATGTCATCGGTGACGATCATCTAACCATCAAAATGGACGATAAGGCCATCCGGTCTCAGGCTTTCTACGGAGAGACTCATTTTGTGGAGACCATTCCTGCTGGTTTTCATAAACTTACCGTGAACTACGTCGAGTGGGAGAATTTGGCAAAGCTCCAGCTTTATTGGACATCCGCCAATCAGTTCGCCACGTTCTACTATAACAATACGGACTTTTCAGGTGACCCTGTCCTGTTTGAAACAACAAATACCATCGATATGAGCTGGGGGGATCAAAGCCCAAAACCCGGCGTGGTGAACTCAGATTATTTCAGCGTTCGGTACCAAGGCGATTTTACATTCCCCGAGTCAACCGATTACCTGTTCAATGCCTATGGGGATGACCTTGTCAGAATTTACGTGGACGGCGAACTGATCCTGAGCGGAGACTATTCGGCGCCTGTAAACGCGACAAAATATCTGACCGAAGGGATCCACAATGTGAAAGTTGAGCATGTCGAGACTTACGGTGGGGCGGGTCTCCGGGTGTCCTGGGCTCCGAAGAATACCTTTGTGGGAGCCTATTACAACGAACGCACCTGCAAGAGCAGGGCTATCAAAGTTCGAAACGATGGCGATTATCTCAAGGCCGATCCCGGATTGTGGGAGCACCATTTCCTGGCCGACTTCGGTTATGACAGACCCTCCTCCGAGGTGAACTATGACAACTTTGCCGCCAAATGGGAGGGGGCCTTCTACTTTGACGGAGGAGACTATGACTTTGTCATGACACGGGATGATGAGATTTCCGTGTGGGTGGATGATAAACTGATCGGGTCCTATGGAACAAGCAAGCGGGCCGACCTTGTCACTTCACCGATCACTCCGGGATGGCATATCGTTCGTATTCAGTATGTCGAGTATACCGGAAATGCCGTGGCTTCTGTGAAATGGGGAAAAAAGCAAAAAGATATCGTGACGGAATTTTACGGAACCGATTTTGATGAATTCGACAATCTGATCCCCAGAGCCATCAACAGGCGCAGCGACATGGAACAAGACTGGGGTAATGATGCCCCCACAACCGATGAATGGGCACTGGACAGCAATAATTTCACCATCATCTGGGAAGGTGATTTTGATTTTGAGGCAGCGCCCTACCTGTTTGAAGTGGGTGGTGACGACAACGCCCAATTGTATGTTGATCATGTCCCCATCGTAAAAACCACCTGGAAGGACTGGAAGGCCTTTACCACTGAATCACTCGCCATGAACCAGGGCACGCATCATATCAAGGCTGTGATCAAGGAAGGTGGCGGCAGTGCTTTGGGGCAGGTCAGATGGGGACAAATGACACCGAATACATTATACGGATTGAAATACGATAGTGCCTATACCCAATCCAGCGCCTCATTTCAAACCTTTGCACTTGACTTTGATTATAACTTTGGCAACGGACCTGCGTTGGGAGTCACAGACAATTTCATGATTGAATGGGTCGGCGTGTTCACGCTCACTGAGGATGGGTCCTATTATTTCGATGGCGTTGCGGATGATAAAATCGAGCTGTTGGTTGATAATGTGGTTTTGCAGACGTACATTACTCCTGGCTGGAACTACACAACCTTTATCGATAACGTTCTCTTCCGTGAGTTAACCCTATTAAAGCTTAAAAAAGGGACGCACTCCATTAAGATTCGTTACTGGGAATACACCGGTAATTCAATGGTGTCCTTTCAGATGCATAAACGATAGCCCGTGTTCACATTCCCAGGGCAATCCTGTGTTGCCCTGGGAAAAACACCTTAGACAGCTGTTCGTGGCATCGGAAGGTCATTGGATTATATTGGGGATGGCTTTGATAACCGTGACACGAACGGCAGATTAAATGAGAGAAATACGTCTTGGATAAGAAAAGATGACCTGACCATGTTAACGGTGATTATGGCCAGGTATCCAGCGTTTTTGTAAAAATTTTGATTATTTTCCCGTTTAAAAGGCTTTGGGTAGAAATCATAAACAAGATAAAAAACAGTGTCCATTGGAATAGGGTAACAATTTATATACTACCTAATTTATTTAATATTCCATATAATTTATTTGCCTGCGCCTGTATTTGAAAATAACTGAAAGAATTATTTTACCAGTGTATTATTTGATACAATATCCAATAATATCCTTGAAGATCCTGGGATATGCCCTATAATAAAGTTAAATAAACAATTTTACTCCTAAAGTTTTTAACTATAGCGCCGATCTAATGAGTAAGTTACCGGATTGTTATAATCACTCGAAAGGAGGCTTGGGATGAAATACGGTGAAATCAAATGGAAGGTAGAAAAAGTCGTTTTTCAGATTCATGGGGGGGTAATTACCCGAAAATCCGAAGTTGATGAAGGCCGGACACTCATAAAAAAAGTCTCCGAACAAACTGACTGCACAGAACATTCAGAAGCTTCTGCCTGTTAGTTTTAGTCATAAAAATAGTATAGTAATAAAGGGCTTCTCCTTAGAGGGAAGCCCTTTTTTTATCGATCCTCACGATGTACACCATTGAAAAGCTTCTGACCCACAAAGATCCGCGTATGGCTCAACGATATGCCCACCTGAGAGACGAAACCCTATCATACCGGATAAGCATCCTGGCACCCGTTAAGTCAAAACAACAAGAGGGGGTCAATAGAGTTGCAATTCTCAAATTTGTAACTGTTCTGTACTACTAATATCAACCCATTTTTTGCATATTGCATCTTTTCCCGCAGTGACAGCGGCTTCAGTGTATGTTCAGAGTTCTGGATATTCTGATGTGTTTTCAAGGTGGCGGTACGTTCGACTATGCATAGGCCTTCGGGGCATACGCCAGGAAGAAAAATATCTGCACCTGTGAACCTTGCAAAACATCATACGTTGTGGGGAATGATTTTTTTAAGCCAATAAAAAAGGCCCTTGAATTTCTTCAAGAGCCTTTATTATCGAGTTGGCGGGAGCGACGGGACTCGAACCCGCGACCTCCGGCGTGACAGGCCGGCGTTCTAACCAACTGAACTACACCCCCTAAACTTTTTTTTGATGGAGTGGTGGGCGATGCAGGGCTTGAACCTGCGACTTCAACCTTGTAAGGGTTGCACTCTCCCAACTGAGTTAATCGCCCGAGTGCTTTGAATTTCGTTTATTTTCGATTTCCAAAACGGATGAATATTTAACAGGATAAGACTGACGAGTCAAGGGAATAATCATCGATTATTCCCTTTTTTTTTACCATTCTACGGCTCAATTTCAAAATCTTTGAATAAGGGTTCATTATCTTTCACAATAAGAGACAATTGGAGAACTTCATCCATGCTTTCCACAAACAGGATTTCCATCTCTTTGGTAATGAAGGCTGGTATTTCAGCAATGTCCTTTTCATTATCCTTGGGTGCGATAACACGTTTAATTCCGCCCCGGTGGGCAGCCAGGATTTTTTCTTTCAGACCGCCAATGGGAAGGACTCGTCCTCTCAATGTAATTTCACCGGTCATGGCTACCTGCCGGTTAACCGGTCTCTTTGTCAGAGAGGAAACCAGGGCCGTGCACATGGCAATACCGGCTGAAGGTCCGTCTTTGGGGATGGCTCCTTCAGGAACATGGATGTGGATATCGTTTTCACCGTAAAAATCCTTGTTGATATTCAGACGTTCTGACCGTGACCGAACATAGCTCATGGCAGCCCGTGCCGATTCTTTCATCACGTCCCCCAGCTTTCCTGTGACAATCAGGTTGCCTTTCCCGGGCATGGGGACCGTTTCGATGCATAACAGCTCTCCACCCACCGGCGTCCAGGCAAGACCCGTGACAATGCCAATCTGGTCTTTCTCTTCAAGTTGGGCATAACGAAACCTATCCGGACCGAGATGCTTTTGAATCGTTTTTGAGGAAATAATGACTTTTCCGTTGTTCTTTTTCTTGACAATCTCAAGGGCGGTCTTCCTGCAGATGGCGGAAATTTCACGTTCAAGGTTCCGGACACCGGCCTCCCGGGTATAATTTCTTATGATCGTATAGATGGAATTCTTGGAAAAAGAGACGTTCTCCATGGATAAACCGTTCATCTTCACCTGTTTGGGGACCAGATAATCCTTTGCAATCTGGTATTTTTCAATTTCCGTATAACCTGCAATCCGAATAACCTCCATTCTGTCCTGCAAGGGCAGAGGAATATCGGAAAGGGTATTGGCTGTGGTGATGAACATGATATCGGACAAATCATAATCCAGATCCAGAAAATGATCGTTGAATTTGTTGTTCTGTTCGGGGTCGAGTACCTCAAGAAGGGCCGAGGAAGGATCCCCCCTGAAATCCATACTCATCTTGTCAACTTCATCCAGACAGAATACGGGATTGTTCACACCCGCCTTTTTAAGGTTCTGGATGACTTTTCCCGGAAGGGCTCCCACGTATGTCCGCCTGTGCCCCCGGATTTCCGCTTCGTCCCTGACTCCACCCAGTGAAATGCGGATAAAGCGGCGACCCGTTGCCCGGGCAACGGATTTGGCCAGGGATGTTTTTCCCACACCAGGCGGCCCTACAAGACAAAGAATGGGGCCTCTGATCTTATTGACGAGACATTGAACCGCCAGGTATTCCAATATCCTCTGTTTTGGTTTTTCAAGGCCAAAATGGTCATCGTTGAGGATTTGCTCGGCCCGGTCCAGATCGTTGCTGGTCTTGCTCCTGTTATACCAGGGAAGGTCAAGAATCCAGTCAATGTAATTTCTGACAACACTGGCTTCAGCGGACATGGGCGACATCATCTTGAGTTTTTTGAACTCCTGCCTGATCTTATATGCCGCCTCTTTGGTCAGTTTCTTGGCACCGATCCGTTTATCGAGTTCCTGGAGCTCATCATCAGCAGAGTCATCCGCCCCCATTTCCCGTTTGATGGCTCGCATCTGTTCATTCAGGTAATAATTTTTCTGGGTCTGCTCAATCTGATCCCGTACCCGTCCCTTGATTTTCTGACCCATGGAATAAATCTCGCCTTCACGTTTGACAAGTTTAAGAAGAAGGGTCAGGCGTTCCGATGGATCAACCGCTTCAAGGAGCTGTTGCTTTTCTGTCACCTTGAATGAAATATGGGAGGAAATCGTATCCGCAAGTTTTGACGGATTGGAAATGGTGGACACTTTGGTGATAATATCTTTGGAAATGCTCTTGTTGATCTTGCTGTAAGATTCAAAGGCACTTGTCACTGCACGGACCAACGCTTCTAACTCAGGTGTCATCGTGTCATCTTCGATCACGGGCTCCAGCTCAACCCGAAAAAAATCTTCATTGCTGATGAATTTAATGATCCGTGCGCGTGCTTTACCTTCCACCAGAGCCTTGACGGTCCCGTCTGGAAGCCTGAGCAATTGAAGAATGGTCCCCACGGTTCCTGTGGCATTGATGTCTTTTTCCTTAGGGGAATCAACGCCTGCAGCCTTCTGGGTCGCAAGAAAAATAGTTTTATTCTTGTTCATGGCTTCTGCGAGGGCATTAACAGACTTTGTCCTTCCCACAAATAGGGGAACCACCATATGGGGGAATACGACGATGTCTCTTAGGGGCAGAATGGGAAGAATGATACTTGAATCGTCAGAATCATCCGGTTTAAAAATCTTGGGTATATTTATCATATCAGCAACTAAATAAGTTAAGGAATGGATGAGTACTTGACATTGGGTTCGTCACACCATCAAGCACGGGATGAAAACCGTTGATGACAGTTAACACTATTCGAATACTGCATGGTAATAAACCGGAGGACCTTGGGCCTCCCGGTTTATTCTACCATGGGTATTAAGCTTGTTTTTTTGAAGAAGCATAAATAAGTAGGGGTTCTTCTTCGTTTAATATAACATCCTCACTGATCACGCATTCTTCCACGTTCTCAAGGGAAGGAATATCATACATGATATCCAGCATGGAGTTTTCAAGGATGGCACGAAGGCCCCTGGCCCCTGATTTCCGTTTCACAGCAAGCTTCGCAACAGCCCGGAGTGCATCCTCAGTCAAGCGCAGCCTGACACCTTCATACTCGAATAATTTCTGAAACTGCTTGGCCAGGGCGTTCTTGGGTTCCGTTAAAATCCTTACCAGTGATTCTTCGTTCAACTCACCAAGTGTCGCCACAACGGGCAATCTGCCCAGAAATTCGGGAATCAGGCCGTATTTCACCAGATCTTCGGTCTGAACATGTTTGAGCAGTTCACCCAGGCTTTTCTCGGTCTGTTTCTGGACATTGGCACCGAAGCCCATGGCTTTTTTCCCGGTTCTCCGCTGAACAACCTTTTCCAAGCCGTTAAAGGTCCCGCCGCATATGAACAGAATATTGCTGGTGTTCACTTTGACAAAATCCTGCTGGGGATGCTTTCGGCCCCCTTTGGGAGGTACGCTGGCCGTGGTTCCTTCGATGATTTTCAAAAGAGCCTGTTGAACACCTTCACCTGAGACATCCCGAGTAATGGAGGGATTGTCCGATTTCATGGCGATTTTATCGATTTCATCGATATAAACTATGCCGCGTTCAGCTTTTTCCACATCGTAATCGGCATTCTGCAACAGTGACAGAATGATGTTTTCAACATCCTCTCCCACATAACCTGCTTCTGTCAAGGTTGTTGCATCAGCAATGGTAAAAGGAACGTCCAGAAAACGTGCCAGGGTCTGGGCCAGCAATGTTTTACCACACCCTGTCGGACCAATCAGAAGAATATTACTTTTCTGAATTTCCACATCATCTGTTCGTACCGTTGAATCAAGTCGTTTGTAATGATTCCTCACAGCAACGGCGAGGATCTTTTTTGCATGATCCTGTTCAATCACGTATTCATCAAGCATTTTCTTAATTTCACGGGGCGTTAAAAGCTTTTCCGGATGCTCAATGGACCGATTGCTTTCATCATCGATAATTTCTCCGCAAAGCTGAATACATTCATCACAAATATAAACATTAGGCCCGGCTATGAGTTTTTTGACTTCTCTCTGATTTTTTCCGCAAAATGAGCAGAAAAGTTTATCATTTCCTTCTCCAGGATCTGTCATATTACTCCTCCGTTTTCTCCAGAGTTTCCAACTCGCCTCTGTTTGTAACAACGTGGTCAATCAATCCGTAAGATTTTGCTTCTTCACCGGACATGAAATAATCCCTATCCGTATCTTTTCTAATTTTTTTGATGTCCTGATTTGTGTGGAAAGCCAACATCTGGTTCAGGGTTTCCTTCATCCGAATGATTTCTTTGGCTTGAATTTCAATATCAGACGCCTGCCCTTGGGCACCACCCAGGGGCTGGTGAATCATAATTCTTGAATTGGGAAGGGAAAAGCGTTTCCCCTGTGTTCCCGCAGTAAGAAGAAGAGATCCCATGCTTGCTGCCTGTCCTATGCACACGGTTGAAATATCAGGTTTGATATAGCGCATGGTGTCATAGATGGCCATTCCCGCCGTCACGGAACCTCCGGGTGAATTGATATAAAAATTGATATCCTTTTCAGGGTCATCGGATTCAAGAAACAGCAATTGAGCAACAATCAGATTCGCAACATCATCATTCACGGCCGTTCCAAGAAAAATTATTCTGTCTTTCAGAAGTCGAGAGTAAATATCATAAGAACGCTCACCACGGCTCGTCTGCTCGATCACATATGGCATGGGTATATATGTCACGTTTATCCTCCTTTATGAACCCTTGTTGCCTTGCCCAGAATCATTTGGCCAGATTTACCAACGGATCATGTGCAAGGCCAAGAACTTGACCCCAAGAACTTGTTTTATACTAACATAGTCGAATAAAAAATTTACAGTTTTTTTTATTCCTGTGATGCATCCTCTAACTCGGGTTTGATTTCTTCAATAACACTATTATCAATAATAAGCTTTAATGCCTTTTTTTCAAGCAGGGTATGTTTGAAATATTCAATTTTGTCCGGATTTGATTTGTAAAAGGCACGAATCCCTTCCACTGGCTGATGAATGGCCTTGGCTGTTTCCTCGAAGCCTGCCTCCATTTCTTCATCGGTCAGATCGATTTTCTCCTGTTTAATGAGGGCACCCAGGATCAGGTGACGCCGGACTTGTTTTTCAGCAAGGCCGCCGTATTCCTTTTCAAGATCCTCACGGGTCTTGCCAATCTGTTCAAGGCTTATTCCGTTCATCATAAAGGCTTTTTCTGCCTCTGCGATGATGCTTGCAAGTTCGTACTGAACCATAAGGTCAGGCACTTCAAAGCTGACTTTTTCAATCAGGTTGGTGTGGACCTGCTCATTGAGCTCCTGTTCCATTCGTTTGTCGTATCCGCTTTTGAGGTTATCCATAATCGCGTCTCGAAGGGCATCAAGAGTTTCAAAGTCACCGACTCGTTTTGCAAATTCATCATCAAGTTCCGGCAGGACTTCGTGCTGAATGGCATTCAATTTAACCGTAAAGGATAAGGTATTGCCAGCTAAAGCCTTGTTGACATATGTATCGGCATAAACCACGTCAAACACTTTAACTTCGCCGGGTTGCATGCCCACAAGCTGATCGTCAAAATCATTTGAAAAAACAGCCGAACCGATTTTATGGCTCGTATTTTCGACCTTGGGGGTTGCATCAAACGGTTGCCCGTCTTTCAACCCTTCGTAATCAATAAGGACATAATCATTCTGCTGGGCAGCTCTTACTTCGTCAAGAGCAACCCGTTTGGCCAGATTCTTCCGAATCATTTCAAGCTGGGCATCAACTTCGTTTTCAGACGGCTCGTACATGGTTTTTTTGATTTGAATCCCTGAAAAGTCAATGGGGCCAAGTTCAGGCATCAGTTCAAGGGTGGCACTGAATTTATATGCGCTTTTGGGATCAAAGTCAGGCATATCCACCACAGGTTCACCGATATATTTCAGCTTGTTCTCCTGGATGGCTTCAAAAAGAGTTGTCTGGACCAGATGACTTACCACATCGGCATGCACATCACTCTTGAATTTTCTTTCCAGAACCGCTCTGGGTGCCTTGCCTGTTCTGAAACCATTGACCTTTGCCGTTTTTTTGAGTTTGTTGTAAGCGGCATCCACATCACTGACGACTTTTTCTTCCGGTACTTCAATATGCAGAATTTTCTTAACGGTATTTACGTCTTCAATCGATACTTGCATTATTTTTCCTCTTTTTGGCGGAGCCCCCGACGCTGTGGCCCCTTGTCTCTTGTTATTAACATGTTAAAACTCTGCACAGGGGCTCAAAAAAAGGCCCTCCATCTCGTGCCAGGGGCGATCAAGACCGGCAGAATAATCTAAAAAAAACTGTTCAAACTTTCTTTTATTCATTATATTACGCCCTATGGTTCACGTCGCAACATGAATAATAAGAATATATTCGTTCAATGTATTGGCCATTTTATATGTATTACACCAATATGAAAGCAAAGCCAATTTATGAAAGTAATATCAAAAGAAATGGCTGTCAAGAAAATTGAGACAAGAAATTTCGTGTGATAATCACTAATTATTCTTAACAAGGCCCATCACCCTATATTATGAAAAGTAATACGTTTTTTTTTGGATTGATCTTTTTTTTGGTCCTGGCCGGGATACCGTCCCAGGTTTCGCCCCAAGTCCCTCTGTTTTCAGGGTTAAAAAAAACCATTGTCATTGACCCGGGGCACGGGGGCAATGACACCGGGGCCAGGGGAACCGATAAGGCCCTTGAGAAGGACGTGACACTTTCCTTTGCAAAAACCATGAAAGCGGCCCTTCATAAAACATACCATGTTACCCTCACTCGGACCGATGATTATTCCATTGATAATCAGAGCCGAACAGAAACAGCGAACCGGTCCGGTGCCGATCTGTTTATCAGCCTCCATGCCGGTGGGAACTTCATCCATGAGAGCCAGGGCATAGGGATCTATTATTACGAAAGGGGACCGGGGCCTGATTTTAATCCTAACACTGATCAAGACGCATTGAACAAAAACATCCCCCCTGCGTCTTGGACCAGAACACAGGAGAAATATTCGCCAATAAGCCATGCCCTGGCCCAGTCACTTGCTGAGCATTTTGCCAAGGGCTCTTTGCATCGGAATATACATGTGGAGTCTCTGGCTTTGGTCGTCCTTTCCGGGGCAAGCATGCCCGCCGTTCTCATCGAGCTTGGCTATATCACCAGCCCCTTTGATGAGAAGCGCATGGCTAATCCCGACTATATATCTGATTTTTCGAAAGAATTCTGTACGGCCATTGATGAATATTTCAGCATATATTCCAAATAGTTTTTTTGACATTAAAATAACAGCGCCACCCAAATCTATCCGACCCTATAAAAGGACCTTTAACCCGGGTACAAAACGCCTGAATTTTGATGATTTATGGCTTGCAAGTTATATGAAAGAGTGGTAAATTGCGTTCTCTTCTGAGTTGGATAAGTGGAATAGCGGGGCGTAGCGCAGTCTGGTAGCGCGCTTGCTTTGGGAGCAAGATGTCGCAGGTTCGAATCCTGCCGCCCCGACCATTGCTATTGCCTTTGTCCTTACCATGAACCTTTCAGCCGCCTGTTTTGGTCAGCTTGCTTTTTCAACCGTAAAATGACGGTCCAGCCGCATTGTGCTGAACAAACCATATATGTCTTCTGCAATGTTGATGACCTTGAGTTTTCCACCCTTCTGATCAAGGGAATTATGTGTGGCAATGATAACACCAATTCCCACTGAATCAACCATTTCAACTCCAGACAGATCAATCACAAGCTCAGACGGGGATTCTTGGATCTGAGAATTTAATTCCGCTCTAAATTCATTGGCCATGGAAGCGACAACATCTCGACCCGGTTTTACAGTAACTTGGTTTCCGTCTTTATTGATTATGCTCATAAAACACCCCATGTAATAATAAATGATTCGTTGAAAAAAGTGTCACACACCAAAAGCTCATCATTATCCCATAAATAACACATGTAATTTATATGTTTATATTGAATTATCTGCTCATTTTTCGCAGTGTGAAATGAATAATGCACATAAATTGAGGAAGGAGGATCTCGTCACTCCATATTATTAATCGTAATTATTTTTACCATATTCATTCTCAAATCTCAAACGAATTGTTTACCCGATTATTTTTCTTCCGTTCCTTTCAGATAAAATCATTTCAACAAAAAGATCAAAAAACTGGTTGACACCGTCCGTAGTCATGCCGGATAAGTGGACAACGATCACGTGATTTTCTCCGAATCAGGACCTTATTTATAAAATAATGTTGATTGAAAACTCATAATCTCTACAAGCTCAACCATGAAGGAATAGGCATGTTGCCAAAAATTAGTTATGCAGATCTTAGAATAATGTTTTTCTCAGGCCTTTCAGGCCTTTTCATGTCCATGTCCTTTCCAAAAGCTGATTTGAACTGGCTTTCCTGGTTTGCCTTTATCCCTCTTTTTTACGTGATCAATAATATAAAGCCAAAGAAGGCCTTCCTTGCCGGCCTCAGCTTTGGCCTGGTCCACTTTCTTTCCCTCTTATACTGGATCATCACTGTTCTTAATATCTACGGGTATATTCCATTTGCCCTATGTCTCCCCATTCTGGGGCTTCTGACCCTTTATCTGGCCCTGTACCCAGCATTTTTTTCCTGGTTTCTTTTAAAATTTTGTAAAAAACCAGGTTTCCTTATACTTCTTGCTCCTCCCTTGTGGGTCTGCCTGGAGTTGATTCGGACCTATGCCTTTTCCGGTTTTCCCTGGGAACTTCTGGGCTATTCACAGCACAATTACATCAAAATTATTCAAATAGCTGATATAACAGGAGTATACGGCCTTTCCTTCCTGATTATGCTTGTAAATTGCAGCCTTTTTAGTCTTCTTCTCTTTCTTTCAAAAAAACCATGGCAGGGCCATCGTGTCACGCCGGGCATTGCCCTTGCCCATGTGGCGGCAGCAAGCGTTCTTTTTGCCCTTTGCCTTATTTACGGGGATTTCAGGATAAAACAGATTGATCAATGGGTATCAAAGGCACCCGGTTTGACTGTTTCCGTGATTCAGGGGAATATCGATCAATCACTGAAATGGACGCCGGCCTACCAACAACAGACCATTTTGAAATACAACCGCTTATCATCCCTTGCATCGGCAGATTCGCCCGACCTGGTGATCTGGCCCGAAACAGCAGCCCCTTTTTATTATGGAAATGACAAAGCCTTGACCCATCTCCTCATGCAAGGGCTTTCGAGTACAGGCAGGGATTTTATCATCGGCTTTCCCTCATTTGTCCAAAAACAAAACCATTTTGACTTTTACAATAGTGCCATACTTCTGGATCGGGATGGTGCCATCAAAGACACTTACAGTAAAGTTAAGCTGGTGCCTTTCGGCGAGTATGTTCCCCTGCAGAAATACATCCCCTTCATTCATAAACTAACGGAGCAATCCGGTGATTTTTATTCGGGACAAATGGGGGAAACCCTTGATCTTGACAAGGCTGTGGCCGGTGTTCAAATTTGTTTTGAGGTGATTTTTCAAAACCTGAGCCGGGCCATGGTAAACAACAAGGCAACATTCCTGATCAATATCACCAATGATGCTTGGTTTGGGAAAAGTTCTGCCCCTTACCAGCACTTTTCCATGGTAAAATTCCGGGCCGTTGAAAACCGGAGATCCGTTGCCCGGGCAGCCAATACAGGAATAAGCGGATTCATCGACCCGTCGGGCAGAGAACTATCCCTAACCGAGCTTTACACCGACGCCTATGTGACCCAGACGATTCCGCTTTTAGATCAACTGACGGTTTATACCCGCTTCGGGGACTGGTTCGCTTTTTTGTGTTTTCCCATGCTTCTTTTTGCCTTTTTGGCCAGGGATGGAAATGATCGTTTCACCTGTGAAAAAGGGCCCGTTAAATAAATATTTACATCTCATTCTTGATCCATTATGAATAAACGGATATATTTATACCAAGAATTTTAATCCCCTTCCCATGACAACCGGGATGATTGAAACACTATTTATGTGGAGGAAAAACAATGTCTTTAGAACCGAAAAGTGCACTCAAAGAGTTTCATGCCAAATTAAACCAGTTAGAAGGCTGTCTTTGACCTTGCTGGCAAAGAACACCGATTAAAAGAACTCGAAGCCCAGATCGCCCACAAGGATTTCTGGAACAACCCCGACGCCACCGCAGCCGTTCTCAAAGAACGCACAAACCTGACCCAAACCGTAGATAACTGGAAAGATTTAAACACCCTTGTGGAGGATTCGGAAATTCTCCTCGAACTTGCCATGGATGAAGCAGATGAGGCGGCCCTCAAGGAGGTTGAAAATCAGATAAGGGACATTGACAAACGCCTGTCCCGGATGTCCATGCAGATGATGCTGAACGGAACGGAAGACGGCAACAATGCCATTGTATCTATCAATGCAGGAGCCGGCGGCACCGATTCCCAGGATTGGGCTGAAATGCTGTTCCGCATGTATTCCAGGTGGTGTGATCAGAAAGGGTTCAAGGAGAACATGATTGATTACCAGCCGGGAGATGAGGCCGGTATCAAAGGGGTCACGTTTTCCGTATCCGGCGAGAATGCATACGGATATCTAAAGGTTGAAAGCGGCGTCCACCGCCTGGTGAGGATTTCTCCGTTTAACGCCAATGGAAAACGCCAGACATCCTTTAGCTCGGTGTTTGTCTGTCCGGAACTCAACGATGAAATCGTTGTGGATGTGGAGGAAAAAGACCTCCGTGTGGACGTGTTCCGTGCCAGCGGTTCCGGTGGTCAGCATGTCAATAAGACCAGCAGTGCCATTCGAATCACCCATTTCCCGTCGGGAATCGTTGTGCAGTGCCAGCAGGAGTCTTCACAACATCGAAACCGTGATATTGCCATGAAGGTACTCAAATCCCGTCTTTATCAGATGGAAAGACAGAAACGTGATGAAAAACTTCAGGCCATGCATGACGGAAAGGACGACATCAATTTCGGCAGCCAGATCCGATCCTACATCCTTCACCCTTACCAGATGGTTAAGGATCACCGAACCCTTCACGAAACCGGCAATGTAAAAGGCGTCCTTGACGGGGATTTGGACCTTTTCATCGAAGCAGCCCTCCTTGCCGGGACCTCCTGATTGCCATGGTAAACACCGAAGACATCATCCGAACTGTGTATAAGCCGGATTCCCAGGCCTTCCGGATTATCATGGAACACAGCCGGTGTGTGGCGGACAAGGCCCTTGGGGCAGCCCGAAACCTGGCCCACCTTGGGCCTGATCTGGTGTTCATCGAAGAAGCCGCCCTTCTCCATGACATCGGAATCATCCGGACCCATGCCCCGAAGATTGGCTGCCATGGCAACCTGCCTTACGTGTTCCATGGGGTTCAGGGGCGGGAAATCCTTGAGGGCATTGGCTTACCCGGACACGGGCTGGTTGCAGAAAGGCATACGGTGGCAGGTATCACAAAAGAGACCATTCTTTCAAAAGGCCTTGGACTTCCCGCAAGGGATATGATCCCCATCAGTCTGGAAGAAGAGATCATCTGTTATGCTGACAAGTTCTTTTCAAAAACCCCCGGTAAACTGACCAATGAAAAGACCATGGAAGAGATTCTCGACCAGTTGTCACGATATGGAGAAGACCAGGTCCGCACGTTCAAACAGTGGCATGAGCGATTCGGGTATTCGCATGGGCAATGAATTTGATCTGATCAAAAAAATCCAGCAGAAAATCAGTGGGATAAATCGCAACCATTCTGCTCTGATCGTACCGCCAGGGGATGATGCGGCTCTTTTATCCAGTCTTGTCCGACCGGTGATCACCACAGACTGTCAACGTCAGAATGTCCATTTCCGGCTGGACTGGCAAAGCCCCGAGGAAATCGGTTTCAAGGCTGCAGTGGTCACCCTCAGTGATCTTGCCGCATCCTATGCCCAGCCGGTCTGTTTGTTCGTGAACCTGACCATCCCCGAAGGAATCTCTGAGCTGACCCTTCTCCAGCTTTATGATGGCCTCTGCGAGGCCCTGACCCTTTACCCTTGCGCTCTTGGCGGGGGTAATATTTCATCGGGGTCGGAGCTTTCCCTGGATCTCTTTGCCATGGGAGAAGGGAGCTCCCTCTTGTTTCCCTTACGATCCAAGGCCCTTTTGGGCCAGGGACTTTATGTAACTGGCCCCCTGGGCCTGGCCCGGGCTGGCCTGGATGCCCTTGAACGGGGCCTGACAGATGTTCCGGATCTAATCCGGTTCTTCAAGCGACCCAGACCCCGGTTTGATGCCGCCGATATACTGTTAAAAAAGCATATCTCCTGTGTCATGGATATCAGCGACGGCCTTGCCGGTGATGCCCATCACCTGGCCGAAGCCTCCAATATTGCCATTCGCTTCGAAATCCAAACGTCTTTTATGCCTGATATCCTGAAAGAGTATTGCCAGCGATTCAATCTTTCACCCCTGGAGATGACACTGGCTGGAGGCGAAGATTATGAACTGCTATTTACCTGTGAGGAGTCTGTGTTTCAAACCATAAATAAAGACCTTCCAGGTGCCTTCAAGGTTGGGACCTGTCTTGAATTTCAGGGCACCCGGATCCTGAATCCTCCCCTCAGTGCCCATTCGTTTGTTCATACCGTGGGGGACTGATTTTTTGCTGTCTTCGACAACGTCCATCATTATTCAATGGTTTCGCCGGTTGAGCGGTGATGTTGGGTTTCGTGGCCTCAACCCAACCTACGGACTCATCCCAAAATGCATGTTTGGCAACCTTTTTAAAAGGTTGGCCCCCGGCAGGAATAATCTTTTGCCCTTCTTTGTGCTCTTCGTGTGCTTGTGGTTAAAATACGTTTATTTCGTTTCCAGGCAAAGCCTGAAAACTTAACTTTAATCTTACAAGTCATGAAGGACACGAAGAGTACGAAGAAAAACAAATAATTTTACAGGTATTGTTTTTCTTCATATTGGATGTATTTTACAGATTAAATTTTGAAAATCTTCCGATAAAGACAAAATGATTGCTCATCTTCCGTTCAGATGATAAACGCAGGGTTATTTTTTGAATTTATTAAAGGAGTGTTATACCCATGAAATTATTTGACAGTCATTGCCATCTGGATGACTCGTCCTATTATAAGGATATGGACCTGGTTATGGAACGCGCCCGGACAGCCGGAGTTGAGGCCATTATGCTGGTGGGCATCACGGAAAAAAATTCTGCCCGGCTGGTTGACATGGCTGAAGCAAACCCCATGTTTTATTGCTCGGTGGGCATTCATCCCCACGATGCATCACAGGCAACGGACCAGGCCCTTTTAAATCTGAAGGCATGTGCAAAAAATCCCAAGGTCAAAGCCTGGGGAGAAACCGGACTTGATTTTGCCAGGATGCATTCACCCCGGGAAACCCAGGAATTCTGGTTTGAAAAGCAGATGGCGGCAGCGGCCGACCTTAATCTCCCCTTGATTTTCCACGAACGGGATTCCCAGGGACGTTTTCTTGAAATGGTCACAACCCACAGCAAGACTCACGATTTAAAGGGAGTCGTTCACTGTTTCAGCGGCAACCTCACCGAAATGAACGCCTATCTCGATCTGGGATTATACATCGGAATTACGGGGATTCTCACCTTGAAGGGACGAGGCGTGGATTTACGGGAACAGGTGCTCCAGATACCCGAAGACAGACTCCTCGTCGAAACCGATGCCCCCTACCTGACCCCGGCCCCGGAAAAAAACAAAAGCCGTCGGAACGAACCGGCCTTTGTTCGCTCGACATTTCTGAAGCTGGCTGAATTAAGACAGGATGATCCGGAACGTTTGTCCGAGGTGATCTGGAATAATACCTTGAGACTCTATAATATCGATGCCACCACCGGCCGTTGAATTACAGAGAATGCAATCTGCATACTTGGACGTGTTCCCTTCTCTTAGCAAGGAACTATTTCAAATAGTGCTCCGGGACGTTGCCAAACTGGTTCTCTGCCATTCGTGTTTAAGAATACTCATGACAATTTTATCATGGTATTTGTTATCTCGAAAACAAGCTTTCCTCATTCGTCCTTCCACGATATAGCCAACTTTCGTATAAGAGCGAATTGCGGCGTTATTAGTTTCGGACACAGAACGTTTCTTTGGAAGACGTCTACCCGTATTTTTTCAGTGATAGTCTGTGATTTCGTCTTCATAGGCATGGCCTTCCTGCCAAATAAAACAAATACGGTATTGCGGCTTGTCCGCAGGATGTTAGCTCCTAATCGCTTTCCTTTGCCATAGTAGGTGCGTTGTGAGACAGTCATAAGATTAATATCCGCTCTTTCGAGCTTTGAACAAATAGAATGCAGGTATAAGCTTTTCAAATTGAATCTCATTAAATCCCGCATCATAAAGTTGATCACACACATTGTCTGGAGTAGGTAAAGGGCCAAAGCCATCTGTCATTGAGGACCAAAGATTCATCAGTTGTATTGAAGGATCATTTGCCGGACATAATGTAGTCAATATCAATGTGCCGCCCGGACTTAATAAATTACCAAGATTACGGAGCAATTCGGTCCTTTCATCTTCAGGGAAATAGTAAATAAGATTGAAAAAAGTTACTATATTAAATTGGTTATCACTTTGAAAGTGCCGCACATCGATATGTTCGATTGTAACGCGATTATTTATCTGCCAAATAATTGTATTCTCTCTTGCAAAATCAGCCACTGGCTTTTGCAATTCCAGGCCTATTACTGTAAGGTTTGGATTTCGGTCACATGCGCGTTTGATGTATATACCTGATCCACAACCCGCTTCCAATAAACGGCATGCGCCATTTGATGGGATAATTTTATCAACCACATCGATTAATAACGGTTCAACCGTTCTAGAGGACTTGGCAAACAACTCACCATATGAATGACTGAAATCAAATTTCTTGTTTTGTTTCAGTAAAGCTGGCGTATTTTTAATATAGTCATAAAAAATCTCAACGCGCGCTTGAAAAAAAGCCTTCCAGGTATCATTGGCAGGCTTTAATATTTTTTTTGAAAATGAACTTTTAATACTGTAGCCACCGTTCTTTTTATCCAGTTCACCTATAGCTACACCCAAGTCAAGCCAGGCTTTCAGACCTTCCTTATCTATACCAGTTCCTATATTTCTTTGCATATCTTCAATGCTTTCTGGACCGTTAGACAATACATCATAAATTCCCTCAGAAATTGCAGTTGAAATAAAACCGGCTCTGTAAAATTCATTCAGAGTCTTATTCATTCACAATATTAATGAAATTGGATTTTTCATAATGAATTTTATCAAAGTATTAATAGCCATTTTATCCTCTATCTGAAGAAATACATTTAAAATGAGCCTGTGTTTAATTCACACCATGCGAAAGCATAACGTGCAAATCCCGCGCTGTTTTTCGAGTCCGATGAATTTGCCTGGTTATACGCTTTGCAAGCTCTTTTTTAAGAACCTATTTTTTAGCCTCACTATTTTTCTTATTACGGTTTACAGTGGCTGTTACCAGACACCGCACAAGACTCGATAATCGATGTGCCGGGTGTACTTTCGATGCATTCGCCTTCATATCACTTCGTGGCGCACCGCGGCCTTTTGCGCGTCCCACACCAGCGGAATGTTATGCGCTTGCGGCTTTCATTAGCGCATCAAAATATTCGGGTCGCCCCGTTTTATAAAGTCCATACCAAGCGTCCAACACTTGCAGAGAATAGAAATCAAGACGCCGAAAAATGTGGTATGCAAAATCGATGGGTGCGATTCCGGATGCTGTTATCACATTGTCGTCAGTAACGGCAGGCGCGTTTTCATAAAATTCCGCACCGCAGTACTGAGTCGCAGCCAGATATTCAGGTGCATTGCTTGTATGTCGACGACAATCCAGTAACCCTCCACGGGCAAGCCCAGCAGTAGCGCCACAAATCGCAGCCACTGGTACGCCTAAGCCAAGAAATGCAGCGGCGACCTCGACAGTTTCCATATTCTTGCCTTCATCCCAAGCTATTCCGCCCGGTAATATCAACATAGAGCTGTCCTTTGGAGATAGCATATCGAGTGCCATGTCAGGAATAATATGAATTCCACCCATTGTCATAACCGGGTTTTTTCCTAACGCCACAGTACGGATTCGACTGTTACCCGGATTTTTTTGAAACTGCGGACTATTTATCCCAGCAACTGCAAAACCTATTTCCCAATCTGATAAACTATCAAATACAAAAAGATGTACGTCGTGTTGTTTCACTTTATGTCTCCTACGCAACAATTTTATTTGAGCAACAAAACTCTCAATATATATTTTATGATAATCTAACAAGAATACACTTAATCTACGAAGATAAAAACATACAACATACCATTTTATCAGCAAATATTGATGACACACTCACGTTTAGACTTACGATCTTCAGCATATATCCAGTGTATGAAATCAGGCCGATTGTCAATGAATTATATGCCTGAGTCTGCATGAATCAGATCGCAATATTCCTGAAAAACAAGAATATTGAGTGGCTTCATACGGCACTAATGAAAGAGATTCCCTTGACTTAACCGCCTATAAATTCTTTAACCATTTACTTACCATATGTCCAGAATATTTTGATTTGTTTCTAAACGTAAAATTCCGTAAAAGGGAATTCCCGGTTTCGAAAGAAAAGAATTTTGATCTTCCCTCCGGTATTTATTCACGGGTACTATCGTCTATGTCAAGACACATGAATGGCAAAGTCTCACCCTTAGCTATGTCATTCCGGGCGGGACTTCTTCTGTTTCTGACGTTTAAATCGTCTATAGACTCATCCGGGCCCTTCAGACGGGAATGCGAAGCCGACCCGGAATCCATGGTCTTGGGTCAGGGAGGATGAAATTGAATAGAACGGTTATGCGTTTACGGATATGGATTCCGGGTCACAAAAAGCCGTGCCCGCACCGTCAGAGCCCTTCCCCCATAATTCGGCAATCGTTTATGCTATTCGATGCATGATTTTATAGGGGCAGGCACTTGGCCTGGCCGAACAGCAACATCTTCCGAAAAATAACCAACACCATTGATATGCGAACAAGGGCAACCACAGGGGGATTGCCCCCACGGGTTGCGGGATTTCGAACGAAGGGAACATTTATCAGACGGCAGGATGCGGGGTAATTATCCTGTGAAAATATACACCCGATGGGGTGAGGTCGTTCATGGTTTTATTTCTGTTGGAGTCCCATGAATTTCTTTCTTCTTTGCCGTGCGGACTGAGGAGAACAGCATCAAAAGATGGATTGGTCAGTGACCTTTCAGAGATGGTAGATTAGAGTTCAGGTCACGTGTCCGGCATAGCCTTGGCGACGACGGAAACCCGAGAACGCAGACATAGGCTGCAAGATTCGTTTCCACTATGAGCAAGATTGATGAACTCGTAAAAGTCAACGGATGGCTATGGAAAAAGGTTCATAGGCAAGGCATAGTGTTTGGCCGGGCGTGAAGGCATACTTGTTCGTATGTCGAACGTCTGGCCAAACACTATAACGCCGCATATGGGACTTTTTACGACGCCATCACATTAGCCTTTGCCGTAGCTATGAAGCCCGGGAAGATAATTAACCCCAAAATAGGTGAACATCACCGCCATGAATCCGATAATGGAAATCATGGCGATTTTTGTCCCGTTCCAGCCCCGAACATGACGCAGGTGGAGAAAAATGGCATAGACAAACCAGGTGATCAGGGACCAGGTTTCTTTGGGATCCCAGGTCCAGTATGAGCCCCAGGCTGAATTGGCCCAGACCGATCCGGTGATAATCCCCAGGGAAAGAAACAGAAATCCGAACATGACGGTCTGCTGGGTCAGTTCATCAAGGAGGTCATAATCAGGCAGTCGGCCCATCAGGCCTTTCCCGTTGTTTGACAGTGCTTTTTTTGCCAGATACATGATGCTGATGCCAAAGGCAATGGCAAAACCGGCATAGCCCAGAAAACAGGTCATGACATGGACCGTGAGCCAGTTACTTTTGAGGGCCGGAATCAGGGGTTGAATGTCCCCTGCACCCTGACCGGCTTTGAGTGAGGCATAGGCAAAAATCAAAAACGCAAGGGATATGGAAAAGGCATTGATATGGCTGTTTTTATATTTCCATTCGAGAAACAGGCATACCACGGCAATGGTCAAAGCAAAGAAAACCAGGGATTCGTACAGATTGGACAAAGGGATATGACCGTATCCATGGCCATAGGACTCCACCCATCTTAAGATAAAGCCTGCAATATTACCGAAAATGGCCACCACAGCAAGGGCCGCCCCGATTCGTGCCAGGATTTTTTTATTAAAAATCCAGGATGATATATAAAAAACTGAGGAAAAACCATACACGAAGGTCACGATAGCCAGAATAAGTGAGCTTGTCATAAACTGAGTTCCTTTATGCCTATCATACGTCTTTGATCAACGACGCAATGCGCTTGATTTTAAGGGCCATGCCCATTCTATTCTTGTTGGCACTGCCAGAAACCATAACACGGCACCCTGTGTCACCCATGGTCTGACATTCAACGCAGAGGCTCTGGTGGGACATGAAAAAGGCCACCCAGCAGCCGATGATCATCAGGATGAATCCAAGATATACCAGCCACACCCCCGGATCTTTGGTCACCTGCAAACCTGTATAGTATCTCTTTTCATAATCCACAACCGCAACAGACACAGCGCCTTTTCTCATTTTGTCAAAGCCGTTGAAACGGATGGGAAGGATCACCTCCTGGGGTTCTTGTTCGCCATGGGTCAGTTTTCCGATGAAACACTCGCCCAGATCATGACCCATATAGCCATAGGAGTTCGAATGGTGATTCAGGGTAAAGGTGCCAAGGTTTTCAGGGAGCTCAAGGCTTTCACCCATGGCTATTTTCCTTTCGTAGACCATGCCCGAATCCTTGCTGGTGAACGCCAGGGTGGCCCCATTTCCGGCAAGAGTGCCGAAGCTGGATTGAAAAACATTGATTCCTTTGTAGCGCAAGGGATCATTGACGATGATCCTTTTTTTGAAAATCTCTTTATCGTTTTCAAAAACGGTCAGATCCGAGCGGTACTCCTTGGGTGCTCCGTTATCATAATGGGACATATCAAAATCGTCACATCGTATGCTGAAATCAAGTTGCCTTGCTTCATTTGTATTTCTGAGAATCACCTGGCTGCTCGTTTCACCTTCGGGAATCATCATGGAGCCTTCGAATCCACGCAGTGACCCCAACATGCCCCCCATCAAAAGCAGAAGGATACTGGAATGGACCACATAGACCCCCATTCTGCTGTAGCGGCCTTTCTCGCTGAACAAAATGAAACCGCCGTCTTTTTGCTCAACCACACAGTGTCCGAATGTCTTACGGACCAGGGCAATAACCAGATTTTCCTTTTCCTGTGCAGATCCTTTGATTTTAAAGGTCTGGGTGTCTTTGTTCCGTCTGAATTTTTCCACATCAAAGGACGGCTTTTTCCTCACGATTTTCCAGACATGGGGCAGTCTGTCAAAGGAGCAGATCGTAATATTCATGGAAAGAACAAGAATCAGGAAGCGGAACCACCAGGAATGGTACATGTCAAACATATTCAAGGTTGTAAACACCCTGAAAAGAACCTCGCCGTATTTATGAAAATAAAAGTCGGGGAGCTGGTTTTGGGGAATCACGGTTCCGATGATGGATGTGGCGGCAAGAAGAAGAAGCACAAGTACCGAAAGCCTCACCGATGAGAAGATGTCCCAGATCTTATCGAAGAGTCCTTTCGGCTTTTTTTTCCGGCTCATGGCATGGCGTCCTTACATTAAAGTTTATCACTCACAAAGGTTCCTGGCCAGCTTGACCAAGGAGGATTTTATAACGACAAGCCATAAACTATAGGCTTATTTCAATGAAAGCAAGAGGGTACCTTAGTCTTTTTGAAAAAAAAACCGGACAGGCCACATGGGCTCTGTCCGGAAAGGGTCTAAATCTGAGTCGGGCTATTTGATTTCGCCCATGACAATCTGGGCGATATTGAACACCTGGTCACCGGTTTTTTCCAGGTTGTTCAGGATATCAATGTAGAGAATGCCGTTTTCAACGGTGCAGGAACCGTCATGAAGCCGGTCGATGTGTTTCATCCGGAGTTGTTTTCTCAGGGAGTCGATCAGGTCCTCGTCATCGGTGTTGACCTTTTTGGGCATGCCCCCTTTGTTGTATGCTTTGATGATCTCTTCGGCGAAACGAATGGCCACATCAAAAAGTTCTCCGATTTCGGTCATGGCAGGTTCGGAGAAAACCACATTCCCATCGATGATTTTTTCGGTGTATTTGGCAATATTCTCAGCGTAGTCTCCGATTTTTTCGAGGTCGTGAAGCACATTGAGCATGCTGTTGATATCTTGTGACGTTTGTTCACTGATGGGCTGTTGATTGAGTTTTACAAGAAATTTGGTAATATCCCTTTCCAGAAGATCCACGGTTTTCTCATGCTGGAAAATGGCGTTTATTTTTTTCCGGTCCCGTTCAAAAAAACATTCCTTGGACAATTTAAGCATATCAATGGAGACTCCCGACATGCGCTTTACCTCTTTTATGGCCTGAGAGACCCCAAAGGAAGGTGTTTCGATCAGGCGATCGTCCAGAAACAGGAGTTTGTGTTCGATACTGTCCTTTCCCGGAATGATTTTCTCGCAGAGCTTGGCCAAAAGGTGGAGTATGGGCAGAAAAACGATCACGTTGAGGATATTAAAGCCTGTGTGGAGATTGGCGATGTGCCGATCGATGTCGGGCCGGATACCCTCGGCGTTGATGAAATTGGGATCTCCCGGGGTGAACCAGTCCACTCCGGCGATAAACAGCTTCAGGAAAAAAAGCATGTATGCAACACCCAGGACGTTGATCAGAAAATGCCCAAAGGCTGCCCGCCGTGCTGTGGGACTTGTCCCGATGGCCGCAAGGTTTGCCGTGATGGTGGTACCTATGTTTTCACCCAGGACCAGGGCACAGGCCGCATAAAAATCAATCAATCCTGTGGATGCCAGGGCAATGGTAATACCGATGGTGGCTGAACTGCTTTGAACAACCATGGTCAGAATGGCACCGGCAAAAACCGCCATCAATGGATTGGTTGAAAAATAAACAAAGGCATGCCTGAATGCCTCATTGTGCTTCAACGGTACAAAGCTGTCTTTCATGACATCCAGGCCGGTGAACAAAAGACCGAATCCAATGAGAACTTCGCCGTAATAATGGATTTTCTTTTCATGGGTGAACATGCGCAGAACCACACCGAGACCAATGGCAGGATAGGCCAGAGCACCAACCTTAAAGGAGATCAGCTGGGCCGTGATGGTGGTGCCCACATTGGCACCCAAAACAACGCTTAAGGCCTGCATCAGATCCATTAATCCGGCATTGACAAAGCCAACCACCATGACGGTGGTGGCGGAACTGCTTTGGATAATGGCCGTGACAATGGCACCGGCCATGGTCCCGACAACCCTGTTCATGGTCAGTTTTTCCAGAAAACCCCTTAAACCGTTTCCAGCTACTTTTTGAAGGCCCTCGGACATCATCTTCATGCCGTACAAAAATAGCCCCAGGCCTCCAGCCAGCCCACTCATCAATCCAAGCCAGTTAATTGAATTCACAGTTTTCTCCTGCGCTTCTGATTATCTTTGATCGTCTTTTAAGTTCTTGGCACTGTCTTTTATAAACATCACTATTCTGATGATTTATTGCTGTTTTAAACCTGATTTCTACAGAGCTTTAAGGGCATGTTCAACACCTGGCAAAGACCTGGTGTCACATCATGGGCATCCCGACAACCGCTGTTACAAGTAAGCCTCATATAGAGGAATGACAGGTGGATGTCAACACTTGAATGCATGCATAAATCCTATCATTCGACTATGAAATGATGAAAACAAAGGCCGAGGAATAATTCACCGGCACAGCCCAAATTTTTTATTTCTCCGGTAGAATCGTCAGGATTGCTGCATTTTGATTATCAAGATACTGCCCTGCTACGGTTTGAATATCGACGGCGGTGATGGAACCGTAATCTTTTTCCATGGTCCGTGTCCATTCGAATTTATCAGGGTACCGTCCTGATCCTGAAAGGACGCTGTTCAGCCAGTATCCGTTTGTTCTCCTCATGTCCCGGATGCTGGTCAGGATGGGGTCCACTGATCGTTTGAGCTCATCATCCGTAATGCCATTTTGGATAAGCTCCTGGGATATCTTTTCAATTTTTCCGGCCACCAGACCTGCCAAGGCCGGATCCAGGGTGACCACGGCCTGAAAAACCCCGTATCCCGGAAAGGCTATACTCGATTGGTTGTAGGCATAAGGGGAATAGGCCGCCCCCAGCTCTTCCCGGATGGTATTTCTCAATTTCTCTGAAAAAACCGCCCCCAAAACCGAAAGACGACGGGTTCGTGATATATCCCAGAAATCATCGGTGGGGTAGGCGACTTTGACAAGGCCCTTGGGAATGACCGTTTTAACAGAAAGGGTCAATGTTTTTGAGCGGGGCAGGCAAGGAACAATATCCTTCCCTTTTATTAAAGGAACATATGGTTTTCGACCAGATGGAAGGCTTCCCAGATAGATGGCCGTAAGGTCTATCACGGCTTCAGGATCAAAATCTCCCACCAGTGAAAGCTCAAGACCTTCGTCCTTGAACACCTTGCCCATCCAGTCTTCGACATCCTTGATCGTATTTTTGCGATAGATATTAAACGGGGGCAGACCGAATCTCGGGTCATTCCCGGCCAGAAAAGCTTCTCCATACATGGAATCCATGCCGGAAACAGTTGTCTCCATTTCTTCGTAATTCTGTTTCATCCTCTCCATGGTCAGAAAATAGGCGTCTTCATGGAATCCCGGATCAAGAAGCTGGGTCCGGAGCAATTGGAATATCAGAGCTGTTTCATTGGGAACACTGCTTCCGGATATGACAAAACTATCCTCGGAAACGGAAAAATACATCTGGGTGTTCTTTCCTGCAAGGGCTCGGTTCAGGTCTTCTTTGTCCAGTGTTTTAAAGCCGCTTTCATTGATGAGATTCATGGCAAGGGATGCGAGCCCGGGTTTGTCCAGCGGTTCGCAGGCTTTGCCCCCCCCTGCGATAAGCTTGAACAGGATTTGGTTTGCATCGAAATCGGTTTTTTTGAGGTTCAGTCTCACCCCGTTTTTAAATTCAACCGTGGTAACCCCAAGGTCCTGAATATCTTTCCGATAGCTAATCTCTCCTGCATATTTCGGTTCCTCAAGGTAAGGAAAGGTCACCTTGGCATCTTCGGTCCTTTTGACCACAGTCACGTTTTTGCTTTCCTCGTATACCTGACGAATTTTTTCATCGGGTGATGGTTTTGACATGGTCAAATCCGTGTTTCCTGTCACAAGAACCAGCCGATGGTTTTTTTCCCATATATCCTTAAACGCTGTATTGACCTCTTTGAGACTGATGCTTCTGACAAAAGGCCCCAGAAGGACAAGGGTGTCCTGGGGAGACAGGATGGTCTTTCCATTGGCCAAAGCTTGAATGATCTCACTGCTGAGCATATTACTGTTTCGAGTGGTTGCGGCTTTTACGTTCTGCTCCATTTCGGACAATGTATCCTGCCTGATCCGATTCAATTCCTGCTGGCTGAATCCGAAAACAAGGGCCTGCCTCAGGTTTTGCTCAACAAAAGCCAGGGCCTTTTCCCAGTTCTCCGGACTGCAGTCGGCTGAAATGGCTGCGTATTCCACATGCCGGAGGAAAACACCTGCACTGGTTGATACGGACGTAACCGGGCTATCACTTTTTCGGGTCAGGACATCCAGGCGGTTTTGAATCATACCGGTGGCTATTCTTTTAATCAGCTCATCCTGTCTAAGGCCAAGGGAATCTTCTTCAGTTGGAATTTTGTTCAGAACCTCCAGAGCAACGGTTGTCTTACCGATCTCTTTTTCATAATGGGAAAATGTTTTTAATCCCTTATGCCTGATATCTCCGGGTTCGGGGTCCTTTGCAGCCCCATCCCGTGCCTTCATGAAGGAAAATGTTTCGGTGAGCATCGGAAGAGCCAGTTGTTCATCAAAATCTCCAACCACAACCAGGATCATTCGATCGGGCCTATACCAGGTATCATAATATTGTTTGAGCCCATCTTGATTAGTATTCCTTATGACCTCTTCATCACCGATGGGCAAGCGCTTGGCCAGCCTCATGTCCGGCAGTTCAAATTTCAAGGTCGATTCAAACATGCGGTAATCCGCTGAATCCCTATCTCTTTTTTCCGAAAGAATCACATTTTTCTCTTTCTGGACCTCTGCTTCGGGAAGAAGGGCTCCATCGGCAAAATCATAGAGCACACGCATACCATCCGTGAGATTTTTCTTATCACCACGGGGCAGAACAACATCGTAGACTGTTTCATAAAAACCCGTATGAGCATTGGCATCACCGCCGAACTGCATGCCGATACTCTGAAAATACTTAACCAGTTCACCAGGAGGAAAATGACGGGTGCCGTTAAACATCATGTGTTCGAGAAAATGGGCCAGGCCCCTTTGGGAATCTTCTTCATGAATTGATCCGGCGAGAATCACCAGGTGCATACTCACCCGTTGTTTGGGCTCTTGATTTTTTTTTAAGACATAGCGGAATCCGTTTTCAAAGGTTCCCTGGATAAGCGTGGGGTCATTTTTAAACAGGGGATTGGGTTCCTTGTTTTTAAGGGGCCTATGAGACGGGCAAGCCGCTATGGACAATAGTAAAAATGAAAAAACAAGGGCGAATCCAATGCTTAAGGCAGATTGGATCCTGGGCTGTGTTGATGTCATAATGTCTCCAAAGTGGTCTGGCTCTTGTCCTATTCACAGGACCTTAAGCATTAAAATCAGAGCTGCACGCGTGACGTTGGGTCATGGGGAAAGCGCATTGTGCAAGCCCATGGCCCAATCGAAAGAAATTCTTTAATTTAACATAATCATTGTTAAACCATAAGAGAAATCATAACCGGCACTTTTTTATTTTTGTTGCTTTGAATCGTATGCCGTGCTATCAGCCGAAGAATTGAATTATGACCCCCAAGAATGGGTTGTAGAGAGAGTCAATATAAGGAGGTTACATGCGGATTCCACTGATTTCACAACCAAAACGGACACCCCTCGACACGGTTGAGGTTCATATAAAAAAAATCAAGGAGTGTACATGGGCGTTTCAACAAGCCCTTGAATGCCATCACAGCAAAAAATGCGAGTCCTATGAAGATCACAAAAACGACGTCGTCCGTCTGGCCAATGAGGCACACTCACTCAAAGACCAGATTCTGTCCCAGATCTCCGGGATGAAGCGCTCCCATGTCACCATGTTTTTGCTTTTAAGCTACCTGAAAGAGCAGTCCCGGATTGTGAGAGCCGTTGAATCAGCTCTCGAGTGGATATCCTTCCGAAGCGGAGTTCTGGTGCCCGAGATTATTGAAAAAGACTTTTTCCTTTTGTTTGATTCGGTCATCGACCCCATAGAAGAGCTGGTGAAACTGGTGACAGAAGCCCGTAAGCTGCTCATTACCCCTTCTTCAAAACAGCGGGCCCTTGTCTTAAAAATTATTTCAGGTATATCAAACATGGAATCTGAAGCCAACAGGGTGGAGGAGAGACTGAAACGTAAAATCTTTTCTTCAATAGACAATACGGCAGAACTCTACCACCTGGTCCGGCTCACTGAAATCATCGCATCCATTTCAGACCAGGCAGAAAACTCAGCCGATATCATGCGGGCCATTGTTCATGTTTAACGACACCTCGGGAAAATGAATTCATGGGTTCATGAGGCTGACCAGGGTATGTCTAACCTGAGTCAGACATAAAACGACCAATAAACACCTTCCAGATATATATACCTAAAAGAACCAGCCAGAGAAGAGACGCCAGATAGGCTTTTATACTGATGGGTTTTTTTGCCAGACCATATTTATCAATCTTCCCCACTTTCATTCTGCATTCAATACAGTGAGTGGCATTTAAACGAAGGTGGGTATAACAGTATGGGCACCGTTTTGAGGTCAAGGGACGGTTACTGTGTTCGAAGTCAGGGAGCATAGAACAATTCTCGCCATGAGATGGGGGGCAGGCCCCGGAACGATCGCGTATTCAAGCAGAGGGTCCTCCCCCCTGCAAAAACATGCTCTTAAGTCGCATCAGATCCGATCACACACAGGACCACCCCTGTCATAAAATGACGATCGGATAATGGTGGTCCCATAAGTCTTTTATATTATGAATTATATCTTTAAAAAGCTCCCTCCGCAACCCTTTTTTTAGTCACTCAGGTTAATGTTTTTTTCAATGGTGCTTTTGGCCTTCAACTGATTCAGCCAGCGGCTGTAGGCCTGGGATTGTTTCTTTTCTGTCAATTCGGATTGAATGCGTTCTTTTTCCTTGTCAAATAAGGCTGCATCGGGTTCTTTCTTTTCCTTGAGTCGGATTACATAATAGCCGTTCCGACCTTTAACCGGTTTCTCGGACATATTTTTTTCAAGGCTCAAACCAAAGGACTCCTTGATCACATTGTCGTCAAATCCAAGCTCGGTCCCTTTGCTGTCCCTTGTGAACACAGCTGTCTCTTTGAGATCTTTCACGTCATCGAATTTGACCGTACCCGCGTTTATAGAGGCAATCAGGCTGGCTGCTTCTTCTTTTGCCTTGTTATCCTGCATTTCTTTAATCAGATTTGATACAACCCGTGTCCGGACCTCAGAAAGCGGTTGAATATCCGCCCCTGTTTTTCCTGTGACCTGGATGATAAAATAATCCCCCCCCAGCTCCAGGAGATCGCTGATGCCGTTTTCTGTTAATTCAAAGGCCGTCTTTGTGAATGAGCGGCGGATAGCGGTATTAATATTCAAGGGCCCTGCCTGGGTAAACCATTCTGTTTCAATGACCTTTCCCTTTGACGTCTGGGCAGCCTGATCAAGTGTGCTTCCGGAAATGATGTCGTCATAGATCGCATAGGCATTGTCATAGGCCATATTTTCGGACCTTCCCTTGGTCAGACTTTTCTCAATCTCTGGTTTCACGTCCGACAGCGTGGGTTTGAAAGCCTCATTGATTTTATCGACCTTGATCACATGGAAACCATACTGTGTTCTAACAGGCTCGCTGATTTCCCCTGCTTTCATGGAAAAGGCTTTGTCTGAAAAAGGTTGAATCATCTGACCTTCTTCAAACGCCCCCAGGTCACCGCCATTGTCTTTGGACCCGTCCTCGGAATAGAGGCGGGCCAGCTCGGAAAAATCCTGGCCGTCCTTGATAGCCAGATCATAAACTTCCTGGGCTTTGAGTCGTTTTTCTTCAACAAGGGCGGCCGGAGCATTTTCATCTACCTTGATCAAAATATGTTTGGCTTCCACGGTTTTTGGACGTGAAAACGTGTCCTCATTGGTCTTGAAATAATCTTCAATTTCCTTGTCCGAAAGGGATAGGCTGCCACTGTATTCGTCCGGGCTGAAACGGAGGTATTTGACCTTGGCTTTGGGTTCGGCCCGATAGCCATCCACATTTTTCTCATAGTAAGCCTTGATTTCGTCATCCGTAGGCGTTAGATCTTTGAACGTGGATGTTTCAAAAAGGACATAATCAATCCGGATGCCCATTTTTTCCCAGTTGAACCAGGCCCTGGTCTCATCATCCGACACGGTGGCCGTATCAAAAATCAGCCCCTGAAATTTTCTGATCAGGAGCTCTTCCCGCTGCATGGATTCAAAAAGATCCGGTGACTGGCGAGAGTACTTGATATAGTTGGAATATTTACCGGGACTGAAAGCCCCGTTTTCCTGGAAATAACTGATCCCGCTAATCAGGTTCTTGACTTCCTCGTCGGTGACTTTGATGCCGTTTTTTTCAGCCTCCTGGGAAATCAACTCCCGATCGATAAGGCTTTCCAGCGTATTTTCCTTGATCCGCAGCATTTTGATGAATTCATCGTTCATCGTATCACCAAACTGGCTTCGGTAACGTTGAATCACGTTATCATAAGCATTTCTGAACTCATCCATGGAGATGGCTTTTTTATTAACAACTGCAGCGGTATCCTGATTATTTGTTCTGTCCGGTCCGATTCCCAGAAAGATAAAAACAAGCACAACCACACCCAGAAGAATTTTGATAATCCATGAGCCGGCATTTTCACGCATTAATTTAAGCATTACCCTTGCCTCTGTCCTTTAAATAAATGAATAATAAATAGTGATGATTCCATGATCGACGCATGGTTGTCGAACTATATAGGAGTCTAAACCTATTTCCAACATGTTTTTTTGTCAATACTTTCAGGTAAAAATCTTGATATCAACATTGAGTCGGAGTATAATTAAATAAACATGGGGTATTTCTGCTTTTTTCTGCATCCTATCCCAACTGATGTGACGACTGATTTTCCTTATATCTTTATTTAAAATTCTGTCTGTCTCCATTCCTGCTTTTCATATCAGCCATGGCCCCGTAAAAAATGGTAATCCAAACGTCATACCAAGGAGGAAGGCTATGCAAACGACACATTATAAGAATACAACCCCGGATACGACCTCATCGCTCCACCCTACAAAGTGGCGGCGTAGGGGAAAAGAGCGCCGTTTGACGGCCGACGGTTCGTCAAAGAGCCAGAGTGATTATTCAGAAAAAAGGACCTCCAGTGACAGGCGATTTCATTTTCTGGAATTTTTCTCAAAAATTATTTTCCCCCGGGGCCACGACGGGTTTGATCATTAAATTTACAGCCATGCCCGTGGTGGGTTATTTATTAAAATTAGACGGATGAACGGGCATGGTTCCCTCACCTTTGATTTTTCATCCCTTTCAAACCCCATTAAATTTCAAACTATCTTGGCCCATCCTATCAGAAGTCTCATCAGATTCTCATCAGATTCTAACACGACAGCTCTAATTTCCCTGTTGAATGAATTTAACTTTCAACATATTATGAACTCTAACCTGATCCTTATAAAACAAAAGGAAAAAAATGCCCGTTAAATATATTATGGTTGTTGATGATGAAGAAGATATCCTTGAGCTGGTCAGCTACAACTTAATAAGGGAAGGGTACCGTGTCAGTTGCTTTGAAACCGGTGAAAAAGCCATGAAAGCAGCTCTTTTTGAAAACCCCGATCTGATTGTTCTCGATCTGATGCTGCCGGGCCTGAGCGGCCTTGAAGTGACTCGCCAGCTCAGGCGGGACAAAAAAAGCGCCCATATCCCCATTATCATGCTTACAGCCAAGGGTGAGGAAGCAGATGTTGTGGCCGGTCTTGACATGGGAGCCGATGACTATGTGACCAAGCCCTTCAGCCCAAAAATTCTTAATGCACGGATCAAAGCCCTTATACGACGAAAGGCGGATGAGGCCCATGACCAGGAGTCCGATGAGATCGTCATCGGTGATCTGTCTGTACACACGGGCCGCCATCAGGTGATCGCCGCCGGACAGGTGGTTGACCTGACGTACTCGGAATTCCAACTGCTGCTTCTTTTGTGCAAACGGCCGGGCTGGGTATTTACCCGGAACCAGATCGTCGATGCCATCCATGGAGAAAATTACGCCGTAACGGACAGGAGTGTGGATGTGCTGGTGGTGGGGCTTAGAAAAAAACTCGGAACCTGTGGACCTGCCATCGAAACCGTCCGGGGTATCGGATACAGGTTCAAGGAAAATTAAATGAAAAAGAAACGTCTACTCTGGCAGCTTTATCCATCCTATCTGTTTATTACCCTTGCGGCCCTTTTAGCTGTAAGTCTTTTCACACTGAGTTCCCTGTCTCATTTTTTCCACAAGCAATACTCCAGTGACCTGGAAGCCCGGGCTCAGCTGTTTAAAAGCAGAATCGCAGACCTTTTACTTGGGGGCAGCTACCCTGCGCTGGATTTGGAATGCAGGGAATCGGGCAGGACATCAGGAACCCGACTGACTGTGATTCTGCCTTCGGGGATTGTGGTGGGGGACTCAGAAGAAAATCCCCAGGGAATGGACACTCACAATGATAGGCCCGAGGTGGCCAGGGCTCTTACCGGAAAAACAGGCACTTCGGTTCGTTTCAGCAGTACCCTCAATCAGAATATGATGTATGTAGCCATTCCGGTCTTCCATGACAATGACGTCCTTGCAGTTCTAAGAGCCTCAGTGGCGTTGTCGTCCATTGAATCCGAACTGAGACGCATCAGAATGAGAATCATCAGCGTGGGTTTTTTTGCCGCCATTCTCGCTGCCGCCATCAGCCTCCTTGTGTCCCGACGTATCGCAAATCCCATCGAAGAGATGACTCGGGGGGTGGGCCATTTTGAAAAAGGCGACCTTGGCTACCGTCTTTTTGTCACGGACTCGTTTGAACTCGGTGGACTGGCAGAGGCCATGAACAGCATGGCCACCCAGTTGGATGAGAGAATAAAAATCGAAACACGCCAGAAAAACGAACTAAAAGCCGTATTATCAGGAATGGCCGAAGGGGTCATCGCCATAGATAATGATAAAAACATCATCAGCATCAATGAGGCCGCAGCCCGTTTTTTTAAAACCGATCCTGCTTCAGCCCCGGGCAGAACCCTTTCTGAAATCGTCCGCAACATCACCTTTCTTGATTTTGTAAAAATCTCTGTTAAAGATCAGCAAAACCATGAACAGGATATCCTTTTAGACGACTGCGAAAACCGGACCCTTCACACCCGAACCTCCTGCCTGCATGATGAAAAAGACAGTCAGACTGGCATTCTCATTGTATTTAATGATGTGACGACCCTGAGGCGTCTTGAAACCATGCGAAAGGATTTTGCGGCCAACGTGTCCCATGAAATCAAGACCCCGTTGACCTCCATTCGGGGCTTTGTGGAAACACTTCTGAGCGATTGCAGTTCATTTTCCGAAAAACAGATTCATTTTTTGGGAATTATTGAAAAAAATGTCAATCGTCTCATGGCCATCATTGAGGATCTGCTCAAGCTCTCCCGGATTGAAACAGAACGCCCTGAGGATCTTCATTTTATCAAATCCAATATCCACAAGGTCCTTTCATCGGCCATAACCACCCTGAAACCCGAAGCGGATAAAAAAAACATTGTGATTAGTCTGGACTGTGATCGGGATCTTACGGCACCCATGGACAGCTCCATGATTGAGCAGGCAGTCATCAATCTGATCGATAACGCCGTCAAATATTGCGGCAGCAACAGCCGGGTTGACATCCGGGTTGAAATAAAGGGCCAACAGGTTAATATTCATGTGACCGACACGGGATTCGGCATTGAACGAGAGCACCTGCCCAGACTTTTTGAACGGTTCTACCGGACAGACAAAGCCCGGAGCAGACAATTGGGAGGGACAGGCCTGGGCCTGGCCATTGTGAAACATATCATGCTGGCCCATAAAGGCGATGTTTCCGTGGAAAGCACCCTTGGCAAGGGCAGTGTGTTTACCATGCATTTGCCAGGATAATAGCGACGATGGTCATCAATTTACTTCCGGCCAATCCCGGATGGAAAGCTCATTTTTCAAAAGGCTTTGATACGCCCCGCCTTGAGGTCCGGCCGTTCTCCGACACGGACCTTGAATCGGCGAACGCCATCTTGATGGAAAGAGACATTTACCGGTATGTTGAGGACCTTGAAAACGGAAACCAGGGAAGAGCTTGGTTTGATCGCGTTCGGAGCAAGCGGAACTATCTTTTCCTCACCATGAAAGACCGTATTCTTCATGGTATGGTTGGCCTTGCCGTGTTGGACATGTGCCCGGATACGTCTTTGCGACTGGGTGGATTTCTCGGGGAAAGCCACTGGCAAAAGGGATACGCCACTGATTTTCTTTTGGGGCTCAAAACATTTCTGGATTCATCACATCCGTCCTTTATGGTATTCGCACATGTCCATGAGAATAATCTGGGGGCAAGACGTGCCCTTGAAAAAGCCGGGTTTAGGATATCGCCCGAGTCTCAATCAGATGGTCGAATAAAATATCTTATGCGTTGAAGGGGTGAATCATGCATTTATTGGGATTTAGTTCCTTCGGGATCGAACGGAGATAAGGCTAAAAGCTTGGTAATGATAGTTTTTTCTTCGTGCTCTTCGTGTTCTTGAACGACCAAAGGGAGTGGGTGGTTAAACTATTGAATCGTTTTTCTTCATGACCTTCATGGTGATTATAAAAATCCCAGGCCATGCCTGGGATTAAAAAAAAGCAGTTTAACCTTGCAACACCGTCTGCGGAACATGTCCGTGTTTGTCTGTGACAGTCCGTGTTTGTCCAGGCTATTTCTTTCGTGGACGAACACAGACGACCACGGACTGGTTCGGACATTGGAACACTGTCTACCGCACGGTGCTCTTCGTGTCCTTCAGAGAGCAAGGCGAACGGGTGGTGAATAAAAAGTGTCACGTCGGCTCCTTCAGCTTTGGATTGGCGTGATGCCGATCCCGGTCCCGGTTTGTTTTTTTATCAAGATTCCAGTAAAGGGCCGGGACCAGATCAATGCCTGTCTGGTTGGCAATGCATACAGCCACAAAAAGAACATCGGCAAGTTCATCGGCAAGATCCTTCTTGTTTTCGGGATTTTTGAAGCTCTGATCCCCATAGGTCCGGGTCATGATACGGGCCACTTCCCCCACCTCTTCCATGAGAATTCCCAGATTGGTCAATTCTGAAAAATACCTGACGCCGAATGTTTTCACCCAGTGATCAACCTTACTCTGATATTCCCTGATCCCCATCTCGTTCATTGTTGCCCTCCTTGATATCGGTTCCATGGGATGCGTTGGCTGGATTGAAACATAGCACAAAACATTGCAAATGATCACACCCTTTGATACATTTCGTGATTCTGACAATGCTGTTAATGAAATGGACCGATATGACCACAACGATTAATAAAATAGAGCTTCTGGCCCCTGCCGGAAACAGAGAAAAACTTGAAATCGCCATTCATTATGGTGCCGATGCCGTCTATCTGGCAGGGAAAGATTTTTCCTTACGGAATTTTTCCGGTAATTTTACACCTGGGGAGATGGAAGACGCCATTTCATTTGCACACAACCGGGGAGTCAAAGTATTTGTGGCCTGCAATATCTACTCCCGGAATGATGAACAAATCGCCATTTCCGAATATCTGGAGTCCCTTGGCCGAATCAACCCGGATGCCCTTATCGTTGCCGACCCCGGTATTCTTTCAATGGCCAGGACCATAATTCCACATATTGACATTCATCTGAGTACCCAGTCCAATACCACCAACATCAATACCTGCCTTTTCTGGGAGAAATTCGGTGTCAAACGGGTGAACCTGGCCCGTGAACTTCCTTTGTCCGACATCCGGCAGATTGCAACGGGCACGTCCCTTGAAATCGAAACCTTTATTCATGGGGCCATGTGCATCTCCTATTCCGGCAGATGCCTTCTGAGCAGCTTCCTGACTGACCGGGACAGCAACAGGGGACAATGCAGCCACCCCTGCCGATGGAAATACGCGGTCATTGAGGAACAGCGCCCAGCGGACAGCCACCCCTTCATGGAAGATGAACGGGGGTCGTATATATTTAACTCCAAGGATTTGTGCATGATCGGACATATCCCCGAACTGATTTCCTCTGGCATCACCTCCCTTAAAATCGAAGGGCGTATGAAAGGGATCAATTATCTGGCATCTGTGGTTAAAGTTTACAGGGAGGCCATTGATGATTACTACCATTCACCGGATACATACGTGACACGGCCCGAATGGCTTGAAGAACTGTCCCGGATCAACAGCAGGGAATACTGCACAGGATTTTATTTTGGACATCCTGATGATACGAGACCCAACTACCGTGATGACAGACCTGGCACCATCCATCGCTTTGTGGGAAAAATCTTAGAAAACACAGGGCCCTGTCAGATGAGGGTGGATGTGAGAAACAGAATCAGAGTGGGTGATGATGTGGAAATTCTCAGCAGGAAAGGTCCGGCGGTTAAAGATAAGGTCCATTCCATGCGTGATAAGAAAGGGCAGACAACGGACTGTGCCCAGCCTAATACCCAGGTGATTGTGACCCTGTCAGGAGATTATGATTCCGATGATCTGATAAGGCATGCAACGGAAATCTCTTATGCGGATCCCGGCCGTTCTCGCGCTCCGAAACATCATCGGGATTCAGAATAAATATAGCTGTTTGGATTCGGTTTTTCTCTCTATTTCCACTCGGTTCCTACCGTTTTCTTTGGCACGGTAAAGGGCCGTGTCGGCGCGATTGATGGTTGTCTGGAACCCTTCCTGGGGCACGTATACGGCAACCCCGATGGAGACAGTTATATGGAAATCCCCCATGTTATCGAACCGGATTTTCTCGGCAAGCTCCCTGAGCCGTTCGGCGAACATCATGGCTTCAGATTCGATGGTTCCGGTCAAGACCAGCATGAATTCCTCTCCCCCGTACCGTGCTATGCTGTCGATATCCCGGATATTCTGGTGGATGGTGCCAGCCACTTTTTTAAGGACGATATCACCGGTTTCATGGCCGAAGCAGTCATTGACCTTTTTGAAATGATCCAGATCAAAAATACAGAGGGAAAACGATTTGGCGCCCCTGTCAGCCTTGGCTTTTTGATCTTTTAAAATTTCAAGAAGCCTTCTGCGATTATATACCTGTGTCAATTCATCGGTGACAGCCAGTTTTTCGATGGTTTCAAGGGCTTTGGCTATGGTGGCCCTCAGCTTGGTGATATAGCTGCCAACCAGTGAAAACCAGGGCAGAACCGTGGCCAGAAAAAGAATATTGATCAGCTCCACGTTGAGGTTGATTTCATGGGGATGTAACCTGTGGAGGAAATAGACCACGATGGAATAATTGACAATGGCAAAAAAAGACAGAAATAAAAACTGAAGAAATCGGAGCCTGAAGACTCCGAATACAAAAACCACAAAATAAAGCATCAGCATGGAGCTTCGTATTTCCCCAGCCCCGTAAAGACAGATCATGCTCCACAGAGTGCCCAACATCATTTGGGGCATGGTGAGGCTCGGGTCCTTGAACCGTTTGTTCAGACCGGACCTTAACACGCCATAGACTATCACATTGACCGTAATGACCACCAGGGAAAGGCCAATGAGATCATAAAAGGAAAACAGGGTAAATCCTTGAAGTATGCATATAGTGCAGAGGATGATCCACATGACGTAGGAACCGGCAGCCATGAGAAACCGTTTGATTCTCAAGACCTGCTCCGGATCATCCGGATAAAATGTAAACCTCCCCTTCTTTGTCATCATTGCCTCAGATCATCTCATTGACGCCGAGAGGTTCGTATTCCACCCTGTCCCGGCCATTGGCCTTGGCTCTGTAGAGTGCCCTGTCCGCACGGTTTACAGCATCCTGAATGGGCTCGGACGGCTGGTACTTGGTTACACCCACCGAAATGGTGATCCGAAAATCCGGGGGCATTTTATCAAAGACCAGTTCACGGGCCATGGTGCGTATTCGCTTGGCACAGATCATGGCCTCCCGACTTCCTGAATTGGTCAGGATAAGGATGAATTCTTCCCCACCGTAACGGGCAATATGATCAATATCCCTCAGATTTTTATGAACTTCCTGGGCCACGGATTTCAGGACGATGTCCCCAGCCTCGTGGCCATATGTGTCATTGACATTCTTAAAATGATCCAAATCGAATATACAGATGGAAAAGGGGTGAATCCCCCGGTCTCCAAGTGCTTTCTGCTGATCAAGGATTTTGAACATCTGGCGGCGGTTGAACACCTGGGTCAGATCATCGATAATGGCAAGTCGTTCAATGGTGGTCAGTGCCCTGGATACTTTGTCCCGCAAATGAGTGATGTATCCACCCACCAGGGAAAACCAGGGCAGGACCGTGGCCAGTACCACAATGCTCAAAAAATCGATTTTACCATTGATGGATTCGGGATGGCGAATGTAGAGCAACAGGATCACGGCGGAATAATTCAAGACTGCAAACAATGAAAGAAAGAGAAACTGTATGACTTTCAGGCGAAAAAGTCCGAATACAAAGACCACCAGATAAAGAAGAAGGACCAGACTCCTGGCCTGGTCCGCAAAATAGACCACTTCCATGGCCCAGAATGTGGCCACAACCATCTGGAATAGTGTCAGGCTGGGGTCCTTGAACCGTTTGTTAAATCCGGATCGAAAGACGATATAAATCAGGAGATTCACGGCAAAAACGCCCGTTAGGGATATGATCAGAACGTTTTGTGTGACCCGTGTCAGGCCCTGTAAGTAAAAGAAGGCCGCCAGCCCCCCCCACATGATATAAGAACCAAAGGCCATGAGAAATCGTTTGATTCGAAGTATCTGATTGTGATCAAATTCCGGGAATACGTGAAACATAAAACTGCACCTCTATGATGATAAATGCCACATTCGTCTCTTATGTGTAATGGGCCTTTGATCCCACACCTTACACCTTTTTTCTTCAATCGTTAAATTTTATCTGCAAAAAAAACAACGAAACATCAATTCAATGCGCATTTTTTTGTGGCAAAGCCAGGCCCAACCCCCTGGGAAAACGCAGGTTCAGTTTTCAATTTATCAGAAGTAAGTGCCTGTAAATTATGTCCTTCAACAAATAACCATATTTAAATTCAGAATGCAATGACTTTGCCTTACGTTTTTTTATTCAGCCAGATCCCTTGCTCGCCCTGTGTTGCCTCAAACACAACACAAAATTATCTTATCTTTACAAAGCCCGGCCTTAATGCTATTTTATTCAAACAGTTCATGACCATTTTCCGGTTTATAACTCCTCAAAAAAACTGTCACTCATCTGCAGGAGTCGTTGATGGATTATATCAAAATCAGGTTCGGAGATGAATTCGAACATTGTAAATTAAAGTCCGAAAAGTCTATCGAAGAAATGTTTCAATCCCTGAATCCCATGTTCCGCTTGGAAAAATCCAGCTGGAAACCCCAGGTTGATATCTATGAGACCGATGAGGATATCGTAATTCATGTGACCATGGCCGGGGTTGATAAAGAGAACATGGAAATTGAAATCAGCAACAAGGCCATCAAGATTACAGGCAAACGATCGGGTAATCATCCAAGGGAAAAAGCCACCTACAGGCTGGCGGAAATACAGTACGGTTCATTTGAACGGATACTGTTTCTTCCATGCCCCATTGATACAAACAAGGTCACTGCATCATATACAAACGGTTTTCTTCAAATCAATCTGGCGAAATTGGCCTTTGAATGAACTGTGATTTTACCGATACCCGTTCTTAGATAATTCTATATTGACAACTTCACTGCATACAGCTGTATTCGGAGGGTACTATGACAGAGCCTTTTGACTCTACGGATTTTTTGCCGGAAAGCATTCCGGAAGACTTATCAATTCTCCCTGTCTTTGACGTGGCTTTGTTCCCAAAGATGGTTCTTCCCCTTGTTGTAAGGAATAAGTCCGCATTACGTCTGATTGATGACGCCATGGCAGGCAGCCGCATCATCGGCCTTCTTCTTTCCAAGAAGCCCAGTGCCGATGTGGAATACTCCACCGAAGACTTGCATACCACCGGGACACTGGCCATGATTCTTAAAATGGCCAAGGGTGAAGACGACCGGATTCAGCTGATGGTCCAAGGTCTCGGCCGTTTCAAGCTCCGTGAATTCATCGGCGACACCCCCTATCTCAAAGCCCACGTGGATCCCCTTCCGGACATCCAATCCGAGGACAAGGAGACCCAGGCTCTGGTATCCAACATGGTCAGCCATTATCAGAAAATTGTCAAATTATCACCGGGGCTGCCTCCGGAAATCGGTGAAATGGCCTCGGCCATTCCAGACCCGGGAACCCTGGCCGATATGATCACGTCCACCATCAACTCAAGCCTGGAAGACAAGCAGAAGGTCCTTGAGCTGCAACAAGTAAAAAAGCGGTTGAAAAAAGTCACGGAAATCGTCAACTATCAATTGGAAATCCTTGAAATCGGGTCCAAAATCCAGACCCAGGTCAAGGAAGACATGAACAATAAACAAAAGGAATATTTTTTACGTCAACAGATGAAGGCCATCCAGGAAGAGTTGGGTGAGACGGGTGAAAATAATTCTGAGATACAGGACTACCGGACCAAACTATTTGAAAACAATCTGCCGGAAGAAGCCCGCCGAGAAGCCGAACGTGAATTGAAACGCCTGGCCCGCATGCATCCGTCCTCTTCCGAATACACCGTATCTTCCACCTATCTGGATTGGCTTACAGCGTTACCCTGGGATGTTCGAACCGAAGACAACCTGGATATCGCCAAAGCCAAAAAAATACTGGACGATGATCACTTCGGGCTGAAAAAAGCTAAAAAACGAATTATCGAATATCTGGCTGTCAGACAGCTCAAACCCGATTCAAAGGGACCCATCCTCTGCTTGGCAGGCCCTCCGGGCACAGGGAAGACCTCACTGGGGCAGTCCATTGCCAAGGCCCTTGGCCGTAAATTTGTTCGTATCGCCTTGGGCGGCATGCGTGACGAAGCGGAAATCAGGGGGCACAGACGAACCTATGTGGGAGCCCTTCCGGGCCGCATCATCCAGGGTATCCGGCGTGCCGGAACCAACAATCCCATCATTGTTTTTGATGAAATTGACAAGGTGGGCAACAGTTTCCAGGGCGATCCTTCTTCGGCCCTTCTGGAAGTCTTGGACCCTGAACAGAATTTTTCCTTTTCAGACCATTATCTGGACGTGCCCTTTGACCTAAGCAATGTCATGTTCATCACAACAGCCAATGTTCTTCACACCATCCCCCCGGCATTGCTTGACCGCCTTGAGGTCCTGGAGTTGAGCGGATACACCGAGGAAGAGAAAATTAAAATTGCCTACCGGTATCTGATTCCCAAGCAACGGCGTGCCAATGGCCTCAAAGCCAATCAGTTCACCATCACCAAGGGTGCTGTCCGCCTTATCATTTCAGGGTATACCCGGGAAGCAGGTTTGAGAAATCTGGAGAGGGAGCTTGCCAATATCTGCCGGGGAACAGCCAGCCTCATCGTCCAGGAGGAAGCAACATCTGTTGAAGTCAAGGTAACCAACGTAGCCAAATTTCTAGGCCAAGTCCGTTACATCTCGGAAACCAGCGAACGTACCACCACTCCCGGTGTGGTCATGGGCCTTGCCTGGACACCTGCGGGCGGTGAAATTCTCTTTATCGAAGCCACGGCCATGAAAGGCAACAAAGGATTGACCCTCACAGGCCAGCTGGGCAATGTCATGAAGGAATCGGCCAGCACGGCCCTGTCCTTTATCCGAACCAATGCCAGCAAGATGGGAATCAACGATGAAGTCTTCAATTCCATTGATCTCCATATCCATGTGCCTTCAGGTGCCATCCCCAAAGATGGCCCGTCTGCCGGGGTCACCATGCTCACAGCTCTGACATCCATTTTGACCGGCATGACCGTTAGAAAAAATTTGGCCATGAGTGGAGAAATCACCTTACGCGGCCAGGTTCTGCCGGTGGGCGGTGTCAAGGAAAAGGTCATTGCGGCCCATCGTGCCGGTATACGAACCATTATCCTGCCCCAATGGAATAAAAATGATCTGGAAGACATCCCCATTAAGGTGATAAAATCCATCCAGTTCCATTTTGTGGACACCATGAGGGAGGTTATGGAACTGGCCTTTGAACGACGGACCCGGAAAGTGGAACGACGGTCCCAGGCCAAAGAAGTCAACATGGAAAAACGAGTCACAGCCAACGACCGACGCCAGAGGATTTAGCACACATACAGATTCCTGAAATTCAAAAGGCCCGAATGCTCATATGACGAGTATTCGGGCCTTTTTTAGTGTGTTGCTCTATTTATATCTTATTTCAAGAACAGCATTTCCTGATATGTGGGCAATGGCCAAAGATCATCTGCCACAATGGCTTCAAGCTGGTCAACCACATCCCGAACATTTTTCATGGCCGGTGCGATCTGGCCGCAACAGGCTTTTGCTTCGTCAAGGGCGTCCGATGAGGTGTGAGCCATTTTCTTCTTGAGGTCTCCCACTGCAGATTTCAGTCCCTTGATCAGGCTGGACAGATCTTTGAGGGTTACGTCATCATATTCAAGGCCCAGTTCTTTCATTTTCAAGCAGGATTCCGCCAACTCTTTCTGGTAACGACATGCCGCAGGATAAGCAACGGTATCGGCCATTTCAACGGTAACCTTGGATTCAACGGCGATTTTCTTAATGTACTGCTCCAGATAGGTTTCATAGCGGCTATCCAGTTCAACAGTGGACAGGACCGCGTATTTTTCAAAAAGAACCTTCACGTCATCATCCACCAGAACAGGAAGGGCTTCCGGAGTGGTTTTCAAATTGGGGAGGCCGCGACGGGCTGCTTCTTTATGCCATTCGTCCGTGTAATTGTCCCCGTTGAAAATGATGGCGCCATGCTCGTCAATGATTTTTTTGAGCACATCCTGAACCGCAGAGTTCAGTTTGGATGCATCTCCGGCCATGATTTTTTCAATTTCTGTTGCGATATAATCAATGGACTCCGCAAATATTGTATTGATGGCCACAAGGGGGCCGGAAACAGACTGATCCGCGCCCACGGCCCTGAATTCAAAACGGTTTCCCGTAAAGGCAAAGGGGCTGGTCCGGTTACGATCACCGGCATCCATGGGCAGAGGCGGCAATGCATCCACGCCGATGTTCATCACACCCGCTTTTTTGGAGGATTTTGCCCCACCGTTTTTGATCTGCTCAAACACGTCGGCCAGCTGCTCACCCAAAAAGATGGAAATGATGGCGGGAGGTGCTTCGTTGGCTCCCAGGCGGTGGTCATTGCCCGCAGAGGCGACAACGGCCCTGAGCAATTTAGAATATTTATGCACGCCCCTTATAATTGCTGCACAGAAAACAAGAAACTGGGCGTTTTCATGGGGAGTTTCGCCCGGATCAAGCAAATTGCCCTGGCTTTCATTTCCCAGAGAGTAGTTGACATGCTTGCCTGAACCGTTCACACCTGCAAAGGGTTTTTCATGGAGCAAACATTCCATATTGTATTTCTTTGCCACTTTTTTCAAGGTGACCATGGTCAGTTGTTGATGATCCGTTGCCAGATTGGCGGTTTCAAATATGGGTGCGATTTCAAACTGGCCGGGAGCCACTTCATTGTGACGGGTTTTCACGGGAATTCCCAGTTTGTAGAGTTCACGTTCAACATCAAACATGAAGGCAATGACACGATCGGGGATCGCTCCGAAATAATGATCATCGAATTCCTGGCCCTTGGGAGAGGCAGCACCAAATAGAGCACGACCGGTCGCCTGAATATCAGGTCGCAGACTGATAAGCAATTTGTCCACCAGAAAGTATTCCTGCTCAGCACCACAGGTGGCAGCAATCATTTTGTTGGAATGATCTCCAAAAAGTTTCAAAATCCTCTGGGCCTGGGTGTTCAGGGCCTGCATGGATCGAAGGATCGGTGTTTTCTTGTCAAGAGCTTCTCCGGTCCATGAAAGGAAGGCCGTGGGGATGCACAAGGTCGCTCCATTGGGATTTTCCATGATATACGCCGGGCTGGTCACATCCCAGGCTGTGTAGCCCCTGGCTTCAAAGGTCTGACGAAGTCCGCCGTTGGGGAAGCTGGATGCATCCGGTTCACCCTGGATCAGGGTTTTTCCGGAAAATTCGGCAATGGCATTGCCGGAAAGATCCGGCACCAGGAAGCTGTCATGCTTTTCAGCCGTGGCTCCCGTAAGGGGGAAAAACACGTGGGCATAATGGGTGGCTCCTTTTTCAATGGCCCAGTCTTTCATGGCGTTTGCAACAACATTGGCAATAGCAGGATCCAGCTTTGTAAAATTATCAACCGTATTTTTAACGGACTTGAAAATATCCTTGGGCAGCCTTTTTTTCATGACGGACATGCTGAATACATTGGCGCCAAACCGGTCTATGGAATAGACCTCTTTAAAATTGATGGTAGTTTCAACAGGCTTGCGCTGATTAATGGCCGCAACGGCTTTTGATCGTGCATTCATGTAGTTTTCTCCTGCTATGATAGTTCCCTTATGGAAGTGAATAAAATGATTAAGCCAAAAACATAAATTTTAATTTGCAAACCCTGTGCCATGGGAAAAATAATGGCTTAAAATACTTGAATTAAAAGAAATATTTTCCATTTAGTCCAAAATGGTTGTCCCTCCCCAAATAACAATTTTGTCGTTTAATCCGCCTGATGTTTGACAATTTTGTATTTTATTCGGGTCAGGCCTGATATCCGGCCATGCTCAGGTGCCCTGAAAAAGGCAGGGCATTTTATGTGTCACGGTGTTGATGTTTTTTCTGTCAAAGGCGCTGGTGCTATGTGCTTCAGAATCATGGGTTCCCTTGGAACCGGATGCCAGGGACGTTTGAGGTAGATCAGTTATCTTTATATTGCTTGCAGATTTTTTCCATGACGTCAAGAAAAAACCATCCGGATTTTATGGGGCCATCACAATTGCTTATTCCATCGGCATGATAGTCTATAAATGCGTTTTGTCCGTTCCCTGGTGAAACCTTTCAATTTTGTCATTTTTGAAAAAAGAGTTGACACAACCCGGGACAGCGTTTAGAAATGCTCTATAATTGATTGATTTTAGGGCTGTACAATGGCGTATGGCTGTAAATAAAAGGACAAAGGCGTCAATACCCGACTAACGGGGATTGGCGCCTTTTTAATTTGAAGTCATGGCTTGAACACAAGGCAGTGTTGAGCCATACATGGGACAAAGGTGTCGATCCCTTAATGATTTAATTGGGATAGGTGCCTTTTTTTATTTAGTAACCCTATATTTATAATGATTGTGATGAACCCTATGGAAAAATTCAAGGCAAAAATCACCCTGTTTCACTGCATCAATGCCTTTACGGAACACGTTTCCCTCAGCACTGACGACAGGGAGGTCAAAATCGTAAAAATGCCATGCTCGGGCATGACCACCGAAGTTTTTATGCTCAAAGCCTTTGAAGCAGGCGCCGATGCGGTGGCCATCCTGGTCTGTCCCGAGGGCGCATGCCGGTACATGGAAGGCAATATGAGAGCCAGAAAACGGGTGGAAAAAACCTCCAACGTTCTGGATAAAATTGGCGTGGGGGGAAAGAGACTCAGTATCCACAACCTTGCGGCCAAAAACAGCGATTCCGTCCCGGGACTTCTGGATGAGATCATGTCGACCATCAAAGAACTCGGTAAAAATCCCGCGGCAGCGGCATAAAAACGTTCAGACGGTATCGGACGTTTAGCTTAAGACGCTAACTTTTAACATAAAAACCTTACTATAACGGAGTTATCTATGATCGTTGGTGAACAAAAACCCATAGAAGAAATCAAAAAGATGGTGGCCCCGTACAAAAAGCTCCTTATCCTGGGTTGCGGCACCTGTGTCAAAACCTGTTTTGCCGGAGGCGAAGACGAAACCGCCGCCCTGGCATCTGCTTTGCGTATGGCCTTCCGAACAGAGGGTGTTTCCATTGAAATTGACGAGCAAACCGTTGAACGTCAGTGTGAAAATGAATTTATCCAGGAAGCGGCCAAGAAAATCGGAGAAAACGATGCGGTGCTTTCCCTGGCCTGCGGCGCAGGCGTTCAGGCCATGGCCAGGCGTTTCCCTAAAGAGCCGGTCTATCCTGGACTCAACACCACCTTTATCGGTGTCCAAGAAAGCCATGGCGTCTTTACCGAAGAATGTTCAGGCTGCGGCAACTGTGAACTGGGAAATTTCGGCGGAATCTGTCCTGTGACCCGCTGTTCCAAAAAACTATTGAACGGTCCCTGCGGCGGCTCACAGAAGGGAATCTGCGAAGTGGATGCCAATACCGAATGCGCATGGCAGCTGATCATCGACCGTTTGAAGACCTTGGGTCAACTCAATAATCTTAGAACCTATATTCCTCCAAAAAACTGGAAGACCAGTAATTCAGGCGGACCGAGAAAACTTGTAAGGGAGGACCACATCATATGACAACCCAAGCCATCAGCAATCTCCACAGCGTCCTTTCAAGCGGCACATTTGCCGTCACCGGTGAATGCGGACCACCCCGTGGCGCCGATATGAACGTGTTGAACAAAAAAGGCGAACTCTTAAGGGGTTGGGTCGATGCAGTGAACGTGACCGACAACCAGACTGCCATCGTGCGCATGTCCAGCATCGCCGCATCCAAACACCTTCTGGACATGGGCCTGGAGCCTGTCATGCAGATGGTCTGCAGAGACAGAAACCGCATTGCCATTCAATCCGATATTCTGGGTGCATATTCTCTGGGCATCCGAAACATTCTCTGCCTGTCCGGTGATCATCAGAGCTTCGGCAGCCAGCCCGATGCCATGAATGTGTTTGACATCGACTCCATGAACCTGATCCGCACGGTCAAGGATATGAGGGATGAGGGCAAGGACATGAGTGGATTCGATCTCAAGGAAGCCCCGAAAATGTTCATCGGTGCTGCGGCAAACCCCTTTGCCGATCCCTTTGAATACCGGGTTCTCCGTCTTGCCAAGAAAATTGACGCCGGTGTGGATTTTATCCAGACCCAGTGTATCTACAACATGGAACGCTTCCGTGAATGGATCCGCCTGGCCAGAGAAGAGGGCCTCACGGAAAAGGCCTACATCATGGGCGGCGTGACACCCATTAAAACCGTGGGCATGGCCAAGTACATGAAAAACAAGGTGGCAGGCATGGACATCCCCGATGAGATCATCAACCGCGTTGCCGGAGTCCCCAAGGAAAAGCAGACCGAAGAAGGTCTGAAAATCTGCCAGGAAACCATTGAGGAGCTCAAGGAAATGGACGGCGTTCATGGTGTTCATGTAATGGCCATCGAATGGGAAGAAAAAGTGGCTGACATTGTCAAAGGCGCAGGCCTGAGAAAATAAAGACAAAGAGGGATTTATGCCTAAAAAATATCATATCTCCACAAAACCGGCCCCGCCGCGTCTCTATCCCGTGGGCAGATACGCCACCGTGGAATTCCGTGAAGACTGTGCCGGAAGCTGCCGGGAATGTGTGAAGAAAAAATGCGTGTACAATATTTTCGCGGACAACTATCTGCACATGAGTCAGATGGACGAACCCGAATACCTGTACACCTGCAACAGCTGTTTCCGCTGCGTCCAGGAATGCACCAAGGGAATTTTTTCCCGAGTTATCAACCCGGAATACCGGACCCTGGGCGACGATTACTGGACCCCGGCCATCATCAGCCGGACCTGGTACCAGGCCCATACAGGAAGCATTCCCGTTTCCGGTGCCGGATACCGGGGCCCCTTTGTGGGCGAAGGTTTTGACTCCATATGGACGGACATGAGCGAGATCGTCCGGCCCACCCGTGACGGAATCCACGGCCGGGAATACATCAACACCATGATCGAACTGACCCGGCGTCCCCAGGGCCTTCGTTTCAACAAAGACGGGAGCCTGAAAACCGAGGTTCCGAAAATCCTTGAAACGCCGTTCCCCATGCTGTTCCAGCTCCATGACCAATACGGCATTGAGGATGAATGCGTGCGCCTGTCCATTGCCAAGGCCGCCCATGCCACGGGCCAGCTGATGTTCATTAAACCCTCCGAGATCACCGGAGAGTTGAAGAACCTCGTCTCCTGCATGGTTCCCAGCCTTGAGCTTGCAACATGGGAGAAGCACAAAGACCTGCTTGCCACCTGTAAGATGGTTCAAATTCCCTATGGCCCCGGACTGAATGAGGTGGTTATTGCCTTGCGAGCCATGAATAAGGATCTGGCCATCAGCGTAAAAACGCCCCTGGATGATAAGGCTCCGTTAATCGCCATAGAAATGGCGGATCTGGGTGTGGATACCGTGCATTTTGCAGCCAGCCACCAGGGCAAAGAAGTCAACGTGGACAATCCTAAATTCCTGAGGGATGCCATCCATGCGGTGCATCTTGCTCTGGTTGACCATGGCGCACGACTCAAGGTCAATCTTCTCTTTTCCGGCGGCATCGCCATGGCCGAGCATGTGGTGAAAAGCATTATCTGCGGCGCCGACGGCGTGGTCATCGATGCCTCCCTGCTTCTGGCTCTGGAATGTCGGCTTTGCGGACGCTGCATGGACGGTCTTTCCTGCAACGGCAAACTGGAAGAGGTTGACCCTGAATTCGGCATGACCCGGATCAAAAACCTGATGGCCGCCTGGAGAAACCAGATTCTTGAAATGCTGGGTGCCATGGGTTTGAGGGAAGTCCGGCGTCTACGGGGTGAGGTGGGCCGTTCCATGTGGTTCGAAAATCTTGAAAAAGAAAATTTCGCACCGATCTTTGGGGAGCGAAAAGTCCCTTGATCATGACATATATTCTTCCGGTTTCTGGCCGGATAAGACAACCTGTATTGGAATGACTTATGAGCGAAAATAATAGAAAACTTCCCGAGGCTGTGGAAACCCCATCCAGGTTCCGCAACACCATCGGAAAATTTGTGGTCAAAAGGAATTCCCGCTGCATTTCCTGTGGTCTCTGTGCCGAGCTTTGCCCCCATGGCGTTCATGTGCGTTACGAGAACTACGCCAAGGGGACACGGCCTGTCAGCCACAAGTGCATCGGGCATGAATGCAGGGACAAAGACTATTACTGTATCAGCAAATGTCCCCAAAACGCCCTGTCGTTAAAAATCAATCCCTTGCTGGAAACCATGGGAGACTATCGGTGGACCGCCGAAATGCTGCTGGGCCATTTTGCCATGGCTGAAACCGGTGATCTGCCCCATGTGAACCTGGAATACAACCTGGGAAACTCCGGGGGCGGCTTCGATAAAATCCGATTCAGACATCCTGACCCGGAAAAGGCCATTGACATGGCCGATGAAGACATCGACACCAGCATCGAGCTGAACAAAACCGGCGATGGGCGGCCCGAGAGAACCATTTCCATCCCCTGTTACGGTGGTGGGATGAGTTACGGGTCCACGGCCTTGCCTGTCATCATTGGACGAGCCAGGGCCGCCAAACGCCTGAATACCTTCACCTGTACCGGTGAAGGCGGTTATCCTCCTGAATTTTTGCCCTATAAAGATCACGTGATCACCCAAGTGGCCACGGGTCTTTTCGGAGTGCGCGAAGAAACCATTAAATATTCCCCCATCGTGGAGTTCAAATATGCCCAGGGTGCAAAACCTGGATTGGGCGGACATCTTCTCGGTGAAAAAGTCACCGAAGCCGTGGCTGCCATGCGTGAAACCGTTGTGGGCAGTTCCCTGTTTTCTCCCTTCCCCTTCCACAGCGTGTATTCGGTGGAAGACCACAAGAAACACGTGGACTGGATGAAGGAAATCAACAATGACGTCCTGGTCTCCGTTAAAGTCTCCACCCCCACAGACGTGGACATGGTTGCCATCGGGGCCTATTATGCCGGCGCCCATATCATCCATATCGACGGCAGCTATGGCGGAACGGGTGCTGCTCCTGACATTGCCAAGAAAAACATAGCCATGCCCATCGAGTACGCCATTCCCAAGGTCCATAACTTCCTTGTGAATGAAGGTGCCCGTGAAAAAATCACCCTGATCGCCAGCGGCGGAATCCGGAACGGGTTTGACGTGGCCAAGGCCATTGCCCTGGGAGCCGATGGTGTGGTTATCGGAACCGCAGATATTGTGGCTGTGGAATGCGTGCGTTGCAGTAACTGTGAAAGCGGTCGCGGATGTGCCCGCGGTATTGCCAGCACCGACCCTGAACTGGGCTACATGACCACCGAAGAATACTGCGAACAGCGTATCGTCAACATGTACCTGGCCTGGCGAAAACAGTGGTGCACCATCCTTCGTTCCTTGGGCATGAAAAGTATCCGTGAACTGGTGGGCCGATCTGATCTTCTGGTTCATCTGGACTATCTTGAGGAAAAGGAACGGGCCACCTATCAGCCCGCTCCGAATCATGCGATGATTCTTTAGAGCGATTTTATGCCTCTGGCAGCCAGCTTCCCCGCCTTCGCGGGGACAAGCTTAAAAAGCTGGGCAAATGGATTGGGAAGAAGCGGCGTCAAGCAAACGAATGCCCTGGCCCTTCCAAAAGCGCTTTTATGGATGTGTATATTCTGACACGGCATGCCGTGACAAAAAAACCTGTTTGGCAACCTTTTCAAAAGGTTGGCCCCGCAGGGCCGCCGGAGGCAAGCGCTATAAACGTCACTAAATTTTCTAACATAAGGAAATGTAACGGCTATGCAAGACAATCAACACGACATCATCGACAAGCTTCTGGCCTCCCGTGCCAAGCTTCCGCATATTAAATCGCCCATTGCCAAGTGTGATGAGGAAGGCGGCTGCGGTGTTACCGGCTTTATTTCATCCATTCCCGTTGCCGGGCGTCACATCTATGAGCCCTCGGTTCAGATGCACAACCGGGGCAACGGCAAAGGGGGCGGTATTGCTGCTGTGGGCCTTTCGGCAGAAAGCCTCGGCGTCAGCCAGGACATCCTGGATGATCACTATCTGCTTCAGGTGGCCTACCTTGACCCATCCATCAAAAAAAATCTGGAAGACCGGTTTGTGACCCCGGTGTTCGATATCCATTCAAGCGGCATGATCCCCACCATCGACGATTACACGTCCATTGGCCTTGAGGTAAAACCGCCCGACGTCTGCCGGTATTTTGTCCGGGTCAAACCCGAAGTGCTCAGTGCCTTTATCGAAAAGCACAGTCTCCAGGCCATGGACCCCCGTAAGGCCGAAGACGAATTTATCAGCCAGAATACCCACAATCTCAATGATGCCTATTACGCCTCATTGGGAGACAAGCAGGCCTTTGTCATGTCCCATGGTCGTAACATCATGATTTTGAAAGTGGTGGGCTATGCGGAACAGGCAACCCAGTATTACTGCCTGGAAGATTTCAAGGCCCATGGCTGGATCGCCCATCAGCGCTACCCCACCCGCGGACGCCTCTGGCATCCGGGCGGTGCCCATCCCTTTTCAGGATTGAACGAAGCCCTGGTTCACAACGGTGACTTTGCCAATTACCATGCGGTGAGCGAATACCTGAAACAGTATCAGATCTATCCCCAGTTCCTTACGGACACCGAGCTTTCCGTGCACCTGCTGGATCTGTACAACAGGACCTTCGAGTACCCCTTGGAATACATTATCGAAGCCATTGCGCCCACGTCAGAATATGACTTTGACAGTCTGACGCCTGAAAAACAGCACATATACCGGCATATCCAGTCCCAGCACACCGCCGGGTCACCGGACGGTCCCTGGTTTTTCATCATTGCCAGAAACGATCCCTATGAGAATTTCCTTCAGCTCATCGGTATCACGGACACGGCCATGTTGAGGCCCCAGGTCTTTGCCCTTCTTGAACGGGAAGAGGTACAAATCGGCCTGATCTGTTCGGAAAAACAGGCCATTGACGCCACCCTCCAGAACCTGGCCAAGGAAGATCCCCGGTTCTGCCCCGTGGCCGATAAATACTGGAACGCCCGTGGCGGCAGTGCCACCGACGGCGGTGCCTTCACCTTTACCATCAGGGATTCGGGCAAGGGCGACGGCTCCAAGGTCCTGGTCACCGAAAATAAATTCGGCGAACGCATCACCGTGTCCAAGGCCCAGGATCATCTGGATGTAACCCAGCCCCTTTCTATGGCTACCGACAAAAATGAAATCAGTGCTGCAATCGCAAAGCATCTTGAATCCGATGTGGCGGCACTCAAAGCCTATGCCTTGTCCAGGATTACGGAGTGGGGTTTTGAAAGCCTCTGTTGTTTTCTTGACGAGACCGTGGCCCAGGCAGCCAAAAGCAATGTGGCCCAGGCCAATGCCATTGAGCTTCTATCCTTTATCAATGACCGGCGGTATTCACCGGGCAAAAAGAAACTGGGTTCGGTTCTTGACCGGGTTCGATCAGCCTTGACCCGGATTTTCACATCCTTTCCCAAGCTTTCGGACAATACCGACAGCAAATTCAGCTACATTGACTGGGACAGCCGTGACACCTTGCGGGCACCCCAGGGCAAGGAAGAGGTTCTGGCCATCAACGCCTATGATTTCGAACCCGAAGGCCCTGACTGTGACTCACGTCTGATGAACAAAGCCTTTGTTCTGGGCTGGAAACATTATATCTGTTTCGGCTACAAGGGACAGCGTTTCACAGGCTGTGGTTTCGGCCCCAAGACCGATGACGTAACCATCCATGTGTACGACAGTTCCGGAGACTACATTGCCTCGGGCATCGATGGCATGGAACTCCAGATCCACGGCAATGCCCAGGATCAATTGGGCCAGATCATGAAAAACGGCAAGCTTGTCATCCACGGTGATGTGGGCCAGACTTTCATGTACGGTGCCAAAGGCGGAAACGTCTACATCATGGGCAATGCCGCAGGACGCCCCCTGATCAATGCCACGGGTCATCCCCGTGTGGTGATCAACGGCACCTGCCTTGACTATCTGGCTGAATCCTTTATGGCCGGTGACCCCCTGAACGGCGGTGGATTCGTGATCCTGAACGGCATGGAGTTCGACGAGCACGGCATCATCAAAGCCCTGCCCACGCCCTATCCGGGCTCCAACCTGTTCTCCCTGGCCTCGGGCGGTGCCATCTACATGCGCGACCCCAAACGCCAGATCGTGGACGAACAGCTGAACGGAGGACGATTTGCAACACTCACCGACGCCGACTGGGCTCTGATTCTTCCCTATCTGGAAGAAAACGAACGCCATTTCGGCATCTCCATCCAAGACGATCTTCTGACCGTTGACGGTGAAAAGAAGCCCTATTCAGACGTCTACATCAAAGTCGAAACCATGGGCAAGATTGGACATTAAATAAAAAACCCGGGCAGTCACGCTTTTGTGACTGCCCGGTTATTTTTCTTTTCCCTCCGGGGTGTCATTTTTTTATAAAAAACTCCGCAAAAAATAGTTTGGTTGTTGGTCTTTATTTTTTGGTTGATCTTGAATAAGAGCAATTCAATAATAAAGCTTGCGTTGCCCGTAATTTGGGTGATCTGGTTCATGACGTTGCTTTTTTAGGTGGTGCAACGGTCGAGTTGCTGATAACCGATCCGGGTGTTGCAGAGATTCAACCAACAAAAGATGTGGACGTTATCATAGAGCTTTACTCAAGGACGGAATACTCGCAGTTCGCATCATAAGTGATCCCGGCAATCAGTTCGGGATCGATATTTTTAAAATTGGGAATCAGATTTTTGGTGATTTTCTCCAGCATGCCTTCCTTGATCATGATGGACGTGTAATCTACGGACGGAAAGGTGATGTCGTATCCGCCGCCGCCAGCCTTGAGTTTGGCGAACATTTGCCCCCAAGGTCGTGGGTTGCTTCGATGACAGAATAGTCAAATTCCGCAAGCCGGGCGATGACGATCAGAAGCACATAGGGGATGTTGAAGGTGATGCCGATGATATCGTGGATCCTGTCCAATTCCATATGGAATGATTTGAATTTATAGAGAATATCATTTTTTTGGCAACTCAATTCTCCGGTTTAACAAAACATCCCAAACCGGAACGTCTGACAATCTAAAGAACCCTTGAATTAAATTCCATTTAAAAGAACTTTTTTCGCTGAAATATCTTGACTCCAAACCCGAGCTAATCATAAAATTGTCATTAATTTTATTGCCGTTTGATTTTAGGGACTCATAAAAAAAATTTGATTCAAAAATACCATCTTTAAGATGAGGAGAATCTTTATGATACCCCAGCGTCGTTTTTCCGATTTTCTTATGTTTGTATCTATCCTTATTCTCTGTTCCGGATGTGGTGGGAGTGGGGGTGGAGGTACAACGACTCCGACCCAAGGCACCCTTCCCTGGACCGGTTCTTTTCTCGAAGCTTCTCCGGCAGCAGGTGATCTAACGTTAATTGCCCAAACCATTGAAGTTGAAATTAGGGCCCACGTGCCTGGAGCAACGCGACAGGCAATATCGGATCATATAGCCGATACCTTGTCACATAAATCTGTTCCACATTTGACAAAGGCTGACCCTCCCCGGTATCAAATTGCGCCGGAAAATGAATGTGACGCCTTTATGATGGCCGGAAACGGTGCAGTATTACAAGGCGACCTTAATCTTGGGATCTGGGCGTTCAGCCGTGCTGTCCTTGCTGATCCCTTGAATGCCTATGCCATGAATCAGTTTGGCTGGTCACTTCTTGCTTCCGAGCGCTATTCTGACGCCAAGCAGTTCCTCTTAGGGCTGACCCGCTCAAACCCGGAATTATGGACTGCCTGGTCTAGTCTCGGGTCTCTTTATGAGCATGACGATGATCCTGAACGGGCGTCCTATTGTTATCAGATGGCACTGATGTCACACCCGGATTCGGTTTTCATCAACATCAAACTGGGCGCACTCTTGCTTCGGCAGGGAGATGTCACCGGCGCAGCTCTCCATGCGGGACAGGCTCTTTCCGTTAACCCTCGAAACGATGAGGCCCTTGCTCTTAAAGAGCAGATAGAAGCTGCGGGAGGCGCTGTCATTCCTGTGGAACCTCCCGGGGTAAGACTGCCTTTGTCAAGGGCAGCATCAGAGGTCAGGAGTGAAATCGGCCATTGTTCTGAAGAGCATACCGGATGGATGATGGAGCAGATGATTCCTGTAGTGAATGATGCCTATCGTGATGGCATGGCCCATGAAAATAACCGGGCACTTATTGGGCAAAGTTATGCACAGTGCGAGCAGTTGTGCATGGAAGATCCGGATGCAGGATTGGACTGCTGGTTTATCTGTGACATGGATTATTGCAGCAGGATGGCCGCAGAGATAACACGGCAGCACAGCCGGAACATTGGTTATATTAATATTGAAATCGGTTTGGCCGCGGCATACCGCGCAAGATACAGAAGTTGTTCCTATGATGCCATTGAAGATCGTATCAATGAGCTTTCCCCGTCGGACATTACGGCTCTGTATGATTTTGTCGACTGGCAGGTTCAGATGAGCGAAAGTTCATATACGACAGCTATTGATGATGAAATCGCCTTTTACAAAGAGGAACTCGCAGGGATTTCATCTGCCTGCGAGCAGGATGCAATTGCTGAGGCCCTTGCAGCCATGACACCCGAAGGTGAGCGGGGTCCCCTGTTTGATACGGGAATGGAGGCCTGTGCCGATGGATTTTTCTGTCTTACCTTTGGTGAGGAAAGCATTGGTTTCAGTGCTGGCGTTGGTTTTGCTTCGGGAGGACTAACAGCCGATTACGGGACCACGGATCTGATCTTCTCTCTTGGTGTTGCGGCTGATTCCGGAGTCGCAGCCATTGGCATTGATGCAAAATTAAGCATCCGTAGAGGTTTCGGCCTGTCACCGGTGGCAAAATTCGGAGGACCGATCCGCGCAACCGTCAGTCGAGACTACTGGTTGTATAGTTTTTAAGTATTGTATTGAGCTGATAATTCCAAAATATGGATGGCCTTGGCTTTGCGGTCGGTATGGCCGTGAAAATATTTGGTAGAGGCGATACACAGGCATATGCCCTTGCCGGAAGTATCACATCCTTGCTGGGCTGTGTTGCCGGAAATATTTTTTCCACGGTGGGATTTATTGCAAAGGCACAAGGAATTAATATATTCCAGACCCTGTATCTCGTCGATCCCATGTATTTGATTCAATCCTTAATACAGTATTGGGTGATAATCTCAATTAAATGATTAACGCAACCTTTGAATTGATCTTCGGAGAAGCATTAAAAAAGAAAGAAGAGATCCTGCAAATTATAATTTTTTGCAGCGCAGAGTGTAGGTCATCATAACCTCAAGGCTTATTTCATTGTCATGGGCAACCGAAAACAATGCATTTATCATAACCGTATTTTTGGGAAATTTTTTCAAAGGATTGGTCTTTTTCCATGTCACGGATCGCCTTATTCATTTTGGCAATCAGGTCTTGGCGGTTCAAGATTTTAGAGTTTTTGGAAAGGCAGATATAAATCGGTTTGGGGCCTATAATCAGATGGGGCAGATTCACAAATCGGTTCATCCTCTTCATATTAATAAAATGAGCCTGAATCGTTGACGTCGCTCCTGCAATCCCGTCCAGTCTGTCCGCATCAAGCATTTTAACCAAACTTTCATAACTCCCGAGCTCTATGACGGTAATTTTCCCGTTTTTCCATGCTATATCGAATTCATTGCTGGTCGAATATCCGCGGACAATACCTATTTTTTTCCCGTATAGATAGTCAATGCTATGAAATGGAAATTCGTTTCCCTTTCTGACAAAAACAGATATGGTCGTCCAGCATATCGGCGTGTCGAGGAAATCGGCAAATATTTCTCGTTCAGGTGTTTTATACCCTCCGATAAAACCATCCATCACACCTGCTTTCATCTCGGCAAGCACACGTTTCCAGGGCAAGGGGTTCAAGGTAATCTTTATTCCGCTACGATTAGCAACTTCCTGCATGACATCAAGAAATGGCCCCACATAGTTTCCGTTTTCCTTCCATTTCCACGGCTTGGAGACAGTGTCATTGAAGGCTATCTCCAATACTTGGGGGGCCTGATCCGAACAGGCAAAAGTAATTGCGCTAAAAAACGCTATGAAAGCAAAACAGACAAACTTTATTTTTTTTATCATTACGTTCTTTTTTTCCCATTGAGACTCAGGTTTTTCAAATATCCGAAGTACGAATAATTATCATTTTCATTGTTTCCACCTATCTCTTTTCCGTAATTTTGGGTCTTAACCTTATTGCTGAGCCTGTTTCACCTGGAGTAAAATGTCATGAGTTTCTTGCCAAAGAATGATTTGTATAACTAACTCGTTATGGGGCTTATCAATTAAACGATATCATATAGTTGCAATATCTTGCAAGTGATCAGATCTGAAACCTTGAACTCACGGTTTTTTGTGGATATGTGGAAAATGAGATCATTGCGATTTGTGATCAAATCGCGGCCATTGTCCTCGTGCTGTCCCAAGGATGTTGGGCCATTTTTCTTTGATGGCCTGAACAGATGCCTGCATGGACAAGGGAACCAGGTAGGAAGGCTTTATGGTGCCGATGGATGTGATCACATTCAAACTCGAATTAGAAATCAACAGATACGGCCTGAATAAACGTCCAATAAGGCATGTATGATAGAAATACCTTGAAAATTGAATTGGCTTTGACAATCAAAAAATCATGACATATATGGTAACAAATTGTTAAATAATAACATTTTTTTGGCAGTATTCGTTCACAGGGTAACCCCCCATGGGTTCCCAAGCTCCCACACCCGGCAACACATATTTTTTACTCACCACCCGTTCGCATAGTTATCAAACGATACAGGGCATTGTGTTTGGCCGGGCGTGAAGACTCCTACCAAACACTATATCACGCCGAATATCGGACTTTTTACGACGCCATTAAATCTGAACGTTCCGGGCCTTGTTTACCTTGATTTTCAGGCATAAACATCTTATAATTTTTTATAGATGCCGTCAATTTGGCATGAAGGAGGTCAGCATGTTCAAATTTATAAAATCAAAAAAAAACACCCCCCTATCCCCCCTTCCAAAGGATCACGATCAACGAAAAACCGACTGCCGAAGAATCTCTTTTGATACAAAATACATAGGCCTTGGGAAATGTATGGAACGACGCAACAGCGTTAGAAGAAAGAAAGACAGATTTGATCAGGAAGAATATGATCGTATCTGCCAGGAACGCCTGGGACCAGGCTGGCTTTAATTCCGGAAGGGCGGAATGACTGTCACTGGGACGGAGTGACTCCCATTTAGTTTTGTCTCTGTTTTGATGGATTTTATTGTAAATAGCCATGGAATGCATTAGGCTGGGCGAATAAAAAGCCATGGTGATGTTCAGACCGTCGCTTAAGGTTCCTCGGGCTGGGGCAGCCACAGCAAGGATGTCCCCATGGATAATATTACCCAATTTTCGGATAAACATGCCATGATTTTAGATATATTAGTCAATGCGGACTGTTATTTACCGCTAAACAAAGGATTTGAAAAAGCGTTTGAATTTCTCAAGAGGCCGGATCTGAAACAATTGCCCGTGGGCAAGTATGTCATTGATCATGACCATGTCTTTGCAACGATTGCAAAGGATAATGGCCGCATGAAAGAGAATTCCAAACTCGAAACCCATGAGAAATACATTGATATCCAGTTGCTTCTGGATGGAATTGATGACATGGGCTGGCGTCCCAAGTCATCCTGCCACCAGCCATGTACGACGTATGATCTGGAATCGGACATTCAATTCTTCACGGATGAACCGGATGCCTGGATAACAACCAAACCCGGCGCCTTTGTGATCTTCTTCCCGGAAGACGCGCATATGCCCATGATCTCAAAAGGGAGTATTCATAAAGTCGTGGTGAAAATTTCAGTGGGCCCATCGTCCTGACCCTCAGCTGATCACATTGCTTTTCCCGGCAAAATATTTCATGAACTGGGTTCGTTCGTAAAGCTTGGGATCCTTGCTTGCTTCCTGGGACAGTTTTCCTTTAAAATCCGATATGCTTCCAAAACCATGGGACTTCATCCAGGATTTCAGATCATCAAGCATGGACTGGATATGGCCCGGCCCATGGATATACAGAGCTGACACCACCTGAACAACATCGGCTCCAGCCAGGATTTCCTTGATCACGGCCTCCCCGTCATGGATTCCGGTGGACGCGGCCAGATCGCAGCTGACCTTGTTGGCCATAATGGCAATCCAGCGTAAGGACTGGGCCAACTCAGAAGGAGCGCTGAACACAAAGGAGGGCTTGACCTCTAGTTTCTGGATATCAAAATCCGGACTGAAAAATCGATTAAAAAGAACCAGCCCTTTGATATCCGTTTCGGACAAGGCTTTGATCATGGGTCCAAGATCTGTAAAATAATAGCTGATTTTCATGGAAATGGGGATTGAGATTTCCTTACTGATTTTATCTATGGTTTCAAAGTAGATCGTTTCTTTGCCCTGGCGGTTCGCACTGAAATCCGTGGGGGGGAAAAACATGTTCAATTCCAAGGCATCGGCCCCGGCCTGTTCCAGCTCCCGTGCAAATAAAACCCATTCCAGCGAATCGTAGAAACAGTTCACACTGGCGATAATGGGAATATGAACACCACTCTTACAGTCCCGGATCAGGGTGGTGTAACGTTTCAGATTATCTTCCCGGACCTTGTATCCGTAGAACTCAATGGGATTTTTCTTCCCATCGTAGTCAAAATACTGGACATCCGGATGCTCCTTTTTCATTTTTCTGATGACATCGTCGCTTTCAAAAAATATCTCTTCCTGAAACAAGGATTTCAAAACGATGGCCGCAGCTCCGTTATCTGCAAGTTTTTTAACGCCTTTGACTGTTCCGGTCAGCCCGGAACTTCCCACAATAATGGGGTTTTTTAATTTCAAACCCAGGTATTTGGTCGATAAATCCATGGCAATCTCCTTTTGGTTGACGTGACCGTATTGAAAAACTCTACATGAAGGAAGATGTAAATGAAAACACGTTGAATTCTCGAAAAAAATGCGAGATAAATCATAACCACTGCGAAAGGACAATTCCGCCCGAAGAATTTATTTTTTCATTTTATCACAAAAAGTTAAGCAGAGCCAGAGCTGGAAAAGCAAGGTTCAAAATAACCATGACTGGTTATAAGCACACGACGAGCACGCCGAATATGCCTCCAGCGGCCAGCTTTTAAAAAGCTGGACAAATGGGTTGAGGCAATAACCCTGATGCGTCAAAGGTGAGGGCATACCATGGCCTTAAAAACCTATTTGGCAATCTTTTTAAAAGGTTGGACCATAGACGTTATCGGGTCGAAAGAAAACGGTGAACTGCTGTCTTGCTGGTTCTGGACACGGTTTGAAGAAGGGAAAATGGTGTTTCTGAAATGTCATACCGCTGGCGGATATCTTCGAGTATCAGCAGCCAAAGTTTCGCGGTCATCTCCGAATCGGCAAGGGCCCGGTGAAAGGTTCCGTCTGTTTCAATATGTCTGAACCGAACCAGACTTTCGAGTTTGTGATTGGGTGCATCCTGATAGATGCGACGCGAGATGAGCATGGAGCAGGCAAATTGCCCTGTATACGATCTGTTGATTCGTTCAAGTTCAGCATCCAGAAAACGACGATCAAAGGAGGCATTGTGAGCCACCAGATTATGGCCCTGAATAAAATTGGCGAACCGGTCCATGACCTCATCACAGGGTTGAGCATTTCTGAGCATGGCATTGGTGATGCCTGTGTAGGATTCAATAAATCCGCTAATCCGAAATCCCGGGTTCATCAGTTCCTGAAACCGGTCCGTGACCCGGCCTTCTTCAACCAGCACCGCCCCGATTTCAATGGCCCGGTCACCCATGGTCGGTGAAAGCCCCGTGGTTTCAAAATCCAGGACCACCACAGTATCTGCACGCCGCATCTGATTCTTTTTTTTCATGGTTCACCGCTTTGATAAGATTCTTTTTTTGCCAAACCACCCACCCAGGTTTTAACGTCCAAACACCTTACTGTTTGATTAAAGCACACATTCTACCTATCCCAAAGAACACAAAACTGCAAAACAATATCTTCAGGATCGACCTTATCAGTACACATTGCGGGCAAATCCCCGGCATGTTTGTTGCCACGGCCATGTTCTTCATACCTTGTGATGTTTTACCCATTTTTTTATGTAATTTATTTCTCTATTCATAGGGACAATTATTTCACTAAACCTTGGAGCACACTGTATGTATCTAAATATACGAATAATAGTAAAATACTAAATATATTTAGATCCGTGGCATGTTTTATGCATTTGACCGGAGCAGCCTTATGTTTCACTTTTTTCGAATCGAAGGATGAAAAAATGATTCTAAATTTTGCTCCTGAAGTCCGGAAGAAACTAAGCTGTATAGGCCCAATTTTTTTTTATACCCTCAATGTTTTAAAAAAATAATGAGGAGGTGATTATCTTTTAGCATGTTTTAGCCAAAACAGTGGTCACGTCCTGACGTTTACATGATATTTTATTAAACATGTTTTAATACATTCAGGGTACGACCATAGCAATTATATTACAAACGTTTCAATACACATTAAAGGAATTTATTATGAAAAAAATGATCGGTTTTTTAGTGTCTGTTGCCTGCGCAACATTGTTAGTGTGCTCTTCTGCAAGTGCCCTTGATTTTGATTTTTCAGGTACATTTACCTATGACAATGATGTTATCCTCCTTGACTTCACCGTTGGTGAAGCCAGCACCATCACTATATTCTCATCATCATGGGTTGATGGTGGATTTGATCCGATTTTAGCAATCTGGGATAGTGCCGGAACACGCATGAGCCAGCAGGACGACGGCGGTGTTGTTGGCACCACAGCTTCAAATGGTGTTGATTATACCCATGGCACCTGGGATTCATACTATAATGTTGACCTTGCTGCCGGTTCATATACCGCCAGTATTGCCCAGTTCAACAACTTTTCTGTGAGCACTTCACTCAGCGATGGGTTTACCCATGATGGCAACATCAATTTCACTAATGACCTCGGTTATGGAACAGAGGAATACTTTAACGGTGTTTGGGCCTCAGAAGATTCAAGAACTGGTGACTGGGCATTTCACATCCTGAATGTTGCAGAAGCAACTCAACAAGATCCGGGCAATGCTCCGGTTCCCGAACCTGCCACAATGTTCCTCCTTGGAACTGGCCTTATCGGCCTTGTGGGATCACGGAAAAAGTTTAAAAAATAGTTTTTAAACGACGATGAATATAAGGCAGAACAGAGTTTATCTGTTCTGCCTTTTTTTTGCACACAGAGTTCCTGCCATAAAACCTGATCACCTATTTCTGTTTTAGCGATCCCGGATGACCACCTTCTTTCCATTGGGATAATAGTGAAGTCACATAGTTTATAGGTCTCATAGGGCCTATACGTCCCTGCCCCTTTTTTCTTACGATGTCTTCCGTGTAAGGGCCTGAAAAATCCAAATTTTATCAAAATCAGCTTGCCCAATATGACCGCCATGTGATAGGGCTGCGTTTTTATTTATGGAATTTTAAACACACATGATACATCTAAACAACATAAGCAAGCAGCACGGACCACAGATCCTTTTCGCCAACGCGAGTTTCCAGATTCTGCCCGGCACATGCACAGGCATGGTAGGGCCTAATGGTGCTGGAAAAACAACCATTTTCCGTTTGATCACCCGGGAAGAGGAAGCGGACAAAGGGGATATCATCTGTGCAAAAAACACCAAAATCGGCTATTTTTCCCAGGATGTGGGCGACATGAAAGGACACAGCGCCCTTGAGGAAGTAATGTCCGGTGCATCGGACGTGGTTCTTTTGGGAAAGGAAATCAGGGCCATGGAAAAGGAGATGGCAATCCCCATGGATGACGATGCCATGGCCAATCTCCTTGAACGATACGGAGACAAAGTCGAGGAGTTTGAACATCGGGGCGGCTACGACCTGGAAAGCAGAGCCCAGGCCGTTTTAACCGGCCTTGGAATTGGCCCTGACGATTACAATCGACAGGTGGAAGACTTCAGCGGCGGCTGGAAAATGAGAATCGCCCTGGCCCGGATCCTGACCATTCAACCGGATGTCCTTCTCCTTGATGAACCCACAAACCATCTGGATGTGGAGTCCATCATCTGGCTGGAAAACTGGCTTGCCAATGAGTTCAAAGGGGCCGTTTTGATGACCTGCCATGATCATGATTTCATGAACCGGCTGGCCACCCGCACCGTTGAAGTGGCCAACCAGACCGTGACCGTTTATGGTGGAAACTACGATTTTTATATCAAGGAACGGGAGATCAGGAGGGAACAGCTCCTGGCCAGTTACAAGCGCCAGCAGGACATGCTGGCCAAAGAGGAAGAATTCATTGCCCGTTTTGCAGCAAGAGCCTCCCATGCGTCCCAGGTTCAGTCACGGGTTAAAAAAATTGAAAAAATTGAGCGCATTGAAATTCCACCCGAACAAAAGCGCATTGTCTTTGCCTTTGCCGAGCCACCACGCTCCGGGGATGATGTCATCGGATTATCCAGGGTTGGAAAAACATGGCCCCTTCCTGATGGAAAAGAAAAGTCCGTGTTCGGGGGTGTATCCGGCATGGTCAGGCGGGGAGAAAAAATTGCAGTGGTGGGCGTAAATGGAGCCGGGAAATCCACATTCCTTAAGGTTGTGGCCGGAGAAACCCCGGTTACAAGTGGCAAGGTGACCATTGGTGCCAATGTCAACATCGGCTATTTCAGTCAGCATGCCATGGACATTCTTGACCCTAAAAAAACCGTTTTTGAAACGGTTCAGGACACCATTCCCATGGCCAATATCGGGGTGGTTCGAAACCTCTGCGCCGCTTTTCTTTTCCAGGGGGACATGATTGAGAAACGCATCGACATGCTGTCCGGCGGAGAAAAAAGCCGGGTGGTTCTCGCCACACTTCTTGCCAGGCCCATTAATCTGTTGATTCTTGATGAGCCCACCAACCATCTTGACATCCTGGCCAGGGAAGTGCTCCTTGACGCCTTGAAATCTTTTTCAGGCACTGTGGTGATCGTAAGCCATGACCGCCATTTTTTAAGGTCCCTGGTTTCACGTGTTTTTGCCATTGACCACGGCGAGATGATCTCCTATGAAGGGGACTACGCCTATTACCAGAGCAAGATCAAAGATCAGAGTTAGCTTGGGATAGCGTTCACATCTTGCTGAACTCGTAAAATCATAACGATGGCTTTGGAAAAAGGCTCTTATGCATGGCATCGTGTTTGGCCGGACGTGAAGGCATACTCAACGTCTGGCCAAACACGATAACGCCGCAGATGAGCCTTTTTATGACGCCATCAAATCTTCAAAGATGCCGGGAGCATGCTTCATCAGGATATCCAATACTCCTTGGGCAATAGGTCGTATCTGAGGGTGGGCGGCCTTGGCACCCCTCAGGGTGATAAAATGCCTCCATTCCCTGAAATTGGCCATCATCACCAGTTCGGTTTTCAAACAGGTGGGAAGCACCGAGCGGGCGATCTGGGCAGAGCACCCTGCCTCAAGCAGTGAAAAATAACTTTTTTCTGCGTCCAGACAGGCCCTCTCCCACAGTTCACGCTGGGTGTCAGTCAAATTGGGGGGTTCAATGAACGAACACTGGTTTTCAAATTTATCCGAACTGTAATTGCAGTAACGTGTGGATTCCTGGGCAAATGATGCAAGCCTGTGGCGGACGATTTCATGGGTGATCCCCCGGTCCGTGATAATTCGAAATGAGGCCACGGCATGTTCGATCATGGCATGATGACCATGTTCACGCATTTTTCTGGAAAACAACTGGGCCGAATCCGGTGTTATCTTGTCCTCACTCTTATAACAGGTTCGACCTGCCAACTCGATCTGGGACTCGGGGTTTTCAGTGATCCACAACAATTCCACAGAGGGTTTTACGATTTTCATTTAATGTTCCTTTATCAATGAGTTGCATCATCATTTCATGAGACATGAACGTGTATCATTATCATATTTAGGGCCATTATATCCAGCCCATTGTTTTTTGTTGAAAATATATGTCGATACGTTTAGGCTCTAAATTTCATGTCAAAAGATGAACTCGTATAAATTCGACGGATGGCTATGGGAAAAGGTTCATAGGCAAGGCATCGTGTTTGGCCGTGGTTACGGCCATCCGGCAAACCACTCTAACACCACATATGGACCTTTTTACGACGCCATCAAGAAAGGAGACCCATGACCTTAGAAACAGCAACAAACTGGCTAAATCAAAATCAGATAGTGGTTCAGACCATGTCTATTGTTGGAATCATCGCCCTGGTTTTTATATCCTATGCTGTTACAAAACATTACATCGTGAAGATTCTTACACGCATCACGGCAAAAACAAAAACCAAATACGACGATATGCTTTTAAGTGACATTGTCCTGAGACGGATTGCATATATCGCTCCCCTGATTATTATTCATAGTTTCGCAGGCATTGTCCCTTCACTGGAGATGATGATTCGAAAAATTTCCGTGGCCGGTCTTTCCCTTGTTTTTTTATTGATTATTGGCCCCTTGATCAATTCTCTCCATGACATCTACCTGTCCCTGGACGTGTCCGAAGGGAGACCCATCAAAGGCTATGTCCAGGTTGTTAAACTTGTCATTTATATCCTTGGCGGGATCATCATCATCAGTACGCTTCTGGGCCAGTCACCCCTCGTGCTTCTCAGCGGTTTCGGTGCCATGACCGCCGTGATTCTTCTGATATTTCGAGATACGATTCTGTCCCTGCTTGCAAGCCTCCAGATAACATCCAATGACCTTGTCCGGGTGGGAGACTGGATTGAAGTCCCAAGTTTTCAAGCCGATGGCGATGTGGTGGATATTGCATTGCACACCGTTAAAATTCAAAATTTTGATAAAACCCTGACCATTATTCCCACACACAAACTCATTGACGTGACATTCAAAAATTGGAGGGGAATGAAGCAAAGCGGTGGAAGACGCATCAAACGGTCCCTATATATTGATATGACAAGCATCCGGTTCTGCGACAAACACATGCTGGATAGGTTCAGGTCCATTCAAATTCTCTCCGATTATCTGGACCGAAAAGAAAAAGATGTTGAGGCTTTCAATATTGAACACAAGGTCAATACGACCGATCTTGTCAACGGACGGCGCCTGACCAATGTGGGGACATTCAGGGCCTATATTGCCGAATATATCCGAAGCCAGAAAACGATCCACAGAGATATGACCTTTATTGTTCGCCAGCTCCAGCCGAGCCCCAACGGCCTGCCCATTGAAATTTATGTGTTTACCAATGATACAATCTGGGCCAATTACGAAGGCATCCAGGCCGACATCTTTGATCACATTCTGTCGGTGATTCCCGAATTCGGCCTGAGGGTGTTCCAGTTTCCCACGGGATTTGATTTCAAACAAAATTCCCAAGAACAGACAGCGTGATATGTTCCGCTTTTAGAATAAAGGCAGACTAATCCGGATATATTCTACCTTGAGATATAAAACCTGAAAACCCATTAATCGTGCCTTAAATTGAAGCGGGTGAATCCTTGCGAAGGGTTTGTGAGATTTGAAATACAGGTATTCGTGATTGACGTTGGCAACGCATCCACATATCAAAACGTTCGATAAAAACCTTGCCTGAAATTAAACCGTATCGTATGGTTTGGTCCATTTTTAACTTTCTTTTATTTTTGGAGAAACACGATGAAGTTATCGGCCCAGCAGGATGATGCGGTTCGTCATATTGGTTCGCCCGCCCTTGTGGTCGCAGGGGCAGGATCAGGCAAAACCCGGACCCTGACGGCAAAAATATCCTTTCTGATTGACAAGGGGTTTGACCCGTCACGGCTGCTTGCAATTACCTTTACCAACAAGGCCGCCGGAGAAATGAAAACAAGGCTGGTCAAGCAGACCCGCCTTCCCCAGGAAAAATTCCCCTGGGTCAGGACATACCACAGCGCCTGTTTCACCATCCTTAAAATCCATGCCGGCCTTCTGGGGTATAAAAGCCCTTTACAGATTTTCAGCGCCTACCATCAGCAGAAAACGTTCAAAGAAATTGCGGCGGCCATGAATTTTGATAAAAAAGTCGTTCCGAGCCTGATGAGTGACATCTCCAAAGCAAAAAATTCCGGGGATCCCGAAGGCTATATCCAGGATCTTTCGCTGATTAAGCGGAGTATGACCCTTAACGTCTACAAGGCCTACGAAAACGAGCTGAAGCAAAAAAACGCCCTGGATTTTGACAACATACTCCTCCAGGCCCGAAATCTTTTACGGGACCATGATACCGTCAGGCGATATTACAGAGATCTTTTCCAATTCATTCTGGTGGACGAGTACCAGGACACCAACAATATCCAGGAGGAAATCACAGGCCTGTTGCTGGGCCACACGAACCTGTTCTGCGTGGGGGATGACTGGCAGGCGGTTTACGGATTCAGGGGCAGCAACGTGAACCACTTCCTCTCCTTTCCTGAAAAATATGCCGATGCAAAGATATTCCGACTGGAACAAAATTACAGATCCGCCGATGAAATCGTCCAGGTGGCCAACCTTCTCATCGGCAACAATGCTCACCGCATGAAAAAAACCTGCTTTTCTGAAAAAAACGGCGGCCTGGTGGATATCCACGAATTCCCCAATGAATTCGAAGAGGCCCTTTGGGTGGCCCGGAAAATCCGTTCCATGAGGGGCATGGGCCTGCCCTTTTCCTCCATGGCCGTCATGTACCGCACAAAATCTTGTTCACTCTGGTTTGAAAAGACCTTTCGAAAAATGGATATCCCCTACACCATGATGGGGTCCAAGGGATTTTTCGAGAGAAAGGAAGTCCTTGACATCAACTGCTACCTTTTATCCGCTTTTTTCCCGGATGATGATGTGGCCTTTGAACGAATCATAAACACCCCCAAGCGGGGCATCGGCCCCAGCATTCTGAAAAAAATTGCCCAGGCACGAACCCAGGGAACCAGTCTTCAGAATGCGGCCCGGATACTTGTCAAAGAGCGGGTCCTTACCACCAAAGTACACACGGAACTGACCCGCCTGCTGGACAGCCTGGACCTTTACCGGACCATGGAACCTGATCAGGTCATCTATGATGTTCTTTCAACGTTCAAATACATGGACCATCTGTCGGATTACTGCAAAACCCGGGAAGAGTTTGATTCAAGGAAAGACAATATAGACGAATTGATCTACAATGCCTCCCTGAAAAAAAGTCTGGAAGAATACCTGGAAGAAATCGTCCTGATCAATGAAGACAAAGACGATGACACAGACAAAAGAGGGGTTCGTCTTTCCACGGTCCATGCAAGCAAAGGGCTTGAATACACCCTGGCCTTTGTTGTGGGCCTGGAAGAAGAGCTCTTTCCCCATTGGCGTTCGCTGATGTCCGCATCAGAAATTGAGGAAGAACGTCGCCTGATGTATGTTGCCGTGACCCGGGCCGAAAATTATCTTTACATCACATCAGCCCAGGAAAGACGAAACAAGAAAACACGCAAAAGCCGGTTTTTATTGGAACTCAGAGACGCCCTGGATTCCTTGGAATAAATATGGGATAACCATCCATATGGGCTGAAGAAGTCGAACGAAGGAATGACAACAGGAATACCACTTGCGGATTTCTATGGAAATTATTCAGATCCCCTTGTCAAAAATGGCCATCTTCGCCTATCTCGTTGGAGACCCTGAATCAGGGAACTGTGCGGTGATTGACCCGGCTTTTAATACGGAGCGTATTCTTGCCTGTGCCCGGGAAAAAGGCTGGACCATCACCCAGGTGATCAATACCCATTGCCACCCCGACCATACGGCAGGCAACGCGGCCATGATCAAGGCAACAGGGGCATCTCTTTCCCTACACCGTCTGGATGCTCCAAAACTAAGAGTCTTTTCCGCCCTCATGTTTTCCATGATTCTGGGGGGACGACGTTCACCCGATGCGGATCATCTCCTTGAAGACAAGGACCCCATCCCGGTGGGTTCCGGAAAACTTGACGTAATCCATAAACAACGTTTTCTTTGTTCCCTTGCTCGTTGTTCTGGAAATGCTCTGGGTTCTGGAATCGGTTTACCAGATCCCACGAACAAATATTTTGAATTCCCTACATGATCTTTTAGCCATGCCCATTTTAAAATTCGATCAACCCAAAGCCATCCACCTGTTTATTCGTTCAGCCCAGGAGTCCACCCAGGATCTTTCCGACCCCCTGATTGCCCATTCAGCCATAATAAACGGATGTGATGTGGTGATCGCCTTTGATAAAAAAGCTGCAAAATCAATGTTTTTCGAGCAGCTCACGTCATAGACCCGAGGCTCGGACTCTTTCATAAAAATCCAGCAAAAAAAAGATCCTGACCATGGGCCAGGATCTTTTAAGTGTCAACTAAAAGGGGAGATCCCCATATCTTATTTTTCGATCTTGATGATTCGAAGTCCCATGTTCTGGCTGATGATTGCCAGGGTGATCATGTCGCCTTTTTTGATCCCTTTGATGGCTTTGTAGAAATCATCCTTTGACCGGATGGGTTTTCGGTTGATTTCATCGATGAGATCGCCGGGATTGATACCTGCTTTGGCGGCTTTGCTTCCCGGTGCCACCTGGGTGATAAAAAGACCTGCTGCACCATTGATATTGTATCTCCGCTCGATTTCAGGTGTAATTTCCGTGGCCGTAATGCCCAGACCTTCCATCGCATCCGGGGTTCCTCCTTGTGATGCGATCTCTTTATCATCACCACGCCTTGCGATGGTCACATTAAACTCCTTTTCCTTGCCATCACGTAGGACCTTGACCTTGACCTTTTGATTGACCGTGGTTGCAGCAACGATGGTGGTCAGATCACGGCTTTCCGAAATCTCTTTGCCGTCAATGCTGAGGATGATATCCTTTGCCTTGATTCCTGCTGCTTCTGCCGGATCTCCCGGGAAAACATCCATGACCAGGACACCTTTTTTATTTTTAAGACCATAATACTCCGCAATTTCAGAGGTGACTCCCTGGATGGAAACACCCAGCCAGCCACGGGTGACATTGCCACTTACCTTGAGTTGGTTCACAATGCCCTTGGCAAGATTTGAGGGAATGGCAAAGCCAATACCCTGACCGCTCTGGATAATGGCCGTGTTGATTCCCACCACCCGGCCATCCAGTGACAGCAAGGGACCACCGCTGTTACCTGGGTTGATGGAGGTATCGGTTTGGATAAAATCATCATAAGGTCCTGAACCGATGACTCGCCCCTTGGCACTGACTATCCCGGCGGTCACCGTATGGCCAAGGCCAAATGGATTCCCGATGGCCACAACCCATTGACCGACCTTGACGTCGTCTGAGTCACCCAGCTCAAGTGCTGACAAGGTTTCATCCGGTTCAATTTTGATCAAAGCCAGATCTGTGTTTTTATCCGTCCCGATGATTTTGGCTTCGTATTCCTTTCCATCTTTGAGAATGACTTTGACTTGATCCGTATTTTCAACCACATGGTTGTTGGTGACAATATAACCCTCCTGATCGATAATAAAACCGGATCCCAAGCTTCGTTGCTTGAATTCCTGCTGGGGCTGATTTCCAAAAAACCGTTCAAGCAGATCATTCATTTGATCATCATTCCTAAAGGGATTCCGCTGGAAATGACGAAAAACCCGTCCTCCGCCATTGATGGTTTTTTCCGTGGATATATTGACCACTGCAGAGCTTGAATCTTCTGCAATTTTAGTGAAATCCCTGGGAATCATAGGGATGGTTTCCGCATAGGCGTAAGACCCTATTCCCATGGTCGAAATACAAAGAATCATCGCCGAGAAAATCAATCTGTTGAGAATAGTGAATCGTTTAATGCTGCCGTGTTGATTTGACATAATGTCTCCTTGTTCAAAGTATGAAGTCTATACCTGAGGCTCATAGCAAAGCATATGCCAGTCCATATAAAATCTGCTTCTCATTTTTGTAATACCTTGTAATAAATAAGAATGTAGCGGCTTTCAAATTCGGGTAAGACCTGTTTTCATCGAATGAGAACCAGGGCCTTGGATGAAATGGATATTTATTACACACCCCAAAAGTACCAAACGATACACGTGGATACTTTATATACATATCAAGTTCAAGGTGCATGAATGGGGGATGGCTATGGGAAAAGGCCCATATGCCAAACACTATAACGCCTCATATGGGACTTTTTACGACATCATTAATTTAACATGGAAATTAGTACCTATGCTACATTTTTTTGGATGATTGTCATTGTGTTTTCTTAGGTGGTTTCCCGAACGGGTTAAAGCCGGGAAGGCTTGAGGGTTCAAGCGCGAAGGATTCCCGGCTTTATAGTGCCCGTTTGAAAGGAGAAAGGATAAAAAATATTTTGCTTCATCACGTATGAATGAACGATCTCAAAGTTACACACTGTGTTCCTTTTCCCGGGGAGAGTCCGGTATCAGCCCTGCATGTTACCGCCTGGCCGATACCGTTCCCCAAATTGATAGAAAAGGAGATTTAATTCATGTTCTGTTCCATACTGCGTGTGTTAAAGAGCGTGTTCACTGCGATGTTGCTTACTGTAATTGCAACGCATGTGCCAAGCGCTTAAATTGTCGGCAGAAAAAATTTATCTATCTGTTTATATTGAATTATTTTCAAACGAATGCGCCTTTAATCGGAAGATGACTACCCTGACCTGGGATTCATGTGGATATTTTTTACACGGGAACAGCCTTTGACCTGTATACTTCCTGGCCACCCGGAACCTATCGTCACTCAGATGAGCCAGCAGTACAGACAAACCTGGATATTTAATAATCACACCCATCATTTATAATCCTGATTCACCAAAAAAAAGGGCTTTACCTTCTGCCGAGGTAAAGCCCTTATATCATGGCGAGGGGGGGGTGAGAACGCCATAATCTTATGTTAACATGAACGATTATTCATGCATGTTTTTCAAAACAAAGAGGCGGCGTAAAGCCGGGATGTGTTGAACCTGCGAAGGAGTCCCGGCTTTACAGTGCCCGTTTGAAAGGAGAGGATGAAAAAATAGCTTATATGCTGTCGTTTGTGAATGGTGTATCTGCTTGCTTCACAAAACGTTTTGGCCTTTTCCCCGGGAAGAAGCCGGGAACGGGCTTGCCGTTTTCAAATAAACACCCGATCCCGGTTTTTCCCCAGTTGGAGGAGAGGAAACGAAAAAAATGTTCTATTCCATACTGCTTTCGAATCTTGGCTTGTTAAAGATCGTGTATGACATTGTGTTGATTTAGACATTTGCAACCCTTGTGCCATTTATTTAATTTCGTTGCAACAATGAAAACATCATGCTGTTTTCATTACATTTAATAACTTTCACAACTCAAACATATGCCTGATCACCATTTTTATCTTGAAAGTCCATCATGGATAGTGGATATTTTCGATACAGGCAAAGCCCATGGGCCGTAGCCACATGGGTAAAAAGTACCCATGTGGAGTCACCGACATATTAGAGCATATAAATATCCTTTACATTTCAGTATGTTCAATTAATTAATTTAACCGGCATTTGTTTTGCAGATTCCGTCAGGACTATGATGATAAAAAAGAATCGCCCTGGAAAATTCTGGAATGAAGTACCGGCCCTTGTTTTTGTGGGCAGCCTTTTAATCCTCACCCCGATTTTCGCTTATACCACCATCGATAATATCCGAAGGCAGGAACGGAATACGGAAATTCTTCTGGGGGAAAAAGGGGCTGCCCTGATACGCTCCTTTGAAGCCGGAACCCGCATTGGAATCACAAGCGGCCCCGATGAAATTCGACAACTTCAGAAACTCCTCTATGAAACAGCCCAGCAGCCGGATATAGAATACCTCCTTGTGGCCGATACAAGCGGAACCATTATTGCCCACAGCAATTATTCATATACGGGTGTCATGCTGAATCTGTTCAGCCAGAATAAAAAAATAGATCTGGGGAAAATCGCTGATTCCAAAAGTCTTTTCAAACAGATTATTGTTTCTCCCGAGGGGAAACGGACCTTTCTGGTTTTCCGAAAATTTTCACCCACCGGCCTGCCCCAGACCGGGTCCATCATCTCGTTTTTCAACAACCCCATCAGCAAAAAAGGCATCATCAATTTCACGTCCCCTGAAAAAGTCATCCTGGTGGCCCTGGACATGAGTTCCGTGGATGAGATGCGGAAGATCTATTTCAGGGATGCCATCACCACAGGTGTCATCCTCCTTCTCACGGGGATTTCAGGGATTATCTTCCTGTTCATGGTCCAGGGCTACAGGACGACACGGATTTCTCTTAAACGCATCAAAGTCTTTTCCAATACCCTGGTGGAACATATGCCCGTGGGCCTCATTGCCCTGGACAGTTTTCATAATATCGTGTCCTTGAATCAGGTCGCCAAAATGACCCTGACCATTGATCAGGAAAGTGAAGGCAAAGCGGCACAGGATGTACTTCCATCAGAAATGAATGAACGCATACTCCATCTTGGTAATGAGCAGGATATCATGGACAAGGAAATTACTTGCACCATGCCCGATGGCCGGAGCCTTCCCCTTGAAATCAGTGCAGCGGTTCTGAGGGACCAGGAGAACGGCATTTCGGGGACCATCTGCCTGTTCAAAGATCTAAGCGAGGAAAAGGCCCTCAAGCATGAGGTGGAACGGAGCCACAGACTGGCTTCCGTGGGCAAGCTGGCCGCAGGTGTTGCCCATGAGGTGAGAAACCCCTTAAGCTCTATCAAAGGGTTTGCCACCTATTTTAAAGAACGTTACAAAGACATTCCCGAAGACCAGCAGATTTCCGATATCATGATTCAGGAAGTGGACCGCCTGAACCGGGTGGTGGGCCAACTCCTTGAGTTTGCTCGTCCTATCACCCTTTCCCTTCGCAGCATCCCCCTTGAGCCCTTCATGGAAAAATCCCTGAAACTTGTGGAGCGAAAAGCACAGGAAGCCCATATCAAAACAGAGTGGTCCATATCATCGGGCATCGACTCCTGCCTGATGGACCCGGACAGGATCAGCCAGGTCCTTTTAAACCTTTACATCAATGCCATTGATGCCATGGAACATGGCGGGACATTGACTGTCACGGTGAGTAAGCCCATGGAGAAATGTTTTTTGCTGCTTCAGATCCGTGATACGGGAATCGGGATTGAGGAACAGGATCTGGAGCATATCTTCGACCCCTATTTTACCACAAAAAGTTCGGGAACAGGGTTAGGCCTGGCCATATCACATAACATTATCGAGGCCCATGGCGGCGAGATCAACATAGAAAGCAAGCCCGGCCAGGGCACGGTTATTTCAATCACCATTCCCTATAAAAAGGAAACCGATGAACAGTAAACGACATTCCCTCCTGGTGGTGGATGATGACAAGGCCCATCGCACCATGCTGGCCACCCTGCTGAAGGGATGGGGCTATGATATTTTCGAGGCCGATGACGGTCAGACAGCCATTGACCGGGTTCAGGAGCGTTATTTTGATCTAATACTCATGGACGTCCGCATGATCAAAGTATCGGGCCTTGTGGCCATGGAAAAAATCAAGGAATATAACCCGGCTATCCCCGTGATTATCATGACCGCATACTCCTCCATCGAAACAGCGGTGGACGCCCTTAAAAACGGTGCCTACGACTACCTGACCAAGCCCCTTGATTTCGAAAAGCTTAAGCTGACTATCAAGCGGGCCACCGAACATTTCGATCTCAAGGAAGAAAACCGTCTGCTTAAAATCAGCCTGGAAAAACAATTTGACCGCCAGAACATCATCGGCCGGAGCCCTGCCATGGTCAAGCTCCTTGAAACCGTGGCCCAGGTTGCCCAGTCCGAAGCCACGGTCCTGATCACCGGAGAATCAGGTACGGGAAAAGAACTCATCGCCGGGGCCACCCATTACAACAGTCCCAGAAAAGATGCCCCCTTTGTAAAAATCAACTGCGCGGCCATCACGGAAAGCCTTCTGGAATCCGAATTGTTCGGTCACGAAAAGGGTTCGTTTACCGGGGCACATAGAAAAAAAGAAGGCAAATTTATCCAGGCCAACGGAGGAAGCCTTTTTCTGGATGAAGTCAGTGAAATGCCTTTATCCATGCAGGTCAAGCTGCTGAGGGTTCTCCAGGAAAGGGAACTTACCCGGGTGGGGGGCGAGGATCTGATCAAGGTGGATGTACGTGTCATTGCCGCCACCAATAAAAATCTCTCGGAGTTGATCGCAAAGGGGGAATTCCGGGAAGATCTGTATTACAGACTGAATGTGGTGGATCTGTTCATCCCCCCTTTACGGGAGCGGAAAGATGACATTCCCCTCATTGCCCAGCTCTACCTGGAAAAATTTGCGGAGAAAAACAGGAAATCCGTCACCGGATTTAGTCCCCAGGCCATGGATATCCTCATTCGTTACCCCTGGCCAGGAAACGTTCGTGAACTTTTAAACGCTGTGGAAAGAGCCATTGTGCTTAGCCAGAAAGAGTATCTGGATGAACATGATTTTGAATCCATCCGTACCCAGGAAACCGTCAGTGAGGAATCCCGAGATGGCTTCATTGACCTTCAAAATGATATGACTCTTGAGGATGTTGAAAAAAATGTTATTATAAAAACCCTGGAGGCTGTGGACGGCAACAAGAGTGAGGCGGCCCGAAGGCTGGGAATTACCCGAAAAACGTTGCATAAAAAACTAAAACTTTATGGAAAAATGTAAGTGAATCATCCGCAGATTACCGCCCTGAGCGACCATGTTTATTTTGTAGAAGCACCCACCAGCGGCCGCTTTCCCTTTTGCCACGGATTTGTATTCAAAGGCAGTGAAACCATCCTGATTGATGCTGGCCTGGGTGAAGACCTGATGCGGGAGGTGGATGAGTTATTCCACATCGATACCCTTTTAATCTCGCACTCCCACCCGGATCATATCCGGAGCTGGCATATTCTTTCGGATCGAAAACTCCTCATCCCCAAGGAAACCACGGATGCCGTGATGGACCTTGAGGCACTTGGAGCCCAGTACACAGGATCAAAGGAAACGGGTCGCCACTGGGCCAAGGTTATTGGAAAGCCCTTTGGCATCAGCCCCTTAAGACAAGCCGACATGCGTTATGGTGATGGAGATATCATCGATATCAAAACAGCCCGGATCCAGGCCATCCATGCTCCGGGACACCACAACGATCATTACTGTTTCCTGGACCATGTTTCAGGGACCTTGATCACAACGGACATCGATTTTTCATCCTTTGGCCCCTGGTACGGCAACCCCGAAGGTGGAGCCAAGGCGTTTATGAACAGCATACGCAAGGTCATGGCCCTACCCTATACCCGTGCCTGCTCATCCCACCGCCCCCCTGTTGAAGGGGACGCATCCACCTTGTTCACTGCCTTTTTACAGGCCTTTGATCGCCAGAAAATGGAAATCCTGGCCTGCCTGGGTACGGGAAAAACCCTGAAGGACATCATCACCCTCTCCCCCTTTTACAACAACAAATTCATAGATATTAAAATCCAGAATGTCTTTGAAGGACATATGGCAGCTGAGAACCTTGCCATTCTTCTGGAAGAAGGTCTCGTGTATGAGGACGAGGGGGTGTTTGTTCCCAGGCAATAGCATGGGTCCTATGGGACTTATGGGACCCATGGGAATTATGGACCGTTTGCAAAAAACCCACCTTTTATCGTGGTGACTTATCTTTCGTGGTTTACCGACTAACGCAGTCAGACCGGCAACTTATATTTCATTTGAATGTTTCCTGATGTTTTGATTTCAATCTATATAATTTCCCTTGACAGGAATAAATTATTTTCATAGGTGATATTTTATCAGGCCTAATGTTGCTTGAATAATGTCTATTTTTAAACGCGACTGGTAAACCACTTAAGGAGTATTTCATGAGCTTACCTATTCATGTTGAAATCATCGGAGAAAAGCAAGGCCCCATCAAAGGCTCCTGTGACATGGAGGGCCGGGAAGGAACGATATTTGTGGAGTATACCAACCATGAGGTTCAAATTCCTTCCGGAGAAAAAGGAGGAAAACGGATTCACGCTCCTTATATCATCAGCAAGCCC
>Ga0180007_10000371_pt1 | contig 79121 bp, 61 predicted proteins | sample MM_PC_MetaG_FD_121122 | JGI IMG/M metagenome (GOLD analysis project Ga0180007, IMG submission 121122) | Groundwater microbial communities from the Aspo Hard Rock Laboratory (HRL) deep subsurface site, Sweden - MM_PC_MetaG | ecosystem: Environmental > Aquatic > Deep subsurface > Groundwater... | reverse complement strand
GGCCAGATCACGAGCCCAGCCGAGCGCCTCGGCGTACCGATCGACGGCCGTGACGCTGTACCCCCGTTCCAGCAACCACGCCGCTGCCCGCCCGCTGCCGCAACCGAGGTCCACGACAGGTCCGTCCTGGGGGCGAGGCAAAAAGTGGACGTGCTCCTCCAGCCAGGACGGCGGTCGCCAGAGCCGGCTCGATCGGGGGCCCGTCTCCAACTCATGGGATGGAGCCGAGGCCCAGTCCGGAACGACAGCTTCGACATCCGAACGGCCCCGTTCCCTCAACCACACGGTCAACCGATCAGCTGTGATCTGATCGCACGTGACCACCAACAGCGGATCGTGCCGGGGCGGCAACAGGTACACCGGCAGCAACGAGTCGATGGACTGATTCGGATCGATTGTGAGGTGCAGACTCATCGGCAGATGCGCTGCAGTGAAGGCCTCGGAACTCCGGACATCGATCACACCGACGCCGGATCGTTTCGCGAGTTCGCGAACCCTATGCCACGGTGTCGGTTCGATCATCTGGCTCTTCCCTCTCAACCGCAAATCTGATATGGTGACCTCAACTCGTTCCAGCGAGGTGATCCGGATCATGTTCCGTTACGCGCTCCTGAGAACCGTGCTCAACCCGATGCTGGCTGTCGCCAGCGACCAGGGACTCGTTCGCCTCGAGTTCCTGCCTCATGCCTATCAATATCACACTCATGCCCACGCCGTCGCTCGCGGTCTCGAACCCGAAGCCGACATCATCGAATCGTCCAGTCACTTCGAAACCCTGCTCGACGAGCTGTCGGAGTATTTCATCGGCCGACGCGAAGAATTCACCATGCCACTCGATCTCCATGGCAGCGAGTTCCAGCTCAAGGTCTGGACCAGGCTTCAGACTATCCCCTACGGACGTCTGCGCACCTATGGCCAAGTCGCCCGTGGCATTCGGCGTCCCAGTGCTTCCCGCGCCGTGGGCCAGGCCGCCAGGCAGAACCCTGTTCCTATCCTCGTTCCCTGCCACCGCGTGATCGGCAAGAAAGGATCCCTGGTCGGCTTCGCCAGCGGTTTGACCGACAAGGCCCGCCTCCTGCGTCTCGAAGGTCACACACTCGACGACGCATCCTGGCTTAAAGAGCCTCAACTTTTCTGAAATCGTGCCGATTCCACAGAAAATTGCCATCCAGGACCCCTGGAGCATATCTTACCAAGCTGAGCCGGCTGAGCCGGAGCTGCGCCCGAACGTACATCGCCATATCCGTGGAGGCCTCTCACGATGAGTGTCGTGGACCGTTATCTTACCGAATTCGACCTGCCCACATCCCTGAGCGGACTGGGCGAACTTGCGCGCAATCTCTGGTGGACCTGGGACGCCGACGCCAAGGCCCTGATGGCCGACATCGATCCCAAGCGCTGGGAAGCCGTCAAGCACAACCCTGTCGCCCTGCTGGCGGGAATCGACGACACACGACTCGCCGAGCTGACCGACAACGATCTTTTCAAGACGCGCCTCCACGCGATCGTGACCCGATTCCGCGAGGCCATGGCGACGACCACCGAGACCGATCTCGGTGAACGAACGGCAGCCTATTTCTGCGCCGAATTCGGCATTCACGAAAGCCTGCCGATCTACTCGGGCGGGCTCGGCATCCTGGCAGGCGACCATCTGAAATCCGCCAGCGATCTGGGTCTGCCCCTGGTCGCGGTCGGACTCGCCTACCGCTACGGTTATTTCTTTCAACAGATCGACCCCGTCGGCCGCCAGGTCGAGATCTACTTCACCAACGAGTTCGGAATGCTTCCCGCCGCCCTCCAGTGCGACGACACGGGCAAGCCCCTGAAGATCCGTGTCCCCATGCCGGGTCGCGGAGTCGACGCCGTGATCTGGAAGGTCATGGTCGGGCGTGTGCCCCTGTACCTGCTCGACACCGATCTCGAAACCAACGACGTGGGAGACCGCCTCGTTTCGGGCCACCTCTACGGAGGCGACGAGGACACCCGGATCCAACAGGAGATGATGCTGGGCGTCGGTGGGCTGAGGGCTCTCGAAGCCGTCGGGATCAGGCCGGACATGTGCCATCTCAACGAAGGACACTCGGCCTTCCTGATCCTCGAGCAGATCCGCGAAGCCACCCGCAACCGCCGGATGACCCTGACCGAGGCCCTGGCCGAAGTCAGCGAGCGCAACGTCTTCACGACGCACACTCCGGTCGCGGCTGGAAACGACACCTTCAACGTCGGTCACGTCCGGAGTTATGTGCACGAGTTGATCGCGGACACCAAGCTGGATCTCGATGCGATCATGGCCCTGGGACTCGATCGTCCCGACGATCCCCACAGCAGGTTCGGGATGACGGTCCTGGCCCTCAGGGGATGCCGTTTCGCGAACGGCGTGAGCGGTCTTCACGGCCGAGTCGCCAGGTTCATGTGGAAACACCTCTGGCCCGACCTCGCCGAGGACGATGTGCCCATCGAACACATCACCAACGGCGTGCACATGGCCAGCTGGATCGCTCCAGAAATGGACCGCCTGTATCGCAACCACCTCACCGAAGACGGCCTGGATGTTCCGAATGAAACCTACTGGCGTCTGCACGAAGGACTCCGGCGACGACTCATCGACACCGTGCGAAAGCGCATCGCCAAGCAGCGTGTCCGCCACGGTGTTTCGCCAACAGCGGTGGCAGATGCCGCCTCCCTGCTCAATGCGGAGGCGCTGACGATCGGTTTCGCCCGCCGTTTCGCTCCGTACAAACGGGCGACCCTGCTCCTGCGCGAACGCAAGCGACTGGCCGCCCTGTTGAACGACCCCCACCGCCACGTCCAGATCATCCTCGCCGGCAAGGCCCATCCCCGCAACGAGCAGGGCAAGGACCTGATGCAGGAAATCTGGAATGTCTCCCAGGATCCGATCTTCCAGGGGCGCATCGTGCTGGTGGAGGGATACAACATCGCCCTGGCCCGCACCCTGGTCCAGGGGGTAGACGTCTGGCTCAACACGCCACGCCGACCTCTCGAGGCCAGCGGCACCAGCGGCATGAAGGCCGCCGCCAACGGTGCACCCAACCTCTCGGTCGACGACGGCTGGTGGTGCGAGGGCTACCACAAGAACAACGGCTGGATCTTCGGCGAGGGAGCCGACAGCCAGGACCCGGATGCCCAGGACGCCGCCGACGTGGAAGAGCTCTTCAACCTGCTCGAAAACAGCGTCGTCCCGACATTCTACGACCGCGACGAGACAGGCATTCCCCAGGCCTGGGTCGAGATGATGAAGGCGGCCGCCATGGGCGTGATTCCAGAGTTCAGCTCGGCTCGCATGGTAGACGAGTACGCATCACGATTCTACGCACCCTGCGCCCTGGGAGTCTGACTCCCTGGCGACAAGGAACGACGCCGTGGACTTCAGGTTCACGGCGTCGTCTTTCTTTCCTAGCGCGCGTCTCAGGTCAAACCGGGCACGATCTCCTGCAGTTCGGCGACGTAGCTTCGGAACCCCTCTTGACCCGCCCCGGTGATCCTGACGATCGTCTTGGGTCGCCGTCCCTCGAATCCCTTGACGATCTCGATCACCCCGCCCTGCTCCAGCTTCGAAAGATGCACGGACAGCGTGCCGTCGGTCAGCTCCAGGGATTTCTTGAGATCCGTGAACGACATGGAACCGCGGCGCATCAGGGCCGACAGCACCAGCAGCCTCACCCGGCCGTGAAACAGGGGAGAGAGCGGTGCTCCGCTTCGTGAGGAAGATGACGATGAAGTCGCGCGTGGCACGCCGGGGCCTCCTTGCCGCCGGTGGAGCGTCGCGCTGACGCGTCACGGTCGAACGAAGGTCACGGTAGCGGGGGGAGATCCACCGGGACCTCCCCCCACTTGCGATCCACTCCCCCGTCGGAGCTTGACGGCGACATCCCTGGCAGGAGTCACCACGACTAGGGACCAGTCGGCTTGCGCCAACCTGTTCTCGAGCCCGCCGTCGGGGATCCTTCCCCGATCCGCCGAAGCGGAAGTCCTCGGCCTTCACCGGCGCTCCCTCGGGACACGGCATCGGCTCGTGAAACGGATCGATTCCTCGTTCTATCGCCGTCCGGCCCGGGCCATCCATGGCCCTGATCAGCCGAACAGTTACTTTAATAATCCAAGTACTTTGTTTATTCAAGTTTTATTTCGACAGGGATGGCAGAATATTTTCTGAAGAAGAGAAAAGCCCATTTCCAGCGTGTTACCGGGGGATTTGGCTTGGAGGGAATTGGTCCGTGGCCTATGTTTCCGGCGCTGCGGGATCGGCTTGCGGCGCTGTTCAAGCTCTTCGGGAGGCGGACCTGTGAACAAGACGCAGAAGTTCATCGAGATGGAAGACCAATACGGTGCCCACAATTATCATCCCCTGGATCTGGTCATCAAGAAGGCCGAAGGGATCTGGGTCGAGGATGTCGAAGGCAACCGCTACATGGACTGCCTGGCAGCCTACAGCGCCGTCAACCAGGGTCACTGCCATCCCCGCCTGCTGAAGGTTTTCCGCCGACAGGCCGCCAAGGTCACCCTGACCAGCCGCGCCTTCCGCAACGATCAGTTGCCGGGATTCTACAAGACCTTGACCGGGATCACCGGCTACTCCCGCGTTCTCCCGATGAACTCAGGTGCCGAGGCCGTGGAAACAGCCATCAAGGCCGCACGCAAATGGGGCTACAAGGTCAAAGGCATCAAGAAGGACAAGGCCGAGATCATCGTCTGCGCCGACAACTTCCACGGCCGCACCACGACCATCGTGGGCTTCTCCACCGACGACCAGTACAAGGACGGCTTCGGCCCCTTCACTCCCGGCTTCAAGGTGATCCCCTTCGGCGACGCCAAGGCCCTCGAGAAGGCCATCACGCCGAACACCTGCGCCTTCATGGTCGAGCCCATCCAGGGCGAAGCCGGCATCATCATCCCGCCGAAGGGCTTCCTGAAAAAGGCGGCCGTTCTCTGCAAGAAGAACAATGTCCTGTTGATCTGCGACGAGATCCAGAGCGGTCTTGGCCGCACCGGCAAGATGTTCGCCCATCAGTGGGAGGGTGTGCGTCCCGACGGCCTGATCATTGGCAAGGCCCTGAGCGGCGGCTTCTATCCCGTCAGCGCATTCCTGGCCGACGACGAAGTCATGGGCGTGTTCAACCCAGGTGATCACGGTTCCACCTTCGGCGGCAATCCCTTGGGCTGCGCCGTGGCCAACGAAGCCCTCAAGGTGATCGTCGAGGAGAAACTGGTGGAGAACTCCCTCGAGCAGGGCACCTACTTCATGGACAAGCTGAAGAAGGTCCCCGCCAAGAGCATCAAGAAAATCCGCGGCACCGGATTGTGGATCGGCGTCGTCCTGGATCGTCCGGCCCGTCCCTACTGCGAAGCCCTGATGGCCAAGGGCATGCTCTGCAAGGAAACCCACGAGAACGTGATCCGCATCGCTCCTCCCCTGACGATCACCCGGAAGGACATCGACTGGGCCATGAAGAGGATCGAGAAGGTGTTCAAGGCGTTGGGTTGATCCCGACCGATGGCCTTCGAAAACATGACCGTCCATCCCTTCGCGGGGTGGGCGGCTTTTTTCATCCCCGGTAGCGCTCCGGCGTGATCGGTGTTTCCTTGAGCCGCATGAAAACCATCCTCGCACGCCTGCGCCATGCCGGACGTCGTCCCGTGGACGGCTCCAATCCGATTCTCGATGGCCCCGTCAACCGCACCCTGCTCGGCCTGAGCCTTCCGATGATCATGGCGATGATGCTGGTCACCGGTTTCGGTCTGGTCGACATGCTGTATCTCGGTCGCTTTAGCCGAGAGGCCATGGCGTCGGTGGCGCTGGCCTTTCCCTTCGCATACCTGATCCATTCGTTGGCCGGAGCCCTCGGCCAGGGAGCCACATCGCTGGTCTCCCGTCTGACCGGCGCCGGAGACGATCAACGAGTCCGCAACCTTGTCTGGCATCTGATTCTGGTGCTCGGGGGGTTGACGCTGCTCATGTCGCCTTTGGGTTATTGGTTGAGCGAGCCGGTCCTTCGTCGTATGGGGGCGGCACCCGAAGTGACCGATGATGCCATCCTCTACGCCCGGATCGCCTATCTTGCCGCCGGAGCGGGCATGCTCCCCATGATCTTCAACGCCATGTTCCGCGGTGAGGGCGACACGATCTTTCCGTTCAAGGTCATGGCCGTCGCCCTGGGGCTGAACGTCGTTCTCGACCCGCTGTTCATCTTCGGCGTCGGTCCCCTGCCGACGATGGGCGTGGCGGGGGCTGCTGTGACCACAGCGGCCAGCTTCACCGTCGCGGCTCTGGTCGTCCTGCGCGAACTGCGCAACACGAAGCGAATCGTCCACTTTGACCGCTCTGCCTGGAAATGGGAACCGGCCCTTCTGCGCGACCTCGCCGGCGTTTCGGCTCCAGCGTTCGTTGCCAACCTGTCGATGCCGGTCTCGGCCTATCTGATCACCGACATGCTGACTTCGTACGGAACCGAAGCCATCGCCGCCTTCGGGGCGGGCACGAGACTTTTGAGCTTCGTCTTCCTGCCGACTCTGGGCATCTCGATGAGCATGATGATCATGGTCGGCCAAAACCACGGCGCCGGGCATCGCGATCGTGTCGGCCAGATCACCCTGCTCACCCTGCGTCACGCCCTGACACTGATGGCCATACTCGCCTTGCCGGTGATCGTGTTTCCCCGTTGGGCGCTCGGAATTTTCACCGACGAGCCAGCGGTCATCGACGCCGGAGCTCACCTGGTCCGCTGGGTGACCGTGGCCCGACCGATGCTGAGCGTCGTGAACATCACGTCATTCTGGTTCCACGCCCAAGGCAAAGGGCTGATGGGCATGATGCCCAACTTCACGATGAGAGTCTTGCTGGAACCTCTGGGCGTGTGGCTGGGCCTGAGAATGGGAGCGCTGAACGGAGGCTGGGCCGGCATGGCGGTGGCCGACCTGATCGGGGGCCTGCTCTGCATGGCTCTGCTGGCTTGGCGTCTGAACGCCTACACCAAGGCGAAGCCTGTCATCGTCGTTTGAGCCGGGCCCGCTGCTCGGCCTGTTGGAGCAGGTCGAGCACTTCCTGGTTATCAGGAGCCAGCTCCGCGGCTTGGGCAAGATCGTCGGCAGCTGAGCGCCATTGCTTGGCGTGGAATCGGGCCAAACCCCTGTTGTACCAGGCCGCTGCCAGGGTCGGATCGAGCTCCAGGGCATAACTGAGGGCCTCGTTTCCGGCGTCCTTCTGACTGGTCATCAACAGGGCTAGGCCGAGATCTCCCCATCCCCTGGCATCCTGGCTGCTGCGTTCCAGGCCGGCTTTCAACAGGGGGATGGAGCGTCGCCAGCGTTTTTCCTTGAGGATCATGTGTCCGAGTTCGAGAAGAACCCTCGAGTCGACCTCCCCGAGATCGGCGGCTTCAGTCACTGCACGCTGGAAATCCCTGCGTGCCAGTTCCTCGGCTCCTACTCTGGCGTAGACCAGTCCCCTCAACTCCCGGCAACGCCGGGTTTCGAATTCATAGCTGATCGCCGTGCTCAGCAGTTCGGACGCCCGGTCCGACCAGTGTGCGAGTCTCCCGGCGTGAGTCGCCGAGAGGGCACTGTCGGCTGCCGTGAAAGCCCAACCGAGCCGTGAACCAGCCACCGGCCAGCCTTCGTAGGCCCTGTGCAGGACGACATCCATGCCGCGTTCCCTTCCTGGTGACCGAACCGATGTCTCGATGGAACCCGTTGTGCCCGACGGCAGGCCCAGCGAAGCGAGGGCGTACCGATAGGCGCGGGACGCTTCGATCTGGTCGCCGACCCGTTCGCAGACCATGCCGAAATCACGCCAGAAATCAGCGGACCAAGGCTGCTCCGGACGTGCACCTGAAAGCCAGTGATAGGCATCCTGGAGGTCGCCCTGGCTGAACGAAGCCATGCCGCGGATCCAGCGCCACTCAAAGCGGAAGAACTCCGTCACCTCGATGATGCGAGCCATGTTGGTGGCTCCCTGGGTGTCGCCGCGGGAGGCCGAAGCGATGCCGACCAGAAGTTGGACTCGACGGTCCTGGGGTTCGAGAGATCTGGCCGAGTCGGACCAGGCGACCGCCATCGCCCATTCACCCCGATCGCGGTGGATCCAGCCGCGCGCCAGAGCCACCTCGAGTCGGAGTTGACGGCGTTGCTGATCATCTCGATGTTGCAGGGCTCGTTCGGCCGCCTCGAGGCAGCCCAGGGCTCGATCGCAATCGCCGATGCGACGACTCTCGGCTGCCAATCGGATCCAGAGAAGCGCATCGTCCGGCGCCAGTCCGGCAGCCGTGGTCAGCAGGGCCATGGCTCCTGCATGGGAAGTCGCGGCCTCGACATGATCGAGCAGATTCTCCGCCGCGGAGCGACGCTGACGTCTGACCTCGACAGGCAGATCGAGAAAGCCCGGCAGGGAAAGGGAGTCGACGGGTTGAGTCCAGATCCAGGACTCGGCCCAGGATATGTCCTGCATGGGCACCGAAGCACAGGACATCAGCAACAGGGCCGCGATGCTCGCCGTGATGATGCTCGACAGGGACCTCGGAGACACGCGACACCTCATTGTGAGAATAAGCCGGAGCATCCGGATTGCCGTTCCGACAACTCAACCATCGACTCCGACAATACGGGCCCCACACCTCAGGGTTCAAGGTCGGATCAAAACCGTTGGAGGCGTTGCCAGCAGGTTTCGGTGATGGGAACAAGCCAGGTCTGGGTGCCATACCACTCGGCGCCGTGCTTGACACTATCGACCGACCGACGATACCTTGCGCTGGCGACCGCCTCCGACCTGTCCTCCGACCCGCGAAGGAAGCCATGAGACCCAGGGACGCCCTCTCGATCCTTTTTGTATTGCTGTTTCTGTTCAGGACCGCCTCCGCCACCGATGGCGACTACAAGTCGGTGATCCTGATGGACGCCACGACCGGCGACATCCTCTATGCCGAGAACGAGAACGAACCGATGCCTCCGGCTTCGATGGTCAAGATGATGACCGAGCTGATCATCCTCGAGCACGTCGAAATAGGCGAAATCACCTACGAGGACCCCGTGGAGATCACCGCCCTGGCCAGCCGCATGGGTGGATCCCAGGTCTACCTGAAGGACGGCGAAATCTTCAGTGTGCTGGAACTGCTTGAAGCCCTGGCCATCCACTCGGCCAACGACGCCGCCGTGGCCTTGGCAGAGCATGTCGCCGGCAGCGTCGACGCTTTCGTCGAATTGATGAACATTCGAGCCCACGACCTCGGCATGAACAACACCGAATTCCACTTCGTCCACGGACTGCCTCCAGCCTCTAGCCAGGATTCAGATCTCTCCTCGGCTCTCGACATGGCCCTGCTCGGCCGTGAACTCATCTCCCACGAAGACGCCCTGCGCTGGGCCGTGATGGACCAGGTCCCATTCCGAGACGGCGCGTTCCTGCTCACCAACCCGAACCCGTTGATCGGCAAGTACCGGGGGCTCGATGGCATCAAGACAGGATTCCACAGTCAGGCCGGCTACTGTCTCACGGCCACGGCCGTGCAGAAAGGCGTCCGTCTGATCTCCGTGGTCATGGGATCTTCGACCAACGAATCCCGCGGACTCGAAACCACACGACTGCTGTCGCGAGGCTTCAACATGTACACGCGGCTGACCCTGGTCGCCGTCGCCAATGACCCCCTGCCCGATCTTGCCGCAGTCAGGGGTGGCCAGGTGAAGGAGGTCGGTCTGGTCTACGGATCCGAACTCGTGGTCGGCATTCGCAAGAACCAGAGCGAGGAAGTTCGCCTCGAGCACCGCATGCCCAACAAGCTTGTGGCGCCCCTGATGGCCGGAGACATCGTGGGAACGGCCGTCGCCGTGGTCGGCGACGAGGTCCTGGGTGAAGTGTCGATTCTCGTCACGGAGCACGTCCCAAGGGGCTCGTTTCTGCAGCGCCTGATGAATCGCTGATCAAGCTGAAGGCACAGAAGCTGGTCTCCGTCTGGTCACGGAGGCCCGTTTCTGGTATATTTCCCCCCAGATCGGCCGCCACTCGGCTCCCCGTCTCCGCAGCCGCATTCGATTCCGGCCCGACTTCGTCTGACCCATGTTCGAGGAGTACCCAATGAGATCGTTCACCATCTTCATGATCTTGTTTGCGCTGCTGAGCCCCATGGCGCTCTCTGCACCCCAAACCAACGCCGCCGAAACCGAGGCCCTGCTCCAACTCGCCGACGAGCTTCAGGCCAGGTATGAGGCTCGACGCGGGCCCGAGTTCATCGCCTTGCTGAATCAGGATTCCGCCGCCCGACAGGCTCAGCGCCTCGATCCCTCGATCGAACTGATGGGCATCGACGAGTCCGGCCACCCTATCTACTACATCACCCACAATCTGAACGCAGCCCGAACCATCAGTACCGACGATGTCTGGATCGCTCCTTTGCTGCTCGACGGATCAGGACTGTCACCGGGTCAGGTCGGCCTGTGGGATGGCGGCGGCGTGCGATTGACCCATCAGGAGTTCGGCGGACGCGTGAGCCAGGCGGACAGCCCCGGTGGTGAGCACTTCCACGCCACTCATGTGGCCGGCACCATTGCCGCCGCCGGTCTGAACGTCGCCGCCAAAGGCATGGCCCCCGCCGTTTCGCTGCGAGCCTGGGACTGGAACAACGACGACAGCGAGATGGCCACAGCCGCCTCGATCGGCCTGCTCGTTTCCAACCATTCCTACGGCGTGGCGACCGGCTGGACATGGAACAGCACCGATGGCAACTGGTACTGGTACGGCAATCCCGGCATCAGTCCCACCGAAGACTCCAATTTCGGCTACTATAACAGTTCGACTGCCGATTGGGACAACATCGCCCGCAATGCCTCCGGATACCTGATCTGCAAATCTGCCGGGAACGATCGCGGCGACATCGGACCGGGTGCCGGTGGCGGTCACTACGTCTATACAGGTGGAGCCTGGACCTGGAGCACCGTAACCCGTGACCGAGACGGCGGCTCCCTGGGCTATGATTCTCTCTCGGCCAAGAGCACGGCCAAGAACATCCTGGTCGTCGGCGCCGTCAACGACATCGTGGGTGGCTACACCAACCCGGGTGGCGTCACCGCGGCCAGTTTCACGAGTTACGGGCCGACGGACGACGGTCGGGTGAAACCCGACCTGGTCGCGAACGGCGTATCCCTCCAGAGCACCTACATCGGCAACGACGCGTCCTATGCTTCGATGAGCGGCACGTCCATGTCGACTCCGAGCGTGACCGGTTCGACCGCTCTGCTCTACGAGCACTATGTCGCCGTGCACGCATCTTCGCCTTTGGCCTCCACCATCAAGGCCCTGCTGATCCAGACCTGCGATGAAGCCGGAACGGCCGCCGGACCGGACTACCGCTTCGGCTGGGGACTGATGAACACGGCGAACGCCGCCGCCGCGATCGAGGACGCCGTCTTCCTCGAGGGCAATCTCGCCAACGGCAGCACCGACATCTACAACTTCGTGCCGCGGGTCGGCGAGAATCTGACCGCGACCCTTGTCTGGACCGACCCGGCCGGCTCGCCGGCCCCCAGCGGACTCGATCCCGTCGATCTCATGCTGGTCAACGACCTCGATCTCGAGATCGAACAGGATGCCGTCGTCCATCTCTCCTGGATGCTGGATCCGGCGAACCCCTCGACGGCCGCCACCACCGGAGACAACGACCGCGATAACGTCGAAAAAATCGAGCTCGCTTCCCTGAGCGGAAGCGAGCTGCTGATTCGCATCAGCCACGAAGGCTTTCTCGGTAGTCCCCAGGCCTATTCGCTGGTCGTGTCGGGTGCCGACCTTCCCGCCCCGAACTGGACGGACGTGACCGACCCCCTGCTCGCCGGCACCGCGAACACGAGCGGCGTCGCCTTCGTCGACATCGACCACGACGGTGATCCCGATCTCTATCTGGCGAACAACGGGGCCGCCAATCTGCTGCTGCGCAACGACGCCGGAACGTTCGTGGATGCCACGACCGCTCTGCTGGATGACCCCGGTGCGACCCGGTCGTCGACCTGGGGCGATTACGACAACGACGGCGACCTGGACGTCTATCTGTCCCGCGACGGCGTCGCCAATCAACTGCTGCGCAACACCGGAGGCGTCTTCACCAACGTCACCAACGCTCCGATGAACGACGCCGGCCCTGGCCGGGCTGCGATGTGGGTCGACGAGAACATCGACGGCAAACTCGACCTCCATCTGGTGAACGACAACGCGGCCAATGCCCTGTTCCGGAGCTTCGGCGACATCGGTGGCGGCAACTGGTTCTTCTTCAACCAGGGCGGCATCATCCAGAATCCTGGAACCGGTGTCGCAGCATCCTGGTCTGATACCGACGGCGACGGCGACCCCGAACCGTATCTGACCAACCGCGGCCAGGCCAATGTGCTACTGCTCAACGGAGGCGGCCTCGGCTACTTCGATCAGACATCCGGCACTTTGGGCGATATCGGCTTCGGGCTCGGCGCGGCCTGGGGCGACTACGACAACGACGGCCTGTTCGACCTTTACCTCGCCAACGACGGCTCAGCCGACAAGCTGTTCCGAAACACGGGATCGGGATTCTCGACCATGTCAGGCGGGGCGCTCGGAGATCCGGGCAACGGCACCGGCGTCGCCTGGGTCGATTACGACAACGATGGCGACGTAGACCTTTACGTGACCAGGGACGCCCAGCCCGACCTTCTTCTGAAGAACCAGGCCGGCGTTTTCTCCTTCGTCAACACCGGATTTCCCGCCACATCCGGCGCCAGCACCGCCTGCGCTTGGGCCGACTACGACGGCGACGGCGATCTTGACGTCTTCCTGGCCACCGACGGCGGCAACAAGCTCATCCGCAACGACACTGACAACGGCAACCACTGGCTCCATCTGAGCCTCGTCGGAACCACGGCCAACGCCAGTGCCATCGGCGCCCGAGTGCGCCTTGTCGCCGGCGGCCTGAGCCAATGGCGTGAAGTCCGGGCGGGCGAAGGCCACCTGTCCCAGAATTCCCTGACGGTGGCGTTCGGCCTCGGCGCCGCGACCGTCGCCGACACCGTTGAAATCGCCTGGCCAGGGTCGATCACCCAGGTGTTGACCGCTCTGCCCGCGGATCAGGTCCTGACGATCGTCGAAGGTGTGACTGTCGGCATCGACGACCGGATCGCCGACCGTCCGTTCGATCTATTGCCCAACGTCCCCAATCCTTTCAACCCAGCAACCGACATCCGCTTTGTCCTGCCGATCGACGGACCTGTGACCGTCACCGTGCACGACATCGCCGGGCGCCGGATCCGAACCCTGGCTGTCGAACAGCCGTTCACCGCCGGCGAGTGCTCGATCCGCTGGGACGGCCGGGACGACAGCGGTCGTTCGGTGCCCTCAGGCACCTACTCCACCGTCATCGAATCGAACAGCATCAGGGTAACCGGCAGGATGACCCTGCTGAAATAAGACATGACATGGGGAGTGCAACAAAGACTCGATGAGTTCGTTGTAGGGAGATCGGCCCATCCATGGGCTTCTGCTTGTTTTTCCTAGGAGAGTGATCATGAGTCGATGGGTTGTGGTGTTGCTGGTTCTGGGACTGTCGGGCCTCGCCGGAGCGTCGAACACGTACGACGCGAATGACATGCGGCTGTTACGGAACCCTGATATCCACGGCGATCAAGTCGTGTTCGTGCATGGTCGCGACCTGTGGACCGTGTCGGCCGAGGGCGGCACCGCCAGACGGCTGACCAGCCACGTTGGATCCGAATCAGAACCGAAATTCTCACCCGATGGGCGCTGGATCGCCTTTTCGGGCGACTACGACGGCAACAACGACGTCTACGTCATTCCGAGTGAAGGGGGCGAACCCCAGCGTCTCACATGGCATCCCTACCCCGACCGCGTGATCGATTGGGAGCCGGACGGCAAGTCGGTACGCTTTCAGAGCAACCGCACGAGCTTCACGTCCCGCGAGTCCGAACTGTGGCGTGTTTCGCTCGACGGCGGCCTGCCGACATCGCTCGGCCTTCCGACCGGCGGTCTGTCGAGCTGGAACGCCGACGGCACGAAGCTCGCCTACAACCGCATCACCCGCGAACATCGGACCTGGAAACGTTACAAGGGCGGCATGGCCCAGAACGTCTGGATCTACGACTTCGCCAACGACATGACGACCCAGGTCACCGACTGGCCCGGCTCGGAAAACTACCCCATGTGGCGCGGCGACAAGATCTACTTCAACAGCGACCGCACCGGTCAGCTGCAGATATGGTCCTACGATACGAACTCCGGCGACATCAAGCAGGTGACCAGCCACAAGGATTACGACGTCAAGCTTCCCAGCCTGGGGGGCGACAGCATCATCTACGAGAACGGGGGCTGGCTCTACGTGCTGGACCTGCCGAGCGGTAAGACACGCAAGCTGAAAATCGCCCTGCGCGACGACCGCTTCCGAACGCGACCCTCCTTCGTCGAAGCGGGCAAAAGCATTCGCGGAGCCTCCATCGGCCCCGACGCCAACCGGGTCGCCTTCGAGGCCCGCGGCGAGATCTTCACCGTACCTGCCGAGAAGGGCGACGTGCGGAACCTGACCAACACACCGAACCTGCACGAGCGGCATCCGGAGTGGTCGCCCGACGGGAAATGGGTGGCCTATTTCTCCGACGCCAGCGGCGAATACGAATTGAATGTCCGCTGCAGTGACGGATCTGACAAGCCCCGCCAAGTCACCAAGGGCAGCGATACCTACTACACCGGCGTCCAATGGTCGCCGGACAGCGCATCCCTGCTCACCTACGACGCCTCCCGATCCATGCGACTGGTGGACTTCGAGTCCGGCAAGAGCAAGAAGATCGACCAGGACATGAGCGGCCGTCAGTTCGACGCCTCGTTCAGCCCCGACAGCCGCTGGATCGCCTACGCCCTTGGCGAAGAAAACGAATTTCGCTCGATCTTCCTGTACGAAATCGAGAGCGGTACCTCGACCCGCGTGACCAGTACCCTGACGGATGATTCCTCGCCGACCTTCGACCCGGACGGCAAGTATCTCTTCTTCGCCTCATCCCGTCACTTCAACCCCCGCCTCGGGGGTTACGACCTCAAACCCCACTGGACCGAGCAGGACGGTCTCTACCTCTGTGTCCTTGCTTCCGACGGCGAGCACCCGTTCCCTCCTCAGAGCGATGAGGTCGCCATCGAGGACAACGACGCAGAGAATGACAAGGACGACGAGGATAAAGATGACAAGGACAAGGATGACCAGAAGAAGGATGACGACGAATCCGAAGACGAAAAGCCCGTGACGAAGATCGATCTCGAAGGCATCGGCCAACGCATCGTCGAACTTGACATCGACCCCGGCAACTATTCCTCGCTGCAGTCGGCATCCGACAAGCTGTTCTACATGAGTGCTCCGGCCGAGGCGGAGAGCAGATCCCTGCGCGTCTTCGACATGGAGGAGCGGGAGGACAAAGAGGTTCTGGACAGTTGCGACCGCTACGAACTGAGCCATGACGGCAAGAAACTGCTCTACGCGACCAGTAAGAGCTGGGGAATCGTCACCGCCGCTGCCGAACAGAAACCGGCCAAGAAACCGCTCCGCACCGGGGAGATGCAGGCCCGCAGCGTCCCGACCGAAGAATGGGAACAGATCTTCACCGACGCCTGGCGCCTGGAAACGGACTATTTCTACGATCCCGACCTGCACGGCGTGGATTGGGAGCGCATGCGCGACAACTACGGCCAACTGGTGCCGTACGTCAGCGACCGGCGCGACCTCGACTACGTGCTTGGCGAGTTGATCTCCGAGCTCGGGGCCGGGCACGCCTACGTCTACGGCACCAACGAATCTCCGCGAGCCGAACGCGTGGGCACAGGTTTGCTCGGTTGTGACTTCGAAGCGGACGCCGACAGCGAGCGCTTCAGGATCGTGAACATCCTGAGTGAGCGCGACTGGAACAGCAACCAGCAGACACCCCTGTTCGGACCGAATCTCGACGTCAACGAGGGTGACTTCCTGATCTCAGTGGACGGAGTCCAGCTCACCACCGCGATGAACCCTTACGCGCTGTTCGAGGGCAAGACCAGTCGCCACGTCACACTCGAGATCGCCGACGGCCCCCACGACGAGGCCCGCGAAATCGTCGTGCGCCCGATCGACAACGACATCGGCCTGCGCTACATCGCATGGATCGAAGGCAACCGCCGCAAGGTGGCCGAGATGTCGAACGGCCGATTCGGCTACTTCCACCTGCCGAATACAGCGGTCGGCGGGGTCCAAGCGTTTGCCAAGGGGTACTACCCGCAGCTGAGGATGGAAGGCCTCGTCATCGACGAGCGCTACAATGCCGGCGGCTTCATCCCCGACTTCATGATGCACATCCTGCGTGCCGACTTCGTCAACCTCTGGAAGCCTCGTTACGGCCAGGACTGGCGCTCGCCGGGCACGGCCTTCAACGGCCCCCTTGTGATGATCAGCAACGCCCACGCCGGCTCTGGCGGCGACGCCCTGCCCTACTACTTCAAGCATTACGGCCTGGGCAAGGTCGTGGGCATGCGCACGTGGGGTGGACTGATCGGCATCAGCACCGGCATCCCGCTGATGGACGGCGGCCGTGTGACCTTCCCCGAGTTCGGCCTGTTCAACATGGATGGCGAATGGGATGTGGAGAACTATGGTGTCGATCCCGACATCGAGGTCGACAACCTGCCGCATCTGGTGCGTCAGGGCCGCGATCCCCAGCTCGAAAGAGCCGTCGAGGTCCTGCTCGATGAAGTGAAGAAGACCGAGGCCCTGCCCAGGGCGCCGCGCTTCCCTCGCGACCGCTAAACCTCGAGAGACAAGAGAAGATCCTCCGTGTAGGATGGAAGGAGGCGCTTCGGCGCCTCCTTTTTCTTCGGCCTCCAATGTCGACAACCCGGAGACGTCATGCTGCGATCGACGATCCTGTTCAGCCTCCTGCTGACCCTCGTGTCCTGCGGACAGGCCCCCGAACCCCTGTTCACCCCGGGTCCCCGCAGGATCATTGTCATCTCCCTCGACACGCTCGGCGCCAAGCACCTTGAGAGCTACGGCTACTACCGTGAGACCTCGCCGAACATTTCGGCTGTCGCCAGAGCGGGTTGCCGCTTCAGCAACGCCACCGCCCCGAGCAACTGGACGCTCCCTTCCCATGCATCCCTGTTCACCGGACTGTATCCCGCCCGTCACGGCGTGCGCGAAAAACATCAGATTCTCGATGATGTCCCTGCCCACCTGGTCGAATCCTTGCGCGACGCCGGTTTCGCTACTGCCGGCTTTACCGGCGGTGCTTATCTCAATGCCCACTTCGGTCTCGACCGCGGTTTCGACCATTACCAGAGCGAGCAGGAGTGGGAGCACAGCACCAACGAGACCCTCACCAAGGCCAAGCAGTGGCTGGGCGGCCATCGTGACCACGACGTGTTCCTTTTTCTGCACACCTACGAGATCCATGCCCCCTACACGGCACCGCCCCAATACGCGAGGCTCTTCACGAGCAACCCACGATCGCAATTCCAGGGGCTTATCGTGCAGCTTCAGGAAATGAAGAAGAAGGAATCACTGCGCCCCCAGGACATCCAGGTGGTGATCGACCGCTACGACGCGGGAATCGCCTACACCGACGATATGCTGGGTGAGTTCCTCGCCTGGCTCGCCGAGGAGCAACTCGATTCCAACATGCTGCTGATCATCAGCAGCGATCACGGCGAGGAGTTCTGGGAGCACGGTGACCACAGCCACGGCGGCGACCTGCTCGGCAACGAAGTCACCCAGGTGCCCCTGATCATCCGCCTGCCCGATGGATCGGGTGCCGGAGCCGTCGTCGCCGAGGAAGTGAGTTTTCTCGACATCATGCCGACGGTTCTCGATGCTGTCGGGGTCTCGCGTCCCCATGGGCTCGACGGGTTTTCCTTGATGCCCGAACTGGCTGGCTGGCCCGTCAAGGACATCGACAGCGAGGCCCGACAACGCCGGCAGTACCAACCGGATCGCCCAGGCCACGGCGTCGGCATCTGCGAAGGCGATCGGTTCGTGGCGGCTCAGACCAGACATTGGAAGGCGTTGACGACGTATCCCGGGGTCGCCTTTCCGGGTCACGACCTCTGGCCGGCCCTGTTCGACCTGCAGGCTGACGCCGCTGAACTCGCTCCGCTTCCACCAGACGACGCCATGTTCCGGCGTCTCGCCGATGCGGTCGAACGGTTGGTCGGGAATGGACGAGCCCGCAGGGATTCCCTAACCGATGCAACGGAAGTTGATGCGACCACCCGTCGTCAACTCGAAGCCCTAGGATACTGACATGAAACCTGGAGGAACGACGTGACCAACTCGATATCCGACCTCGACTCGAGGCTCGTCCAATTCGGATTGTCGATGATCCTGGCCCTGGGGGCGGCTGTGGTCGCCCGATGGATCGTGTTGCCCCTGCTGGTGCGCCTGGCCCGCCGGACCGGCAGCGATCTCGACGACACCATCATCGCCAGCCTGCGACGCCCACTGATGTTCAGCATTTTGCTGATCGGGTTGGGATCGGGGTTGAGCTGGCTCGAGGCCGGAACCCTGCGCTTCATGGTCTTCGGGGCCATCTCCACATTGGCGGTGATCATGTGGTCGTCCGTGCTGGCCGGAACCGGTGTCCTGGTCCTGTCGACCCTGAGTCGCGATGGACGCATGGTCCAGACCAAGACCCTCCCCCTGTTCACGATGGTCTGGAAGATCCTCGTGTACGGCGTGGCCACTTACTTTCTGCTCGCGGCCTGGCACATCAATGTCACGACCTGGTTGGCTTCGGCCGGCGTGGTGGGCATCGCCGTGGGCTTCGCCGCCAAGGACACCCTGGCCAACCTCTTCGCCGGAGTCTTCATTCTGGCCGACGCTCCGTTCAAGATAGGCGACTTCATCATCATCGACGATGTTACCCGCGGCGAAGTGACAGAGATCGGACTGCGCTCCTCACGGATCCTCACCCGCGACGACCTCGAAGTGACCGTTCCCAATGCCATCATCGCCAACGCCAAGATCGTCAACGAATCCGGCGGCCCCCACCAGATGATGCGCGTTCGGGTGCGAGTGTCGGTGGCCTACGGCTCCAGCGTCCCCGAGGTTCGGGAGGTGCTCCTCAGCTGCCTCGTGGGCATTCCCCATCTGTGTCCCGCCCCTGAGCCTCGGGTGCGGTTTCGCGAGCTCGGTGATTCCGGGCTCGTTTTCGAGTTGCTCTGCTGGATCGATCAACCCGTGTACCGCGGGCGTGTGATCGATTCTCTCAACGAACGCGTTTACGAGGCACTGCGATCCCGGGGCATCGTCATTCCCTTCCCCCAGATGGAGGTGCGGGTCAAGGAACTGCCAAAATAGCTCCCACCCGTGGCCGGAAACTCTCCCGGTTCCCCTGCCCTGAATCCGACTCGATTTCCGGCACTCATCGGCTGATGCGTTGTTATTCAACAAGATACATCTCCAACTTTGGCACATTCCCAACTTTTCTCCTGGTCCCGATCCTGCAAGGTGGTAATCGAGTTTCACATCGTTCACCTTCGGGGAGGGCCCCATGTCTGCCTTGGTAATCCGTCGTCATTCACCAGTTTCGATTGTCATTCCGGTATTCAACCGGCTGGAACTGACCCGTCAATGCCTGGCTTCCATCTGGCAGCATACACACGAGGATTCGATCGAGATCATCGTCGTGGACAACAGCTCCACTGACGGGACAGCCGACGAATTGATGGAATTGCAGGACGAGGGGCGCCTCCGCGTGTTCGTCCAGGGCGAGAACCAAGGTTTCGCCCGAGCCTGCAACCTGGGTGCTCTGGCCGCCTCCCATCGGTACATCCTCTTTCTGAACAACGACACCGAGGTGACCGCAGGCTGGCTCGAACCCCTGGTCACGACCCTCGACGCCGACGCCCGCGTCGGTGCTGCCGGATCGAAGCTCCTGTTTCCCGACGGCACCATCCAGCACGCCGGTGTGGCCTTCGTACGGGAGGAGAAGCAGGCCGGCGCCGTCCTGCTCGGTGACCATCTCTGTTATCGCAAGCCGTCGGATTATCGACCCGCCAACCATCCCCAGCTGATGCGTGCCCTATCCGCGGCAAGCCTGCTGGTCCGCCGCGAGGCGTTTGACCAGGTCGGTGGTTTCGATGAGCAGTACTGGAACGGCAACGAGGACCTGGACCTCGGCCTCAAGCTCACTGAGAAAAGCTGGGATCTGGTTTATCGCCCCGAAAGCGTTGTCGTGCACTACGAATCCCAGAGCGGCGATGAACGGTGGTCGAAGGTCACCGAAAACATCGTCCTGTTCAACGAACGGTGGCTCGACAAGATCGAGCCCGACTACTATCGGGACGACGATGGCGTGCTTCGCGCTTCCCCCCAATTCTCGATCCGGACCTACGCCCAACCCAGGCTCACTTTCAGCGACACGGCAGGAGCCGTTGGTGATCGCCCCGTGGCTTCGGTCATCGTGCTCACCCACAATGCCCTGGAGTACACGCGACTCTGCGTGGATTCCCTCCTCGAGCACACCGACGAACGTCACGAACTCATTTTCGTCGACAACGCCTCAAGCGACGGCACCGTGAAATACCTGCGGCATCTCGGCGAGACAGAGCCGAATTTCTTCGCTATCTACAATCAGGAGAACCTGGGTTTCGCCGCCGGCAACAACCAGGGTCTGGCGTTCGCCACCGGCAAGTACGTCGTGCTGCTGAACAGCGACACAGTCGTGACCGACAACTGGCTCGAAACCATGATCCAGGCGGCCGAGGACCATCCCCAGGCGGGGCTGGTTGGTCCGGTGACCAACAGCATCAACGGATCCCAGAAGCTGCCTCGCGTGGGTTACGACCAGGAGACGCTCAAGGATCTCGATCTCTTCGCCCGCATGCACTGCTCAGCCACCCGCGGCAACGACGAGCTCGTCATGTGGCTCAGCGGATTCTGTCTGCTGATTCGTCGCGACCTGGTCGCCAGGATCGGCGGCTTGGACGAGCGTTACGGCCTGGGAAATTTCGAGGACAACGACTATTGCCTGCGCAGCTTCCTGGCCGGCTACCAGTCCATCATCGCCACCGACTGCCTCGTCCATCATTTCGGCAGCAAGAGCTTCGAGGCTGCCAAGCTCGACTACGACACCGAGCTCGAAGCCAAGTGGGAGATCTTCAAGGCCAAGTGGAACATCCCCCTTGAGACGCCCTACGGGGAACACTTCGATCTCGAGCGGATCCTGCTGGAAGGGTTCGATCCGGTGCTGCACTTCCACCCGCTGCCCCTGGCGTCGACGGTGGCTTTGATCCCTCCGTCGGAGACCGAAATCGAGGCTGTCCTCGCACGGGGCGAGGAGGCCTTTGCGAACCAGCGTCCCGAGGATGCCGAAACCCTGTTCCGATGGGTCCTGCAGTGGAGCGAAACCCATTCGCGCGCCGGCAACAACCTGGCCGTCACCCTCTGGCACCTCGGGCACGCCGACCAGGCCATCACCACGCTCCTGGCGATCCTGGCCAATGATCCGGATGACTCCGACGCCGTCTGGAATCTCAAGGAGATACGCAAGGCCGAAAAAGAGAACCAACAGCTTCCTTCTGCCGCGCCCGACGGGACCCCGGCGGAAGATACCGCACCTCGGGAGACACCCGTGGCGTGACGCAAGCGACAGGAGATGGGCGTGGCAAAGACCCGCCGACAATCAAACGCGCCCCCGTGACGAAACGGGGGCGCGTTTGATTGTCGAGCACTCTCTGCAGGGCGCGACTTGGATGCTGCCGTCTAGAACTCGGCGCTCTTCGGTGTCCTCGGGAACGGAATCACGTCCCTGATGTTCGCGATCCCCGTCGCGTACATGATGGCCCGTTCGAATCCCAGTCCGAACCCGGCGTGGGGTACCGTTCCATACTTCCTCAGGTCGCGGTACCACCAGTAGGGCGTAGGGTCGAGCTTCATCCCGGCGAGTCGCGCATCCAGCCTGTCGAGGCGTTCCTCGCGCTGACTTCCGCCGATGATCTCGCCGATGCCGGGAGCCAGCACATCCATGGCGGCCACAGTCTTCCCATCGTCGTTCATCCGCATGTAGAAGGCCTTGATGTCCTTGGGGTAGTTGATCACCGTGACCGGTCCCTGGACATGGATCTCGGTCAGCCAGCGCTCGTGCTCGGCCTGCAGGTCCATGCCCCAGTTGACTGGGAACTCGAACCCGGCATCGGCCTTTTCCAGGGCGGCGATGGCCTCGGTGTACTCCATGACCTTGAACTCGCTCGAACAGAGTGACTCGAGGCGGGCGATCGCCCCCTTGTCCACGTGCTCGTTGAAGAACTCCATGTCGTCCCCATGCTCGTCCAGGACTGCCCGAAAGATGAACCGCAGATAGTCGGCAGCGAGGACAGCATCGTCCTGGAGATCAGCGAAGGCGATCTCGGGCTCGATCATCCAGAACTCGGACAGGTGCCGCGAGGTGTTGGAGTTCTCGGCACGAAACGTCGGACCGAAGGTGTAGACGTCGCCCAGGGCGCAGCAGTGGGTCTCGACCGACAGCTGGCCGGAGACCGTCAGGTAGGCGTCGCGACCGAAGAAGTCCTGGCTGTAGTCCACTTCGCCCTCGGACGTGCGCGGCAGATTGAGCATATCGAGGGTCGAGACCTGGAAGATCTCGCCCGCGCCCTCGCAGTCGCTGGCGGTGATGATCGGCGTGTGGACCCAGAGGAATCCGCGCTCATGGAAGAACCGATTGGTGGCCTGAGCCAGGCAGTTCCTCACTCGGGACATGGCGCCGAACGTGTTGGTGCGGGGGCGTAAGTGGGCCACCTCGCGCAGATACTCCATGGTGTGACGCTTGGGCTGGACGGGATAGGTCTCGGGGTCGTCGACCCAGCCGACCACTTCCACGCTCTCGCCCTGGATCTCGACCGACTGTCCCTTGCCCAGACTTTCGGTGAGCGTCCCGGTGCAGATGACAGAGCACCCGGTCGTCAGATGCGCTACTTCATCGGCGTAGTTGGGCAGGTCGTTCTTCGCCACGACCTGGATCGGCGCGAAACACGAGCCGTCGTGGATCTGCAGGAAGCTCAAGCCGGCCTTGGAGTCCCGCCGTGAACGAACCCAGCCTCGAACTGTAACGGTACTGCCTGCGGTGACGTTCCCGTTCAGCAGGCCGGAGATACGGGCATGCGCCATGGTGGTATTCCTCGGTTCAGGTCACGGATACGGTTGACGGCGGACATGATGGCCGATCGGGGCGCGAAGTGCAAGAGGGCGGCGATCGAAGACGGATCAGGCGTACCCCAGCAGCCGCCCACCCTGATAGACGACGAAGCTGAGGATCCAGGCCCCGGTGGTCAGATAGGCGAGCATGAAGGCCGTCCAGCCCCAGCTCCTGGTTTCGCGTCGGGTCACCGCAAGAGTGCTCATGCACTGCATGGCGACCACGAAGAAAGCCATGAGGCTCAGTCCCGTCAAAGGCGTCCAGACCGGTGTTCCGTCCGCACGACGGTCGGCGAGCATGGCCTTGCCGAGATTCCTCTCGAGGACTTCATCGTTGTCACCTATGCCATAGACCACACCCATGGTGCTGACGAACACTTCACGGGCGGCGAAAGACCCGATCAGCCCGATGCCGATCTTCCAGTCGAACCCCAGAGGCTCGATGATCGGCTCGATCATGGTGCCAATGCGGCCGGCGTAGCTGCCGCGCAGGATCGTGGTGGCATCGGCCTGGGGATCGCCTGTGTCGACATCCACCGCCGGGAACGTGAGCAGCGCCCAGAGAACGATCGTGATCACAAGGATGATCGTCCCCGCCGTCGAGAGGAAGGCCATCGCCCGATCGCGAAGAGTGAGCATCACCGAACGGAGATCGGGAATACGATAGGGAGGCAGTTCCAGGAGCATCGGCTGAGGCTTGCCCTTCAGAACGGTCCGGCTGAGCAGACCAGCCGCCAGCAGGGCCAGCATCGTGCTGCCGAGGTAGACTCCGAGCAGAACCAGGGTGCCTGTGTGGAAGAAGCCCGTGCTCATCTCGTTAGGAAACACCAGAGCGATGATCATGGTGTAAACAGGCAGACGGGCCGAGCAGGAGATCAGCGGCAGCACCATCATCGTCAGCATGCGGTCGCGGCGGTCCTCGATGGTGCGGGTGGCCATGATCGCCGGCACGGCGCAGGCGAAGCCGCTGATCATCGGCACGAAGGCGTGACCATGCAGACCGATACGGCGCATGGCCCGATCGAGAAGGAACGCCGTACGGGACATGTAACCCGAACCCTCGAGCACCGTGATGAAAAGGAACAGGAACAGGATCTGGGGCAGGAACACCAGCACGCCGCCTACCCCGGCGATGATGCCGTCGGTCAGCAGATCACGGCCGAGGCTCGAAGGCATCTGGCCGATCACCCAATTGGAAAGGTGGGCGAAGCCGCTCTCGATCAGCCCGATCATCGGGTCGGACCACGAGAACAGGGCCTGGAAGATCAGGGTCATGACGCCGACGAAGACCATCGATCCCCAGACCGGATGGGTCAGCACGGAATCGATCCGCTCGGTTTTCTGCTTCTGGTTCTCACTGATCCGGATGATGTCCGGCGCCATCCTGTCGATCACCTGCCAACGCGGTACGATGGTCTCGTGATCCAGATCATAGCCGGCTTCACGCAGTCGGGCGCGGGCGGCAAGGGCGAACTTTTTCGCCGCCGGCCTCACCACCAATTCGCTGTGGCGATTCAGGCTCGAAAGCAGCCAAAGCGCGAAGGCGCGGCCCGCGAGACGAGAAGACAGGTTGAAATGGCATTCCTCGGCTGAAATTGCAGCCAGCTCGTCAAGCTCGCGGTCGAGATCGGGATTCGGAGTCCAGAGCCATTCTGTCGGACGTGTGGGGCAGCCATCCTGGAGCAGATCGTCCAACTCGCTCTTCAAGAGGTTCATGCCGTGACGACGCCGGGCAACAATGCCCACGAAGGCGATGCCGAAGATCTTCCGCAAGCGGTCGAAGGAGATGTCGATGCCATCATCCCGGGCCGAGTCAAGCATGTTGACCACGGCGATGACCGGCAGATCGAACTCCATGACCTGCATCAGAATGTAGAGGTTGCGCTCGAGGGCCGTGGCGTCGAGCACCACCAGCACCGCATCCGGGCGCGGCTGACCGCGCCTTCCGAGCAGGGCGTTGATCGCCACCTCCTCATCGGGCGACCGGGCGTTCAGGCTGTAACAACCGGGGATGTCGACCAGGCGTACCTTGCCTGACCGCTCGAGTTCAAGGGTGCCGGATCGTTCTTCGACGGTGATGCCGGGATGGTTGCCGACCCTGGCGCTGGCACCGGTCAGGGCATTGAAGAGTGTCGTCTTGCCTGAATTGGGATTGCCGGCGACCGCGATGGTCAGGGGCGTCGTGCGGTCCGAATGAGGCTTGGCCATGACGCTCCGGGCGCTCAGAGGACTCGGCAGGTGATGCCCGCCGCGTCCCGTTTGCTCAGGGAGATCCGCGTGCCGCGGACGAGGATCTGGATCGGATCGCCCATCGGAGCAACGCGTAGGACCGAGAGCTCAACGCCAGGGGTCATTCCCATTTCCATGAGACGGGGGCGCAACTCGAGCTCGGGATGGATTTCCAAGAGTCGGGCGGGCAGGCCGGTTTTGAGCTGATCGAGAGTCACGGTCCGGGCTCCAGTTTTGGCAAGCCAAGATTTCGTCGGCTCCTTGAAATGTAGGCTTGTTTGGCAGGAATCCCCAGAGTTTTTTTCCTGCCGATCACAGCCCAGCACAGGTCGGAATCGGTTCCCATGACGATTCCGTCAGCTCGCCAGAGTCGTCAGCCTGAAAAACCCCGGTCCGATGACTTTCAGGCGCTGGCGAACATGGTCCTGGACTTCGGGAGACAGTGCGCGTAGCGCTCGGCGGAGCCGATCCGATCACGCGTCACAGGGCGACGCACATCGTCATACGCATACTTGTGGAATGTCGGATCGGCGTTATGACAGAGGCAATGATCGTCCCACTCCAGATGACAGTGATCGAGCACCTCCCTCAGGATCATCTCAGGATTGATTACCAACCGCTCGTACTGAAGTTTGTAGATGTTCCGGCCATCCATCTCATCGAGATAGCGGTCGTAGGCGGCATGCAGGTCGTCCCAGTCGTAGCTCCAGGGCAGACGTCCCTGGAAATTCCTGAACCAGCATGAGATCAACGTATCTTCCCGGTTGCGACGCATATCGATGATGCGGGCCTTCGGGAAAACACCCTCGATCAGGTCCAGGTAACGAAAATTCATCGGATACTTGTCGACGGTCCGCTTGTGGTGATCGAGCAGATACGCTCCGCCGATGTTGGTGATGTTCTCGCCAGCCTCAAGCTTGTTCGAAATGAATTCGAAGAACAGGGACTCCCCCTTGGATTCCACGTCGGGATGCTGGGCCAGCATGCGCTCGAGGAGCGTCGTGCCGGAACGCGGCATCCCGACGATGAAGATGGGTTCCTCGGTGCGGTTCTCCGGCCACACCTTGGATTTCAGGACCGGGAAGGGTTCCGGATCCCGCTGCCCCTTCAGGGCATTGGCCCGCAGGGAGATCTCCCAGGCGCGCCTCGTGTCTCCGTGCTGATCGTACAGGTGAGCCAATTCGAAGAGCGAGTCGACGTCGTTCCACTTGGTCAGGGCCCGAATGCCGTCCTCGGTGTGACCGAGCTGGCGGGCGATGCGCCCCAGGATGCGGGCCTGGTCGGGACTCGCTTTCGCACGTCCGATCTCGGCCCAGGCCAATTCCAACCGGCCGGTCCACTCATAGAGCAACCCGAGCCAGAAATGGTCATGGGAACTCCTGAACGCGAGCTCAGCCGCATCCCACTCTTCCCTGTTGAAATGCAGGAGTCCGATGTTCCGCCAGACGAGTCGCGAATCCTGGATCGCCAAGGCCTGGTGGTAGAGCTCCAGAGCGCGGTCCTGATGATTCCGATCGTTTGGCGATTCCTCCAGCAGCGTGTTGGCTCGCGTAAGAAGCTTGCGTGTCTCGGACATGTTCGGCCATTCAGGCGGGAACATACTGGGTCCCTTCGTTCAATCCCGCGTCATCGCGTGGTCGATTTTCGACCATGGTGGTCGGAAGGCTCGGCGCCCGATCGATCAAAGTCCTGTCTGGACAACAGGTTCCGCCGCCGAACAGGATTCATCGACGGACCGGCCTCCCGACCATCAGATCAATTTGCATGGAGTATGCCAACAGTGGCAGACCCAGAGCAGGGTGTTATCTTGACTCGGTCACCTGATCCGGAGGCTCCCATGACCGACCGACTGCGCAACCGCTACGACCGCATTGCCGACCAGCTCGTTGATCTCTTCGACAAGACCGACGATTCGACCGCTCGCATGGCCACCGCCGTGGCCGTGCTGCATCACAAGATACCTCACTATTTCTGGACGGGATTCTATCGCCTCATCGGCGACGAACTGGTCGTCGGACCGTATCAGGGACCCTTGGCCTGTTCGGTGCTGCGCAAACCGGACGGCGTCTGCTGGGCGGGCGTGTTTCAGGGCTCAACGGTGATCGTGCCGGATGTCGAGGCATTTCCCGGCCATGTGGCTTGCGATTCACGCTCGAAATCGGAGATCGTGGTGCCGGTGCGCGATGGCCATGGCGTGATCACGGCGATTCTCGACGTGGATTCCGACCAGCCGGATGCCTTCAGTGAGGTCGATGCCGAGGGGTTGGAGCGAATCGTGGCCCTGATTCAGGGTTGCTGATTATCCGTTTCACGTCGAAAAAAAAGGACCGGTGACGAGCGGCTTCAGATGCCTTGTCGTCACCGGTCCTATTTCGTCTCTTTCCTACTTGCCGTCGATGTCCGTCAGGTACCGATAGAATTCCCCGTCGGTCGACAACACCAGGGTGCTCTTGGCATCGAACACACCCGGATAAGACTCAAGCGTCTTGAGGAATCCGTAGAATTCCTGAGTCGAGGCATTGCGACCGAACGCGGCGGCATAGATTTCCGTTGCACGGGCATCCGCGTCGCCACGAAGTTCCTCGGCCTGTCGGTAGGCTTCAGACTGGATCGCGAGCAGGTCGCGGTCCTTCTCGCCGCGAATCCGCATGGCTTCGCCCTGTCCCTCCGAACGGAAGCGGTCGGCGATACGACGTCGCTCGGCAATCATCCGCTCGTAGACCTTGCGCTGCACCTCGTCCACGTAGTTGATCCTCTTGAACTGGACGTCGAGAATCTCGATACCAAGATCCGTCGTCCGGCTCTGGGCGTTGGCCAGGATCTCCAGTCGGATCTTCTCGCGGCCCACATCGATGGGATCGAGTTTCACCTGTTCCTCGATCACCGTATCGCCTTGCTCCGGAATCCGGTTGCTGGTGCGGACCACCTCGACCAGTTCATAGTTGGCGATGGCGTTGCGTGTCTCACCATCGAGAATGTCGTCGAGACGCGTCAGGGCGCCCCGCTCGTCACGCAATCGCTGGAAATACAACAGGGGATCGCTGATGCGCCATCGGGCGTAGGTGTTCACCCAGATGAAGCGCTTGTCTCGCGTGGGCAACTGGTTGGGGTCGCCGTCCCACTCGAGGAATCGCTTGTCGAAGCTGTGGGCCTTCTGGACCAGCGGCACCTTGAATTTCAGGCCGGGAGTCATGATCGGGTCGCCCACCGGCTTCCCGAACTGCGTGATGATGACTTGCTCAGTCTCCTTGACCACGTAGACCGAACTGCTCAAGACGATCAGCGCCAGAAATACCAGAACCATGATTCCGATCCTCATCGCTGATCACCCCCTTTCCCCCCGTCAAGATTGAGCAGAGGCAACAACGATTTGATCGAACCGTCCACGACGACCTTGCGATCCACCTTGGGCAGAATCTTGCTCATGGTTTCAAGATACATTCGCTTCTTGGTGACTTCGGGAGCCGTCATGTAGGCGCGGTAGACAGCCACGAACCTCGCACTGTCACCGCGAGCATGATTGATACGCCCAAGGGCGTAACCTTCGGCTTCGCGCACCGTCTGCAGGGCTTCACCGCGCGCACGCGGAATCACCTGGTTGTACTCGCTCTGGGCCTGGTTGATCAGCTTGGCCTTTTCCTGCTGGGCTTCGTTCACTTCGTTGAACGACGGTTTGACCGCATCGGGCGGGTTCACGTCCTGCAGAACGACCTGCTCAACCTTGATGCCGGTATCGTACTGATCGCAGATATCCTGAACCCGCTCCTGGACCACCAGGGCCACCTCGGCGCGTCCAACGGTCAGCACTTCGTTCACGATACGATCGCCGACGATCTCACGCATGACCGCTTCGTTGATGTCCCGGAACGTTTCTCGCACGTTGCGCACCCGAAAGAGGTACTTGAAGGGATCCACCACACGATACTGAACGACCCACTCCACCAACGCAGAGTTGAGATCGCCAGTCAGGATGTCCGACTCGTCGGCATAGGCTGACGTGGAATACTGACTGCGGACGCCCGCCTTGACCGTCCGGAAGCCGAACTCCTCTTTGAGCTGCCTCTGGATCGGCACCTTCATGACGCTCTCGATGGCGAATGGCAGTTTGAACTGCAGGCCAGGTTCGGTAACGCGAACATACTTGCCGAATCGGAGAACCAGTCCGTTTTCCTCAGGTCCCACCGTATAGACGCTGGTCAGCAGAAGAATCAGGATGAAGGCTCCAATGGCCACCTTCGAGATAGTCGCCGCTTTGATTTGGGGAATCTTGATTTCGGGAATATCCCGTCGTCCCCCGTTTTCGCCATTCATGACGGTCTCCTTTCCCGGTTGTCCCGGTTCCATCAATGCCTGAAGAGTACCCTGCCCGCAGGGGGACGCAAGGGATATCGGTCTCAGAGCGGTTTGGTGATCATCGAGACGAGTCCGTGCAACGGCAGGAGGATGGTGACAACGCCCCAGATCATCCACCGCTTCGAAAGCCTGCGGTACTGTTCTGGGATCAGCTCACCATCGCCGAGGCCCGCCAGCAGGGCCCGTTGCTTGATCTGAGTCGGTACCAGCACGAAGGCCCAGACGCATCCCGAAAGAACCAGGACTCCCAGTCCCTCCATGACCCAGCGTTGGTCCCAAGCATTCATCCGGAACGCCAGCAGAATGCCCGTGGCAACAACCAGCAGGGCGCCGCTGCCGGTGAAGACCAGATCGGTCAGGGTCACCAGCCGCTGGGCGAAACGCAGGACGAGCACATCGTCCTGACGATCGGCGCGTCCCTTCCAGACAGCGGTGACGATCATGTTTCCAAGGAACAGGATCACGCCGAAGACATGGAACGATTTGAGCAAGGCATGGGAGATCACGATGATGAACCTCTCAGAACAAAAAGAAGCGGAGCCCGACACGGGATGGGCCGGGCACAGGTCACGTCAAAGGAGATTCGGCAGCCGGTGCCGGGCACAAGGTCGTGACCGGCTACAACCAGGGGAAGAGGAACCAGCAATCCCAGCGTCTTCATACCAACCCCCTCCAACCCCACTCTACTCGCTCTCTCCCCCATCTTCAATACCCACCGAAACAGTGACACGACAAAGTCCGCGGATGCCAAACTTGACCGGAACGGCATCCGCGGACTTTGTCGTGTCACTGTTCCCGCGCCCCTATTTGAGGAGCATCATCCTTCGTCGCAATTCGAGACCCTCGGCGGACATCCGCAACAGGTAGGTTCCCGAGGCGACGACGCGTCCGGTCTGGTCACGACCGTTCCAACGGACCGTGTGCCGACCAGCCGGAAGGCTCTCATCGGCCAGCGTGCGTACGAGCGATCCGCGCATGTCGTAGATCCGAACCTGCACACGTCCGTCCCGCGCCAGGTCGAAGGCGACCGTCGTGGAGGGATTGAACGGGTTCGGCGAGTTGGCATACAGGGCCGTCACGTTCGGAAGCGGCATGACGTCGGTGATTTCGTCGAGCACGCCCGTGGTCACCAGCACGTCCTGGTTGGATGGATCTCTCGCCACGACCACACCGAAGCCCAGGCTGGGACTGCCGATCTGATCGACCCTGAAGGTCAGCGAGATCAACGGGCCCATGCCGCTCAGAACCGGCTGATCGTCTCCGAGCAAGGCGATGTCGACGATTCCGACCGAAGGCTCGACGAACCACCACGACGAGGTCTGGGATGCCATGAGGGATCCAGGATCCGCGTTGACGAGACTCAGCACATTCGTATCCCAGACGATCGGAACACTCAGACCCTGGATCGTGCCGTCGGCGACCAGCTGCACGTCCACACTGAAGGTGTCGCCCAGCGCAGCATAGTCGTTCCAGACCATCAGCAGCGAGTTGCCGCTCCGCTTCTCGGATGTCGCAGGGCTGACCGGCCCGTTGCTGCCATCATAGTGGGTGGCGAAGATCATGAGATCCTCGAAGTCGATCGTGTCGTCGGTCGCAGGACGAGCTTCGATCGAGCCGTCCACAGTAGGACCGACGTCGACAACAGGATCGAAACCGATCTCGCCGTCGCTCAAACCGTAGACGGAATTGAGCAGCAGGATGTCACCCACATCCACGAGGTTGTTGCCCTCGCCCGGAGTCACTCCGTCGGTCACATCACCCAGCAGATAGTTGAGCACGCCGGAACTACGGTTCGAGACAGTGGAGACGTTGCCGCACGTGTCCCGGGTGAACGCGGCGTAGTACCACTGGTCCCGTGTCGTCGTCTCGTCCAGGTAGAGACCGTCGTGAACGCCGACGCTCGCGACGAACTCCCAGCCGTCGGAGCCCGGGATCGCCGGTGCGACCGGTTCGGCTCCAAGGACGTATTCGGGATAATCCCCGAATCCCTTTCGGTAGAGATCGACCGTCGCCGTGCAGGTCACCGGTGTCCAGATCAGCTGCACCGGCCGGGTTCCGTCGGCGTCGCCGGCGATCATCGAGAGGGCCGTCAGATCAGTCAACACCACGGGCCCGCTGCATGTGTTTCCATCCTCGGGCACGATCGGGCTGGCCATGTTCATGAAGAAGTCGAACAGGACCGTAGTGGCCGGCGCAGGGTTCCCGCTGTTGCCGGCATAGATCGAGATCTCGCTCAGGGCCAGAGCGTGGTTAAAGACCTTGTACACCGTCCAGGACACCCCGTCGTCGAGGGAGTAGGACATGGTCCACTGGTCGCCCTTGCGCATGATGCGCATGCTCAACGGCTGGATGTTCTCGGCGCCGATGGGTACGCCCCAGTCACCGAAGTTCGAGCCGGCGCCGTTGACGATCTTGTAAGCGACGATCTCGGTGAAGCCCGAGCCATCGGTGGCGAATTCGAGGCGGAGAAAATCATTCGCGTCCTGGTTGATGAGAACGCCAGCCATGGACCAGCGGCCGGACAGCCCCGACTCGATCTTCGTTTCGAGTGTGAAGTCCCCGTCTGCCGTGGTCTGGGTGACGCGAGGGAAGGCATTGGCAAAATCGCCAGGCCCGGTTCCCCAGGCATCGTGAGCAACGCCCCCGGGCACGGTGAAACTGAGCTGGTTGCCTGTCTTTTCGATGATCGTATCACCCAGTGGATCCACGACGGTCCAGAGGTTCAGATCGAGCTCGCATGAACTGAAATCATCGGAAACGAAATCGGCCAATACGCCCGAGCTGACGATAAGAGCGAAGGACTCCCTGTCCAGCAATCCGCATGCATCGGTAGCCGTCACGGTCACCTGGTAGTAGCCGGCGTCTCCGAGTTGCGGGTTGAGAGCCAGCTGTCCGGTACCGTTGCCGAAGTCGGTGAACGATGCGAACGCCGGCAGAGCGCCGACACTCAGGGTCGGGATCTCGCTGTCCGCGTCGGAAGCGTCGATCGCCACGATGACGGCGTCGTTTTCGCTGAAGAACTGATCACCGATGGCCGACAGGACCGGGGCGTTCAAGACGAGGGGGTCCTCCGGAGAGATCGGAGACAACGTGTCGAAAATGTAATCCACGCGCGTCTCGTGAGCCGGAGCGGGAGCACCCTGGTTGCCGACGAAGATACCGACCTCGGTCACCGTGATCGTGGTGTTGAAGACATCGAAAGGTGTCCAGACGGTGCCGCCGTCAAAGGTGACTTCCATGTTCCACTGCACGCCGCTGCGGGCGATCCTCCATCCGATCGATGGCAGGGTCGCCTCGGCGATCGTCATGGGGCCGGCCACCACGGCGCGTGCACCGCCGGTGAAGCGAAGGGCCGTGAGGACCGGTTGGCCCGAGATATCGGCTGCGGCAATGAGTTGGATGAAATCGTTGGTGTCCTGGCGGATCAGGAGTCCCACGTTCCTGCCGGTCGTGTCGATAGGCGCGTCGAACATGGCTTCGAAGGTGAAGTCCGTGTCGTTGGCCGGCTGGGTGAGAACGGCCAGGGTGGAGACGAAATCGCCCGGGCCCGTTCCCGACGCCGTGTGGGCGGCTCCGGCCGGAAGCCTGATCACAGCTTCTGTTCCGCTCATGGCGAGTTCGGCGGTGCCGAGCGGGTCGGAGAAACTCCAGAGGAGTTCGTTCAGGAAGCAGGCGTTGAAATCGTCGGACGCGATTCCGGAACCGACACGCACCACGACGATCTCCGAGTCGACCAGACCACAAAGGTCGGTCGCAAGGATGGTGATGGGATACGCCCCGCCATCCCCGACCAGGGGCGAGAGGGTGAGTTCGCCGCTTCCATCGCCGAAGTCCGTGAAAACGGCCCAGGACGGCAGTCCGGTCGCCGTCAAGCTCAAGGGATCGAGATCGGCGTCGGTCGCCGTGACGGGTACCACGAGCACGGCAGCCTCGGCGAGAACTTGCTCTCCGATCGGGTCCAGGACAGGGGCCTGAAGCACGATGGGATCCTCGATCAGGATCGGATCGTACGCGTTGATCACGAAATCCACGACCGCGGTGTAGGCCGGCGCCGGGTTCCCGCTGTTCGACACGTAGACACCGATCTCACTCAGGCTCATGCTGTGGGCGAAGGTCTTGTAGAGAATCCAGTCGTTGCCGTCGTTGGTAGAAAACCAGACCGTCCAGTCGTCGCCCGATCGCTGGATTCGCATCGAGAGGGGCTCGATGCCCAAAGACCCGACCGAAACGCCCCAGTCGCCGAGATCCTGGCCGTCGCCATTCACAAGCTTGAGGGCGGAGATCTCAGTACCGTTGGTCACGTCGTACCCGAAGTGCACGAACATGAGGTCGTTGTCATCCTGGCGGAAGTAGATGCCCTGGGAGTGGAAGTTGCTGGTCACCGGCGACTCGAACTTCAGATTCAGGGTGAAGTCCACATCGTCTGCCGGCTGAACGATTCGCGGAATATCCACGAAATAGTTGAAGGCGTCATAGCCCCAGATCCTGTGCTCGACCCCTGCCGGCACGCTGATCAGGGCCTGGGTTCCGTTCAGCTCCAAGCTGCCGTCACCGAGTGGGTTCACGAACGTCCAGCGGTCGGTGTCGAGTTCGCAGACGTTGAAGTCGTCGGATTCCACGTTCCAGGGCACGGTCTGGAACGTCTGGTCTCCGGTCTGGTCCTGGCTCGCATCCGCGGCCACGGACGTGACGGAAAAATGATAGGTCTGACCGACGCTCAGGTTGGATAGGATCAGGCTGTGTTCGGTCACCAAGGCGCTATCGGTCTCGAACAAGCCGTAACCGGCGTCCAGGCCATAGTCGACACGACTGTCGGCGGGCACATCGGTCGTCCAGGTCACCAGGGCGGTGGTTGAATCGGTCAGCACGGCCTGGACGTTGCCGATCGTGATGTTGACGGGTTCAACGAGCACATCGCCCAGGGTCACATCGGTGTGGTGAGCGTAGAGAATGATCGAGCCGTTGGTCTTGTCACCGGCGGAACGCTGCTTGATGAGGTTCCAGCTCGCCGGCTCGGGCGTTCCCTGCTCCCAGACCTTGGCCTTGGTGAGACCGCCGGCTCCTGGAGTTGACGTGACACGGATCTTGAACATCCATGTCTCGCCGATGTTCATCTGGACGTTGGGGTCGGAGAGATCGTCCAGCTGCAGTTCGGTCGAGGCCACACGGTAGTAGCAGAAAGCGCCGCTGGGCAGCCAACCGGACTTGGGCTGCCAACCCGACACGGGCGTATCGGTGTGCCCAGTCCAACGGGTCACGAAACCGAACCCACCGGAAGTGCCGCTGAAGGGTCCTGGCGATTCGATCCCGTGGAACGTGACCGGGGCCGTGAACTCGTAGTCGTCCCAGGCGACGTCTCCCACGCCGACGACTCGGTCGTAGTCGATCTGCAGGGTTCTCAAACCACCGGCCTGGACGGCCCAGTCGCCGTCGGAAATCTGCACGACATTCTGGACGTTGGTGACCGTGTCCCAGTCGACGCCGTAAGGCAACGGCCAGGTGTTGGCCGACGTGGAGTTCACAGTGACGGTGTCCAGGGATGTGTTGGCGAGTTTGTCGGTCGCCTGGATGATGACGGTGTTGGGCCCATCGATCAAGTCGACGATATTCAGGTCAATGTTGAAATCACCGGCTTCAGCCAATCGCCGGAAATCCGGGCCCATGGACAGGGGCAGCAGCGGGCCACCGTTCAGGCTGTAAGTCAGGGTTTCAACCGTATCGGGATCGCTGACCGTTCCAAGTACGTTGACCCAGGTTTGAGTGCGGCCAGGCGAACCGAAGCTCTGCTGGTCGCCGTACCAGATATCGATCACCGGCAGCGTCTTGTCTGCTCCGAGCGGGTCGGCGCTCTCGGAATGATCGGCACGCGGCTGACTGCTGCGGATCAGGTCAGCGACGTAAGCCCTCTGATCAGGTGTCAGCGTCTCACCCTGCGGCTGGAGTCCCCGCCTGAGATCCTCGGGGATTTGATCCGGTGTCGAAGCCACGATGGTCGCCGCGAAAAGACAGAAGACCATCAGCAGCGATGTCACAACAGCAATGGAATTCCAGCGCATCGGCCTTCTCCTTGAAACTCGTTCGGTTGAATTCCTGTTGATGACCGATTCGATCGTCGTCCAGAAATTCGCGCTCCGGGTTGGAGCACCTGGTGTCATCTTCGGCGTCTTCAATTTCCCCCACATGATCTATTTTAACCTATTTTCTCTCTCATAGAAAGCAACTATTTTGAAATAACATACTATTTATCGTCGGATAATGACCCCATTCATCAAGCAACGATGCCCACTTTCGTCTAATTATGATGTTATATTAGATCATTTGGTTAAATTCTGGGCGGAATCGCACGATACCCTGACAAAGATCGAGGCCGCCGTCGATCAAGGGCAGCGCCATGAACGCTGGATCCGGAACGCCCTCCCATGGGCAGGCAAGCCCATAGAGAACCGCTGGGAGAAAACCAAAACGGGGAAAATACCGTGGGTGTCCGAGCAATGCGACCCAGGTCCAGCCGTCATTCCGCAGGATTTCGAGGGCATGGCGGATCAATCGGGTGCCGATGCCCCGGTGTTGATGTTCAGGATGGACGGCTATCGGAGCCAATCCCACACCCGTGGTCCCTTGCTCGACGGTCACCGCCGAGAACATGACGTGCGCGACGATGATACCCGCCACCTCGGCCACGAATGAAGCCAGAACAGCATCATTCCGGCGAAGATCGTCAACGATCCTGGCCTCCGTTTCGCCGGAAAAAGCCGCGACATGGAGAGCATGGATCGAGGCTGCGTCACCGGGTCGTTCCGGGCGGACAATCGTCATGGAATACTCCGTGGATGGTTCGGGATCTCCTTGCACACGACAGCCTACATTGCCTGCGACTGCCACGCCACGCCCAACAACTCCAATCAATCGGAACTGGCATCCGGGGCTTCGAGCCGATATCATTGAAAGTGTCGTTGTGACGACACAGACGAGTCATCGAGCTGAGATATCCACCTTGGCTCACCTGAGCTGAGGAGCAATCACCTGTGAGTTTTGATCAATTCGATTTCGATCCCTGGATCGAGGACGGCATCCGCGATGCCGGATACATCGACCCGACCCCCATTCAGACCCAGTCCATACCTCCGATCCTCGAGGGGCGCGACGTTCTGGGTATCGCCCAGACAGGGACCGGCAAGACCGCAGCCTTCCTGCTCCCCATCATGCACAACCTGCTCGACGGCGACCTGGGAGAGATCCGGGCCCTGATCGTGGCTCCGACCCGAGAACTGGCCGACCAGATCGAAGGAGAGTTCAAGCTCCTCGGACATCACACGGACCTGCGATGCACCAGCATCTACGGCGGCGTCAGCAAGGTGCCTCAGATCAAGGCGCTGAAAAACGGTGTGGAACTCGTGGTGGCCTGCCCCGGCAGACTGCTCGATCATTTCCGCGAGGGCGACATCGATTTTTCCCGGATCGAGGTGCTCGTTCTGGACGAAGCCGACCGCATGTGCGACATGGGATTCCTGCCTGACATCCGGCGCATTCTCAACGCCATGCCCATCGACCGCCAGACGCTCTTCTTCTCGGCCACCATGCCCGAAGAGATCCGCTTGCTGGCCGACAGCATCCTGCGCAACCCGATGACCGTCCAGATCGGCCACTCTGCTCCAGCGGAAACGGTGTCCCACGTCCTCTACCCCACCACTGATCGCCTCAAGGCCAGATGCTCTACACCATGCTCGAGCGCATGGGCACCGGCCGGGTGCTGGTCTTCTGCCGGACCCGAACCCGGGCCGAGCAACTCGCCAACGAACTTCGCCGCCGCAGGCACAACGTCACCGCCCTGCAGGGCGACATGCCCCAGAACAAACGCAAGGAAGCCCTCGATGGTTTTCGCAAGGGACGCTTTGACATCTGCGTGGCCACTGACATCGCAGCCCGGGGGCTCGACATCTCCGACGTCTCCCATGTGATCAACTTCGACATCCCCGAGAACGTCGATGCCTATACCCACCGCATTGGCAGGACGGGCCGCGCACGGCGCAGCGGCGAGGCGTTCACCCTGGGCACCCAAGCCGATGAACAACTCATCACGCGCATCGAGAGCATACTCGGAGAGAAAATCGAGAGACGCATCCTCGAGGATTTCGACTACGGGGGATTCGATCCCGAAAAGCAGGGACCTGTCCTGAATGAGAAACTGCCTCAGCACTCCCGCTCGGACAACCGCGGGGGGATGAACGCTCCAGCCCCACGGCGCAAGTTCATGCGGCCAAAACGGACTTCGCGCCGCTAGCCACCGGCCTTCTTGACCGTCCAACCCCGTAGCTGCAGTTCCGGAACCAGGGCGTCACGTTGATCGCCCTGGATTTCAATGGTTCCATCGCGAACAGTCCCGCCCGAGCCGCAGCGCTTCTTCAGCAACCTGGCGAGATCCCTGAGCTCATCGCCGTCCAGCGGCACACCGGTGATGACAGTCACGCCCTTGCCCTTGCGGCCCTTCGTCTGGCGTGAGATGCGGACCACTCCGTCACCCCTGGGCGCTACCCTCTCAGCAGGCTCCTCGGAGCGGGACGCACGGCCACCTTCAGACGAGTAGACCCGATGAGTGTCCCGGTCCTTCCCAGCCAAGGCTCCCCCCTTCCGCACACAGATGGCGACAGGTCAATCGTCGTCGTCGTCGTTATCGTCGAAGTCCTGTTCCGGCTCGACCTGGTCCATGGGATCCTGGGCTTCACCGAAACCGGCTCGAGCCTGAGGACCAGGCACGATACCCGCCAGCGGATCGGGGGGGACATAGCCGTCTTCCTTGCGCTCCTGTTTCCTGGAAAGCTTAACTTCCTTCTTCTTCTTCTTGTCGATTTCCTTGCGGCGCTTCTCGAAGGAATAATTCGTCCGTCTTGCCAAGGATGGCTCCTCTCTCTCTGTTGATGCTCGTGATCAGTCGACCAGAACGTCGATCTTCAGGATTCTATCACCTTGGGCAATACTATCGACAACATCCTGTCCGCGGACAACCTTTCCGAAAACGGTGTGTCGACCGTCCAGGTGGGGTTGCGGTTCGTGGGTGATGAAGAATTGACTGCCGTTGGTGTTCGGCCCGGAGTTGGCCATCGAGATGACCCCGGCCTCGTGACGCAGGGGGTTGCCCTCGAATTCATCTGCAAAGCTGTAGCCGGGCCCACCCATGCCTGTCCCGGTCGGATCTCCGCCCTGGACCATGAAGTTCGCGATGACCCGATGAAACACGACGTCGTCGTAGAAGCCCTGACGGGCGAGAAACACGAAGTTGTTGACGGTCCTGGCGGCGTAACCGGGCGACAGCTTGAGTTCGATCTCGCCCCGATCGGTCTCGATGGTCACTCCCTTGACCGTATCGATGTCATCCTGCATGTCCGGAACCTGGCTCCACTTCATCTCGCTCATGGTTGCTCCTAGAGTTTGATCTGGTCGAAGAGTTGGGAATTGGACTCGGTCTTGCCGAGCAGATCGATCAGACCCTGCAGGGCCGTGCGGGGATCCCGACCGGCCAGATAGCGCCGGACCTTGTCGAGCCAGACCATTTCGTCATCTCCGTAGAGGAGATCGTCCCGCCTAGTCCCACTCGCGCGCAGATCGACAGCCGGGAAGATGCGGGACTCGGCGAGCGACCGGCTCAGCACGAGTTCGCTGTTGCCGGTGCCCTTGAACTCCTGGAAGATCAGATCGTCCATCCGCGATCCGGTTTCGATCAGGGCAGTGGCGATGACCGTCACCGACCCACCGTTCTCCACGTTGCGGGCGAGGCCGAAGAACCGTCGCGGCACCTCAAGCGCGCCCGCACCCACGCCGCCGCTCATCGTGCGCTTGTTGCTGCGGTCGGCGTTGTTGAAGGCCCTGGCCATGCGGGTCAGGGAGTCCACGAGGATCACGACGTCGTTGCCGCATTCCAACTCGCAGATGGCGTGGGTCATGACCGACTCGGCAAGTCTGACGTGGGAGTCGATGCTCTGATCGCTGGAGCTGGCCACTACTTCGGCCGAAACCCGTCGATTGAAGTGAGTCACTTCTTCGGGGCGTTCGTCGATGAGCAGGACGATGACCCGAGTTTGCGGCGAGCACTGGGAGATCGCGTTGGCCAGTTCCTCGAGAATTCTCGTCTTTCCCGCCTTGGGCGGCGCCACGATCAGCCCTCGAGTTCCCTTGCCGATCGGGGCGATCAGTTCGACAAGGCGCATGGTGAGATTGCCGCCGTCTCCGATGCGGAAACGTTCGGTCGGGTTCAACGCCGTCAACTTGTCGAAACGCGTACGGCTGCGGAATTCTTCCGGTGTGAGTCCTCCGACGGTCTCGACGCCGACCAGGCGATCACCCTTGTTCCCCCTGGACACATGGCCGACGATGGCCGCTCCGGCGATCAGATCAAGACTGCGAATCAATTGCTGGGGGACGAAGACGTCTTCTCCGGTGGGTTGGAACGAACGATCGGGGTCACGCAGAAAACCGCCACCCTTGGAATGCAGGGTGAGAACGCCGCTGACGGTGTCGGACATGTGGTGCCTCCAGATCGCGCTTACCCGGCGCGTGGCGGTCGCGACCGACGGGCCGAAGGGCCGCACCGATACTCAAAAAAGAGCAGACACTATTGGGACGTCCCGACAGGATCGGCGCATTGCGCCTTGCTGCACAGCGGACTTCGAAGACAGTTCAGGCTGGAACTACCCTTACAGTGTCGTATCCTGCCTTGGAGGTCAAGCTCCGTCGCCCGAAAGTACATATATTATCTTCGCAGATTCTTGACCGGAGTCACGAGAAGCACGACCTTGGACTTCCCCTTCTGCCCCTGGAAAGGACCCATCATGACACCCGCAGTGACGAACCGACTGGCCTTGCTGCCTATCACGCTCTACGGCTCGATCATGGGCCTGAGCGGCTTGGCTGTCGCCCTGCAGCGCGTCGATCATGTTCTCGGCTGGAGCCTTGGACTCGGCGAGCCGCTGACCTGGGGGGTCCTGGGCTGGTTCGTGATCCTGTCCCTGCTCTTCATCGCCAAGTCGATCCGTTATCCCGAGCAAACCCGCCTGGTTCATTCCGGTCGTCGGCATGATCCTGGTGCCGGTGGCCGGCGTCCCTCTCGGCTACCCAGACATTTCCTGGTTCTTCTACAGCATCGGCCTGGTTTTCTGGATCGTCCTGTTGACGATCGTGCTCTACAGGATCCTTTTTCATCCGGCCATGGCCGAAAAATTCCTGCCGACGCTGTTCATCCTGATCCCTCCACCGGCCGTCGGGTTCATCGCCCTGGTCCATCTTACCGGCGAGCTCGGCGATACCCAGCGCATCCTCTACAACTTCGCGCTGTTCATGCTGATCATGTTGATCTTCATGCTGCCGCGCTTTCTCAAGGTTCCCTACTACGTGTCCTGGTGGGCCTACACTTTCCCGCTGGCCTCGATCACCATCGCCACCCTCCTGATGCACAAGTTGACCGGGTTCGAATTCCACCGCTGGTTGGCGATGGGATTGTTGGCCGTCACTGTTGTCGTCAACGTCATCGTGTTCGTGCGCACGCTTCACGCCGCCGCCAAGGGCGAGATCTGCGTGCCTGAGCTTTGATCCCTCGAAAGGAACCGTCATGACCAAATCCGTCATCGTCTTTCTTCTCGGAGTTCTCGTCGGCGCCGCCGTTCTCGGTCTCGTGGTGCGGGATCAGGCCTTGTCGAGGATGTTCGTCGAGGATGTGAGCGTCTTCGACTTCGACGCCACTGTGCAGTCGATCCAGGACGAGGCTGTCGTGGCCGGCTGGCAGATCCCGGCCGTGCATACCATTTCGCAATCGGTCGCCAAGGCGGGCATCGAAATCCTGCCGGTGACGATCATCGAGCTCTGCAAGGCCCCCATCGCCGGCAAGGTGCTCGGCAGTGAAGAAGGCCGCCGCATCGCGCCGATGATGCCCTGCCGCGTGGCCGTCTTTCAGAACGACCAGGGCGAAGTGATCGTCTCGCGCATGAACTCGCCCCTGCTGAGCCGTCTCTTCGGCGGCATCATCGAGGAAGTGATGTCCCAGGCTGCGGCCGAGAACGAGGAGATCTTCGCAACCACTCTCGGACACTGAGTCTCCGGTTCGCCCGGGCTCCGTCTACCAGGCAGAAGAAGAGCCCGCTCCATCCGGAGGGGGCTCTTCTCTTGTCTAGAATCCATCAGGTTTCAGTCCAACCCGGATTTCCTCTGGAGCATCGCCCGCTCCAGCTTCAGACTGATGCCCTGGAGCCCGCCTTTGAGCGTCCCGGCGGAAGCTCCATCATCCAGGTATCGCAACCCATGACGAATCCCGAGGATCCCGAGGTTTCGAACACTTTGGATGCTCATGGTGCCGGAGTACTCCACGTCGTCGTGGTTGACGCTCACTTCGAGAATCGTGCCGATAGCATGTTCGTTCCTGCCGATGTAGGCGAAACCCGTGGCGCTGATATCCACCATCCGGCATCCGTCTTCACCCCCGACGCGGATATCGATCACCGCGGACACAGCGGGGGTGCGATAATGCTCACGGTCCTCGGCGGAAACCGGTTTTCCGACAGCCTCGAACGCGAAGGTCAGCACGCCGCTGACACCATGGACTTCCATGACACGAGCGGACTGCTGCATGAATTTGCGCCGCGATTCGTAGAAGAGGACGATCTTCTGGTCAACCGTCACCGGGAATCGGGCCTGTTCGAATTCCGCCACGAAACCGCCGTCCTGCTGGTCGGAGATGACGCCCCGCACCAGGTCGCGCTTGCCCGGTGAATTCGGGTTTTGGATGTGAATTTCGGTGTTGATGCCCAGCATGAAATCCTCCTGATATCCTGAAAGTGGCATGACCGCGAGGGATTGTACCGGGCATCTGCCCGCTAATCGAGCAGAATCCCACACGAGGGGGTCGAAAGTTTTTCACCCAGGAAAACCCAGGACCGTTTATCGGTACAGGGACTTGAGCTGGCTCCAGCTCCGAGTGTCGTCCCCAACGGGCACCGACATCGTCGAGGTCAGGCCCACGGCCGCATAGATCCCGACATTCGCCACCATCACGTGGGGCGAATCCCAAAAGTCCGGATGCCCCCCCAGGCGAATGTTCGAATCTGCGAAAACCTCGCTCCCCGTTGACAGAGTCAGGGTTGCCATGAGGCTCGATGTCATTCCAGGCGCCTCGAATGGCGGCGTGAAGACGATGATCGCCCCGGTTGTCCAGTCGCCGAGAAGCAGGAAGCCATCCGGCAGGACCGCCGACACCACCGAGACACTCGGCGGCAGATCGAGACTGAACCCGCAGGAATCGATCGGGTGATCGAGGTCGCGCATCATCAGGTAGGTCGTCACGGTTTCGCCTAGACCGCCGACCGATGATCCTTCGAGCTGAGTTCCTGCTTCATCGAAGAACACGCCGATTTCGGGACGGATGATGGAAATCACCGTGCCGGGAATTCCAAGGGCTGCGACGGTCTCTCCGGTCGCATGCGCCACCAGGATATCGCCGTAGTCGGGGTGGGGCATCGGATGCAATCCCTCGATCAGCAGGCTGGGGGCCATGAAGGCGAATCCACCGATCACAGCCACGTCGTTTCCGAAGATCGGAATGGGCTGGTTCAACCCGATTTCGAGACCAGAAAAAAGACTGCCCACGATGACGCCCTCCTGGAACCAGTCACCCAGAATCATCAGATGGGTGGGCATCTGAAGTTTGAAGGCCGCGCCGCCGAGCATCATGTCGATGTTGCGGACAACGAAGTAGGCCTGACCGATCTCATTGATCCGAACGGTTGTCGCCGGCCCAACCGGAGAACGGTCGGCGTCGAAATGGATCTCGAAGATCGGATCTGCTTGAGCCGGAAGCATCGATCCGGCGAGCAGGACTACACTCAGAGCGGCTAGCATCTTGATGCGATTCATGAAATCCCCCCAAATTGTTCTGACCTTGCTTCAATCCTCATGATACGATGTCATCACGGTGTTGGATCATCACTTTATATGGGGGGGGGGAGAACATGAGACCGTTCGTTTTCGCCATTCTTCTTTTTTCGGCTTGCATACTCACCACAGTCGCCACAGCCCAGACCATCGATGCGCCCGCCACCGTGCAGGCCGCCGGTGACGGTTCTTTCACCTACGACGTGCGCATGGTCTACCCGCCCGAGGGCGCCATGTTCGGCGGCATCACGATTCATGCCACCGAGAACATCGCCGAAGGGACCGTGTGGATCGACGGGTTCTGCATCGGGAGGCGCGACGGAGAATCGATCGAGGATTTTACCGTCACCGGTCACCTGTCGAATCCTACCGCTTCGGGAGCGATCGACTTCCATTGGTTCTGCTGCGATCCGGCTTTTTCGCTGTCCAGCGAGACGACGATCCTGGCGCCGACCGTGGACAACGATTCTTCGGCTTGGAGTCTGATCAAGAAGACGTTCCGCTAGTGGCTCGACCGGAATGACGGGATCGCCATGCTGACGGCACTGGGTATCATCACGCCCATCTTTCTGGTCATCGGGCTCGGAGTGTTCCTTCGCCGTTGCGGATTCGTATCGGCCGAGGGAGCGGCGACGTTGTCCAGCTTCGTCTTCCGGGTAGCGGCACCATTGTTCCTCCTCAGAAGCGTCGGAGCCCGTCCCCTCGACCAGAGCGCCCACCTCGGAACCATGGCTGTGATCGTCGTGGCCAGCGTGGTAACTGCCGTGGTGACCTACCTACTGGCTCGCGGCCAACCCAGGGACCGCGTAGGCGTGCTGGCCCAGGGGGCGTTCCGTTCCAACACGGTGTTCTTCGGTCTGCCGGTTGTGACCCAGGCCTACGGCGACGCGGCGGTTGGGCGGGCGGCCGTGGTCATCGGCACCATGGTCGTGACCTACAACCTGCTCGGGGCGCTCGTGCTGGCCTTGCCGCGCCGACGGATCAGCGCCCGTTCATGGGAGTTGTGGCGCGACACCTTCAGTGAGATGGTCCGCAACCCCCTGGTTCTTGGCATTCTCGGCGGGGTCGCTCTAGCTGCTTCTGGCCGAGCTCTGCCTGAAGTGTTCGATCGCTCCCTCGAAATGGTCGGCCGCACGGCTCTGCCTCTGGCGCTGCTGTCGATCGGTGCCGCTCTCGACCCCCGTCATCTTCCCCATGAATGGCGCCCTGCCCTGACGATCTCATTGGTCAAACTGGTGCTCTATCCCGCGATCATCTGGTGGGCCCTGGTCGCCATGGGGCTCGAGGGCGAGGCGGTTCGCGTGCCGGTGGTGCTGCTGTCGTCGCCCTGTGCGGTCATGGCCTACATCATGGCCCGGGAGATGAATGGGGACGAAGGGCTGGCCAGCGCTATTGTGATCGGCTCGACACTGCTGTCGATTATCACGAGCGTGGGCTGGCTGGTGGTGCTTGGTTGACGATCAATCGGAAGCTGTTCGTGGTCCTTCCGACATGATGCGAGTATCATGATGAAAGTCATCCTATTTCACTGCTCTCAAGGAGTCCCTAGGCGCGCACCTGCCGCACGCAGTCGATGATCGTTCCATCGACCCATTTGATCGCCGCGGTGATCTTGTCGCCAAGAACGGGCTTGTCCGGGGGACCCCCGACGATGTCCTCGATCTCGGACTTCAATTCATGGATATCGCGGAGCGGAAGCGATGATCCCCGAACCGCATCGATCAGATCACACCTCAGCGGATTGATGCAGATCCCTCGCTCGGTCACGATCACGTCGATCAATTCTCCCGGCCCAGTCAGGGTCGTGACTCGATCCACGATCACTGGGATTCGGTCGCGGAAGCTGGGAACGGGCAGGATCGTGCACTTGCTGAACAGACAATTCTGCCAACCGCCGATGCCGTGAAGCAGACGACCGTCGGAATGGGTGACCACGTTGGCGTTGAAGTTCACGTCCACCTCGGTGGCGCCGAGAACGACGGCGTCGAGCATGGAGGCGAAGTTGCCCTTGCCGTGCCAGTTGTAGCTCGTAAACGGGCTGGTGTTCACATGGCCTGGGTTTTCGCGCATGGACCGGACCCCTTCGAGATCGAAGGTCTGGCCGTCGAGGATGAAGTCGGTCAATCCTTCCTCGAGCATGTCGACGAGGTACTGGGTCGAGCCGCCGCGCACGAAGCGCGCCTTGATCCTGCGCTCGCGCATGATGTCGCGCAGGAAGAGGGCGAAGCTCAAGGCCGTGCCGCCGGCTCCGGCCTGAAAACTGAACCCGTCGCGCACGATGCCCGCTTCATCGCAGAACCGTGCCGTCAGTTCGGCGATGAGCAAGCGGTCCGGGCTCCTGGTGATCTGGGTCGTCCCCGAGACGATCCTGCCGGCGTCCCCGATCTGATCCAGGACCACGACCTGGTCCACGTTGTTGCCCTGGATCTGCCAGGGTATACACGGGAACTCCACAAGGTTGTCGGTCACCACGATCACATGATCGGCATACTGGGAATCGGCCAGGGCGAATCCGAGCAGTCCGCAGGCGGTGGGCCCGCGGTCTCCGGTGGCGTTGCCGAAGGGGTCCGCCGTCGGTGCGGCGATGACCGCGATGTCGATGTGCACTTCGCCGTCCTGAATGGCCTGCCAGCGTCCGCCGTGGCTGCGCAGAACCCCCATGCCCCGCATGCGGCCCTCGCTGCAGTAGGCCCCCAGGGGTCCGTTCATCGAACCTTCGATATGGTGAATGACGCCTTGTTCCATCAGGTCGATCAGCGGGGCGTGGCAGGGAAAGGCCGCACTGGGAAACCAGCGCAGATCCTTGATACCCAGTTCGGCCGCCGCGGCGAAGACCTGGTTGGCCACCATATCGCCGTCGCGCAGATGGTGATGGCTGCTGATGGTCATGCCGTCCTTCAGACCTGCATTGACGAGGGCCGTTTTCAGATCCTGAACCGTCTTGTCCCCGTCGTAGGGAAAGTCCTGGCAGACGGAAATAGGGGGCGCCGCTTTGCGGCCGGTCGGCCGATGAGCTCCGACGCCGAGGAAAGGAACAGCCTCGACGCCGTTGATCTCGGCAGGCACCTCGCGGCCGGCGGCGTTGGTGACGAGTTTCGTCATTCGGGGATCTCCTGATGGGTGTCTCGCCAATCGTCGGCCAGCAGACCGACACCGATCGCGGTGCGGATCGTCGTCAGGGCTCGTTTCACGACCGGGGCATCGATCATCTTGCTGCCCAGTGCCACGACACCCAAGCCTCGCTTCTCGGCGTCCTCGAAAGCCAGGACGATGTCCCTAGCCCTGGAGATCTCGGCGACCCCGGGAGCGAACGCCTCATGAACGGGACCGATCTGGCGCGGGTGGATGCAGCCCTTTCCGACAAAACCGAGGGCCTTCGCCTCGGCGACCGAGCTGCGGAGACCGGCCTCGTCGGCCACATCGCTGAACACCGTATCGATGGGCTGGACTCCCGCCGCGATCGCCGCGTTGACGATCTGACTGCGGGCCCAGAAACTCTCCCGTCCCTCCAGGGTGCGCGGCACGCCGATGTCCGCGGTGTAGTCCTCGAGACCGACGGCCAGCGCCACGACCGAGGGATGCGCGGTCGCGATCTCGTAGGCCTTCCAGGCTCCGAGCGCCGATTCGATGATGGGCATGATCCAGACGTCGTGAAGATGATCGATTTCCGCGATGCCTTCGGCGACGGCGATCACCTGGGCCGGGTTTTCGACCTTGGGGACCAGGACGACGTGCACATGATGGGGAATGATCCAGGGAAGATCCTCGAGACCGCGGGGTCCTTGGTTGATCCGCACCATGCGTTCGGCCCCGTGGAAATCGACACGCCGCAGGGCGTTGCGCACCAGGACGCGAGCGGAGTCCTTCTCGGCGGGCGCCACGGCGTCCTCGAGATCGAGGATGACGCCGTCGGGACCATGCAGGCCGGCGTTCAGCATGAGCTTGGGTTGATTGCCGGGAAGATAGAGACGGGAGCGGCGCAACCTGTCCCTGGGCGTCGCTGCATGAGCCAGGCCGCTGCCGGGCGGCAGGAACTCGGCCGGCGTATCGGGACGCGCGCGTCGAACAGCGCATTCGAGTCGGGCATCGAGCACCCACTCCAGGGCGCCCATGTCTTCCACCTCGACCCTGCCATGGTCCACACCGAGAACCTGACAGCCCTCAAGCAGTCGCGACCGGATGCGCGCACCATACATGCCCTCGACTTTGCTCGAGAGACAGATTTCCAGTTCGCCATGGTCGCGAATGTCCACGGCCACCCAGCAATCCGACCTGACAGTCGATCCGCGAGTGCCGGCCTCTCCCCTGATGCCCATCATCCACCTCGTTGTCGCAGGTGCCTGAATCGTCCATCCCGGTATGATGGCCGCCCGGAGCAGAGGGATCAAGGGCAAGTCGCTATCAGACTTCGATCGTTTCGCTCTCCATGGCTGTAAAGTCGATGTCATCGAGTTCCGCCAGCCAATCCTCGTCGAGTGCCACGATCTGGTCAACGGCCACAACTCCGGCCGGCGGAACGACATTGTCCGGGAAGCGAGGCACCGAGGTTGTCCATGTCAGGTGCTGGCTCCTGGACTCGCATCGGGCTGGATGATGTGCGTTCGAGCGCCCGGGACCGTCGATCACCGTGATGAGTTCCTCGACCAGGTGATTCAGGTCCGTGGCTTGGGAGGCCAATTCCTCAGCAGAGGCTGCCGACTCCTCGGCCCCCGCCGCGTTGTCCTGGGTCACACGGTCCATTTCCGTGATGGCGTCGGTAATCAGTTTGAGGCCCTTGGTCTGTCGATGACTCGAATCGGCCACTTCACCTGCCTGCTCAACGACATCCCCGATGTGCCCGGAAATGCGTTCGAGGCAATCACGGAGATCGTCAGCCATAGTGACTCCCCGCGACGAACTCATGCGTGACTGTTTGAGCAGATTCGTGGTGTGGCGAGCCGCTTCTGCACTTCGCTTCGCGAGGGATCGCACTTCATCGGCGACCACGGCGAATCCCCTGCCGGCTTCTCCTGCGCGTGCCGCTTCCACGGCGGCATTGAGAGCCAGCAGATTCGTCTGAAACGCGATCTCGTCGATCGTCCTGATGATCGTCACTGTCTGATCAGCGGAAGTCCGGATCTCATCCATGGCACCCTTGAGCCTCCCCATCGCTTCGGTGCCTTCTTCGAGGGCTCCGGATGCCTGATGGGCCGAGGTGTCCACTCCACCGGCCAGGATCGAATTCCTGCTGACAAGCTCGGACATTTCATCCAGGGACGCGGAAACCTGCTGGAGTCGGGCGGCCTGAATCGACGAGCTCCCTGCCAGTTGGGTTCCCGAATCGGCGACCTGACTCGCGGAACTTTGAACCTGAGCTGCACTCATCTTCAGACGCCCGATGATGCGGTGAATCGGGCTGGTGATCGTGCCGGTCACCATGAACATGAAAACTCCGAGGCCCGCCAGACTGATCACTGCGGCCACCACGAGATTCCGAACCAGAGCCGCCGTCACAGCCGCCTGGCTGCTCTCAAGGGATTGGATCACCTCGAACGCGCCGTAGACCTCGCCCACGCGCATATTCTCCATGGTCGCTCCGGTCATATCGAGACCCTTGTCATTGCCCCAGACTAACTGGGATTGGCTGGGATCCCCATGACACACCAGACAGTCCGACGTCAGCTTGATGGCCCGGAAGAGCCGAACGGCATTCATGTCGTGGTCGACGAAGTGAAGCTCCTCGACGCCTTCGGTCCGGAACCGCTCGAGAATCGCCCGCTCCTTGGGATCCGGCGTGTTCTCCGGGTTGCGAGGGTTCACACTGGGAACACGGAACAGGTATCCCCCTTCAGCTGCTTTCTTTCTGGCTGTTGAGACCGCCGTCGCTACAGGCTCACTGTGGACGATCTTATCGAGCTCACCTTGTTCACTCCACGAACTCATCTGCTCGGCAGTGAAGATGCCCCTCTCCCACTTGGAGCTCATTTCCTCCAGGACACCCTCGGCAGCAAGGGCGATGCTCCGCATATTTTCAATTCCCAATTCGACGGATTGCTGTTTCATCTGCCAAGTGTCGAGAGCCGTGATCGATACGACCAGCACGACGATCCCGACTCCCCCGAGGACCAGCAGGCGTGTCTTGAGACTCATCTGTTTCAACATGGTCTATCTCATCCCTCCATGATATTGCCATGCTCTTCATCGGTTCGAATGCGCGTCGCTTGAGTTGAATTCCCGACCGTTCCAGATTGAATTTCCGCTTCTGGATACCCGGAACAAAATCCTCAACCCATACCTGCGGCTGTCGATACAAGGAGTGTTCGCGGCCGTCATCGTGCCGTCGCATCAACGGAACAGTTCAAGGCCAATGGGAGCATGGAGATGAAGATCCTCATCGTCGACGACTCACGCGCCATGAGGCGCATCATCCAGCGGACCCTGCGTCAGGCCGGATTTTCGGGGCACGACATCATCGAGGCAGGAGATGGATTCGAAGCCCTGGACGCCGTCCACTCGCATAAGCCGGACCTGATTCTTTCGGACTGGCACATGCCGGAGATGAACGGGCTCGACTTCAAGCGGGCCCTGAATGCCGAGAACAATCAGACACCATTCGGATTCATCACTTCGGAAAGCACGACCAAGATGAGGAATCTGGCAGCCGAGGCCGGCGCCGATTTCCTGTTGGCCAAGCCGTTCACGCCGGATGACATGGAGCAAGCGCTGGGGATGTACGTGTCGTGAAGCTCGCCACAGAAATCGAAAAACTGACCGAAATATCGCACCCCTTCGCTTCCACCGAGGTCTTAGCCGATGCCGTTCGTGCGGTCGTCACAACTTGTGATATCCAGCTTGAGCGGGACTACGCCGCTAGGGATGGAAATCCCGACCTTCAGGGAGTCGTCTGCGGGAGTTCGATCACCCTCAACAGCCCGAGCGGCAGCGTGATCCTGGCAATCCTATGCGATCTTCCTTCCGGAGAGTCACTCGCCCGCCTGCTTTTCGCCATGGACGGGGACGAGGATGTCCCACTTGAGGACCTGAACGACGCTCTCGGCGAGCTCATCAACGTCGCCGGCGGCGTTTTCAAGGGATTCCGATCCAAGCTCGGACAGACTTACTCCATGGGTCTGCCGATTCCGCTCGGAATCCACAGTCGCACGGACTTCACTCTATCGGATACAATGGGCCTGACCCAGCTCCTGAAGCACGCCGATGGAACAAGCATTCAGGTTCACCTCATCTGGCAGGAAAGGGCGGGACAATGCCATTCAAGCTGCCCTTGACGGCCGACATGACCGACATCCTCAGGATGTGCATCGGTCGACACCCTGTGTTGGAACAGGGCAAAGACCAGTTCGACCTGAGAAAAGCTCCAGCTGGAACGTACGTCAGCTGGCTCAAGAACGACGCCGGTGATGTCCTGGGCGCCATCGTCTCCACGTTGCCGGCCGTCGCCTACCTCGGAGGATCGATGATCATGATCCCGACCGGCGCCCAGAAGGATATGGTAGAAACCGGCTGCGCCAGCGAGGCGATCATCGACTCCATGGCCGAGATCAACAACATGCTCCGCAGCGCATTCAACATCGTGAGAAAGAACGACCACGTGAGTCCGAGCGAGATGGTCATCTTCACGCCTCCTGCCGAGAACTCAGAGGAAGCCTGGGTCTACGCCGCCGCCAAGCGGATCGATCTGAAGGGACAGTTTCCCCATGGCGCGGGATACATGATAATCCTCAGCCGTCATGGTTGACGTCTCGGATCAATATCATACGCGTTTGCATGAACCCCGGTCTGACATGATGCCGATCAACAGACTTCGTCCCCCTGCAGACTCAGTCCCAGCATAATGGGGCTACCATCCAGATCGAAACATGTCACACCCTCGAGACCCGAGAGCTCTTTCACATCGGCGTGGCTCAGTTCGTCGAGAAATGGCACTCCCAGGTCGAAGTCGTGCTCGGCACCTTGGAGCGCAGGCACGACGCGACCGCAGGCCACGTTCAGCATCTCCTTGAGACTGTCACGGGCCAGGCCGCTGTCGGCGATGTCGTTGGGTTCGAGGCCGAGGATGTTCGCGGAGATCTCCGCGCAAAGCGCCTCCGGAACCGTCAGGGAAAAGGATCCTGTCATCGTTCCCTCGAATTCGATGGTGGCTCGGACCCAGCTTCCTGGAGTGTCCCGGATTTCATTCGCGTCGCAGGGATCACCGAACATGAACGCCAGCTTCTCGACCACGCCGAGAAAGACCGTCTCGATCGTGTTGGCTTGAGTTTCCATCAGGTTCCCACCTTCGTGACTTGATCCACGGTTTCCCTGATCTGCTCAGGAGTGAATGGTTTGTGAATGAACCCACTGACCCCCAGCGCCTCAAGCCGCTGGAGCCGCTGGCCACCTCCAGCCGAGGAGACGATGATCACTGGTATCTTGCCCAGCAATCCTTCCTCCGCCATCTGGACGACCATCTGTTCGCCGTCCATTTCCGGCATGACGATATCCGAAATGACGAGATCGACATGCTCACGGCCGATGATCTCGAGAGCTTCCGCTCCGTTTCCAGCCTGAAAGATGCGGTCGAAGGGCACCTCGGCGAGCTGCAGCGCCTTCTTGACAACGGCGCGAACGGTGATGGAATCATCGACCAGCAGAATGTTCATAGCCATTAGTGCACCCCTTGTCCGGTCATTTCGAAGAGTTCCTTCATTTCTTCCAGCCCCTGCAGGACGCTGCAGACGATCAGTTCGCCCGTCGCATTGTCGATCTTCATGCGTGTCGCGGCTGTCCGATCCTGACGATATTCGAGACCGTCGTCACCTTGCCCCCAACCGATGTCCATGCAGAGGATGTCAGCCAGGTGGATGACGTCGAGCAACGGGTTCTCGCCCTCGGCGCTGGCAGGTTTGTGATGCCAGCGCACGGCTTCGACGATATTGTGCGGGAGTTGCCAGTGCCTGAGAAGCATTCCGGCCACGGCGGCGTGGTCGGTCCCGAGCACAGCGCGTTCCGCCTCGTCGAAAGAGTGGGCTTCGTCCCGGACGAGGCGACGGATCTCCACCATTTCGTTTTCAACGAACATGCCCAACACGCTCTTGCCGAGATCGTGGAGCATTCCGGCGGTGAACGCTTCGGAAGCCTCCACGTTCTTGGTTTTCTTGGCCAGGATCTCGGCCGCCATGGCCGTGGCCAGCGAGTGCTGCCACAGGCTTTCGGCGCCGAGGGCGTAACCCGAGACGGGACTTTGCATCATCGGTGCGACACAGACCGACAACGCCATCTGATGCACCCGCCTGAGACCCAGGCGCGTCATGGCGAATTGCACCGAACTGACGGTGCCCCTGCAACCGAAGTAGGCCGAGTTGGCCAGTCGCAGGATGCTCGCCGTCAAGCCGGCGTCCAGTTCGATCACGTGAGCCATTTCGGAGTAATCGATGTCCGGATCGTTGCAGCATTCCCTCAGTTTGACGATGACTTCGGGCAACGGCGGTACCGCAGACACCTTGGCCAGAATTTCTCTCCGCAAGTTCACAGCTCTACCTCCTGGCCGCCGGACTTCACGATGGTCCGTCCCGTGGCGATATCGAGAAACAGGGTTCTGGCTGCTGATCCGCCGACATCCTCGGCCTGGATCAGGATATTGTTCTTCCAAAGAAGTTTCCGCACGACCGTGTAGTTCCTCTGGCCGATCTTGAAGATCATCTCCTGGCCGAGAGGAGAACCGGCCCCCGCTACCTTCGCGACGAGATCCTTCTTCTTGGCACCCTGTGCATAGATCTCCTGCAACAAGGCCGTCACGCCCGTGTCCACGAACATCTGGGGCCTCAGCGCCGCTTTTTCAGGATCGATCTTCGACAGGGGGAGCATGCAGTGGATCATGCCCCCGATCCGGGCGACCGGATCGTACAGAACGACTCCGACGCATGATCCCAGCGAATACGTCGCCAGGATCTCGTTCTGGTTGGAGGAGATCTTCATGTCGGAGATATCGACCGTCACCATGGGGCGACCGAGTTGAAGCACCGATTTCGATTCGGTAGCGACCGTCATGTCCACCTCCCGGCCTTTCCGGGGCGATACGCCAAGTTCCATCTCATCATGACACCTTCCTGTACACGGACGGCTGAACGGACCGAAATCTGCCATCGACACCGATGAGCGTTTCTGCGTGCCCGATGATCAGGTATCCATCGGGCTGGAGCAGGCGATGGACTTCTTCGACAATCCTTTGGCGAAGCGAGTTGTCGAAATAAATCATGACATTGCGGCAGAAGATCATGTCGAAGATCCCCTGAATGGGATAGGGAGTCCGATTCAGATTCATGCGACGGAACATGACGAGCTGTTTCAATTCAGGCACGACTTCCACCGTGCCAGGTTCGACGGATCTGAAATACCGCTCTGCCAGGGCCGTGGGAACCGATGCCGCGATCTGATCCTCGTATCTCCCCCTGGCTGCGATGTTCAGCACTCGAGTGGAGATGTCAGTGGCCAGGATCCCGAAATCGGCCCTGCTGGAGGTCTTGATGTCGCGCAGGGTCATCGCGAGGGAATAGGGTTCCTCCCCTGACGAACAGGCCGCCGACCAGAAGCGCAGCCGTGTTCGGCCTGCTGCGAGCCATTCCTCGACCCTGGAAGCTGCGAATTCGAAGTGATCGCTTTCCCGAAAGAAATCCGTCACGTTCGTTGAGATGGCATCGGTGAGATGCACAAGTTCGGAACCTTTTCCTGTCTTCGCGAGATAGTCCATGTAGTCCGGATACGAGGAGATGCCGAGCGCACGCAAACGCTTGTTGACCCTGGCTTCGACCAGGGCCCGCTTGTTGTCCTGCAGGACAATGCCGACATGGTCGTACATGAGTGCCTGGATCCGCTTGAACTCGGACTCGCCGATTTTGTGCTGCTCTGCGAGCCGGATCCCCGATCCTGTTTTCCATGCGTTCTTCACGATCATTCGCTCCATGCTTCTGGCACTATTCCTGGGAGCCTTGGCCAGGCAGGCTCGCGATGTCGGTTTCATCAAGCACACGATCGATATCGAGCAGGATCACGACATGCTCCTTGAGCTTGGCCATGCCGATGATGAAATCCGCATCGACTCCGGCACCGAACGAAGGCGATGGCGCGATTTCGTCTTCGGTGATGCTCAGCACCTCCGACACCGCGTCGACGACGATGCCCATGGTCACCGAGCCCTTCCCACGATCGAGCTGCACCACGATGATGCAGGTCTTGTCTGTGTCCTCCATGCGATCCATGCCGAACTTGAGGCGCAGGTCAATGACCGGGATCACCCGACCCCTGAGGTTGATGACACCTCGGACGTACTCGGGCGTCCGCGGCACTCGTGTCACATCGACGATGCCGTTGATCTCCTGGACCTTCAGGATCTCGAGTCCGTATTCCTCGCCTGCGAGGGCAAAAGACAGGTACTTGCCCGGCTTGGCGATCGTGGCGAGCTGGGAATCCATGGCCATGGTCATCCTCCTGTTCAACATTTGTCCCGCAATCGGGATCAGTAACGTGTCTATTCAGCCGCCAGGTCCATGCCCGGCGTCGAGCCTTTGACATGAGCCGTCTTCACGAGACCGGCAATGTCCAGGATCAGGGCCACGTTGCCATCGGACATGATGGCTCCGCCCGCGATCCCCTTCGTGCCATGGACCTGTTCACCCAGGTTCTTGATCACGATCTGCTGCTGACCGATCAGGTTGTCGGTCATCAATCCCACCTTGCGACCTTCGCTCTCCACGACCACGACGACCGATTGCGCCAGGTCGTCACAGGCTCCATCCACTTCGAACAGGCGATGGAGACGGAAAAGGGGAATGAGACCCTTCTCGAACCGGAGCATCTCCCCTTTTTCACGCACTGTGGAATAATCGGTGGCTTTGGGCCGTACCAGGCGCACGACCGAAAGCGTCGGAATGATGTACTTCTCTGCGCCTGTCTCGATCACCATGCCGTCGATGATCGCCAGGGTCAGCGGCAGCCTGAAACGGAACACGCTTCCCTGTCCCTTGATCGACTTGATTTCCACCGACCCGCGCAGTTCGTCGATGTTACGGCGCACGACATCCATGCCCACGCCACGACCGCTGACGTCGGTCACCTGATTGGCCGTCGAGAATCCTGGTTCGAAGATCAGGTTGAAGATTTCGCGCTCGGACATCGTGTGGCCTTCCTTGACCAGTCCGCGCTCGATCGCCTTGGCCAAAATCGCGTCCTTGTCCAGCCCCTTGCCGTCATCCTCGACCTCGATGACGATGTTGCCCCCCTTGTGGAAGGCCCTGAGCTTGATACACCCGACGCCCGGCTTGCCGGCGGCCCGTCTGACATCGGGATCGGATTCGATTCCATGGTCGACGGCGTTGCGAATCATGTGAACAAGAGGATCGCCGATCTTGTCGACGACCGACTTGTCGAGCTCGGTATCCTCACCGTCCATCTCGAATTCGATCCAGCGATCGAGCTTCCTGGAAAGGTCGCGCACGACCCGCGCCATCTTCTGGAAGATTGGCCGCACCGGTACCATCCGGAGGGACATACCGATTTCCTGGAGCTCCCGGCAGATCTTTTCGAGATGATCGATGTTGCGGATCGAGTCGAACGATACCTCGTCCTGCATCTTGCTCGACTGGCTGACCATGGCCCCGGCAATGACCAGCTCACCGATGGTTTCCACCAGAAGGTCGAGCCGGTCGGCATCGACCCGCACCGCTTCGCGGCGCTGGATCTGGACTGAAGGATGCGCCTGGGTCAGAGGGGGCAATTCCACTTCCGGCGCGGGCGGCTTCGCTTCCAGCGGACGTTTCGGCTCTGAGGGCTTCCTGAGGATGATCAGCCCCGAGTTCAATTCATCCTGCTCGGCGGGTCGGGGTTCGATGATCGCGATCTCGAGTTCGGGGGTCCGTTCCTGACATGGGATCGAGTCGACATCAGACCGGCGATCCAGTCGCCTCAACAGGTCCATCAGTTCCGGACGTCGACTCAGGCGTCCGCTGGTCGACAGACTGACGATGAGGTCGTCACAGAGCTTCTTCAGCATGTCGATGGAATCGAAGGTCAGATCCATGGCTTCGCCGCTGAGTTCTATCTCGCTCTGGCGCGCCATCTCCAGCAGGCTCTCGGCCTTGTGGGCGAGACACTTGATGTGCCCCATATCGAGGAACCCAGCCACGCCCTTGATCGTGTGGAAGGCCCGGAACACGGCATTGAGTGCGTCTTCATGAGTCGGCTCCGATTCGAGCACCAGCAACTGGGCCTCGGCTTCGTCGAGGTGCTCCATCGATTCCCCGATGAATTCCTCGAGAAGATCCACTTCGCACTCGCGCAAATCACATTCGAAAATGGCCTCGTCGATCCCCACATCCGCCCAATCCACAGGCACGGGAATCGAAGCAGGCTTTCCCAGTCTGGAAATCAGGTCTTCGACAGGATCGGGGGCGGACGCCCGTCCCGCAAGGTGCTGAAATTTCTGGGCGAGCCAGTCCTTGATCAGAAGAAGTCGTTCGGCACATTCGGACACGGACTCGGACATGAGCATGTCCTCGGTCATGTGGGCCAGAGTCGACATGTCTTCGATGCCCAGGAGTGCCGACTCCCCCTTGAGCGTATGGAAGAACCGCATCATGGCTGAAATGTCTTCGGGATCCCGACCATCCTCGATCTTCATGACGATCTGCTCGATGTCATTGAGGGCATCGTTTTGACGCGAGATGAATTCGGCGTAGATCTCGGCATCCACCAGCGCACCATAGGCCTGGCTCTTCACGGAAACCGCGCTGTCGGGATAACCGGCCAGTTGGAATTCGATTCCGTCGAGAACGACTTTCGCCGCGGCCTGGGCCGTGCTTCGGATCCACTCCCACTCCCGTGTGTCATTCTCGAGGACTCCATCGGCGATCTGGCTGCAGAACACAGATGCCTTGCGGATCTTCGTCACGTCCCAGTCGCGTCCTTCGGCTGCCAAGACGATCGCCAACTCCTCGAACATGCCCTGGAGGGCCCGAGCATCGTGGGCATCGGGCTTGGTCATCCCTTCGAGAGAATCCGTGAGCTTTGTCACAATCGTGTGTCCGTCTTGCAACTTCATGTTTCACCTTCCGCTCGACCAGTGCAGCCGAGCCACCGTGACTTACCGCTCACCATGCCGTCGAGATCTTCTGCAACCGACCGCAGATCCGTCGCCATTGCCGAATCACCGGACTGGCGACCATCCAGAGCAGGATTTTTCACGAGGTTTCATCGTGTTCCTGCAGGATTTTTCCCAAGAATCGGATCCAGGCATCCAAACGGATGCACGAACTCGATCCTGACATCGTCAGAAATCCCGCGAGGTTAAGTGATATTTATCCATTGGGTATGCCAGGGCGGGAAAGGACGGGCGGCCATGATCGCTGTCACGGCCGCCCTCAAGGCAGGAATCAGGTCAGATCGGCCAAGGTCTTGCAGAAGAGCTTGAAGATCTTCTGCACCGAAGACACGCTCACTTGCTCGTCCGGCGAGTGGGCGCCGGTGATGTTCGGACCGAAAGAGACGATGTCCAGATCCGGGTACTTCTCTGTCAGAAGTCCGCACTCCAGGCCTGCATGGATCGCCTTCAACTCGGGCAATTGACCAAAAACACTCTTGTAGCTGGCGGCCGTCTTCTTGACCATCTGGGAGGCCGGATTCGGTTGCCAGCCAGGATATCCGCCCTCCTGAGTGATGTCGCAGCGCTCGGCCAGCAGGGAAGCCAGCGACCTGTGACGCCGAGTCAACCCGGCCAGGGACGATCCGTTCGAGGAACGACTGCAGCACACGATGCGGACCTTCCCACCCTCGGTCTTCACGACGCCCACGTTGGAGCTGGTTTCGACGAGATCGGGGAGGGCGCGGCTCATGGCCAGCACGCCGTTGGGCAGGGCGTCGAGCAACCCCAGGGTTCGCAGCGTGCAGTTGCCGCCGAGATTGTGGGTCAACTTGCAGCTCGCGACTTTGATGACACAGCCGTCGTCGATGCCGGCGAGTTCCTGGCCGATGATGCGCTTGGCCTCGGCGTCGACAAGCTTCTTGAACAGGCTGGCGTCAGCCTCGGTGACGGCCACTTTGGCTTCGGCTTCGCGGGGTATGGCATTGCGCATACTGCCGCCGTCGATGGACGCCAGGCGGAACGGCACCTGTTCACGGGCCGCCAGCAGGCAACGCGTCAGGATCTTGATGGCGTTGCCACGATTCTTGTGGATGTCGAGGCCAGAGTGTCCGCCAAGCAGTCCCTTGACCGAGATCTTGCGGCCCACCTGACCCTTGCCCAGGGCCGCCTTCTTGTTCTTCACGACGAGGATCGAGTCCTGGCCGCCCGAGCAGCCGATGAACAGGGCTTCATCTTCTTCCGAGTCGAGGTTGATCATGCGGCGGGCCGAAAAGAACCCTGCCTCGATGCCGGCGGCTCCGGTCAGGCCCCGCTCCTCGTCCACGGTCAGCAGGCACTCGAGGGTCGGATGCTTGAGGCCCTTCTGATCGGCTACAGCGAGACCCATGGCCACGCCGATACCGTTGTCCGCACCGAGGGTGGTCCCGTCGGCAGAGACCCAGTCCCCCTTCACCAGGAGTTTGATCGGATCCTTTTCGAAGTCGTGCTTCGTGTCGCTGTTCTTTTCGCAGACCATGTCCACATGCCCCTGCACGAGCACCGGTTTCGCTTTTTCCATGCCCTTGCTCGCCGGGATGGTAATCAGCAGGTTGCCGACCGCGTCTTGCTTCCAGGCCAGGTTTCGCTGATCGGCCCAGCCCTTGAACATGGTCATGACAGCGGTTTCGTTCCCGGAACCGCGGGGTATTTCCGACATGCGGGCGAAAACGTCCCACACACTCTTGGGCTGCAGCTTCTGGATCGCGCTCAATGGATCTCTCCTGGTTGATGATGGATCAATCGATTCGAAAGGGTCAGCCCTGCTCGCCGGCGCGGGCTCGGAATTCCTCGTTGACCTGGATCGACACCTCGACGCGACGGTTCTGGGCTCGTCCTATAGTCGTGGTGTTGTCGGCCACCGGAGCGGTTTCACCGAAGCCGCGGGCCCGGATGCGGGTCGTGTCGACACCGTTGTTCTCCAGGAAGGCGCTGACCGAGCCGGCTCGACGCTCGCTCAAGCCCTGGTTGTAGTCCTCGGAACCCGAACTGTCGGTGTGGCCGAGCACAAGGATGTCTGTATCGGGATACCTGACGAGCACCGAAGCCATCTGGTCGAGACGGACACGGGAAGCGTCTTTCAGACCGGCCGAATCCAGGTCGAACAGGATCGCGCTGTCGAAGGTCACGCGCAGCTCCTCGCCCACCCGCTCGACTTCCGCGCCCTCGATCGCTTCCATCTCCTCGGCCTGGGCGTCGAGATAGTTGCCGATCAGCCCGCCGAGCACGGCTCCGGCCACACCGCCGATGGCGGCGCCCCTGGTGTTGTCGTCGCTCAAGGCCGCACCGACGGCGGCTCCGGCAGCGGCCCCACCGACGGCACCCATCTGGGTCCGGCTCATGTTGGCGCAACCATTCAGGCTCAGTCCGAGCAAGGTCAAGAAGCAGATCATCGTCAGGAATCGGTTCATTTCCATCCTCCTGGATCAAGGGTGAGGGACAGGGGTGAATCGACCGCCGGCCAGTTGCCACGCTGGGGCCGGCCTTTGGCGGGGAAGATCAGCCAGGAATACTTGCCGTAATGGCTCACTCGGTCGGCCAGCCCGGGCAGCCCAACGTCCGACCGGCTCAGAACGAGCAGGGAGGTCACGCCGGGCTGGTCGGGATCGGTCACCGCCATCACCACATCGTTCAGCTTCAGGTCGATTCGAAGACCCTGAAGGAACAGCAGGGTCCCGGCGAGCTGAATATCGCTGGGAAGCCATCGTTTGAGTTCGAGCTGGCTCGGGTTGACCACGATCCGGGCGTGAGCTTCGGGATCGTCCTCCATCGTAACCATGATCGGGTTGTCCGATTCGGTCCAACGTTCGCTGAACTCCCTGCCTGGCGCACCAGCCGCCACGAATCGAGGGGCCTCCTCCCCGAGCACCTGGCTCAGGGTGGGTTCGATCTCTTCGGGATGCAGACGACGGAACACATGATCGTCGGGATCGACGTGAATCGCCACGGCGCCTTGGGCTTCAACGAGATACTCGGCCCGGGCCGCATCCAGACGAACCACGTGTTCCTCGGTTCCCGCAAGCGTTTCGACCAGGACCGGCACATCGACAGTCCAAAGGGGCTCATCCTGGGTCAGCACGAAATTCACCCGGTCGTCGACAGTGACCGCCGACTCGAGTCTCAACACAGGCGCGCCCGTGCGTTCGAGCCACTGGTCGCGCATCCAGCCGAGGTCCTGGCCCCCGAATTCTGAGAACGCGAGAAAGAAGTCGTCCCAGGACACCTGCGTGAAGGGATGAGAGCTCCACACGTCCTGGATCGCCTTCAGGAATGCGTCGCGTCCGATCGCGCGCTCGACCATGTGGAACACCATCATGGACTTGCCGTAGCCGATGGCTCGGGTGGCACCGCTGTGACGCGACTTGAACTCGCGCAGCGTCATGTCGCGCTCGCTGGTGACATAGGCCGCGAAATCCTTGAGCAGGTTCTTGCGATACTCGGCGGCGGCGGCGTCCGACTCAAGAGACTTGTAGTGGTAGTCAGCGCAATACACCGTGAGACCTTCGCACCAGTTGCCTCCCTCCACGTCGACGAATGACGAATTGCCCCACCAGTTGTGGGCGATCTCGTGACCGAAGCTCGTGAAGGGTATGAAGGGCAGTCTGAGCACCGTCCCTCCGAGCAGGGTCCACGACGGCATGCCGTAGCCGGTGGGAAACCAGTTCTCGACGGTGGCGAACTTGGCGTAGGGATAGGGGCCGATCATATCCCGATACATCTCGAGATAGACGCCGGTCCTTTCCTGATAGGTTTCGACAAGCTTGGGATCGTCCTCGAGAAAGTAGGTGTAGGAGGTGATGCCGTCGAAATCACGTTCGGTCACATGATAGGCGTTGGCGATGAGAATCAGTCCGTCGGCTGGCTTGGTTGCGTCCCAGACAGTCACGAGTTCCTCGCCGATCACCTCCCGGCTTTGGCGTCGGCCCTGGGTCATCGGCTCCCACCCGAGTGGAGTGTGGACGGTGAGACGATGCGTGGCCATGGCGTCCTCGTGGAAGACGAGCCATCCCTCGGCAGCCAGGTAGATGCCTTCGTTCGACACGGTCGCCTGGATTTCCCGGCCGACATTCTCACGTGAGAACGTGATGTCCTCGGTCGATTCGAACAGGGCAGCCTGGTAATCCAGTTGCACCTTTCCCGGTGCTACAGGAAAGGTCCGCAACGACTCCGAAACCGATCCGACCTGAGGCATCGGCGTGTCGGATCCGATCAGCACGAAAGCCTCGTTGAGTCGCAGGCTGTCCACACCCGCCGGCACGGTGACCGTGTCCAGGATACGAACATGATGGAGACCAAGATCGAACCAGAGCTCGACATCGTGATGGATCACCGGCTTGTCCGCAGCCAGCACCGCCGATGCCGTCGCCAGCAGGATGATCGTCATCGCGTGCTTCATGGGACTCCCCTTCTCGGACTCGATTGCCGATCAGCGTCAGTCGACGACGACGGTGACATAAGCCTGTTTCGTCAGGTAACGACTTCCAACTCGCACCAGATCGTCCAGAGTCACCGCATCGATGGCCGTGAAGGGCGTCAGGTAACCGCCCACATCGCCATCGAGTTCGGCCATGGCCAGGTAATAGGCCTGGGCGATGCTCGAAAGACGCCGCATCATCGTTCGTCCATGTCTAGCGTTGCGCACCTTGTCGAGCTCCTCCTGGGTGATGGTCGCAGGATCGAAGTTGCGGACGGACGTCGAAAGGGCTTCTTCACCTTCGCTCAATCTCGGCGCGGGAGGATTGAGCCAGGCCTCGAACTCGGCCATGTCATCGTTCACCGCCACCGAGGCGCCCACGCTGTAACTCAGACCCCGGGTTTCCCGCAGGTCCTGGCCGAGACGGTCGGACAGAATCGACGTCAGGAGCGAAAGCGCCGGGGCATCACCGGCGTCGACGGGAAACAGCGATCCCATCCGGATGGCAGCCATCTGCCCACCAGCTGAGTCGGACAACCTCGCATCCTCGACGACAGCCGCCGCGATCGTCATTCCCGGCCCAGCAACGGCTCGACCCGGAATCTGTTCGTTCAGCAGATTCACGAGCTGAGCATGGGGAAACGGCGAAACCACGGCGATGATCAGATTGCCCGGGGCAAAGACCCGACGGAAGGCCCGACGAACTTCGTCGTAGGATGCTGCCCCCACCGACGCTGTCGTTCCTTCAGGAGGATTGACCAGGGGGTGGTCGCCGTAGAGTCCACGGGCGAGCAGGTCATCGGCCCGGCTCCTGGCGCTGGCACTGCTGCGTCCGAGAATCTCGAGCTGGGCCTGCTGTTCAACGGCGAAATCCTCCTCCGTGAACCCCGCGTGTTGAATCAGGTCAAGGAGCAGCACAAGGGATTCGACACCCTTGGTTGCCGCTGTTTCCAGCCTCACCCAGGAGAAACGTCCGTTGGTGTAGTAGTCGTCCATGGGGAACCGCGGATCGTCCATCACCTTCACCACGGCCCCCAGACCTCGCATCTTCCTGGCCATGCAGGGCTCATCGCATCCGCCGAGGCCCTTGAGCAGCAGCCGATGGGCCAGGTTCACGATGCCGGGGGCATCGCCGTCCAGTTCGGCCCTGTTGCGGGCCGTGAGATGGGCGGCGAACAGAGGTGAGCCGGGGTTTTCCAGGGTCACCAGCACGACGCCGTTTTTGAGTTCCGACCGTTCGAGGGTGACACCAGGACCGGACGACGTTCCGGTGGGATCGGGAGTTTCCCGAGGCTGCACATGGACGAGCAGATGGGGACTGGAGACCAGATAGGCAGCCAGGACACGGCTCACGCTTTCAGCCCGGACCGCACCGAGATGCGGCAGGAAGCCGAGGAAGAAGTCCACACCGCCCTGGGCGATCGGCTGGGCCGACATGATGGCCAGGTGGCGCAGCTGTTCCCTCTCGATCAGGGTCTCTGTCTCTCTGATCCGCACCACTTCGGTCACGTCCTGATCCGTCACGCCCAGCTCGAAGGCCTCCGCCAGGGCATCGAGGACCAGGTCGTGGCAACGGGCCGGATCACTGTTCGGGGGAAGCTGCATCTCGATGACCAGTCGACCGAACCCTTCTGCCATCTCCCACCAGACACCCAGTGAAGGGCGTTCGTCCACAGGCAGGGCTTCCATCGCACGGGTCAGGATTCCGGTCGCGGACGCATCCAGGAGATTCGTCAACACGAGGAAGGGAAAAAAGTCGGGAGATCCGAATGTCGGAGCTTCGAAGGCCATGGCCAGGACCTGATCGGCGCCGGCGCGGCGCGAAATGACGCTGGTCCGGTCGATGTAGGCCGCGGGGGTCAAGCTCGGACGCGTGACGGTTCCGGGCGGCACCGAGCCGTAATGCTTACCAAGAAGGGCGAGCACGGCATCGCGATCGAAATTGCCTGCCACAGTGGTGACCATGTTGTTGGGCACGTAATGATTCCTGTAGAACGCCCAGACATCGTCGCGATCCATGTTCTCGATAGTGCTCATGGTGCCGATCGTGGGGAGGGATCGGCTGCTGCCCTGGAACAGGGCGTCGCGGATGGCTGCTTCGGCCTCGTCGCCGCCCCTGTCGCGTCCCTGGACGATCTCGCCGACCACGATCCCCCGCTCCTTTTCGAACTTATCGGTCGGGATGGTCGAATGGAAGAGCATCTCCGCCTGGAGTTCGACTCCATCGGCCAGGGCCGTCGACGGCACCAGCATGATGTAATTGGTGAAGAAGTCGCTGGTGTGGGCGTTGTTCCAGGCACCGATCCGGTCAGCCAGGTCGTACTGCTCCTCCTGGCTCCAGCGCTCGCTTCCGTTGAAGAGGAGATGCTCGAGCATGTGGCTCATGCCGCTGGTGCGGAAGTCCTCATAGGCCGAGCCCACCATCACCTGGGTCACGACGCTGACCATGTCCTGGGACGGATTGTGCATCATCAGGACCTGCAAGCCGTTCTCGAGACGCAGGACTTCGGTATTGGCTGGCATTCCCTCGAAAGACAAGACCTCGTAGCCGGGATAGGTGGCCGCGCCGGACCATTCGGCGTCATCATCCTGCTGTCGAGCTGCCAGGGCGGAAGACGAGACGAACGTGATGAGCAGCGCTGCTACTGCGAGCATGCGAAGATGGTGAGGGGCGAACGGGTACGTCATGTCAGTTTCTCCGTTGCTGTTCAGGCGACGCTCTGGGCTCCCTGGATGATCCCCAGGAAATCCGCAGCCTTCAGACTGGCGCCTCCGACGAGGCCTCCGTCAATGTCCGGACGATTGAAAAGATCGGCGGCGTTGTCGGGCTTGACGCTGCCTCCGTACAGGATCCGAATCCTCTGGGCGAGATCATCACCGAGAATGCCGGCCACCACCGAGCGCGACAGGGCATGGATTTCCTGGGCCTGCTCCGGCGACGCGGTTTCTCCGGTGCCGATGGCCCAGACCGGCTCGTAGGCTAGAACAAGATTGTCGGCGCTCGCACCGATGATACGGGGCAGGACGCCTTCCAGATGAGCCCGCACGACCTCGGCCGCACGCCCGGCTTTTCGGTCGGCCAGCTGTTCGCCGAAGCAGAAGACAGCCGTCATGCCAGCGGCGTGGGTGCGAGCGATCTTGGCCACGAATTCGTCATCGGTTTCCCGCTGATCGGTGCGGCGCTCCGAATGGGCCACGATCACGTGGGAGCCTCCGCACTCCTTGATCATGGACGCGGCCACTTCCCCTGTGTGGGCTCCCGATTCGTCGTTGGCACAGGTTTGGGCGCCCACCTGGATCGACGAACCGCGCGCAGCATCGACTGCGGCAGGGATCGAGACGTACGGAGGGCAGACCAGCACATCGCCCTTGAGCGCCTCCCCTGCCAGCCCGACGGACAGGGTCGTCACGAGGTCCCGGGCCTCGGCAGGCCCTTTGTTCAGTTTCCAGTTGCCAGCGACAAGATAGCGACGCATGCAGGATCCTCCATGGATGTTCGATTCAACGACGGCCGCGCAGCACGATCAGCCGGACCAGTTGGACGACGGCCATCAGGGCGCCAGCCACATAGGTCAGTGCTGCCGCATTCAACACCGTGGACACGTGTCCACGCTCTTCCCGGGTCACGATCCCATGACGGGTCAACAGTTCCACGGCTCGACGACTGGCATCGAATTCTACCGGCAGGGTGACCAGCGCAAAGACCGCAGCCACGGCGTAGAACACGATACCCAGGTCCATCAGAAGAGGGAACTGGAACAGGAAACCGATCAGGAACAAAGGCATGGCCAGGTTGGATCCGAAGGATGTCACCGGCCAGATCGCCTGGCGCATCTGGAGCGGCGCGTAACCGGCCCCGTGCTGAATGGCATGCCCGGCCTCGTGGCAAGCCACCCCGAGCGCCGCCACGCTGCGACCATCGAAGTTGGATGCGCTCAAACGAAGCACCTTCACCCTGGGATCATAATGATCGGTCAGCTCACCGGCCACCGATTCGATCTGGACGGCGCTCAGGCCGGCGGCGTCGAGCAGGCGACGCGCAGCCTCCCGACCGGACAGACCCTGCGAGCCAGGAACATCCAGATACTTTCTGTAGGTGCTTTTGACCCGGCTTTGCGCCCACATTGCGAAAAGCATCACGGGTATCAGCCAGAGCATCGTCTGGTCCCAGAACATCGTCGGTTCCTTTCAAACGGTCGTCCGGTTCTCCGTCTACTCCGGCAGCCGCGGCAGGAATTCCAGCAGCAGCCGCGCCATGCGATCACGCACCAGCAGCCCGACTTCCACGACGTCCTGGTGGGAGAGCTCCGGCTGTCCGGTCTCCCTCGCGGGATTGGTGATGCAGCTCAGACCCGCCACCTTCACGCCGAGGGCCACGAGCAACGAGACTTCCGGCGCCGTGGACATGCCCACCGAATCGCAGCCGACGCGGCGAAGCATGCCGATCTCGGCCTTGGTCTCGTAGGCCGGGCCCCACATGCTGCCATACGTCCCCGAGTGCAGGGTGACGTTCGAAGCCGCTCCTGCAGCCTGGAGTTCGCGGGCAAGATCGACATCGTAGAGGGTGGACGGAATCCTCCCCCGCGGTCCGCCAGCGATCGGAGCCAGGAGTCCGCGCAAGGGATCGTGCCAGTGCATGTCCAGTTGATCGCGGATGACCATCAGGTCGCCCGGTTTGAAGAACCGGTTGAGCCCGCCAGCCGCATTGGTGATCAGAACCGTATGGACGCCCAGCCCGGCAAGAACAGCGGTCGGCAGGAGCAGTTCCCGGGTTGGCAGCCCCTCATACGGATGGAGACGTCCCTGCATGACCAGCAGATCGCGTCCCGACGCCCGCCCCCGGACCAGTCGGCCCTTGTGCTCGGCGACGCTCGTGGCGGCGTATCCTGGAATCTCGGCGTAATCCACAGCGACGACATCATCGAGGGCATCGACCACGTTGCCCAGGCCGCTGCCGAGGACCAGGGCGACCGGAGCGGTGAATCCCCGTTTCTCCAGCCAGTCCACAGCCTCGGCGACACGTGGGCGCCACTCCGGGTGCAGGCGTTCCAGTCTCTCGTTCACGCGATCTCCAGATCGTCCAAGCCGTGCTGATCGCGCAGTTCCTGGATCCTGGCGACGGCGTCGGCCGTCAGGGTGGCTTTCTCGTCCTGGGGCAGGAAGGCGCTCTTGAAACCGTTGAGCAACAGGTTTTCCACCTCGGTCAGCGTCAAATCGAAGATGTCGGTCGCCCTCCTCAGCTCGCGGTACTGATCCGTGTCGGCGAACAGGGTGTTGTCGGTGTTCAGGGACACGCGCAACCCCAGACTCATGTAGCGTCGCAGAGGATGGGCTCCTGCGCTGGTGACCACTCCGGTGATCACGTTGCTGCTGATCGCCAACTCCACCGGGATCCTGCGGTCGTTGACCCAGGCCATGAGATCCTCGTCTTCGTGAAGCCTGGTGCCGTGTCCGATCCGGTTGGCTCCACAGTAATGAAGCGCCTGATGGATGGACTCGGGGCCGAAGTTCTCGCCCGCGTGAATCGTCGAGGCGAAATTGTTGTTCATGAGATGATAGAAGGCTTCGCGGTGGTCCTTGGCCGGGTAGTCACGCTCTTCTCCCGCGAGATCGAAGGCCACCACGCCCCGATGACGCCAGCGGACGGCCAACTCGGCGAGTTCGAGCGACGATGACGGAGCGATCGTCCGCAATCCGGTGAGAATGACTCCCCAGCGGGGACCCCGGGAATGCTCCGCTGCGGTGAGACCCTCGATCACGGCGGCGACGGCTCCATCGACATCGAGATCCCCACTCAGGTGGCGCAAGGGACAGAAACGGACTTCCAGGTACCAGCAACCACATGCGGCCGCGTCCTCGGCAGCTTCCCTCGCCACACGGGTCAGGGACGAGGCGGTCTGCAGCACTCCCACCGTGTGATCGAAAAACCCTGTGAAATGGTGACGCCGGCCCTCGTCCCAGGTGCTGAAGTACTTCTGGCGGGCTTCCGCGGGGATTTCAGGCATGTCCAGGCCTGCATCCCGCCCCAGTTCCATGAAGGTCTCGAGACGCAGCGATCCATCGAGATGGAACAGGAGGTCGGTCTTGGGCAGGTCACGGATCAGGGCGTCGGGAATCCTGCGGCCTCGGAGTTGATCGCTGATCCTGGCTTCGGATGAATTCAAGCGCCGGCCTCCTTCACGCGCCGAGCCTTGGCAGCGTGGAGTTCGTGAATGTATTCCAACAGGTCCTGCTGGGCCGCGATATCATCACGCAGATTCACTTTCTCGGTGTCGATCGTGCGAACCGGGCAGATCTCGGTCGCCCGAGGGATCCAGTGTTCATAAGCCTCATGCAGGGCCTTGATGAAATCCCGGGGGATGCCCTTTTCGATGTCCCTGCCCCGCTGACCGATGCGCTTGATGGCCGTGTCCGGCTCGCAGCGCAGGTAGAGGACGAGGTCGGGCGGCCGCAGGAACGAGATCATGTTGTGGAAGACTTCCCGATAGTTCTCGTAATCCCTCTGGTCCATCGCCCCGAGACGATGCAGCACCGGGGCGAAAATCTCGACGTCTTCGTAGATCGTGCGGTCCTGCACGGCCGACAGGCCGTGCTGAATGATGTCCTTCTGCACTTCGAAGCGTTTGCTCAGAAAGAAGATCTGCAAATGAAAAGCCCAGCGGGGCATGTCCTTGTAGTAGTCGGCCAGGTAGGGGTTGTTGTCCACCGGTTCGTAATAGGTGGGCCAGCCGAGTTCTTGACCCATCATGGAACAGACCGTCGACTTGCCCACACCGATGTTGCCCGAGATGGAGAGATAGAAAGGGATGTCGCTTGTGATGTCTTGATCGGGCAAGATTCGGCTCCTTCTTTCAGTCTCCGGGCCAGGGCTGGGTGGAAATGTGGGAAAAATGATCATGCGAGATGAACTTGAGGACATCTCCGGTCAGACCATCCATGAAAAAGACGAAGGCGCCGTAGTTGATGTCGCTCCCCGGCCCCGGTTGATCGATGGTGACGAGGTTCTTCGGGAGCGGTGTTTCCTCGGGATCCCCGAAATAGAGCACGAAGTTCCCGCTCCCTTCGAAAATCTGAATCCGCGAATTATCCCGGTCAGCCACATAGATCCAACCCTGGCCGTCGACGTCGATGCTCACCGGCGAATGGAATTCTGCCGGCTCGTCGCTGGGCCCGCCCTCCCAGGTTCCGGTGCATCCCGGGGCATTGCCCAGGGTATAGTCGGAAACCGAAGGCGGCTCGCAGGTGGGTGCGCCGAACGTGATGGCCGTACCCCGTCGGGGGTCGATGTCATCGGGGTCCGCAGTGACGTCCGTAACATCAGGGGTCGGGTTAAAACGGTTGACCCAGTTGCGGCCAGTGTCGGCGTCACAAACCAGCATCATGCCGGCGGCGTCGGTGGCCATACCGGCGGGCAGATGAACCGAGCGTGCGCTCAGACCCCCGTCGCGGCAGAGGATGCCGGCCGGAAACGCCAATCCGCCTTCGAACCAAACGATACGGTGAATGACAAAGTTCTCGACGTCCGAGAGATACACATAGGTCAGTGCGCCATCGGCAAACTCGGCCACGCCGACCGTATTGGCGGCGAGATGAGTCACGGCGCCGATGTCCTCGAGTTCGGCATAGCCGAGCGGTTCGAGATCCGTGGACGACCAGGCGCTTAGGCGCGAAGCGCCGGCTTCCCAGACGAAGATCATGTCTTCGGCTTCGTCATGACCGAGCGCCGTCGGATCGGCGAGCCCCGTCCGGGATTCGAGAATGTCGAAGATGTGGTTGCGTTTGCTGAGCATGCCATCACCGTCGATGACGAACAACGCGCTGTTCGCGACCGTCATCTGACGGGTCCCGGTGTTCTCGAACCTGTCGAACTCGGTATAAGCCGTGACCGAAAACAGACCCTCGGCTACGGGAATCGCGATCTTCTCCCCGCATCCGGAAAGGAACACGAAGACCAGAACAGCCGACAGTGACAATCCTCTGATCATCGGCTCATCCTTCCGGTCAAAATCGGCATGAGGTCGACCGAAACCATGTGAATCGTGCCGAAGGCCCCCATGCCGCGCAGGGCATAGTCGAGATTGATGCCCCAGTGATCGCGGGTCACGGCCACACCGAAACCGGTGCTCAGGCCTCCGACGTCACGGTTGGTCTCGTAGCCGCCGCGGAGTCGGAGGGCTGGTCCGAGACCGAGTTCACTGCCGAACCGGAAACTCTCGCTGTAGTCGGCGGGATGATGGAAGTCGGCGGTCGTCATCAGGGTGACATGGCGACTCAGGGTCCAGGTGTAGGCGGTGCCGAAGGAACCGGACGTGGGCGCGGCAAAACTCTGATAGTCGCTCGGCGTTTCGTAGCCGAACGCTTCGTCCGGCGATCCTCCCGGCTGCAGGTCCGGGCCGAAGTTCTTCACCGCGAAGCCGATGCGCAAATCCCCGACTCCCACGTAGTAGAGCACGCCCACGTCCATGAGCATCGACCGGATCGACACGTCGTCCAGATTCTCCTGGTAGAACTTGAGCGTCCCCCCCATGGCGAAGCGGTCGGTCATCGCACGCGTGAATGTCAGACCCAGAACGATCGTGTTGGCCGTAAAAGTCTGCCCCGTCCCCTCCTGGTGAAACTCGGTCGTCCGCGGAATGTCGCCCGAGCGGAGGACTCCGGCACTCACTCCGAAGCCCCAGTCCTGGTGACGCACATGGTAGGCGGCGTGCTCGATGTCGATGCCGGCGGTGTATTCGGTATGACTGAAGAACAGGCCTCTCCGACCGGAGGTCTGCATGATCGAAGCCGGGTTCCAGAACAGGCCCGAGGCATCCACCGCGGCGGCTACCCCGGCCTGGCCGAGAGCCGCACTGCGTGCTCCCACGGGGATCCTCAGGAACTGGGCCCCGGCGGTTCCCACATTCTCCTGTCCGTACAGACTGAGGATCGAACTCGCGCGGGCTTCGACGACCCCGAGGACCAGGGCACCGATCAAGACGAGCGCCAGCACGACCAGGGCGCGACGGGCGGGTGTGCGGAACATTACCATGAGTAGCTCACCCCCATCAGGATCGTCAGGGGATCCTCGAGATAACTCGGGTTGACGACGCCCTTGGCGTACTCTTCCGAGTTCGTGGTCAGGGGGACCGGCCCGAAACGAGTCGGGTGGTCGTACCAGTCGAAGTTCTGTTCGGACCAGGACGGGTTGTGGTCGCCAACCTGGTACCCGTCGCCCGTCCAGGGATTGACCCGACGGTAGTTCTTGTGGTTCAGGACGTTACGACCCTCGAGGAAGAAGGTGACCCGTTCGCGCTTGCCCGCCTGCCAGTACTTGTTGAAGCGGACGTTCAGGGAACTCTTGGTCGGACCGACACCAGAGTTGGACTCGCTGCGGATGTAGTCGAGGGGCGTCGGGTCATCCGGATCCACGTAATCGATCGGCGTATACCGCTGGCCCGCTTCGGCGCGGTACAACAGATTCACGCTCCAGTTCGACGGCATCGTCCAGCCCAGAACCGTCGGTCGGCTCTTCTCGAAAACCGAGAAGTCGACGTTGAACGAAACCTTCCAGGGCTTGTCCCAGAGCAGGGCCGTGCGCCGCAATCCGCCGATGCTCGCGGTGGGTGTGTAGCTTTCGCTGTAGATGGCCTGGAGATACTGTTCATCGGCGTTGCTGTTCGTGCCTGTGCTGTTCGACAGCTCCAGGCTCGCCGAACCGCTGAGCCAGCCGGTGGTGCGTTTGATCACGCTCATCTCGATGCCGAGACTGCGGGCCGAGTCGCCGTTGAAGTAGCGCACCGGCTGGATGGTCTGGGATCCGCTGTCGTTCGGATCAGGCGTATCCTCGGCCCCGATGTTCACCGAGTTCATGGTGACCGACTTGGCGTAACCGTAGATGTCGCGGTTGAAGAAGGTCAGCCCGAGGCTCCAGAGTCCCGGAAATTCATGCTGCACGCCTGTTTCGTACTCGACGGTGACCTTGGGATCCAGGTTCGGGTTGCCCAGCAGCTGGATCTGGCTGACCGCCTGGGCCTGCAGCTGCGGATACACGTAGGAATAGCGAGGCCATTGGCTGAAGTGACCGTAATTGAAAAAGAACTTGTCCTTGTCGGTGACCGGAAAACTCATGCCCAGACGCGGCGAGAGCCTCAACTTCCAGCTGCGAAGCATGAACTCGGAAGTCGTCTCGTAGAATTCCTCACGCATGCCGGGAAAGATGAAGAGGTAGTCGTCTTCGTTGTCCATGACCTCTTCGACTTCCCTGCCCGGCGCCCAGGCGTCGAGGCGGATACCGGCGTTCACGACCAGTCCCTTGTAGTTGATCGTGTCCTGCAGGTAGGCCGCCCCCACGATGGGGTGCACCTTGAAGATGTCCTCCTTCACGCCGAGCTTGCCGTCCGGCGGGTTCGACAGCGCCGACTGCAGATCCACCAGTTGCATCTCGGTGAACGAGAACTCCATCCCCGTCTTGAACTGGTTGGTCTCGCTTGTCACCCAGGCATAGCTCGTCTTCAGCGTCCAGGATTCGGAGTAGTGATCATGCCAACGGTCAGCCGAGCCGGCCGCCTGGCTCATGGGCCCCTCCGGAACGTTGATCAGGGAGTAGGTCGAAAAATCGTCGTTGCCGTTCACGTTGGCGTGCATCCGACTGAAATTGCGGCCCAGGCTGAGCTCGAAGAAGTCGTTCTCTCCCACGACCCAGCGGTAGTAGAGCTGACTGAGGATGCTCTCGTTGGTGAACACGAGGTAGTTATCGAGGTTGTCGATGAACAGTCGCGGGTACCCTTCGCCCGGCAGAGTGAAACCCTGGCTGATGGCGAACTGACGGCTGGTGGTGATGTTGATCTTGTGGCGTGGGTTGATGTTCCACGTCCACTTGGCCAAGCCGTTCCAGTCGTTCTCCTGGCGGGGAGAGGTCCAGGAATCGGTGTACATCGGCGACTCGAGACGATTCGTGCGGGAGGAGATGGGCAGATATCCGTCACGGACGTCCATCGAGCCGCTGAGCAGCAGGTACTGCTTCCCCGGCATGTCGAGTCCGAAGGGCTTGAGGAAGGCCGTGGCAAAGGCTTCGGAGAGGGGATCCGGGCCGGAGATGGAAACCTTCACCTCGTCGATGTTCTGGGAGCGGCCGAAATCGTCCAGGCTGCTCCAGGCGACCGGCTCGGTCACGTCGACACGATCACCGAGTGCCATGCTCAAGGGTGCTCCGGCGAAGGCGGCGATGGTTGCGGCGCCAGCGTTCTGGTTGCGGCCGAGCCAGTAGTCGCGCTTCCAGCTGACCTTGCCGCTCCAGCGGTCCGACCCCTCCTTCGTCGACACGTTCACGACCCCCGAGACAGCCTGGCCGTACTCGGCGTTGAAGCCTCCGGTCAGAACCTCGATCTCATTGATGATCGAAGGGTCGATGGAGTAGCCGTACCCTCCCCCGGCCAGCGGGTCGTTGACGCTGATGCCGTCGATGATGAATTGGGTGTCGTCGGCGCGGCCGCCGCGAATGTGGATCTCGTTGTCCTGAAGCGTCACTCCCGGCTGGTGCGAGATCATCTCGACCAGGTTGTCCAGGGGCATGGCCTCCATCTGTTTGGCCGTAAGATGATGCGCGCTGCCGGTGCGCTGCGCCTCGATGAGCTTGCGTTCGCCCTCGACCAGGATCGCGTCGATGTAGATGGCCTCGACGCGCAGGCGGAAATTGATCTCGGCCACTTCGCCCGGTGCCACAGTGACCGTTTCGGCTCCGACGCCGTACGAGATGTACGACGCCTTGACTGTGTAGGTACCTGGACGCAGGCCGTTCAGATAGAACCAGCCGTCCTGCAGTGCGATCGTGCCGATGTTCGTTCCGGCGAGATAGACGTTGGTGTAGGACAGGACTTCACCGGTCTCGTCGTCGATGACACGACCCTTGATCATGGCCGGAGCCTGACCCTGGGCAGAGGTCACCCGGCCGCTGGCCTGCAGGGCGTCGAGAGGAGAAGCGATCGCCGAGACCGTGATCAGTCCAGCCAGAACTCCGAGAAGGCAGACGCTTCGCATCATGGCAGTGTCACCCCCAGCTCGTCCGCCAGCAAGTGCCGGAACGAGGCCAGGACGTCGTCGTAGCGGATGTGCTCCCACTGCAGCGACACGGTAACTGCCGAAGCGACCGGTGCAAGATCACGGTGCGGAAAACGCACGCCGACAAAGGGACGTGCATTCGGAATCTGGATCACGGCCCGTCGCTCGGCCTGGTAGATGGCTTCGGCGTCTGCACGCGGATTGAGCCCGACGCCTCCGCAGATGTTGCTCATCATCCTGTAGACTGTCACTTCGGTATCGTTTTCGATGTCGCCGTCGTCCGTGTAGGCATAGACCACCTTCGTCTGTGGTATGAAAAACGGCGGCGTCGTCGGCTGGCTCACGATGCCCAGTGAGTTCTGCACCAGCGACGGCGGAACCTGAATCGCCCCGCCGATGATCGCCTTGGCTACCAGCAACATCCGCCCACCGTTGTCGCGGTGCAGGTAAGAGGCGAGCTGATCGGCCATGGTCACAAGCGATGTCGACGTGGACGAACCCGTATACCAGAAGACGCATTCGAACTGGCGTAGGGTCTCGGTCAGCACCCAGAGCCGGTCGGGCAAACCACCTTCGAGGGAATACCTGGGCCATTCACCCTCGCCGAACACGTCGTTCATCAGGCGGTGATAAGTCGCGACGTCGAAATCGCCGGCGAAATCGTCGATCATCAGAACGGGCCCCGTCGCCGGGAGCACGTCCCAGGTCCAGGTGAAATGGAAGATTGAATCGGCCTCGTCCTCGATGAGGATGTTCAGGGTTCTCTCGCCTGGTTGGGCGTTGCCGTGAAGCTCGATTTCGAATTCACCGGTGATCAGGTCGGCCAGGGGCTTGCGCACCCTGCGCAGGGCGGGATCGGCTCCCTCCTCCCCGATGACCAGGACCGGCGCCAACGTGTCGGCTGTGTCGAGATAGAAGGTCACCGAATCGTCCATGGTGACGTTGCCGTCGAGGTCCAAAGCGAAACAGCGGAAGTTCGCCGAGGAATAGCTCCAGAAAAACGTATCGTAGTCGGTCACGAAGTTGATGATCGGTGGGAAGTTCCTCAGCGGCAGGTACTGGCTCACGGTGTCGCTCATGGCGCCGCGATCGTCCCGACATGCGAGCCGGATCAGAGCGCGGGCCTGGCCGAGATCGTCGGTGCTGAAGCTCATGGTCGTATCGGTGTTCCCGGTCACCGTCCAAGGAGCGGCCACGTCCTCCTGCGTCTCGATCGACACGTGAAACTCGGTCACGAAGCCGTCCACATCGCTTCCGCTCCAGTAGAACGTCCGCTCGTAATAACTGGTCGGGTTGAGCGTGTCGCCTGTCACGCTGCCGACATAGATGCGGGCCCGGGGCGGATGATTCGGCACCGAGTCGGGGTCGAAAGGATCACCAGCGCAGCCGAGGCCCAGCATCCCGGCAAGCGCCGTCAGCACCAGTGCGGCTGCGATCCTGGAATTCCTGCCTGCCGGCTTCAGGTTCGTCATTTGATGATCACCAGTTTCCCCCGTTGAAGCTCACCGGTTGCGAGATCCTCCACGACGAAGACATAGAGCCCTGAAGCGATGGCGCGCTGCGGACTGCTCAGAAGGTCCCACGGTTCCATACCCGACGAAGGGTCGTCGTGCTCGAGAGTCGCGACCAGATCACCGGTCAGGTTGAAGACCTGGATCCGGCTCCGCTCCGGCAGGTTCGTGAACCAGATCTTGCGGCCGAGTTCCTGTTCGCCGAGCTGATTGTCGAAGTACGACGCCGCCTTGTAGGGGTTGGGGAAGACCCCCACCGTCTTGCCATCGCCCGGAGTCGAGGGTCCGGGTCCCGGATAGACGAGAACCGAGTTCTCGTTGAACCCGCTCGGAAATTCCGGCAGCCCTTCGCTCACGTTCGGAGCGGAGAAGGATGTCACCGAGTACCAGTAAGGGAACCCGTCGAGCAGGAAATCGTCGACGAATCTCCGCTTCCCGTCGGCACCGAGCGGCGGCAGGCCCGTGTCGAAGCCGATCCCGTCGATCATGTCGAACTGGGCGACCAGCGTCGCTTGCAGATTGGGATCCTCGGTGAACGATTCGCCCTGATAGCGATAGACGCGATACCCTTGGAAGTCGGGTTGATTCGTGATGATGCTGATATGGTGCTCAGGTGATCGACGAGGGTCATCCGCAGCCAGCGTAACGACCTCACCGGTCTCGTCAACGCCCAGGGAGTCGCCAGGGGTCCAGGCCAGCGTTACCGTGTTGTCGTCGTATTCCACCGAGAGCCGCGGCGAAGGCGGGCCAGCCGGGATCTGGAAACCCTCGTCGTAGGCCAGCTGAGCCACTTTCGAGTTTTCCAGCAGAGAGAGGGAGTCGGCGCCGCAGATGAGGCCGATGGTGAACCCCAGGGTGTCACCCGGGGAAAGCACAGGGAACGGCCCGGTCGACATCAGGCTGACCCAGTTCGAGGCCGCGCCAAAGACTGGTACATCCAGCTCGGGCGGATCAACGTCGAACTCGCCGTTCGCCATGATCTGGTACTTGCCCGGTTGGTCTTCCTGCTCGCCCTGGGGCAGGTACCAGGTGTCCCGTTCGGGGACTCCGCGGAAACGCCAGACGTTGTAGGAAACCGGCGGGACTCCATCGAGTTCCTGGGGCGCGGGATCGGTACCGAGGACGCGTGTTCCGATCCAACTGGTGGCGAGCTCCTCGTCGCCGTCAGCATCGTACTCGTAGCTCATCCAGATGTTCGGATCGCTTTCGACATCACCGGGGCGCCAGCCGCCGTTCTTGTCGTCATAGAAGTTCCAGGGGGCGCCGACACCCGATTCGTAGGGGTTCGTGAGATCGGTGTTCCCGACAGTGGTGTCGTTCCAGAATCCGAGGTAGACGTCGAACAGGTCGCTGCCGGACACGTTGATGATGCGGTAGTCCAGGATCACGAAGTCGTCCGCGTAAGGGCTGCTCCAGGTGAGAGCCCGCATCACGATCTTGAGCCCCAAGGGAGTGTGGTTGCCCGATTCGACGATGATGTTGTCATGGAAAGCCATCTCGATGTGCTCGGTGGCCAGGGCGTCGGGATGGTAGTTGGCGGCGTTCTGGACGTTGGACCATTCGACCACGCCATATTCGGCAGCCATGTCACCTGTCGGAACGTCGAACTCCCGGATCGAATCACCTGCATCGAGGCTCGAGGCGTCCTGGGCGCCCGTCGAGACGAAGATGGTGTCGTTGAGTGTGACCGCCCCGACCCAGATGCCGGCGAGGTAGAGATGCTCGACATTGGAGTGCAGCGGGTATTCCCCGGACGGGAGGCCCGGCTGCGAAAAAGCGTTACCGAGATACCCGAGATTGGTGACATTGACGCCGAAAATCCCGGCGTCGGCAACCTTGTTGGTCACGGGTTGGCCGATGATCGGATCGGTCGGACCAGCATTGGCCGACGTGCCGAGAGTCAGGACCAGCAGAGCGACCATGAAGCTCGAACGGCATCTGATCACCGATTGCCAAGGGGACGGAACCATGCCAACCAAAGGGGCTCCTCCAAGGTGCAGACGAGCCGTCCCCACTTTCGTCCTTGAGCGGGGGAAAGGCCTCTGGTTACTCATTCTTTCCGTGACCCCGGAAAGTAGCCTGTTCCACCGCACCCTGTCAATCGAACTTGCCATCGCTCCGGTGATTTTCCTATGCATTTTCAAGGGGTTAGCAGAGGCGCAGAGCTTGACCTGGCTGCTTCCGGCTACGATTCTCTGACACATGAACGATCAAGCTCATCGGACCTGCGTCGAGATCCACCTGCGTGGTCCATTCTGGCGTCTGGTCGAGGCCTGCGACAGTCCACATCTCGCCCTGCTCGACAGCGCTCTGACCAGTGCCCGACTCGGACGTTGGTCGTTCCTGCTCCCCGATCCGGACATGATCGTCGAAGCCCGCGCGGGCCGTACGCCACAGGGTTTGCGTCTGGCCAGACGCAACACCGACGCCAGTTGGACCGATGGCTTTCTTCCCGGCGATCCTTACCACGCCCTTCGCCGCCTGCTCTCGGCACGGGGACGACCGGCAGGGGACACGACGCCTTTCCCGTTCGGGTCCGGAGCTGTCGGCTGGTTCGGACATGGCGCCGGGCGGTTCGTCGAGGATCTCCCCGAAACCGTGCCCGACAGGGACGGATTGCCGGATCTGCAGCTGATCTTCGGCGATGTCGTGGTCGCCCACGATCCCGCTGCCGACCGAGCATGGCTGAGCTGCGTGGGACGGGGTGCGACCGCCGAGATCGCGAAACATGCTGCGGATGACCTGATCGCATCCTGGGGTCCGGTGTTCGAATCCTTCACGCCGTCTCCGCTGCCGGGTCTCCCGATGCAGGCTCCACCAGCCCCATGGCGCGCCGATTTCGACGGTGACGCCTACGCCGCCGCTGTCGTTTCGATTCAGCAGGATATTCTTGCCGGCCGCGTCTTCGAAGTGAACATGACCCAGACCCTCGAAGCCGACCTTCACGCCACTCCCTGGGTTCTGCACCGGGTCCTGCGAGAAACGAACCCCGCCCCTTTCGCGGTCTACATGCGAACACCCGAAGCGACGATCGTCTCGTCCTCGCCCGAGCGGTATCTGCAGCTCGACTCGTCCGGCCGTGCCGAAAGCCGCCCAATCAAGGGCACGCGCCCCCGCGGCGACAACGACCAGTCGGATCGCCGACTGCACGATGAATTGGCCACGTCCCTGAAGGACATGGCCGAGAACGTCATGATCGTGGATCTGGTCCGCAACGACATGGGGCGCGTCTGCGAAATCGGATCGGTTCGGGTCCCGGAGCTCTGCGCCGTCGAGGGTTACGCCACAGTCTGGCAGATGGTCTCCACCGTCACAGGGCAGCTGGGTCCGGGCTGCGATGCCCTCGACCT
>Ga0180007_10000369_pt1 | contig 79356 bp, 83 predicted proteins | sample MM_PC_MetaG_FD_121122 | JGI IMG/M metagenome (GOLD analysis project Ga0180007, IMG submission 121122) | Groundwater microbial communities from the Aspo Hard Rock Laboratory (HRL) deep subsurface site, Sweden - MM_PC_MetaG | ecosystem: Environmental > Aquatic > Deep subsurface > Groundwater... | reverse complement strand
GCGTATCCGTTCCATTATAAATGGTCTTTGAAGTGTTACGTCCGGCGTGGCCCCACAGAGGAAGCCGACTGACCGAACTCCGTACAGGCTAACCCTTTCCCGGCGGCCCCGCAATGCACCCGCCGGTGACGGAGGACTTGAGAATGAACCAACGCAAGATTCTTGTCGTTGACGACGAGAAGCACATTCGTTTGTTGTACCAGGAAGAACTGCAGGCCGAAGGCTATGCCGTGGCCACTTCAGACGGTGTCGAAGACATCCTGGAGACCCTGGCGCGCGAGGCTCCAGACGTCGTGATCCTGGACATCAAGCTTGGCCCCAACCGCTCCGGATTGGATCTGCTGCAACAAATCCGCAGCCAGGAGCAGAATCTGCCGGTGATCCTGTGCACCGCCTACGACAGTTTCCAGCACGACCTAAAGTCCATCGCTGCAGACTATTACGTGGTCAAGGCCGTCGACCTCACGGAGTTGAAGTCCAAAATTTCCGCAGCCTTGAAGACAGCCTAACCCCGGGTCCTCACCAAGCCGTACGAGAATGCCCCTCGCGCCGAGGTTGCATCGTACGGTTCTGTCGATCCCTGAACGCACCCACAGCCGCAACGGCCTGAACCGCTGGGCACTGCCCTTGACGCAGCTTGCCCGCCAACCACGCATATGGTAATCCGCAAAACCCATGTTCGACATATCAGAAAGCATCATCCGCATCAGCATCCTGGCCGTGCCCTTCATGCTGGCAGTCACCTGCCACGAAGTGGCCCATGGACTGACCTCGTATTGGTTCGGGGATCCCACCGCAAAAATGATGGGCCGGCTGACGCTGAACCCCATCAAGCACCTGGACCCCATGGGCTCCCTGGTCTTCATCTTGACGGCCATGACCGGCGGTTTCATCATCGGCTGGGCCAAGCCCGTGCCCATCAATCCGCGCTACTACAAGAATGCCCGCCTGGGGATCATCGTGGTCTCGGCCGCAGGTGCTTTCGTGAATTTCGTCCTGGCCGGGTTGTTCCTGGCCGCATACAAGCTCATGCAGGCCAACCCGCCCCTGGCCCAGAGCCAGATGGCCTATTTTTTCGAACCAGTGTTCATCATCTGCCAATACGGGGTGGTCATCAACGTCATTCTGGGCGTCTTCAACCTGCTGCCCATCCCGCCCCTTGACGGCAGCAAGATCCTGGCTGAACTCCTGCCTGCGAACCTTGCGTTCAAATACCTGCAGATCGAACGCTACGGGTTCATCATCCTCATCGTTCTGGTGATGAGCGGCGGGCTGCGCTTCGTGTTCAACCCCATCTGGCGACTGTTGATGGCGATCCTCTAACCCTTTCCCTGGACAAGAAGACCATGATCACAAACAAACGCATCGTCTCCGGCATGCGGCCCACCGGGCCGCTGCACCTCGGCCACCATTTCGGCGTACTCGCCAACTGGCTCAAGCTCCAGGATGAATACGACTGCTACTTCTTCGTGGCGGACTGGCACGCCATGACCAGCGAATACGCCGATCCGCGGCGCATCAAGCAGTTCGTTCCGGAGCTGGCCAAGGACTGGCTGGCCGCAGGGCTGGACCCAGAAAAGTGCGTGATCTACCAGCAGTCCCAGATCAAGGAGATCGCGGAACTGCACCTCATCCTGTCCATGATCACCCCCTTGGGCTGGCTGGAGCGTTGCCCCACCTACAAGGACCAGAAGGAACAGCTGGCCGCCAAGGACCTGAACACCTACGGTTTTCTGGGCTACCCGGTGCTGATGACCTCGGACATCATTATGTTCCGACCGGTCGCCGTGCCCGTGGGCGAGGACCAGCTGCCGCACCTGGAGCTGAACCGCGAGATCGCGCGCCGCTTCAATTACCTGAACTGTCCCGAGGACAAGCCCTTTTTCCCCGAAGCCCAGGCCCTGCTGACCAAGGAGTCCAAGCTTCCCGGCCTGGACGGACGCAAGATGTCCAAGAGCTACGGCAATTCCATCGCCCTGGGCGAGGACCTGGACTCCGTGCGCAAAAAGGTCATGAGCATGCTCACGGACACGGGCCGCATGCGCAAGGCCGACCCCGGCGACCCTCAGATCTGCAACCTCTTCCCCTACCACAAGCTGATGACCGACGCCGGGCGTCTGCCCGAGATCGAAGCAGGCTGCCGCGACGCCTCCTGGGGTTGTGTGGACTGCAAACGCCTGCTGATGGAGTCCATGGAGCGTTTCCTGACCCCCATCCACGAGCGCCGCGCCCAGTACGACAAGGACCCCGACCTGTTGTGGGACGTGCTGAACCAGGGCAATGCCAAGGCTCGTGCCGCAGCCCAGGAGACCATGGCCGCCGTGCGCGAACTCGTGGGCTTCGACTTCTAGCCTCCCGGCTGCACTGCAGATTCCAAAGACCATTCAGGCCGGACTCCATCAAGGGGTCCGGCCTTTTGTTGCACTTCAGGTCCAAGGATTCTTGGAATACCCGGGGCCTCCGACCAAAAGACGACAACCAGAGTTCCTTGGCCTGACCAAGGATCGGCCCCTGCTCACATCCGGCAGATCTGCGCCACCGATCAATCCATGACAGCGGACAACCGGGTCTCAAGACTCAACCCGTGTTCGGATTCAGACCACGTCAAGCGCACCTGACCGCAGGTCCCGGTGTCCAGAACAGGCACCCCGCGCAGCCCCAGCGCAGCCAGGACCTCGGGATGCGGGAACCCCAGATGATTCAGGAAACCAGTGGCCGCCAGAGCCAGGCGCGGGGAACAGCGGGCATACAGCCCCGGGTGCAGGGCATCGCGCGCACCGTGGTGCGGCAGCAGCAGGACGTCCGCCTCAAGGTCGGCGTCCGAGGCCAGCAACTCTTCCAGAGCCGGACCTTCGGCGTCTCCGGGGATCAACACCAGCCCATGCCCGTGCCAAGTCAGGCGCAGCACCAGTGAACCGTCGTTGTTGCCCGCGTAACGCGCCGGATCCCGGGGATGCAGTACCTCCAGGTCCACGCCAGGGGCCAGTTCACGGCGCATGCCCGCCCCCCAGACCTCAACGGGCACGCCCCGCTCCTCCAGAATCCACCGCAGCTCATCCCCCTCCTCGCCCTCGGGCCAGCGACCGTTGTGGGCAAACCCCCTCACCGTGCAGTGCCGCAACGGATGCAGCAACCCCCGGTAATGGTCGTGATCCGGATGGCTGAGCACCACCAGGTCCAGACGCGGCAGTCTGCCCCAGGCCACCTGGGGCGTGACCACGGCCCGGCCCACGTCAAAGGATTTGGACCAGGCCCCACCGCCGTCGATGAGCGCCCTGTGCCCACCCGGGGCCTCGATGAGCACGGCCTGCCCCTGGCCCACATCAAGCAAGGTCAGGCGCAGGACATCATCCGCACCCATCAGTCCCCGCTGCGCCACGGGCCAGAGCAGCAACCCAACGGCCAGGGCCACGCCGGCCCAGGCCGCCGGATGTCGGGTGCGCCACAGCACCAGCGCCCCCAGAACCAGAGCATACAGCCCCAGGATCTGCGGCCAGAGCAGGCGCATGGGCGTCAACACCGGCAGCAGGCCGGCCCCGTCCAGAGCCAGCACCCCACGGGCGCAAGCGTCTAACAGCCGGGCATCCAGAACCAGCAGGCCCTGCCCCAGCCAGGACAGCCCCGGCAAGGTGGACAGCAACGCACCCATCAGCCCGGCAGGCACGACGAACATCCCCAGCAGCGGCAGCCAGAGCACATTGGTCCACAGACTCAGGGCCACCTGCCCGAAATACCAGCTGCTCAGCGGCAAGAGCGCCAACGTGGCCGCAAAACTCACGGCCAGCACTCCCAGCGCACTGCGCAGGATTGACCCGATGCCCAGCGATGCCCAGCGACCGATTCCGGCCCTGAATCCTTCCCCCGCCGGAGCCCCAGTCAAAGGGACACGCCGCTCACCCGGCAGGCGCACCTTGAGTATCAAACGCCACAGAGGAGGCCCCAGAATGGCGATGCCCGCCACCGCCACCACGGAGAACTGCAGACGGATATCGAACAGGGACAGGGGTGAGGCCAGCAGGATCAGGGCCACGGCCACAAACAACCCATCCAGCAACGGGCGCTCGCGGTCCAGCCAGAGCATCAGGCCCCAGGTGGCCAGCATCAACGCCGCGCGCACCAGACTTGGCGAGGCTCCACCCAACCAGAGATAGAACCCCGCAAAAGGCATGGCCAGCAACACACCCAGCTTCAAGTACGGACAACGCAGATAGATGGCCGGACGCACCCGGCCCAACAGCCAGGCCAAACCGAAGCCCATGGCCGCAGCGAACCCCAGGTGCAGCCCGGACAGGGCCAAGCTGTGCCCCAGGGCGGCGTCCTGCACCGCCGCATAGAGGTCCTCGTTCAGCAGCAGGCGGTCCCCCAGCACCAGGGCCGCCAGCAGCGCACGGCCATGGGCGGCGGGTTCCCCGGACGCTTCCCAAAACGCGGACGAGTCCCTGACTTGCTCCTCGGGGCTTTCCAACTCTCCGACCACAGCCCGGCGCATGGCCTCATGCCAGCGCGCCAACACCCCGGGCGCAGGCCCGGACACCTCGGGATCGCCTTGCCCCCCATGGGTCCATCCCCGCTGAAAAACGCCTTGGCGACGCCAGTGGAACGCCGTGTCCCAGCCACCCTCATTGACATACCCGCGCACAGGGCGCACCCGCAGGCGCACACGAGCATCTTGCCCCACAACAGGGCGCACAAGCGGGGAATGCCAATTCCAGAGCAGCAGACCGGGGATCGGCCCCTGTTCACCGCTGTCCAGGACATACCGGGCTTCGGCCAGGAACACGCGCAACACCCCCCCTGGGCGGGACTCCACCTGTGCCACGCGGCCCAGGACCACGGCCGGTGTCCGCTCCAGCATCCAGGGGGCAGGCGACGGCACAGGTCCGGGCAAGGCCCAGACGGCGTAGCCCCAGCCCGCAAGAAAACACGCGGCCACGACCACGCGGGCGCTTGTCCCCAGGCCCGAGGCCCGGGACAGCAGAAAGATCAGGATCAGGGAACAACAGGCGGGAACGGGAAAACACAGCCCCAGGATTCCGGCAGCCAAACCCAGGACGCCATACTGCCAGGGCAAAAGCCCCGGCGGGATGAGACGTCCCTGGTGCAGTTCGGTACGGTGCATGGCCTTCCCCCAGGCTCTGCAATCAGTTCAGGGCAGTAAGGGTCTCCAGGTCATCCAGGATGATGCCCACCGCACGGTCCGGGGCTCCAGGCTCGCCCACCAGCCCCGCCAGCCGCTCCAAACGGCTGTGCACGGCGGCCATGGCGGCCTCGTCCGTGAGCCAGGCCAGGGCCTTGTGCGCAATGGCCTCGCCGCTGACCTCCTCCTGGAGCAACTCCGGAAAGGCCTCCTCGCCCAGGATCAGGTTGGGCAGACTCATGAACTCCACCTTCACCAGAGCCCTGCCGATGCGATAGGACAGGGGCGAAATCTTATAGGCCACCACCGTGGGCGTCCCCAACAGCGCGGTTTCCAGAGTCACGGTGCCCGAGGCGGCCAGGATGACCTCGCACTGGCGCATGAAACGGTAACGGTCCTCGGGCGGCAGGATCTCCACCTCCAGGTCGTCGGGCAGATACGGGGCCAGTTTGGCCTCGCTCACGCCCGGGGCGCGCACCAGGGCGAAGCTGGCCTCGGGCAGGCGGGCCTTGATTCGCCGCGCAGCAGCCACGAACTCCGGCAGCAGGGACTCGATTTCCCGGGTGCGACTGCCCGGCAGGATGCCCACCCGGCCCTTGATCCGAGGCACGGCGTCGAGCTCGTCCAAAGGGATCTGGTCCATCAGCGGATGGCCGACAAAGTCGGCATCCAGCCCATGGGCGGCCAGAAAAGGCTTCTCAAAGGGCAGAATGCACAGCACCCGACGCACGAACCGCTTCAGGAACTCCACGCGACCGGTGCGCCAGGCCCAGACCTGGGGGCAGATGTAATAGTAGACCGGAATGCCCAATCGCCGGGCCATGCGCGCCACGAAAAAATTGAAGTCCGGCGAGTCGATGAGCACCACCGCGTCCGGGCGTTCCTCTTTCAGACGCAGATACAGCCTACGCATCAGTCCCAGAACCCGGGGCAGATGCGCCAGGACCTCAAACAGCCCCAGCAGCGACAACTCGCTGATATTGAATTCCTCCTGGAATCCGGCCTCGGCCATGGCCGAGCCGCCCATGCCCAGGCAGCGTACGTTCGAAGCCCTGCGTCTCAGGGCCTTGACCAGCAACGCCCCGTGCAGATCTCCCGACACCTCTCCCGCGTTGATCCAGATTCGATTGGCTTTTTTTGCTTTATTCATGCTGTCCGGGGGCGTATTGAGGTTTTGGCAGACGCGGCAAAATATGTTAGTCGCCACGCGAACGTAAGCCAATCATCGGCCGGAAGCAACGGGGACTCCCCCCCGGCCATAAGATCATACCCCCCAAGGAATACCGCCATGAGCAACAAGAACAACATCATGAACGTCGGCGTCATCGGGCTGGGCTGGATGGGCAAGCTGCACCTGCGCGTCTACTCCGAGCTGGCCGGCGTCAATGTCGTGGGCGTCATGGACTCGGATCAGACAGCGCTGACCGAGGTCAGGGAACGCTTCGGCGTCCCGACCTTCGACAACCTGGACGAACTGCTGGCCCAGCCCCTGGATGCCGTAAGCGTCTGCGTGCCCACCGTGTATCATCTGCCCGTAGGGCTGAAGGTCATGGAGGCCGGTGTGCCGCTGCTCATCGAAAAGCCCCTGGCCGCTTCGGCCGCCGAGGGCCGCCAGTTGCTGGACAAGGCCCGCGAGAAAAATCTGCCCCTGATGGTGGGCCACATCGAGCGCTTCAACCCCGCCGTGCGCCGGGTCAAGGAACTGGTGGAGGACAACGGCGTCATCTCCATCCAGATCGAGCGCGTGGGTCCCTACCCACCACGCATCCAGGACGTAGGCGTGATGCGCGACCTGGGCTCCCACGACATCGACTTGGTACGTTTCATCACCGGCTCGGAATACAAGCACGCCTTTGCCGTGACCTCGACCACCATCGGCAAACACGAAGACACCGCACTGATCACCGCGGAGATGGAAAATGGGGTCCTGGCCCACATCAACACCAACTGGGTCACCCCATACAAATCGCGCTTCATCCATATCGCCACCAAGGACCGCTACATCGCCGCCGACCTGATCACTCAGCAGGTCAAGGCCTACAGCAAGTTCGAAGGCTACGACGCCCACTATTCCATCAAGGAATGGCCCGTGATGTACCGCGAGCCCGTGGTGGAAGAACTGAAGGCCTTCCTGGCGGCCGTAAAGGACGGCACCCCCGTGCCCATCAGCGGCGAGGACGGCCTGATCGTCCTGGAGACCATCGAACGCCTGGAGCAGTGCGCCGGCTAGCCGCACTTGCCCCCACAGCAAATCAAAGGCCCCGGTCCGATGGACCGGGGCCTTTTTCCTAGACAGAAACCTGACTCAGGCCTCCTCCTCTCCCAACGGATGGATCGGCATGAATAGGCACCATGTTCACGCGTTTCGTCTCATCATGCCTTCGGCTTTTGACGAAATCAGCGTTGGGAAAGATTAGGGGGAAAAGGGCACGGCCCCGGAGGGGAAGGCAGAGAAGGGCGGTATGTCCTGGCTATCAGTCCGTATTCCGGCAAGCCCAGACTTCGTCCGCAGTCATTTCCACGCCTTCAAGAGTGACCGTAGTGCCATTAAAGGAGAGGATCGTATTCCCGTTGTTGGTAGCAACCTTCAGATCACTTTGGGATAATCCGGAAAATTCAAACGTGTCGGTTCCCGGGGTGAAGTCCGTGATGGTATCCGAGCCTTCATTCGCGCCAAACACGAAGACGTCACTGCCAGCGCCACCTGTGAGGAGGTCATTGCCACTGCCGCCATGCATTGTGTCGTTGCCATCGCCGCCAGTCATAGTGTCGTCCCAGCTACCGCCGTCCATGTAGTCGTTGCCAGCGCCGCCACTCATCGTGTCGTTGTGAGATCCGCCATTCATTATGTCGTCGCCAGCGTCGCCATTCATTATGTCGTCGCCAGATCCGCCATACATTATGTCGCTGCCAGAGCCGCCAGACATTGTGTCTTCTTGAGAACCACCATCCATAGTGTCGTTGCCAAGGCCGCCAATCATTGTGTCGAAGCCAGAGCCACCATACATCATATCATTGCCAGAACCTCCATCCATATAGTCGCTTTGACAGCTACCATCTTCACTGTCTGCATGCTTTAAACCGCCGTACATTGTATCATTGCCTGAGCCTCCATACAGGTCGTCGTGTCCGTCCCCGCCCTGCATTGAATCATCACCATTTAGGCCAAAAAGTGTATCGTGGCCAGCACCACCTTCTAAGTAGTTACTGCCAAAAAAATAATCATCGATTAAAACATCGTCATCTCCTCCAAATACTGTATTATCACCAATACTACAGACCTTTCCGCCGATCACCGCTTCCAACTCCTGATCAGACAATTCCCTCTCGGGAGAGGTCATGACCTGGCGAATGTCCTCAACACTCACACACAGACCACGCGCCTTGCCGTATTTCTGGATCTCGGTAACCAGTACTTCCCGCGAGGGGATGCCCGTCAATTGGGATAGAAAATCAGAGTCGTCCATAAGTTGTGCGTACAGAGTGCGAGCGTTGGTCGATGTGGGCATGGACATTTTCCTTGTAGAACGAGCTGTTGAACTTCAGGAATTGAATCTCATTAACCTACAGACGCCGTGGCGGACAAAATAGTTTCAAAAATCAAAAAATAGTTATTCATGAAACGTAACATCCTTATTTCACTGTAATTTAATCGACTTGGTATCAAGAGCAATAATCATCTTGCTCTATGCCCTGTCAATGCTTTTAGGTAGGCTCGCTCTCCATCAAGGCCATCACGACTTGCGTCGTAGGGGAAAAGACAGGCAGACGGTTGGTCTACAACGTCCGGGTCGCCGCCAGGGGCAAGAGGACACGGCAAGGTGTTTTGAAATCTAGCATTAGTAGGAGGCGGGGCAAAAGAACGCTGAGTCGGATGAGCCAAATTGAAGAGGCCTCTGCCGCTCGGACCGGGGCCTTTTCTTGCGCACCGGGCTGAATCAAGGCTCATCCACCTCCAACGAGCGAACCGGCAGGCGAATGATGAACGTGGTGCCATGCCCGGGAGCCGACTCCACGCTGAACTCGCCACCGTGCTTGGTGGTGATGATGAAATACGACACCGACAGGCCCAGTCCCGTCCCTTCTCCGGCCTCCTTGGTGGTGAAAAACGGCTCGAAGACCCGTTTGCGAGTGGCCGCATCCATGCCGGGACCGTTGTCTTCAACCTCGATGCGCACCCAGTCGCCATCCCGGCGGGTGCGTAGCGTGATCTGCGGCCAAAGGGACTCGTCGCCTTCCTTGGGCAGGGCCTGGGCCGCGTTCCGCAAGAGGTTCAGCAGGACCTGCTCGATCTCGGAGGGCGTACAGCTGATCGCGGGCAACGTGGGATCGAAGTCTCTCTTGATCCTGATGTTGCGAAAATCATAGCTCTTTTTGAGACCATAATCCTTGGAAGCCAGTTCCACAGTGGTGTTGAGCAGGTTCGCCATATCCACCCGGGTCTTCTCCGAGGCGCTACGGCGGCTGAATTCCAGCATGTTGGTCACGATCTCTGCCGCGCGCAGACCTGAATCCCTGATGCCCTCGATCATGGAGAGGATCTTGCGCCGCTCAAGATATTCCCTGATCTTGGACAAGGGCACGCCCGTCTTCTCGGAGGCCTCGATATTGCCGGGGAGTTCGTCGGAAACCCGCCGGAGAATATTCTGCACGGCCTGCAGGATACCCCCCAGGGGATTGTTGATCTCATGGGCCATGCCCGCAGCCAGACCACCCACCGACATCATCTTCTCAGTCTGGACCATCATCTCTTCCATGCGCACCCGATCGGTGATGTCATCCACGCGCATCACCGCCTGCTCACCATCGCTCGTGCCACCCACCAGGGGGTAGACCATCACGTCCTCATAGCGGACCTGGCCATCAACCTCGCGCACGACCTTGGGCAGATGCTGCGGCATACGCATATTCATGGCCCGCTGGAACACCTCGGAATAGGGCTGGGTCTCGGGAAACACCTCGGACAGACAGAGGGTGTCCGTCTTGACCCCGGGCAGGCCCAACTGCCGCACGGCGGCAGAATTCCAATTGGTGATGTGGCCGCGCCTGTCCAGGCCGATCACGGCCGAAGGCATGGAGTCGATGACGTCCTTGACGTAGCGATTGACGCCCAGGATCTTCTCCTCGGCCATCTTTCTGTCGTGGATATCCTCCAAAATCCCCTCGAAGTGATCGACTTGCCCCTGTTCATCGAGGATGGCGCGCGCATGCAGCGCCCCCCAGCGCTGGCCCCGCTCCCGACAGTTGAACAGCACCTCAAACCCGGAGACCCGGTTTTTCTCCCGCATTGCAACCACGAACCTGTCGCGCACTGCAGGGTCGGCATAATGCTGAACCCGCATGTCCTTGACCTCCCGCATGAGCTGTTCTGCGGATTCGTACCCGAAAAACCTGGCGAAGGCCGGATTGGCTCCCAGAATCCGGCCGTCTGGGGTGCTCTGGAAGATGCCCTCCGTGGCGTTTTCAAAGATACCCCGGTAATTGCTCTCGGCCGCCGCCAATTCCTTCTCGGTCCGCCTGCGTTCGGCGACCTCTTCCACCAGTTGACGGTTGGCCTGGATCAACTCATCCGCATGATTCTTGAGCAGAACTTCACGCTCCTGATAGTAATCGATGCGCTTGGCCAGATCCTCGGGCGACAATTTCAGGTCCGCCAGAATGCAGGCATAGACCTCCGACAGCTCCATGGTCTCCCGGGTGGAATACAGACTGCCTTCGCGCAGGGTCTTGTAGGCGGCAGCGGAACCGATCACCCCGGCGAGCACCCGCTCAGCCTCGGCATACAGGGCCATCAATTGCCGGATGTTGACCAACTCCATGCCTTCCAAACCGGCGGCCGCCGCGCAACGCTTGGACAGTTCCACGGCCTTGTGCGCCGGATAATAGGCTGAGAACTGGCGCGCCATGAGTCGGCGCTTGTCCTCCAGACTGATATGCGAGTCCCATGTTCTCCCCTCCCCCCCGGACTCATCGCACCCGACCACGTCTCCCAATGATCGCGGCGCCCTTTCCTCCTGAGGCTCGCCCATGAACACCGAAACCGCCCCATACAGCCCGGCATTGAGCAGCATGGACCAGAACAGGGTGTGGGTCAGCGGGTCCAGGACCTCCAGGCCCTGCAGGGCCTCGGGCCGCAGCCAGGCCAACCCGAACGGCCCGACTTCCAGGAGGCTCGCCGCCAACCAACCGCTGCGCACAAAGGCGGGGATCAGCACTGTCCAACCCCAGACGACAAACCCCGCCCCCAGCCCGACAAGGGCACCCTCCCGGGTCCCTCCCTTCCAGAAAAGACCGCCCAAAACAACGGGGGCGAATTGGAAGGCCGCAGCAAAGGAGATGATCCCCATGTTCACGAGGATATAGGAATCGCCGACCATGACGTTGAAGGCGTAGCCAAGGCCCAAAAACACGATGACCACGGCCCAGCGCCCCTGCAGCAGAAAACGTCTGAAGATATTGAGCCGGGGGAACAGATCCAGCGCGGGCAGCAACAGGTGGTTGGTGATCATCGTGGCCAAGGTCACGGTGCTGATGACGATCATGCTCATCCCGGCGGACAGCCCTCCGAGGAAGGCCAGAATGCCCAACCATCCTGCACCGCTCATGAACGGCAGCCGCAACACAAAGGAATCCGCCGCTTCGCGGGGCAGGCCATAGACCAGCCCTCCCAGGGCGATGGGCATCACAAAGAGCTGGAGCACAAAGACATAGAGGGGGAACAGCCACATGGCCGTCAGGATGTGCCGTTCGTCGGAATTCTCGACCACGGCCACATGGAACTGCCGGGGCAGGAGCAGCCCGGCGAACATGGTCAGAAAAAGCATGCTGACCCAGGTCATGTAGGCGCTGGAGCTGCCGTCCCCCACCCCCAGGAGCACCTCGAAGGGCAGCTCCTCGACGCGGGCGTAGATGTCGTCCAGTCCATCGAACAGGCTCCAGGTCACGTAAGCGCCCACGGCGGTCAGGGCCACCAGCTTGACCACGGATTCCACCGCCACTGCGGCGATCATCCCCTGGTGCCGTTCCGTGGGGTCCAAGCGGCGCACGCCGACCAGGATCGTGAAGACGCTCATGAACACGACCAATGCAGGACCGGCTGCGTCAAGCCAGAGGGGGCGCAAGACGGGGCCATGCCCCGAGGGAAAGGTGGCGGCGATCTCCAGGGTCGACAGGATGGCCTTCATCTGCAAGGCCACATAGGGCAGGCTGCCCACCAGCGCCATAACGGTCACCAGGGCAGCCACCAACTGCGAGTGGTCGTAACGCGCGGAGATGAAGTCCGCGATGCTGGTCACTCGGCGCTCGGTCTTGAAGCGGACCATACGCCGCAGCACAATCCACCACACGGTGGCCGAGAGCAGGATGCCAAAAGTGATCGGCGCATACATGTAGCCTGTCCGAGCCGCCAGACCCACGCTGCCGTAGAACGACCAGGTGCTGCTGTAGACGGCCAGGGCCAGGGCGTAGATATGCGGGCTGGACTCGACCCGTTTGCGCCAGGAAGGGGATTCCTCCACGAACAGGGCAATGGCGAAGATGATGGCCGCATAGATGGCGATGATGCCCAACAGGACTCCGGAAGCTCCCATCAATGCTCCTCTTTCCTGACATCATCCCTGCCGTGTGCCATGGCGACCAGGATCAGCAGGCCGATGATCACTGCACCCCCAACAGTCAGATAAAGGAAAAGTCCCTGTCCGCGGCCCGCCACAGTGATCAGTGGCCAGCCAAAGAGCAGCCCGGCCAGGACGAACAGCAGCAGCAGGCTGGGTTCCCGCTCGAGAAAGGATTTCATTCGTTTCATTCCTTGCTCCGAAAGTTACGGACGGCACGGACTATGCTCTATAATGCACTTATTTTACGTATATTTCAAGGGAGTGCAGCAAATCATACTACATCGTTACAGAAAATGAAAAGCCCCGGTTCCAACGTGGAAACCGGGGCTGATGAATTGAATATTTTGGGACGATCCGCAGAGCGCTCCCTGGGTCAGGGGCTACTCCTTTTCACGGCGGATGCACGCGCCCACGGCCTGCAACTTATCCTCGATACGTTCATAGCCCCTGTCCAGGTGGTAGATGCGCTGAACCTCGGTCACGCCCCTGGCTGCCAGTCCGGCCAGCACCAGCGAGGCCGAGGCCCGCAGATCCGAGGCCATGACCGGCGCGCCGCGCAGTTCAGAGACGCCACGCACCATGGCCGTACGACCATCCAGGGTGATGTCCGCGCCCATGCGCCGAAGTTCCTGGACATGCATGAAGCGGTTTTCGATGATGGTCTCCTTGATCATGCCTGCGCCCTGGGCCACACACATGGTGGCCATGATCTGGGCCTGCATGTCCGTGGGATAGCCGGGGAACGGCAGAGTGGTCACGTTGACCCCTCGCAGACCATTGCCGCGATAGCAGCGCACACCGCCGGGGGCCTCCTCGATGGTCATGCCCATCTCCCTGAGCTTCTGGACCACGGCCTCCAGCTCAAACAGCGGGCAATCGCCCACAATCAGGTCGCCATCGGTAATGGCGGCCGCGCAAAGGAAGGTCCCGGCCTCGATGCGATCGGGCATGATGCGATATTCACAGCCCGTCAAGCTGTCCACCCCCTGCACGGTGATCACGCTGGTGCCGTGGCCGGAGATCCTGGCCCCGCAAGCGATCAGAAACTCGGCCAGATCGACCACCTCCGGCTCGCGCGCGGCGTTGACCAGCACGGTCTCGCCCTGGGCCAGGGCCGCGGCCATGAGCAGGTTCTCGGTACCACCCACGGTGGGGAAGTCGAACTGGATATGCGCACCCTTCAAGCCGTCCTTGCAAGTGCCGTGGATGTATCCGGCGTCCAGGTCGAAGGTTGCGCCCATGGCCTCCAGGCCCTTCAGATGCAGGTCCACGGGACGCGCCCCAATGGCGCAGCCACCGGGCAGGGAGACCTTGGCCTCGCCCATGCGGGCCAAGAGCGGTCCGAGGCATAACACCGAAGCGCGCATGGTCTTCACCAAATCATAGGGGGCCTCGATCTTCAGGTCGCACATTTCGACCTTGGCGGTATTGCCATCGAAGGAGGCCTCGCAGCCAAGGATCTGCAAAAGTTTCAGCGTGGTGTGAATATCCCGCAGCCGGGGCACATTGGTGTAGGTGATGGGCCCCTCCACCGCCAGCGCCGCCAGCAGGATGGGCAATGCGGCATTCTTGGCGCCGCTGACCTGAATGGTACCGGAAAGGGGTCTGCCCCCTTCAATCACGAGTTTGTCCATGCACTCCACCTTGAATGGGAATTAAGTATTGCCTGAATGAAAAACACTTGACCGGCAACCGGCCCTCGGGTAAATCAACCTTCCTCGTGCGGTGGGTGTAGCTCAGTTGGTAGAGCACCTGGTTGTGGCCCAGGTGGCCGTGGGTTCAAGTCCCATCACTCACCCCATCAGAGAAGATCATGCCCCGCTTATGCGGGGCTTTTCTTTTGCCGGGTCCCGACCTGGCAGCCCCGCCCGCAAAGGGCTGGGGACTTATACCCCGCCCGGGTCCAAAATAAAAGAAGATTCCCCCCGCCCACAGCGCACCAAACCTCTACGTCATAAAACATCCACATCACAGGCAGTTGTATGCAACAAACATTCGACAGAGCAGGGCAGCAATTGGCCGGTAGTGCAGCGAATGTGGCGGCTGAGCATTCACATCCCCCCATGATGAAGAAAGGACTCGTATGAAATCCATTCCGCAAAGCGTTGCGGTCTGCCTGCTTGGCACAGCCCTTTTTGCCTGCACTATGGCTCCAGGCTTCGGGCCGAATGCGGCCATGGCGGCCAGCGTTGTCCCCATGCACTATCAACTTCCGGAAAACCCGAGCAACGCCGTCACCCTGTCGTCTGAGGACCGCGCCGCCATCGCCGACACCCTGTCCGGCTTCTACAAGACCCTCGCCGAGGCCAGGGTCATCATGCGGGGCTTCGATATCGATCCCTACCTGACGGAAAATCACACCGGCCGCATGACGGAATTTTCCCTGAACCTGACGCTCAGGAACGGAAGCCGCTTGAGTTCGAAGCCGCGCAAGGTCCCGGAAAACAAGCTTGGGAACTGCATCCGGAACTGCATCAGGCACTGCATTGGGCAGTATCAGAAAAGAGTCACCGACAAAGAATCGAAATTGAACCTGACAAACCTCTGATTCCACCCACAAAAAAAAGACCGCAGGGGCGGCCTTGGACATCTGTGGGCATCACTGCCCCACTATGGACTAGAGAAATCCGACCTCGACCATGGCCACCTTCAGATAACGCCAGGCCTCGGAACTGCTGACATTCTTGAAGTTCTCCTGAAGATCGCTTTTGGCGAACGCGCCAATACGCCAGTGCCCCTTCACGAAGACCATGGTCTCGTGCAGTTCAGCGGAGTAGACCATCACCCTGTCCGTTTCGGTATCCACCATGGCCAGGGGTGTGGTCGAGAAGCGCGTGGCTAATAATTTTTTAGTCATATTGGGTAGTTATAAGAATCTGTCTGCTGATACTATCGGGACTGAAGCGATCAGGCAAGCCTGAAGCTGTGGAAAAACGAAACCCTCGCGCCCAGTTTCCACGTAATCAGAAAAAAAACGACTGCGGGCTGGGCCTTTTCGTAATTTCTGCATCGCAAATACTGGTCCTTCCCTGAACCCGTCCAGGCATTCAGGTTGCCGCCCTGCGCACCGGACAGGAGCCGACGCCCCGGCCCATGCAAACCTTGCACAGGCCGCTTCGCAACGAATGGCTGCACCCAGGCCCTCAACGCTTGCGAAGGATGCGCTTGTCGCCCACCCGCACAGTGAGCTTCTCCTTGTCGAAATGCTCCAGCAGCGGAATGGCGAACTTGCGCGAAAGTCCGGTGAGGGTCTTGAAATCCGGTGCGCCCATCTCGCCACTCTGCTCCAGAAAGCCCACCACCTTGGCGCGAATGGAGTCCAGGGCCGTGGCGTGGAAGTACATGTCTTCATTGATCTTGACCAACTGGCCCTGCTCCATGAGCAGCCGAAAAACCCCCGCGGACTCCTTGGCGTTCACCCCCAGCGGCTCCAACACATCCTTCAGATTGGGCGGGGTTTCCCCGCCTGCGGCGTAGGCGGTGAGCACCGCGCTCCTCAGCTTTTCCTGATCCGCCGCCAGGCTCACCTTGTGGTCCTTCAGGCGCAGGACCTCGGCCTCGGCCACCAGCTCGCCGCGTTTCAACAGCCGCTCCACGAGGGCATGGAACAGGCGCTCGGGCAAGGCACGGCCCCAGGTGGAGGCCAGCTCGCCTCGCAGAATGCCCTGCTTCATGGGCCCGACCTTGTGGAACCGGCCCATAAACACCAAGGCGGACTCGCACAGCTCGTCCACCACCGCGCCCGAGGCGTAGAGACGCGCATCGCGGTCGAACAGGAAAGCCTCGCCCCGGCTGAGCAGTGCCTGCAAGGCCTTTTCCAGAGCCTTGGCCTCCAGCTCGGCCATGGTTCGCAGTTGCGCCAGGGACAAGCCCTCGGACCCGGCCAGGGTCAGCTGCATCCCGAGCACCGCTTCCTGGTCGTCCCCGGCCAGCACGGCCATCTGCACCAAGGCGGACTCGTCGAAACGCTTCACCTTGTGCCCCAGCGGGCTCAGGATGCGCCCGCCGGCAATGGTCCGCAATGGCGAAAACGAGCGCAGCACCACGCGATCACCAAAGACCCCGGGCAAGGGTTCCGGCAGGCGGAGTTGGCAAATGGCCTTCTCACCCGGACGCAGGGCGTCACGATCCAGCAGATGAATGCGCGCCAGAATCTCGCGCGTTCCGTGGTGCAGATGCACCTCGCGCCGGTGCTTCAGCTCACGCCCGGCCGAGGGCAAATAGTTCAGTTCCACGTCCCACACCTGGCTGGGAAACAGGGAGCCCGGCCGAGCCAGAACATCGCCCCGGGAGATATCATCGACCTCCAGCCCGGACAGGTTCACGGCCGTCCGCCGTCCGGCAGGGGCCTCGGTCACGGATTGGCCGTGGGATTGCAATCCGCGCACCTTGGTGGGGGTGCCCTTGGGGTACAGCAGTACGGCCTCACCCTCACAGATGCTGCCCGAGACCAGCGTACCCGTAACCACGGTGCCATGCCCCCTCATGGTGAAGACGCGGTCCACGGGCAGACGGAACAGGTCCGAGCGGCGACGGCTGCTGTAGCTCGCAGCCAGGGCTGCGATGGCGGCACGCAGTTCATCCAATCCCTGGCCCGTGTGCGCGGATACCGGAATCAGCGGAGCCTCGGCCAGGAACGTGCCCGCCAGCGCGGCAGAGACATCGTCGCTGACCATCTCCAGCCAGTCCTCGTCCACCATGTCGGTCTTGGTCAGGGCCACCAGCCCGTGCTCGATGCCCAGCAAGGCGCAAATTTCCAGGTGTTCGCGGGTCTGAGGCATCACGCCCTCGTCCGCGGCCACCACCAGTAGCGCGAAGTCCACGCCCGCAGCCCCGGCCACCATGTTCTTCACGAAACGTTCATGACCAGGCACGTCGATGACGCCCAGCCGCCCACCATCGGGCAGGTCCAGAAAGGCGAAACCCAATTCGATGGTGATGCCGCGCTTCTTCTCTTCCTTCAACCGGTCGCAGTCGATCCCCGTGAGGGCCTTGACGAGGGTCGTCTTGCCATGGTCGATGTGTCCGGCGGTGCCCATGATGAGCGGCATGCGCAGTCTCCTTTGATTCCATATTGCGATCCGTCAAATCAGCGTAGGTGAAATCGCCCAAGCCCTCAAGCTATCCGTACTTGCTGATGATCCGTCATCGGGTCTGGCCCTTGGCAAGGAAAATGGGTAGGATGCCCAAAACCATGAGGGGATCAACGATGAGCATCCGCTTCGAAGGGCCTGCCGTGTTCGTGGAAAACATGGGCGTGGCCAGAAAATTCTACGAGGGGCTCCTGGGCCTGGAAGTGCAATTCGCCGTGGCCGACGCCTACACGGCCTATGTGGGCGGCATGTCGCTCTGGTCCGCGTCCAGCGCCAGCGAATTGATCCATGGCCGCACCCCGACTGAACCGCCCGGCCCCCAGGGCCGAGGCAATTTCGAACTGTATTTCGAGTCCGACGCCATCGTCGAGGCCTGGGACACCATCGAGGCCGCCGGGGCCCCCGTGGTGCACGGCGTGCGTGAGATGCCCTGGAGCCAGCGCTGCTTCCGCATCCAGGACCCGGACGGCCATCTGGTGGAAGTAGGCGAACCCATGCCCCTGGTCATCCGCCGCCTGCTGGACACGGGCCTCTCGGCCCAAGAAGTGGCTGACCGCACCATGGCCCCGCTGGAAATGGTCCAGGCCGTGGCCAAGGGCTAGCCTGATTACAAACCCGACTGTTCCGACGACAATGAAGCCGCCTCCCAAACGGGAGGCGGCTTTTCATCAATTTGAAGATGATCATCCCCTCAGGGAAAAGGCTTTCAGCCTCCCCCAGCGGGCGTTCAATCACTGCAAGGTTTTGAAATAACACAGCCCTCGCGGATGAGTGGACGTCCGTCTTCAGGGCGTTCAAAAATGGTCGGATGCAAGGCGCAAGAAACGCCCGGGCTCGACGCGTATATGCCAATACGCGAGAGTCCGGGCGTTTTGAAGTAACAACGCAGACGGCCGTTTTTCAACGCCCGCTGCCATTAGCCATTAGCTTTCGAGGAAGGCTTTGTACGCCAGCATAGCGGCATACACATCCATCTTGGACGAGACCTCGAACGGGCTGTGCATGGACAGCACTCCAGGGCCGAAGTCAATGACATCCATGCCGTACACGGCCAGGAACTTGGCCACGGTGCCGCCGCCGCCAACGTCCACCTTGCCCAGTTCGGCCATCTGCCAGGGCACGCCAGCCGCGTTCAGCAGGCCGCGCAGCCAGCCTACATACTCGGGATGAGCGTCGTTGGCCCCCACCTTACCGCGATGCCCGGTGAACTTGCAGAATACAGGGCCGTAGCCCAGCACAGAGGAATTGAGCTTCTCGTGCACGTCCTGATAGTCAGGGTCCAGGGCACCATGCACGTCGGCGGACACGGCCTTGGTATTCAAAAAGACCTCGGACAGGCGCGTCTTGGGTTCCCATTCGCGCAGCAGGTCCTCCATGCAATATTCAAAGAACAGGCTCTTGGCCCCGGTGGCGCCCTCGGAGCCGATCTCCTCCTTGTCCCAGTACAGCGCGATCTGCGTGTGCTCGGGCTGCTCGGTACTGGTCAGGAAGGCTTCCATGGTGGCGAAGCTGCAGATGCGGTCATCCTGGCCGTAGCCACCGATAAGCGAACCGTCCAGCCCCACGGAACGGGCAGGCCCGGCGGGCACGACCTGCATCTCGGCGGAGAACAGGTCCTCCTCGATCAGGCCGTATTTCTCGTGCAGCAGTTCCAGGACGCGCTGCTTGATGGGGTCCTTGGGCTTCTCGCCGTCCTTCTTGGACTTGGCCGGGGCGTGACCCAGGACGATATTCAACTTCTCGGCCTCAAAGGCCTTAGTCACGGTCTTTTCCATCTGGCCCTGGGCCAGATGCGGCAGCAAGTCGAGCACGGTGAGCACCGGGTCGGTGGGGGCCTCGCCGATGTTCACGCGCACGGTGGTGCCGTCGGCCTTCACGGCCACGCCGTGCAGGGCCAGGGGCCGCGCCAGCCATTGGTGCTTGCGGATGCCGCCGTAGTAATGGGTCTTGGCCAGGCCCACGGCGCAGTCCTCGTAGAGCGGATGCTGTTTCAGATCCAGGCGCGGGGTATCCACATGGGCCCCCACCAGACGCACGCCCTCGGACAGGGGACGCTTGCCGCGCCGGGCCAAGAACACGGTCTTGCCGCGCATCACGCGCACGGCCCTGTCCTTGGCGTAGCCCTCGGCAAACCCGGCGGCCAGCAGCTTTTCCTGGATGAAATCCACGGTCTCGCGCTCGGTCTTGCACTGCGAAAGAAAGTCGATGTAACGGGCGGCCAGGTCGTCCATGGCCGCGAGGTCCTTCTTGGAGGTATAAACGTCCCAGCAGTTCTTGGGCTCGTAGTTCAGTTCGGGCTTCTTGGCCTTGGTCATGTGTATGGATCTCCTTGGGAATGCGTGTCGTTATTCGGCGTTCAGGGCTTGCAGCAGGGCTGCGGAAACCAGGGGAAATTCCTTGTCGTCCAGGGTTCGCGGATCCAGACAGAAACGGTCGTCCTCGATGCGCCCCACAAGCGGCAGGGCCAAGTTCAGCAGCCGCGCCTTGAGCTCATCGGCGGTCATCCCTCCGGAGGGCGTCAGCGCCACCAGGGTGGTGGGCAGGTCGCGCTCCGGGAAAGAGCCGCCGCCCACGCGCGAGGAACCGGGCAGCAGGGCTAATTCAGCAGCCGCACCCAGGTCCTTGCCCAGGCGATTCCTGAGCCGCCGGGCCCTGACCTTGAGCTCGTCGGGCGTGGCCGTGATCATCTTCAAGGTGGGTACGGTCCGGCTCGCCGTCAAGGGGTCCAGGTACAGGCGCAGGGTGGCTTCCAGGGCGGCCAGGGTCATCTTGTCGATGCGCAGGGCCCGGTTCATGGGGTTCTTCCTGATCTTGTCGATCCAGAGTTTTTTGCCCACGATGATCCCGGCCTGCGGCCCGCCCAGGACCTTGTCCCCCGAGAAGGAGACCACATCCAGCCCGGCGGCCACGACCTGCTGCACAGTGGGCTCGTCCAATGCGCCGCCCCCGAAATCAACCAGGCTGCCGCTGCCCAGGTCCTCGATCACGGGCAGGCCGTGTTTTTGGCCCAGCGCGGCCAGCTCGGAGGCCGAGACCTCCTTGGTGAAGCCGATGATCCTGAAATTGGAGCAGTGGACCTTCATCAGCGCCCCGGTGTCCCCGGTGATGGCATCCTCGTAGTCGCGCAGGTGGGTACGATTGGTGGCCCCAACCTCGCGCAGCACGGCCCCGCTCTTCTCCATGACCTCAGGGATGCGGAACGAGCCGCCGATCTCCACCAGTTGCCCGCGGGAGACGATGACCTCGCGACCCTTGGCCATGGTGTCCAGGACCAGCATCACGGCGGCGGCGTTGTTGTTGACCACCAGCGCGGCCTCGGCCCCGGTCAGACGGCACAGGAGCGGCTCCACATGGCTGTAGCGGCTTCCTCGCTCACCGGATTCCAGGGAAAACTCAAGATTGGAATAATGGGCGCAAGCGTCGCGCACGGCGTCCATGGCCTGGGGCGCAAGCACGGATCGGCCAAGGTTGGTGTGGATGACCACACCCGTGGCGTTCAGGACGCGGCGGAAATGCGGCCGAGCCCCACTCCGCACGGCGGCACGCAGGCCCGGCAACAGCACATCGAGCTTCAGCCCGGCGGGGTCCGCGATGCGCTCATCGCGGATATCCTCGCGCAGGGCCTCGAAATAACCGTTCACCAGATCCTTGAGCAGCGGCCTGGGCAGGGCCATCAGCTCACGGTCCTCCAGGAGTGCCGCCAGGGCAGCGTCCACAGACGGCAGATGCCGGAACAGATTCGCCATGTTCGCCTTCCGTATGGGTAATGGTCTTGTCGTCTTCCAACCAGCTGGGAATGCTACCCGTTCACCCGTCCTGCCGCAACCCCTGGCACCTTCATCACCCCGGGGCAGCACTCTTTACGGCACGGGCACGAGCACAGCCCAGATCGTGGGCCGCTATGCCCACACAAGGCCGTTGGCCCAGGCGACGAGGGACTGAGACAGGCCCGCAAGCACCTCCAATGAAAACGGGGCCGAGCCCCTCACTCCCAGGCATGGCTCGAATCGCGCCCAACCACGGGGTTGGATCAGCCGTCAGTTGGTGCGTAGCATCAAGACCGCCCGAGGGAATCACGATGAATACGATGCCGGGACATGGTGTTAGACGGAGATATCCGGCCCTGACAAGCCCAGGTGCTCGGGATGCAGGACGTAGTATTCCCCCAGCAGATACAGCGAGCCACAGATCAGCACCGGCCCGTCCTGAGCGACCAAACTCTCCAGAGCCTGTCCCATGTCGCGGGCCTGGCGGGCACGTCCGCCCAGGGCGGCGGCCAGCGGGCCGGGGGCCATGGCCCGCTCCATGTCCGGCAGACCCGTGGCCAGGATTGGTCCCGAGGTCAGGCCCAGCACCTGCGGGATCATGGAGGCCAGATCCTTGTCCTGCATGCAGCCGAAAACCACGGCCCGGGGTTGGATACCCTCGACGTGCAGGGTTGCGGCCAGGGCATCCATGGCCTGGGGGTTGTGCGCCCCGTCCAGAATCAGCTCCGGCTTGCCAGGTATTTCCTGAAACCGCCCCGGCAGCCGAGCCTGCGACACCGCCCGGGCACAAGCGTCCATGTCCAGCGGCAGATGCATGGATCGGGTCAGGAGTTTCCAGGCAGCCAGGGCCAGACGGGCGTTGGCAATCTGATGCGGCCCGCGCATCCCCGGCATCGGGACCGGTCCGCCAGAACCCAGCACCATGCCCACGTCCAGCAGCGCCGTTCTCAGGCGTGCGGCCACATCCATGATCGCGGCCTTGGCCTCCGGGTGCTGCTTGGCGGTCACTGCCAGGGTGCCCGGGCGCATGGCCCCGGCCTTGTCGCGGGCAATGGCATCCAGGGTCTTGCCCAGAATGTGGGTATGGTCCAGGCCCACGGGGGTCAAGATCGTAAGGTCCGTAACCAAGGCCGTGGAGGCATCAAAGCGTCCGCCAAGACCGGCCTCCATCACGGCCACGTCCACGCCCGCCCGGGCAAAGGCCAGCACGGCCAGCACGGTGATGAACTCGAAATAGGTCAGACCATCGCCTGACGAAACCCCCATGACCTCGTTGGCCAGATTCGTCCAGGATTCTTCGCTGAGCATGCGCCCGTCCACGAGGACACGCTCGCGCGGGGTCACGAAATGAGGGGAGGAATACAGCCCAGTGCGCTGCCCATGGGCCGAGGCGATCTGTGCCAGGTAGCGGGACGTGGACCCCTTGCCGTTGGTGCCCACCACATGCGCCACCTTGTACGGCGGGCGGGTCAAGCCCAGCGCAGCTAAAGCCTTGGCCACCCTTGAGAGACCAAGCTCCATATGGAACATGCCCAGTCCGTCCAGATGGGTCATGACCTCATTATAGTCATCGAACCTAGAAATTGTAGACCACCCCTTTCCGAGGAAGATGATACTGGTACCCGGCCAGTTCCCGCTGAAGCTCTTCTTGAATCTGGCGGGTGTATAGGGCCTTCAAGTGGGTCACGTAAAGCACTGGTTTTTCATCCAGCCGCTCGATTTTCTGTCTGAGCAGGCGCGGAGTCAGATGGTCCGAGGTCAGTGCCAGCCCTTCAAGATCGTTGGGGAAAGAGCATTCAACAACCAGATTCTTCACCGGGAAAGGCAATTCATTGACAAACGTGGTCCAGCCCCCGTTGGGGCCTGTATCGCCCGTGACCACGACATGCTCCTCGGGGTTATCACCATACAAGGCATACCCCGTGGATCCCGAGGAATGGGGCACCGGGAAGGCCACGATATTCAACCCGGCCAAGCGGAACGGCACCCCAAATTCAAGGGGGTCCAGGATCAGCGTGGGCCGCTCAACCGAGGGAATGGCGGTGAAGTCCGGCCAAATGTCGTTGTTGAAGAGGTGTTTCTTCAGGCTCTGGAGCACACGGATCTGCGAGCAGACCCGCAGGGGGTCCTTGCGACCAGCCAAAACAGCACCCGCCAGATTGTCTGCCATAAACAGCAGATCCTTGGTGTGGTCGAGGTTGGCGTGGGAAATCAGGATGTGCGTGATGCGCTCCTGGCCCTCAATATCCAGGTAGCCACAGACCGCCCCGGCGTCGAGAAGCAGGGTGTCGTTGATACAATAGGACGTCAGGCTGTGTCCCGGCTGCCTGGAACCGGAACACCCCAGCACCTTGAACTTCATGCGCAGAACTCCCTTGCGCCGACCGGAATGGAGCTCTCGCCATCACGGATACAACGCCATATGTTTCGCCGATATCGTGGAAGATATCACAGCACAAAGGAATTCAAAACACCCAAGCCAGCAGCACTTTCGATTCCATATTCCCGCGGGGGACAGAGGAATCTCCAGCCCTCCGGCACCCTGAACACATCGCCTTGACCCCCCGGCCCATCGTGGCGTATAAGACGCATCCTTCAAGTGCGCCAGTAGCTCAGTTGGATAGAGCATCGGCCTTCTAAGCCGACGGCCGGGGGTTCGAATCCTCCCTGGCGCACCAAAGATTTCAAGGGGTTACGGTCACACACCGTAGCCCCTTCCTCGTTTCTGGATAAGTTATGGATAAGTAGGTTGCGAACCCACCTCGCATCGCTTATCCGTGGGGCATGGCAGCCCGCAAATTCCTCAAGACCCGCTATCGCGGCGTCTACTACCGTGAATCCCCCAACCGCCGCCCTCACCGAGGGCATGCGGACCGCTGCTATGCGGTCTGGTACAAGGGCGCGGACGGCAAAGGTCACTGGGAGACCATCGGTTGGGCCTCCGAAGGTGTTACGCCCGAATACGCCAGCCAGAAGCGCAACGACCTGGTCAACACCATCCGCGACGGCAAGCCCATCCCCGTCAAGGGTGCCCAGCGCTTCACCGTGGGCCAGGCCGTGGAATCCTATGAGGCCTGGGCACAGACCGAGGGCAAGTTCATCGACAAGGAGATGAACCGATGGAACAAGCACATGCGCGCCAGCTTCGCCGCCCTGCCCATCGACTCCATCACCGTGGCCATCCTGGTGTCGCACAAAACCAAGCTCGCGCTTCGCATGTCCGCGCAATCGGTCAATCATTGTTTCTCCTTTGTCCGCCGCGCCATCAACCACGCCATCGGCATGGAGCTCTACTCCGGCCCCAATCCGATGAACTCGCGGCGCAACTCGAAATTTTCCCTGTCCCAGCCCGACAACGAATCCAACCGCTACCTCACCCCCCAGGAGGCCAAGGCCCTGCTGGCGAATCTGCGCAACCGCTCCAAGCAGTTGCACGACATGAGCCTGCTGTCCCTCAAGACGGGCCTGCGCGCGGTGGAGATCTTCAGCATCACCGGCGCGGACCTGGACGCCCCTGCAGGCGTAATCCGCTTCACGGCCAAGGGTGGCCGCCGCGACTCGATCCCCGCCCCTGCGGACATGATCGAGTTGCTGCAGTCCTATGGCCGCGCCCCGGGGGAGCACATCTTCCAGGCGCGCAATGGCGGCCCCATCACCAGAGGCATCAGCTCCGCCTTTGGCCGCGCCGTGGCCGACCTGAAACTCAACGAGGGCTGGCCCCGCTCCTGCGACCACGTGATCTTCCATACCTTGCGACACACGTTCGCCAGTTGGCTGGCCCAGTCCCGCCAGGTCACGCTGCAGGAGCTCAAGGAACTGATGCGCCACGAAAAGATCAGCATGACCCTGCGCTACGCCAAACTCATCCCCGGTCACGAGCGCGACCGCCAGGCTATCATCGCTGACGTACTGAGGGCCGCAGACCTCGCCGCCGACGTTGCCGCAGACCTTGCCGCAGACACGGACGCGGACTTGATCAGCGACTGACCGCCTACAGCAAGCCATCATCATCCACCGTCAGCACGGCCTGTTTGACGAAGAAATTATCCAGCGCCGCGCGCGGATACAGCACCTGCTTGCCATGGCGCGTATACCGAGGCCCGCGCCCTTCCATGCGCCACAGCTCCAGCGTCCGCCTGGACACGCCATAGAGCTTGGCCACCTCCTGCGTCGTGAACGCCTGGCGATGCCGGTACGGATCCTCCGCCTCGCGCACGAACACAATCTGCCCATTCTGCGCGAGGGCGGCCAAGGCGTCCTGGATCGCCACTGTGGCGATGTCCCTGAACCCTTTGCCCAACAAATTCTCACCATTCATATCGCTCCCTCCTCGCATTCAATTTCCGCCACCAGCACACCTGGCAGCACTCGCTGAAAACCCTCCGGCACGCGCACGGCCTGCACCTCTGTCCCGCGAAAGGTCCGCAGGTGGTCTGGACGCACGCGCCCACGCACATGCTGAAAACCTATCCAAAAGCCCCGCGCATCGTGGCGATGCACCCGCACCACGACGGGCGACTGCCTTCCGCGCTGCATCACTATGTCCATGCCAGGTCGCAACATCCCTCATCTCCCAAGGCTGACGAACAGCCCATTGCTCCAGGCAAACGTGTACCAGAGCGACAGGGCGAACATCCCCCACTGCCGAGCCCGATACGTTTCCCGGATCCAAAACGGTTGGGCGGCAAGACCAAGGATGCAGCCCGCAAAAAGGCTCCCCTGAGCAATAAGGAAAATCCCGCTGCCAGAGAGCACGGCAAGGATGATCTGCGGCCAGTTCATGCGAGCCCCTCCTGAGTGTCACCACGGCCATCATCAGTCACCCTGCACAGGGCCTCCAGCGAGCCCAACTCACTGACCAGCAGCTCAGCCCGACGACGCAGGCGCGAGGCTTCGCCCTGCTCGCCCGAAAATTTTTTGATGGAGTTGAACAGAGACAACGCCGTCATGGCGGAGCACAGCACAACCGCCCTGCACTCCCGCGCCACGAGATCCGGATCCATGGCCTGCTGGGCGCGCGCCAGAGCCCGCAGGATTCCAGGGGAGACTGACGTACCACTCATTGCTCTCCCCTCTTAGCCAAACCCTGCGCTAGGCGCAGCACCTCGCTCAGCACGGCGACGACCAGCCACAGCCCCAGGGCGAAATACCCCAGCCCAAGAACATCGGCCCACAGTACGCCGCTCATTGTTCCACCTTGCGCAGCACGATCCCCCGGTAGCCACAGCGCCGCAGGTCGGCCAGCAGGCGCGCAAACTCGGGCAGGCCTGGCTCAAGGTCCAACCGACGCTCAACGAGCTCTCCGTGGCGGTTCTCGGCCACGATCACCACACCTGCGGGCCAGGCATTCTCTGGCGTGGCGGCAGGGGGAACAATCGGGTTTCGAAGGGTATCCACAAGCATGGCGTCCTCTTTATCTGTCCCCGGCAGGGAGCTGACGTTCGCGCCAATCCGCGCCCGGGGGAGGGGTTGCAACACCACGAGCCACATTGCAGCGCATCCGACGGCCCACCATCTCCAACATGGCCAGCGCCGTGGTCACGCAGGATTCATCCTCCTCACGGCAGACCTGCTCACTGCGCAGGTCCAAGGCGATCTGCTTCATCCCGCGCAGTGTGCTCTCGAATCGGTTCAAGGCGTTCATGACTTCCTCCCTGCGGTTTTGGGGTGGGGCTCGTCCGGCCCACATCCCCTGTTGAGGAGATGGTGAATGCTCGTTGCGCCAGGGGATGCGGGGAAGCCGCCTTTCGGCAATGGGGGTTGCGACCTCCCCGCGTTGGAGGGGGGATACGGATACTCCCCTGGGGCAACGAACAATTCCCGCTCAGCCTTACTGGGCCATATCGCGCACGGCATGCAGCCCGGAGAGCGTGCCCATTGCCTCCTCAATCAGCTCATACAGCTCCCTGATGAGCCTGCGGGCCTCGTCCGGGCTGATTTTGTTGTCGGCCACGCTCCGCTCGCCCACGCGGGCGACGTCGCCCAGCTCGCGGAACATGCGGCCCATGGAAAGCACCAGGTCGGCAGCGTCCATGGGTTCGGGGTCGAACTTCAGCCCACCCAAGCGCACCTGGACCTGCAACCAATCCAACAGCAGCGTGTTGCCGCAGGCCACGCAGAACCGCGCCACGGTGGGCAGGCTCGGCCAGTAGTTCTCGGAGGAAAAAATGCGGTTGGCATTGGACGCCGCCCAGCCGACCTCGGCGGCGATCTCGTCGCGCGTTTTGCCAGACTTGCTCACAGACAGCTGGATTGCGTCGTACAGGCTCAATTTTTCAAACTTCAAGGTCATGATGTAATTCCCCTTCATTTCTCACGTTGTCGGCACGGGCCAACACCTTCATTGATTTAATGTAGGCAGGATCAGACGGCAGACGAACTGGAGCTGCGCTTCCCCTCCGACGGCTCAGGAAGCAAATCCCGAGGCACTCCAGCAAGCACCAACCGCTCAATGCGTTCGCGCGGAGCGCGACGACCTGCAATGATCATGGACATCATCTGCGGACTGACCCCTGCTGCACGCGCCAAACCGCGTGCCTCGATGCCGTAGGTCGCCATCCACGCCTTGAGACGCGCTTGACGCGTAGGTTTTTGGGGGTGTAGGGATTCACATAAGTTAACAATTATCTTTTCCATAAATGGTCTCCAGAGCTGGCGTTTGCTGTTTCACCCAGTCGTCAAGTGAAGTGATACTCTGAAAAGTCTAACTGAGCAAGTATAAATCTAATTGAAAGTAGAATTTTTATATGCCCCCTAAAACAAGAAAACCCGAGCTCCAGCCATTTAGTCAAAGACTAAGGGATGTTATCGTTGAGCTCGGCGTAGAACAAAAAGAACTCGCTGCTATTGCAGAAATCCAAGCGCCAACAGTCACAGCCTACTTGAAGGCTGAAAGTCAGCCTTCAATGCTTGTTCTGTCGAAATGGGCCGAGAAATATCGAATTGATATGAACTGGCTTGTTCTTGGCGAAGGCCCCATGTTCCGAGACGAACAGGAGCAGCCCAGAAACGAAGACGCCGGGACAAAGACCGAGCTGGGAAAGGAACTCGCAGACATCAAGGCAGCGCTCAAATCGGTTGAAACCAGTGAGGAAGAAATCAAGCAGGCTCTGCTCGATTACATCGGGGGAGGTAGATCTCCACTGAAACCCGCCACAGGCACCGACGACGGCTCACGCTAATAGCAGGTAAATGCAAAGGCGACGGCATCCCACGCGGGACACTGACGCCTCTTTTTTGAACAACTCACAATGGCAAACCGATATATCCTACTAAGGCACGAGAGTACACAAACCAACAGATATTCACCGGGTTTTTTTTTCTGCCATTGACGACAGGTGAGCCAACTAATGACATTACCGTTTGCCCCTTTCCTCTCTGGACAAACGCCAGTTGGCCTTCAAACGAGCCCCTTTATCTTGAGTTTTCATATCGAACGAGGTAACCACTCAGGGGTTGAAGACTTCACCCCTTTTTTAGCCAGACAATAGCGAGAAACCGTTGAATCACGCATGCAATATTGAAGAAAATCTCCAAGGGACCATCGATGGCCTCCCTATTGATGAATGCTGGAGAACGGTTATTGATGAAATCAAGGAAGAATACCTTGATCCAACAAACAACCACCCTTGGGTTATTGGCTTCTCTGGAGGCAAAGACAGCACAGTAGTTGCCCATGCCGTATTTGAAGCTATCCTCGAGGTCTCCCCATTCAAGCGCACCCGACATATTTACTTAGTTTCTAACGACACGCTTGTGGAAAGCCCTCTGGTAATCAACCACTTGGATAATGTAACAAGTCGGATTGATGAGGCAGCACGCAGCCTGGGCCTTCCAATCACAGTAGCTAGAACAAAACCCGATATCCATCACTCCTTTTGGGTACTTCTCATCGGAAAAGGTTACCCAAGCCCCAACTCTACAATGCGTTGGTGCACTGATCGTTTAAAAATCCTCCCGACCAACGGTTTTATCAAAGAACAAGTTTCACGATCAGGTGCAGTAATTGTCGTACTGGGAGTTCGACGTGACGAGAGCAGTTCCCGGCGTCGATCCATCGACAAATACAGGAACATCAGAGGTGGACGACTCACGGAACACGAAAAACTCCCAGGTGCTTATATTTATCGCCCAATTGTCGACCTAACAACAGCTGATATATGGGAAATACTTTTGAGCTACCACGCACCTTGGGGAGGATCACACGCTGATCTCGTTCAGCTTTATAAAGATGCAAAAGGTGGAGAATGCCCAGTTATGCTCACCTCTGATGAGGCTGCAGGTTGCGGCACGACCAGTAGTAGATTTGGCTGCTGGACCTGTACGGTAGTTGAAAAAGACAAAAGTCTTCAAGGCTTTGTTGATGCTGGAAAACACCAATACGTACCACTTGTCGACTTCCGAGACTGGCTTAGGGCAATTCGAAATGACCTAACCATGCGGCAAGCTATACGTCGCAATGGAAAACTGACATTCGGAGCAACTGGTAATCATATCCCTGGACCATTCACCATCCAAGCGCGAAAACAAATTCTTGACCGCCTACTATTAGTTCAGAAGGCCTATGGGCACCAATTAATTTCGGCTGAAGAAATTGACCTCATCCATCAACACTGGGCAACAGAGCTCCAGGAAGAGAAGGGACTGGCCAATGGATAGTTCTTACTTAAACGACCTTCCACTTTGGGCCGATGACGAAGCCCATACAATCCTTGAGAATATATGCAAGGAGGCCAACGTCCCCGTGGAAGTAATCACACAGTTGGTCATGCTCCAACGAGAACGCCAGCACCAAGAACGAGCTGCGGGCATTTACCCCCGAATTGAAGAAATACTTGGTCTGATCGACTAACCACCGACTTGGGGAACGACTATGTGGATATCTAAAATTGAACTGACCAACTTTAAGTCTTACGAACACCAAGTCTTTACCTTCCCAGAAGCGTGTGACGGTAAAAATATTGTCCTCATTGGAGGCATGAATGGGTATGGCAAAACTTCAATTTTAGAAGCCCTATACCTCTGCCTTTATGGTAAAGACGCCATAAACCACTTGGCCCGCGCCGGACTAAAAACTGAAGATTTGAAAGGTTATCCAACTTTTTTGGAACGCGCCTTCAATGGTGAAGCTTTTCGCAAGGGAAGCGACATGATGATGCTCCGAGTCGTCATTAACAAGACCAAGACAGTGGCCTTTGATATTTCACGAAAGTGGTACTTTCGCTCTAATGGGACGTGGACTGCTGAAGAAGAAACCGTAGTTCGCGAGTTGGACCGAGATGTGCCAGGCACTCCAAAACTCGATGGTAGAAACAATTTTCATCTTTCAGACATGTTGGATGATTTTTTTGTACCCGCGCACATTGCTCCTTTTTTCTTTTTTGATGGCGAAGAAGTGAAAAAACTGGCGGATCAAGGCCGCGTGGAGCAAGTGAAGCAAGGACTCGAAGGACTACTTGGCGTGGTTCTTCTCCGGATGCTTTCCGACCGGCTTCGCACTTTTGCAGGTCAAAAACGTAACGGCGTTGTAACTGTTGATGAAAACAAGCTGAATAAGTTATTAGATACATTATTGGAAGACCAGGCGTCACTAAACACGTCGCGTGAAAAGATCTTTATCGCCACAGAAAAGGAATCCGAGCTAAGAATTGAACGCGAGTCATTGCTAAACCGCATCACTACAATTGGAGGCGGAGGTGGTGATATCGCTACTGTAAAAGACTTGGTTGAAGAGCGAGAGCAATTTAGAAATAAAATAAAAGAGTGTCGGAAAAAATTAGAAGAATTGCTTACTGGTCGACTCCCCTTCCACTTAGCATCTAAAGATATTTTGAACAAATTCAAAAATCAAATTGAAGGGGAAATTCGTTATTATAAATGGGAAGCAGACAAAGGTTCATTAGAACCTCGTAAAATTGAGTTCAAAACAGCCTTCAACAATGAAAGAACACCTGAGATCAATCCAAATCTTACTGAGGCACAGGTTGAAGCCATTCATCAACGCATTGATTCTGCGTGGGCTAGCCTTTTCTACCCTCCACCGGAAGACTGTGCTACTGTAATCATCCACAGTTATCTACATGAATTATTACGCCATAAGATTTTGGAGTTCATGGACAGTATATCTCTTGGTCGCCAAGAAATTCATTCTCTCTTGCGCGAGGAAAAGCAGCTATCCAAGCACATCGATGAACTTGCCAGAAGGATCTACAAAATAGAAGGAATTGATCGAGACGGCACGCTTGCCACCCTTAAAGACGAGTTAAAAGAAATCCAAGACCGACTTGACCATCTGCAAGAGCAAATGAGAATTGATGACAGAGCTGGAATCGCTCTTGAAGCTAAAGTGTCTTCACAAAAAGCTGAATACGAAAGAGAAAAGAAAAAACTGGACGACTCCAGCCCTGCTCGCACTATCATTGAGAAATCAGAACGCGTACGAAAAGTGATTGATCAATTAATTCCGGCTCTCTTCCCACTTAAGGTCAAAGAACTGGGAGCCGCAATGACAAAATTTTACAAGCAACTTGCGCACAAAGACCAAGTGGCTAAGATCGAAATCTTAGACAACGGTCAATCTCGCATTCTCGGAAAATCCAATAAAGAAATTACTTTTGATCGTTCGGCAGGCGAAAACCAAATCTTCGCTACGGCACTTCTCGCAGGCCTCGCGCAAGTTTCTGGAGTCAACGCCCCTATGGTCGTAGACACCCCCCTGGGCCGCCTTGACAGCACACATCGACTAAATATTCTCAATTTCTGGACAGACGACAAGCAACGTCAAGTCATCCTTCTCTCCCAAGACGAAGAAATCCACTACGATTTTTTCCAGCAAATCAAGGGAAGTGTCATTAAAACTTACCTCCTTGAGTATCAAGATGTAGGGGATGGCATAGGTAGGACTACGGCCAAAGAAGGCTGCTATTTTGAAGGAAAAAGGCAATGAGCGGATTATCTATTCAGCAGATTCTGAGTGCTCGATACCGCACTAGTAAAACTGCAGACGAATTTACTATGTCTTTAATGGACGTGTTAGGCTTATCCACCAAAGCCAGCGTTGCGAGGTTAGCAATCGGCCGCTCTCTTGCCCTCGGGGCCATAAGCGGAGACAATATCGATGCAAAAGGCCTTGAGATTCCTGGAACTTCATTGTTCACCCAGCAAGATGTACCCATATGGATTGGCATGCTAGTCACTCATTCTATCATGTACAGCAATGTGCCGATTGAAGCCATGGACACCTTCCGCAACCAGATTCGACATCACTGGCACCGCGGCGTGACCCTACTAATGGAGGATTGGCAATCTCAGGATGAAGATTTCGACCGTTTCTTGGAGACACTGATTAATCGCCGAGCCGAACTTCCAGAAACAGCACCAGAGCCAACCACGACGCCCGAGCCAACGACTGTTGACGCACCACAAGATATCTCCACTCAACTGGTCAAGGCGCTCGCCGACATCGGCGTTAAAGTTGAGGTGAAAGACACCATCCATGGCCCACGAGTCACCCGCTATAAAGTGCTGATGTCGGATGTAAACCAACTAGACAAACTGAAAAAAGGGCTTGAGCGACTCAGCTTGCTACTCAGTCTCCAGCAGGCACGTCCTAGTTTGAGTCATGGGGACGAAGCCAAGACTGTTTTCTTAGACATCCCGCGCCCCAAAAAAACCTGGATTTATAATTCATTTGATCAGCTCGACAAGTGGATTCAGACAATTCCACATGACCAAGATCGTTTACTCGTCTTTCCAGGTGTTAATGCCATGGGGATACCCTTTTCCTTTGATTTAGCTGAAGCACCACACCTTTTGGTTGGTGGAGCCACCGGACAGGGTAAAAGTGTATGCCTTCATGCACTGATCCTGTCTCTAATTTTACAGCATTCGCCTGATAATTTGCAACTAGCACTCCTTGACCCCAAACAAGTGGAGCTCTCTGTCTATAGAGGATCAAAATACCTCTACGGTGGAGATGTCGCCACAGGAAACGACCCGTCTAAAGAACGTCTTATGGACTTGGTCGAGGAAATGGACCGAAGATATTCGATGCTTGAGGGGTTACATGTTACCAACATAAAGGAAGCTCGAAAAAAGGGCGTCAACTTACCTTATATCGTGGTTGTTATCGAAGAATTGGCAGACTTAGTACTCCAAGACCACGACCTCGAACAAAGTATCGTCCGACTTGCCCAACTAGCTCGTGCCGCAGGCATCCATTTGGTAATGGCAACGCAACGTCCCGATGCAAAAACGTTCAGTGGTCTTATTCGCAGTAACATCCCAGCCCGTATAGCGTTGACAGTACAGAAACGCACAGAATCATCCATCATCCTTGACGAAACTGGCGCTGAAACACTACTTGGAGCAGGGGACATGCTGATAAAAACAACCAACAACCCAACGACACGAGTTCATGGCGTCTATATATCTAGACAGGACGTTGAGGGTGTTCTTTTGCGTAAGTCATAATGAGAAATCATTCCTTACTTCACCTTCAGCATTTCAAACACCACCATCGAGGGTAGTCCAACCACGTTGATCAGCTATTTTGAGCTGCAACTATTTGTAGTCATTGCCCCAGGCACACCCTTGGTGGGGAGTTTATCTGGAACATACCGCGAATGTACAATTTTTCAGCCTTGCCTTGGAACGACCCCCAAGATGCTTAGACTTCTAACACACGAGCCAAGGGCAATCCGACGACGTTGATCAAATAGGTTAAAAGATAATGCTTTGTCGTCGTTAAGGATTTACTTCACCATGCGCAGGTGAGTGGGGAGTTGTGTGGGACTATTGAGCGAGGTTTAACACTTATGGTTATAGAGTTTATCTGTCATGTCATCATCGCTCAAAAATACTATTCTATTAACAAGATAATGATCTTGCATCATTGCATGAGAGTGCAATGCGTTTTCTTTACCCACAAAAATTTTCATTTTTAAATGTCGATATATTGAATTGGCAATCAAGTCTGCTGCAAAGGTCATTGCTACGTCGTCTGTCAGACTTAACCCCTTGACATGTTGCACTGCCAAATCCGGATAGTCACATTTAAACACTATTGATGTCTTAATTTCCTTCTTCTCTTGTTTATCAATTGCCTTGTATGTATAAACATGCTGATCTTTGGAAAGGTGGGTGATCTTCTGTCTTGCCTTCCGCAGGATTGATTTATCCATATTGTCTGAAATCATTTCTGATGAGTGATCACCTTCGATCTTACATATCTCGTCTAATTTTATTACCACTCGCTCAAAAACAGAATGATAGATGTCATTTTGCTGTGATTTAGTCACTCTAACGAAGTTATCATTCTTAGGCACAGAAAATTTCTGTTTTATGAATTCACTTTCTTGCATGTTAATATAAGCACCAGATAGGCAAATAGCTTCATAGACTATCAATATCTCGCTATGCAGAAAGAACTCTAAGTATTCGTTTAGCACTCTTTCATTTCGGTCTCCGACAAAAACAAATGCAGACCTAACTTTAGAACAGTTTTCTTTGTCTAAACTGGAGTATAATTTGTTTAGTACACTTGAATAGTCACTTAAGTGCCGAGTGGGGAATGCAAAGCCTGCGACAACCCCAAACGATCCCGGTTTGGGCTCTTTTTCAAGATACCCAAAATCACCAGACTCATCAAAATAGAATAAGACATCATGATCCGACATATGATCCTCGCTACTTGTTGCCCTGGCTAAAGACATGCCCACAAAAGTCTATTCACCAGGCGCAATTGCGTGGGTGCTTGTGTGGGAGCATCCAGGACAATGCTCTGCTCAATCGTACTGATGGTGCTACTCATGTCAACACCAAGCCCACGCACATTTTTCTCGGTGTGGGCCAGCGACTTGTGGTGCAGGATCCTCTGGATGACCTTCATGGATACACCAGACTTGGCCAGAATACTTCCGACATAACTGCGCATACTATTGAATCCGAAACGCATCACCCCAGCCTTGGTGGGGAATTTTCAGTCCTGTACTGGAATGATAATGCCCCAACTTCCTAAGACGTCTACTACTTCAACCCAGGGCAGGCCGACCGCATTGGTCACCTCCCGGCTCAGTTGATTTTTTTTCTAAACACTAGACGAATTTTAACGTCAGCAATTCCGATGGAGCACAACAACCGAGTAGGTAATCAAAATTCTTAAATCCCTTCCCCATCCATGCTCAACACCAGCCCACCGCCACCCAGGCTGTGAACCACCCGCGTCACGCTCCATTCCCTGGCCATGCCCTCGCGGAAGCCACCGCCCAGGACAAGGCGACTCTCCGCCATGACCCCCGGGCGACCAGGAAGACTCAGGGAAAGGCTCGCCTTGCCACGCTGGAAGGCCTCCAGCTTCGCGCGTGCGGCCTGCTGAGCAGCGTCTCGTGTCGGGAAGGCATGACGAATCCGGCAGGTGGGCTCGCCCTCGCCTGCGCATTCCTCCACGTCTCTGGCGGCGTCTACATCGCGCCAGGTGGCCACAACGGTCTTATAATTTTGACGGCCCGAGATGGTCACGCTGCAACTGGTGACGTCCCCGGGCACGAGCGAGATCCGCTCCAGCTCCTTGCCGGAGGCGGTCTGGCCCTGTCCCTTTTTCACAAAGATCAAGCTCCCGCCATTGGCCTTGGCCACGGCGTCCATGTCCATGGCCAGGCGCGTCAGCAGGTGCATATTTGATTCGTTGATCTGGTCCACGTGCGGCAATGTAATCTTGCCGATCTCCGGGCCAACCGCAGGCGTCAGGCCATGCTCGGAGGCAATCGCTTCCACCAATTCTCGCACCGTGCGCGGCGTCCAGGAACGTGTCTGCTGTGTTTGCAGCTCCCGGTAGGCCGTGCTTTTCTCAAAGGGCGCACCCGCCGCCTTGATGGTCATGCGTGCCGGCGATAGGCTCAGCCCGATCTCGTCCACCACATACAGCCCCATGAACCGGACCGACGGCTCATAGCCGAGCCAGACACGCAGCTCCGCCCCCTGGGCCGGGAGCCTGATATGCGGCGGGGAGTCGTCCAGGACCAGTGACAGGCTGTCGGACTGCATCCCGGCCTCGTCGGTGATGGACAGGGAAATGAACCGCTTGCGGATGGTCGCGGTGATGTCGTCGCCATTGGCCACGATGCGGAATGCGGGCTTGTGCAGTTTCGCTTCCATCGCCTAATCCCAAAGGCTAATGCCCGTCTCCGGCTCCGGATCGGGCAGGTCAGGTAGGTTGATGACCACCCCGGCCCCAAGCACCGGCCCCAGGTCCGCCAGCCCCAGGTTGGCCTTCAACACGGCCTCGACCGTGCCGTCTGTCCGGCCATAGTGGCGGTGGCAGATGTCGTCGATCATGTCGCCGTCCTTGCTGCGATAGCGGAGCATTTAGGCCTCCCCGAAGTAACGAAGCTTGAGGGAAAATTCGATCTTGCGCGGCACGCCATCGGCAAAGAACACGCGCTGCGTCTCGGTGACCATCAGGATCGCCCACTTGCCGTGGATCCTCCCCAGGCCATCCACCAACAACAGCGGCTCGCCCTGAGCGGCCTCCGCGCGCATGTCCTCCACCTGGTCAACCGCACCCGCAAACTGCGGATAGATCACACCGGACAGAGAGAGGGAGTCCTCACCCGGCCCAAGATACTGCAAGGCAGCGTGCTGGCCATGGCGCTCCTGGGCGGCCCAGCGATAGGCGCCAGAGCGCTGCAGCTCCTGATACGCGGCGGTGTTCAGGGAGAAGGCATACCGCCCGAGCTTCATCATGATTTTTGGCATAGGTTAGTCATAGAGAGCGCCACGCCGGGCATCGCGCGTGCGCTCGTCGAGTTTGCGCATGACCGCATCGGCAATCTCGTCGGCAGACTGCCCGGGCGCGGCATACACGTGGATGCCCTCGACACGCTGCGTGATCTGCGCACCGCCGGACATGGAAGGAAGATCAGGGATGGAGAGCGCACCCGCCATGGCCGGGACGGAAACCCCACCGCCACCGGCAGCACCCCCGGGGCCGGGGGTCTTGGCCGCCTCATCGCCCCCAAAGAAATCGAAGTAGCGCCCCACCGCCCCAAGGAACCCACCCTCCGCAAACGACTTCTTCAAATCGTCCCAGATGGTGATCAGCCGGACCACAGCCAGCGTGATGCCGGTGAGGACCAGACCGATGGGGTTGGAGGCAAAGGCGATGCCCACAGCCTTGATGCCCGCCACAAGCCCGGGCAACGCCATGGCGATGATCGGTTGCAGGGCCGCCCCCGCCGCCCAAAGCGACTGCCCGAACTGCACGACGCTGAGCATGGTCTTTGCGCCCAGGGTCACGGCCACGGCAATGGCCAGGTTGTCGAAGCCGCCAAGCATCCCTGCGGTCCAGGAGATGACCGTGCCCACGGTCCTGAAGACGGAGGCCAGGCCACTGCCGAAGGACACGACAGCGGGCACCAGCTCCTTGACCGTGGTCCCGATCTCGGAGAAGGCGCTCCGGTTCTCGCGCACCCAATCCGCCAGCTTCGGCCCCCATTCCTCAATCACCGGGGCCAGCGCCCCGCCAATCAACCCGGAGATCTCCTGCGTGGTGGAGGCAATGACCGTGGAGAACTTGGCAAAGGCCACATTGTACTTCTGCGCCCCGGCCCGCCCTTCGTCGGACAGGACGTTGAGCTGCTTCTGCTGGGCAAGCAGCTCGTCCACGCCCTCCTTGCGGCTGCGCAGATAGCCGAAGAATTTGTTCGCCTCGCCACCCATGAGGATATCGGCGGCGGAAACAGCGGCCTGGTGGTCGTCCAACTCCTTGACGGCCTCGGCCACACGCCGGAATTGTTCCTCCGGGGAGAGGTTCTGCAACTCCTCAAAGGTCAGGCCGAGGATCTGCAGGCTTTCGGTGACCGCCGTGATCTCCTCGAGCCCTGCGGATTCGCCAATCTTGTTGTTCAGCTCCTCCATCAAGTCGCCGACGTTGTCGACCTCGAAGCCCATCTCCTTGGCCAAGCCACCCCAGGCCGCCAAACCATCGGCGGAGACGTTCAGGGACTGCGCCAGGGCGGTCTGCTCCCCCGTCATCTTGTTGGTCATGGTCACCGCCGCACCCACCGCGCCGACGCTTGCGCCGACAACGGCGGTGAAGCGCGCGGCGTGCCCGGCCATGTTCCGGAAGCTGCCACCCACGTCGGCACGCACCACGCCCTGGAAGGCCTTCATGCGCCGCTCGGCCTTGGCGACCCCCTCCGACAGGCGGTCGAATTCGCCCTCGAGGTCATGGGTATTGACCCCGGCCTTCTTCAACTCGTGATTGAGGATGGAGAGCTGGCCCTTCTGGCGGCCGTAGGCCTTGGCGGTCTTGTCCGCCTTGCGCTGCGCCCGCTCGAATTCGGCCCGCAGCTTTCTGTTGGGGTTGGCGGTCTGGGCAAGCTGCTCACCAAGGCGCTGGGCCTCCCCGCGCGACTCAACCATCTCGCGCTTGGCCCGGCCCAAGGCCTTCATGTCGAACCCGGCGAACTTGTGCAGCTTGTCCTGCTTGGCCTTGATGTCCTGAAAGGCAGAGCTGATGCCGGACAAATCACCCTGTACGGCCTTGGTCGCCGTGCTGAAGGAACTGCCCACGGCGGCCCCGAATTCGACGACTGCGGATAATCGCTGCTTGGTCACTTACTTGCTCCGGGGAAGGTGCGAGATCCAGATCAGGAACTCCTCAACGTCCAGCGCCAGGAGTTCGGCCCGGCTCCAGCCCGTGTAATAGGCCAGGGCCAACATGCCGCGCCGGGCCGTCTCCTCGTCTATGACAAAAAACCCGTGTAGACCGCCTGCAGTTTCTTGTAGTCCTTCATGTCCAAGGCCTGGATGACCTCGGGGGTCACCTCGCAGAGGTTGGAGAAGGTGACGGACTCCTTCTGCAGGTCACTGCCGCCCTTCTTCTCGGCAACCAGCATGTCCCGGAGCACAGGCCGCCGCATGGACAGTTCGCTGTAGTTCTTGCCATTGTTCTCCACCGGATATTCAAGAGTGATCTTTTCCATCTTGTCGTGCTCCTTTCAGGGTTAGATGCCGCAGGCATCGCGAATCGCGGCCAGGCGATCCGTGCCGCCGATGATCCGCTTCATGTTCAGCACATCGATCTCGTGCAGGACGCTGCCGTTCTGTTCGCGCTTGTAATAAGTCAGGGACACGGTCACGGAGAGTGTGGACTTCTCGCCCGGCTTCCAGGATCCAAGCTCGATCTTCACGACCGTGCCGCGCATGTTCAGGGCCACGGGGATGACGGTGCCGTCCAAGCTCTCGAGCGCCCCACGGGCAGTCAGCTGCACGCCGTTGTTCGCGGATACGCCGAACTGCCCCAGCAGATGTTCGCACTGCTTGGACACGGTGAACGAGCACTCCAGCTTCTCCATGCCCATATCCAGGGAAATGGGCGCGTCCATGCCCCCGGCGCGATAGTCCTCGGTCACCAGGGCCAGGCTGGGCGGCTGCAGCTCATCGCAGTTGCCGACGTAGCCACGACCGTCCACGAACAGCGCAAAGTTTTTCAGAATGTGATCAGCGGCGGACATTATTTGAAGACCTCCTCGATATAGTCATCCACCAGGTGCGACCTGAAGGTGACGTGTTCAGCCGGGTACGGGGTGGAGAAGTCGAAATCGAAATAGACCTTGCCCTGCGTCGTTTGGTCCGAGGTATTGAGCTCAGGATCCGCCCAACACGTTCCACCCAGGATCGCGCCCACAGCGGTGAGGTGCCGAAGGTAGGCGTTGACCCCCTCGATGACGTCCTGGACATAGGTCTTGGTGATGTTGCGATCGACGGCCCACAGATGCGCCTGCAGGATGGACTCGTTGATCATGTCGGCGATGCGGCGCACGGACAGAAAGGCCCACTTGGGATCGGACGACGCGGTGCGGTTGCCCCACAGGCGGTAGCCATCCTCGTTGATGATGGTGGCCACATTCTTCTCGTTCAGCAGGTTGGCCCGGCAGGACGAATCACCCAGGGTAAAATCAACCGGGCGCGCGGTGCCGGAGATGCCAAGCACCTGCTGATTGGACGGCGACCACCAGAAGCCCTTCTCGTTGTCGATCAGGGCGATCAACCCGGCCACGCGGGGCGACGCCGGTTCGGTGACGTACACGCCATCGCGGAAGACCTTGACCCACGGATCCACCATGTAGACACGGGCCGTGCCGTAATCACCGATGGCGTTGATGGCGGCCGCATCGTTGGAGTTCGGACCATCAACGATGATCACCGCACGCAGGCGGTTGGCGATGCCTTCCAGTTCGGCCACCACGGGGTTCTTGAGGTAGGTGCCGGGGTTCTCCGCATCCTCATGGCGCTGATGCGAGAAGCCAGGCGCGATGAGCAGGCGCGGCATAAACCCGAGCACGGACTTGCAGGCCAGCAGCGCATGCACGCCCTCATACTGGCCCGTTGCCGCGTCCACGCCACCGATGACGTTGGTCAGGGTGGCGGCCTCGTCCGCCCCTTCGGCCACGCGGATCACGACGACAACGGCCCCGCAATGGTCGAAGATCCCATCCAGGGCAGCGGGCAGCGTGCCCTTGCCATCGCCCACCATGTCCAGCTTGGCTGCCTCGCGGCGATTGCCCGCGATGAGCACAGGCGTGTTCAGGGGAAAGGCCGCGGCATCCGCATCCGGAGCCGTGCCCACAATGCCGATGGTCGCCGAGCGGACGGTCTTGATGGGGCGCGGTCCCGAATCGATCTCAAGGATCTCCACGCCGTGCAGAAACAGTTCAGACATCAGGGTCCTCCTTTATGCGGTTCTGGTCGCAGGGGGTTCAGGCCAGGGCACGGCCAAATCATTGGGCCCTTGCCAGGGGAATCCGGATTGCTCCGGCAGACTGCAAAGCTCGTCGACAAACACGTCCCATTCGGCAATCAGCGCATCGATGGCCGTCAGGTCCGCCCCCGCCGCAACGGCCCTGCGGCGCTCGCGCAGCAGCTGCATCACAGCGGCGTCGTAGACCTCGCGCACGCGGCGATCGCGTTCGGCACGAAGGGCTGTTGCATACAGAGCGGTCAGGGCCTGCACATCATCAGCCCAGGCCCCTGCAGCGGCGTCCCAATTCTGGAAATCGCCGGGCGCGGTGCCGGTCAGCCCGGCGGGGAGCGCCCCCAGCTCCTCGATGATCAGCGGCTCGCCAGTTGCCGTGGAATAATGGACCTCGCCCCGGTGGTCCTCCACCAGGTCCCAGCCCTCGCCCGTCCAGACAACGGCCTGGCCTTGGCCCGGCTCTAGTGGTGCGACCTCGGCGGCGTGGGCAGGGATCAGAAAGCGCCCGTCTTCCAGGGGGTCAGGGCGGGCGATCCCGCTGCCCAGATATTCGCCGGTGCCGGGGTGGAAATTATAGATCTGCATTGGGTTCCCCCTAGTATTTGATGATGAACATCAGGGCCACGTTGCGCGGGCGGGTTTCCGTGCCACCAGCAGCGCCAGTGCTGCCTGATTTGGCCCCGTAGCCAGCACCTTCATTCACGTTAGCTGGATGTGATGTATCAACGGCGGCGGCGGAATGACTGTGACTCTTGAAAGCGTCCGTCTGGGCACTGCCGAACACACGACCAGAATCAACCCCCCGGCTATGGTCCCAACCACGCACGAACTCGCCGCGCAGGTCGGGCAGCTTGAAGGTGCCGGTTCCAGAACCGAAGACGGTCCCGATAATGGCGTGCAGGGTGGCATAGGTCGTGGTGGACAGGCTTGCGCCATTGCACTCCAGCCAGCTGCTGGGCACGTCGGTGCCCGCAATGGCAACGACGGTTCCTGCGGGGGTGTCCGGCGGATGAGTATGGTTGGCGGGAGCGGCTCCGATATCTTCCGGGGTCAGTTCGGTCAGGCTGCCCTGGACCGTGGCAGCCATGGCCGCCATTTGCTGCACAAGGGCCGCGATGGCGGCGTCCACGTACTTGCTCGTCGCCAGTACGATGGTGGGGTCAACACTCAGGTTGACGACGCCGCTTGCGGTCACTTCCAACAGGACCACGACCTTCAACTCGCGGGCCGAACCCTCGGAAAGCTGGGGCTTGTAGGTGTCGGGGAAGTTGCCCACGGCAAAGAGCTTGCCCGTGTCGTCGAACACGCCCACCTCGCGGGCGGTCCAACCGCCCACCGTGGTGGGCACGATCAATTCCACCCGCATGATGCTCGGGCTTTCAATCTCAACGGCGATATTGTTGATGTCCGCTCGGTAGACCTCGCGAACCAGGGCCGTCATTTCCGCTGTGGGGGTCATCGCCACCCCGCCGCCGTCGCCAAGGGCCATTTCAGCGAGATTGATCGATGTTCCAAGGGCGGTTGCATTCGCCACCGCCGCCGCGCCAACTTTTGTCAAAACAGTAAAGAAATCAGCCATTATGCCCCCAGGGGGTTGATGGTCACGGAATCATAGCCAACCGTCGCCAGGGCAAAACAGGGCTTGCCGCTGCACTGGCGTTCGCCAATGGCCCAGGGGCTCACGGTCACAATGTCGCCGCTCAAGGCCGTACCGCCCACAAAGAGCGTCCCAGCCACGCGCGCGGCCACGGTAATGCCCGCCAGATGTGAACGGGTGTTTTTCGCCTTGTTGACCACCCGCTCCAGGGACTTGAGCAAGGCATCATCGATGCCCCGGTCATCGACCTCGATGGTCAGGCGGAAAGTGAAAGGCTCCCCGGTCGGTTCGGCCTCGAACCACTCGGTCACGCGGACGCTGTAGCCCAACGCTGAGATCGCGCGGTTCAGAGCCCCGCGCGTGCCCTTGATGCGATGCACGGCCACGGCGGCGGCGATGGTGGCCCGCTTCTGTTTCCCGGACCAGGTGACGTCCCATTCATCCACGGACAGCGCCCAGGCCAGCCAGGGCAACAAGGGTTCAGGACAGGTGGCCGAATTCCAGAGAGAGCGAATCGGCACCGGCACCGCAGAGAGGCGGGAACAGGCCTCGGAAAGCGCCCGCTCCCGTGGGGTGGAATTCGGAGGCAGCAGGTGATTAGACACCGGCCACCTCCAGGACGATGCCCGTGCAATACGCCGCCTGATGCGGCTCACAACTCACGTCCACGGCGGGCGAGGTCAGCTCCACACGGGCCACCCCCTCGACATGCAACGCGGCGTAAACGGCGGACAGCGGCATCCCCGCTCCCAGCACGTGCCGCTCACTCGCCAGGGCGGTCATGGCGTTCAGCGCGGTCGCCTGCACGGCCTCGGTGCTCGGTCCGGAGCGCACATGCAACCGGGCCTGCACGCTGTAGTTGACGGCCTGCGCCGCCAGGACCGTCACATGATCGGTCAGGGGCCGCGTCTCGGATGCCGAGAGCACCAACTGCACGGCGGCCAGGACGTCCGCCTCCGGGACGCCATCTCCAGTGCGCCCAAGGACATGCACCACGACCTCGCCCGGCGTCGGGCTGGACACGGCTGCGTCCTTGACCTCGGGCACGACCAGGGCATGAAAGATATACGCACCGTCCGGCCCGGCCACGGAGAAACCCTCGGGCGCGAGCTGAACGCGGCGGCGAAAATCCTCATCACCTTCATAACTTGGGAGGACAGGCGGGTAAGCGTCCGGATCCCCGGGGTCGACAAGCTTACGCTGCAGAGGCACGAAGGCAGCCAGGTTATCGAGATCCACACCCGAGGCGTAGGCCAACATGACGGCACAGGCCGCCTCGTTCACCCGCTGCCGCAGGAGCAGCTCACGGTGCGCCGCCGTTTCAAGGACCTTGTAGGCCGGATCGGACTCGACCGGGGCGGTGTGGTCCGGATCCCGCGCCAGATAGTCGGCAAGGATTGCTGCCAGGATCTGCTCGAAGCTGAGTTCTTCGATCAGCGACGGCGCAGGAAGCCTGGAAAGATCGATCTTTTCAAAGCTGCTCACAGGATGATGCCCTCCATGGTCACGGCCTTGCCCTCGGGCAGATAGGTGCCGGTCAGAGCAAGCACGACGCGCCCTGCCTCGCCGCGTTCGGCCTCAACACTGGAGAGCCGAAAACGTGGTTCCCACCTGGCGATGGCCTCCGCCGTGGCCGCGTAAAGTTCGATGAGCGTTCCATCGTTCAAGGGGGCATCCACCAGCCGGGGCAGGCGGCTGCCATACTCCCGCCGGTGGACACGCGACCCGAGGGGGGTGGTCAGGATATCCCGGATGGACTGGCGCAGATGCTCAATGCCCTGCAAAGACTTGCCGCTTTCGGCGCACATGCCGCGCATTATTTGGGGCCTCCCGTCTCGCCACCGTGCGGGCAGTCATGCACATGGCCGGTCAGGGAGATGCCGGACGCCTTCACGTCGTGATTTTCGTTCACGAAGTCGCCGCCCGTCTGGGTGGCCGGTCCGTTCAGTTCCACCGGGTGGGTCTCGCCACCCCGGCCGCCGGTCTGGATGGCCCCGATCAGGTGGATCAGCGCCGCGTCCAATTCAATTAGGGGAGCGCTGACGGTGACGCGCATCCCCGCCTGGACGTCGATGCTCTTCCCGGCCTGGGCGGTGATGTCGCCGGAGGCCTCCACAAAGGCGTCTCCCGGGATCAGGGCATGCAGCCTGTGGCTCTCGGTGTCGTAGTCAATGACCGCGCCATCGGAATAGACGCGGCGGTCGATATGCGGAGAAGCCGCTGGTGCGGGATATTTCGTCTGGAAGATGCTGCCCAGAATCACGCCCTGGGCGCATTCGCCGGACGGGGACAGAACCACCACCTGCTCCCCGATGTTCGGTGCCCACCAGGAGCGATCATTCCCGGCGCGTTGCGTCAGCCAGGGCAACCAGGCGGAGAGCGCCTTGCCCATGCGCACACGCACCCGGGCCGCCGGATAGTCCGCCTCCTCCACCGTGCCGAAGCAGATCAGGCGGGCCACGCGGCGCTCAAGATCAGAGTGGTTGAACGATTCCATCCGTGACCTCCTGGTACTCTGCCTCATGTTCCGCACCGATCAGCGGCGTGTAAGACACCATGAGTTGCTCGGGCAGCACGCCGTCGCCCTCCCAAACAGACTCGCCAAACAGCAGGACCTGCTCGAATTCAACGCGCCAGCATTTGGCCCCTTTGAAATGGGGTTCGAACTCATTGGGCTCCGCCAGGATGAACCTTGCGGGTGGCGCCTCAAGCCCGAAGCGATGGCCATGCACAAGGGTGCCGACCGCTGCCGCCAGCTCGCGCAGCCGCCCCTCGTATTTGGCCCGGTCAGGCACGACCAAAAAGACTTCCCACCGGCAGCACAGGGCGATCTTGCCGGAGCCGTCCTCCGGGTTTTCGTCGGGTTCGAGGTGGGCAAGGTTCAGGACGGCCGCAGGGGTATTGAGCGTTGTCTCACGCCCATAATCCAGGACATCCTGCAAGCCGGGGCAACCCGCGCGCAACGCGGTGACGATCCCTTCGCGAGCGGCCTCGATCATGCGGCCCTCCGGACTTCCCAGCGCAGTTCCTGCTCGAAATACTTGCTAAACATCCGCTCGAAACGCGGGTTGATGTCCGTCAGCAGGACGCGCCGAAACTCGTCGGCGATGTTTTCATACTGCACGGCCAGGGGCAGGCGCTGGTCCCGATGCACACGGCGATAGACCTGACCCTTGGCCCCATGGTGGACGATGAAGGCATGGCGGCGTTCGACAGGCCCGGCAGTGACGCCGGTCGCGGTCTGCTTCGGTTCCAAGGCGGAGAGCGGGATGGCATTCAGCCCATACCAGACCCGGGCTGTAAACTGGCCGCCCGTCATGCTCATGCGCAGACGATGGGCAAGGATCTTGCGCTTGATCCCGGTGTCGCGAGAGGCCTCGCGCAGGGAGCTCGACTGCACCCAGCGGACCAGCTTGCGCACGGCCCGCCGGGCGGCCTTTTCCACCTGGGTCTTGGTCGCCGCGAATTGCTGGGCAATGCGCTCGACATCCAGGGTGTTGGTTTGCAAATAGACCGAGGCCATCAGCCCATGACCTCCACGATTGCATCGGCCTTGGTCAGGTCGAGAACAACGACTCCGGCACCGTCGGGCCGGACGTCCTCGACGTCGTACTCCGTTCCGGCCACGGTAAGGACGCAGCCCCGCATGAGCCACGCCGCGTCCGAGGCCTTGCAGATCAGCTTGTGCGTTGCCGTCTCCAGGGCAAAACCGTCCCCAAGCCCATGCAGGGCAAACGGCGCGTCGAGATACCCCTGGAAGTCGCGCGTGCTGCCGTCCAACAACACGGCGGTCACTTCCTGGGCATCCAGCCCCGCGAAGAAGAAATCCAGATCATCCACGAACAGGGAGTCCACTAGGCAACCCTCCTGCCGCGATCGCCGAACCACCAGGCCACGCACAAGGTGGCCAGATAGAGGATGGTGCACACGATGCGTTTTTGCAGGTCCATGGCCATGGCGATATCAATGCGCTCGATGCCTGCGGCCTCCAGCGCCGCCTGGACCTCGCAGCGGGTGTCCCAGATCAGCCAGAGCATGAAGATTGTCAGCCCTGGACGCGTGAGTCCGCGCACCACATCCACCAGCACCAGCAGGGTACGGTTGACCGCCAGCTTGACCTTGAACCCACGCGAGTAAGTCGCCTGGTCGTGCTCGTAGGACGCGGCCTGCAGATCGTCGGCGGACTCCTGCATGCGGACCTCGCCCTCACGCGCGGCGGCGCGGTCGCGGTATTCCCATTCCTTGTCCATCAACTCCATATCCAGCCTGCGCATCTCGCACTCGTGGCTCATCTCCTGGCGGCGCTTGAAGTAGTCACCGACTCCCTTGAACAGGGAACCGAGCAGGCCCGTTGCACCGCCCGAGATGATGGAAAACAAAAACTCAAGCATGGGGGAAAGCCTCCCGAACTTTGAGGATGAAGGGTTGACCACCCAGGGCCGCCATGAACCTGCCCAGAGCGGGGCGCGAACAAAGAACGGCACGCTGGTCACCCAGGCGGCCCTGGTGCAGGCCGGGCAGGATGCAGCCGTGGGAATGCGTGCGCCAGCCGCGCTCCGAATCCCCCGCCAAGTTGCCGCCGTGGATCAGCACACCCGTGCGTCCGGGCACTTCCCCCACGTGGTAGACTGTGCCGAAGCGCGGGGAACGCACCAGGTTGCAAGGGTAATCCCCCACGGGGATGCAGGAGACGTTGCAGCGGTTGCCATGGTCCGGCAGTTCCGCCGTGCGCAGCAGCTGGCCCGCAAAGGCCAACGAGCCGAACGTCCCCTGCTCACCCGTGCTGGAGCGGGTCAGAAGCACCGTCTTCATCGGTCCACACCCCGCTCGTTGAGGATCTCTTCCTTCTTCTCCGTCGGCAGATCCGAATGAAGGATCAACGCGCGCAGCATCCGGAACTGGATGTCCAGCTTGCGCTGGATGCTGCCGTTGGTGCGGCATTCCTGATCATGGTTGAGCCTGCACTGGACCTTGGTCACAAAGGAGCCGCCCAGGACCAGACGCACGGACAGGGCGGTGATGATCGAGATTATGGCGCTGCCGAGCAGGGTTTCTAGCGGGGTCAGTGTCATCGCGCTTTCCTGTTTGGAATGTCCGGTTACTTTCCGGCCTTCTTCGTGTCCTTGTCCCCGTCCGCTTCGCCGCCCTGCCCCGCTTCCTGTAGCCGGGCCTCAAGGCCTTCGGCGTATTCCTGGGCCTGCCCCAGCTTGGCGTCGAAATCGGCCTGCGCGGTATGAAGCGCTTCATCCCTGGCAGCGAGCTGCTGGTGCAGTTCGGCCACCTGGGCTTTCAGCGATTCGACCTCGGGATTGATCAGGGAAGGGGCATCGGCCTCCGCCGCATACTCCCGGGCCAACCCCTGTGCGATGAGGTCCCGGGCTTCCGCCTCAGGCAGGGGCACGGCCTTCCCGGCGGGCACCTGGCCCGCCTTGCCGCTGTAGGTGACGGCCATAACAACCTTGATAGTCTTCTTCGCCATGACGACCTCCTAGAGCACTTTGGCGTAGACGAACCCGCCGGACTGTTTGGGGAACGGAAGCGGGCGGGACTCGACACCCATCCAATAGGCGGAGGGGTTTTCCTCTTCCCAGGCCTTGGCGAAATACTCGTTGGGCTTGCCGTGGTTCTTGAGATCCTCGGGCACGCCGAACTCGATGCTGCACCTGGCGGAGGTGGAGCCCAGCAGGACATAGTCGGGGTGCAGCAGATGCTGAACCGTGCCGTCCAGATCCTCGTACTCCCCGCCGTAGGAGTAGATATCCAGGCCGTTGTATTCGCCCTTGCGCAGCTTGTTCACGTCCGGGGAAAGGCTGCCGATCTCGATGCGACGGCGATCCAGATCATCCTTGATCTTGGCGTTGCCCTTGAAGGCGCGCCAGGCGTTGGTGCCCATGACGCACACATCCGCACCGACCCCAGCGGCATTGAGGATGAGCGCGGCCCAATCCTCGAAGTTGGCTTCGGGGTCGCCGTCGTCCTGGTTCCATCTCACCCCGTCACCGAGGACGATCTTGTGCTCGCTGGGCATGAGGAAATCGATGTCCAGGACCTTGATCCCTTCCTGAACAACGGACAGCCCGCCCTTGACCGCCTGGGCGCACATGAACTCGATGGTCAGCTCGATGTCGTCCTTGATGGCGTCCAGGTCGCGGACGATGGTCTCCTCGATGGCCGCGTCCAGATCCTCCGGCGTATTGCGATAGGGGCCCTGCCCCGGGCGGCTGACGTCGATCAGCTCCGGCGCGGAGAAGCGCTCGATGGGGTTCATGCGCGGGGTCTTGACCGTACGCAGCTCGCGCTTGGTCTTGGGAGACAGGGTTCCGCCCTCGTAGTCGGTCACGAACGGGACCAGGGAGCGCCCGCGCACCAGCACTTCCAGCTCGGCGAACTTGCTGGGCAGCTTGTTGCGAGTCCGGAAAAAGAGCTCCTTGAACAGGCCCGGGAGCGGCTTGCGGGCGGTGATGACCTCGGTCAGAGTCCGAGCATCGAACTGATGAGGCAGTTGAGTGGGCATATCGAATTCTCCTTGCTAGTTACTTGACGTACAGGCCCTTGGCGGCCAGGGCTGCCACGGCGGCGGCCTTCTGCTCGTCGGTCGCGGCATCGGGCCAACCGAGGCCTTTGCGCAAAAACTCACCATGCACGTACACGTTTGCACTGATGTCACCCGCGATGGGCAGGCGAACGTCCTCCACCAGAATCAGGGCGGCCACCTGACTGCCATCGGCGGCGGCGGGGCTCCAGGCCACGGCCTTGCCAGTGGCGGTGACGAGTCCGAGCACCGTCCCGGCGACGAGGTCCACTTCCGCGCCGCTGGAGGCCAGCACGCAATGCTTCATGATCGAGGGGTGACTGCCCACAAAGTTCGGGGCCTGATAGCTTGCAACGTGCATGGCCTACCTCCTTTCCAGATTTTTCATGCGTTCAGCCGAGGCCGCCCGCTTCATGTCGGGGGTCTCGGGCTGGGGCTGCCGGGTGGCATGGACGGGGGACGGGCCGCTGTCCTGCAGGGCCTGCAGGATCTTCTTGCGGGATTCGCTGTCATCCCCGCCTTCGCCTTCGGGCTTCTGCGCGGACGCGGCGAAGAGCGGCGCAAGGGCCTCCATCTGCTTGGCGGAGACTCCGGCCTCGGTCAGGGCCTGGAAACGGTCGGCGGCTTCGTCACCGGCCACGGTGCGGATCAGGGTAGCTGCTTCAGCCATGGCCTGCTTGCGGCCTTGCTCCTGTGCAGCGTCCCTGGCCTCGGTTTCGATCTGCGCGAGCAGTTCAGGGTGCTGGGCTTCCAGCTCCTTTCTGGTCATGGGAGATGACTCCTGGGTTAGACGTTCGATGAGTTCCTCACGGCCTGCGACGATGCCGCTGACAAGCCCCAGCTGCTGGGCCTTCTCAGCGAAAAATGTTTTGCCGTCCGCCCACTGGTCCGCGCCCGACGCATCAAGGCCCATACCCCGGGCCACGTCCTCGGTGAACATGGCGTAGAGGGTGGCGCACTGCTCCTGCAGGCAGGCTTGGTCCTCCTCGGACAGGGGATTGTCCGGGTTGCCCACGACCTTCCATTTGCCCGCGTGGACGTAGGTGACGTTCACACCGAGCTTGTCGTTGTACTTGGACCAGTCCAGGTGCTGCATGACCACGCCCACGGAGCCGACCTCGGCAGTCTTGGGCGCGTAGATCCTGCCCGTGGCCGCGCCGATCCAGTAGGCGGCGGACATCATGGTGCCGTCGGCATAGGCGCACATGGGCTTTGCACCCCGGACCGAATAGATCCAGTCGGCCAGGACCTTCACGCCGTCCGCGCCGCCGCCCGGGCTGTCCACATTCAACAGGATGCAGCGCACGGAGCCGTCGGCCAGGGCGGCCTGGATGTCCTCGCGGATCTGCTCGTAGCCCTGCGCCCACCAGCCGCCGCGCTTGGCCAAAACGCCCCGCACGTTGATCACGGCCACGCCGCTGATGACGTCGTAAGAGGCGCGAGCCTGCTCGGACTGACGACCAAACAGGCCCGCGCCTGCCGAGGGATGGCGGGTTTCAAGATAGATTCGTTCCACGGCGGTGGGCGCGACGGCCCACAACCGCTGCCCCAAGAGCTCAAACATCGGCGATCTCCTGTTGCTGTTGCTGGGGACCCAGCTCCCGCAAGCGCGCTTCTTCCACCTCGCGCTGGTTCCAGACCTCCTCGATGTCGCCACCGCGCTCGGCGATGACGTCGGCGTAAGTGGTCAAGCGGGCTTCCAGAGCCTTGGTCGAGGCCACGACTTCCTTGACCGGGTCCACATAGCCCCGGGCGGGGCCGATCCAGGCGGCGTTGGTATAGGCGTATTGCGCGTCGTAAAAATCGGGAGCGCCCTTGGGCAGCGTGATGATGCCACGCAGCCAGGCCTCTTCTTGGACCATGTTCCAGATGGGCTGGCAGTAGTGGCGCACCAGCCAGGTGCGGTAGAGCAGGAAGATGCGCCAGGCCTCCAGCAAGGCGGCCCGGGCGGAGGAATAGTTGGTCTTGGAGAAGTCCTTGGCCAGGACCTCGTAGGGCATGCCCACGGACGCGGCCATGGAACGCATGATCAGCTCGGCGAACGAGGTGAAGTTGTTGCCGGGCCGTTTGCTTTCGATGGGGATGGGCTCCTCGCCCGGGTTGCCGTAGGCCACCGTGCCAGGGGGCAGGTTCTGATAATAACGGCGCTGGTCTTCCTCGCCCTCCCCCGGCTGGGGCTGAGCCCACTGGCGGGCGACGGCCTGGGGATCCTTGGTGGCGATAAACACAGGGAAGGACGCGGAGACGATCTGCGCCATGAGCTCATAGTCGAAGGAATCGTTCAGGTGCCGGAACAGTTTCATGCCCGGGGCGAGCTTGGGCACGCCGCGCACCTGTTCGTCCTCCTCCGCACGGAAGCAGTGGAACACGCCGGGGCGATGCCCGGTCAGCGCCGGACGCCGGACGAAATGGGCCGAACCAAGGAGGGAGAACGGTTGGTTCAGGCCCACTCCCCGGCTCGGCTCGGGGCTGGCGATCCAATAGGCGAGGGGACGACCTATGGACGACAGCTCCACGCCGTCTCGCAGGGACGGATCCATGGTGCGGTCGGAGGGGGTGCAGAGACGCGCCGGATGCACATCCTGAAAAGCCAGAGAAAAGGTACGGCTCGGATCATCGAGCATCAGCGGCAGATGCACCAGCTCGCCCATGCGCAGCAGCGAGCGCATGCCGAGAAAGACCAAGTCGTCGAAATGGAGCTTGCCCGAGACGTGCGCCTCGACAGACCACAGCCGCCAGGCCCACTCCATCTGCTCGTTCAGGTCTTTGGCCGCTTCCTGCGAGATGCCCAGGCGCTTCCAGTTCACACGCGCCTGGGGCTTAATGCCGGAGCCGACCGTGTTCACGGTCATGGAATCGACGACCGAGGCGGCAGCCCAGTCGTTGGCGGTCAGATCCTCGGAGCGGGACTGCGCGGTGCCGCGCTCAAAGGCCTCATGGGAGATGGTCGTGCGGGTGGGCCGATAGTTGCTGAGAGTGCCGCGATGCCGCCCGGCGTCGCGAGAAATGGACGGCATGGCGCGCCCCAGGGCGGAGGCCATGCACAGGGAACGCTTGCGCGTCAGCGCCGGGGCCCTCATCGCACCACCCGCCCGGTGACGAACACGGGGCCGGACTGGCCAATGAGCTTGCGGCGCTCGGAATCAAGCCACTCGATGGTGGTGCGGATCTCCGCCACGTCCTGCAGCGTGAGCGTGCGCCCGGCAATGGAGTACGCCTTGCCCCTCGACACAGAAAGAAGCGCCTTCTTCCAGGCGGCTATCTGCTGCTCAAGCTCTTCTTTTGACCAAATAGACATGCCCGGCAGGATAGAACGGGCCGGGCATCATGTCGTGGACGTGGTGGACGTGGTGGACGGAAAATTCACAAGGGATTATTGAATACTCATCTTTTCGAAAGCCACAGATTATCTTTGGCTAAAATGTAGCTTTGTGATATTAAATCATATAACAATTAATGCTTTACCGTTTAACAGATGTAAATGAAAATTAGCAATAACTCGGCTCTCGGGATTACTCCTCAACGATCTGCCAAGCCGGAGATGACCTGGACCCACCACCAAACGACTCATCCGGGTCAAGAGCTTTTTTGACAAAACGAGAGGACATGGCTGGTTTTCGCCTCGCCTAAAGCCCGTTGACGACTAAACGTCGATTACTGGTGTCAGTAAGTTTATTGGCTGAATTAAAAATTGGCATTTTCAACTTCCCGTGAGGGCTGCTTTGCGCAAACCTATGCTTAGAAAATCGGTCCGGTGCGAAGAACCCCGTCTCTTTAAACTCCTTACACATGTGCATGTGAAAGAGCTCCTCAAACTAAAATCTGGGCTTGTGCAACTTGGAGGAAAATAATGACGATTGAATCCGGACATAAAGACATTAAAAAATTGATTATTGGCGATAACGCACAATTCCAAATTCCAACATATCAGCGCACCTATACTTGGGAAGCAAAGAAACATGTTGAAAAATTGATCAATGATATTATTGAATTCGGTCGAGAATATGATGAAAACACAAAATCTGAATACTATATTGGGAATATAATTGTAAAAAATCGAACTCGTGCTTTTCAAGACGAGCGTGTGATTATTGATGGCCAACAGCGCATCACAACAACTATTCTCGTGTTATGTGCGATCCGCGACATATACTTAAATATTATTAAAACAAATGAAGCTATACAAGCTGCAAAAAATATTAGCAGAGCATTATTTACGGATAATGATGGCATCGTGAAACTAAAGCTCAACAACATGGAGAATCAGAATTCGTTAAGCAAACTATTAACTGGCGCAATAGACACAATCACAGCAGATGACAAAAAGACTAAATATTTTGAAAACTATCAGTATCTTCTCAAAAGACTTGGTGGAATGAAACCAGATGATTTTATATCATTTGTAAATATTCTTGATAGAGTCAAGGTAGTTATAATATTCCTAGATGATGCACAAGATGAAAACTCCGTATTTGAATCTATAAATTCACTTGGCAAACCGCTTTCTAGTTCTGATTTGATAAAAAATTTCATTTTTACATTTAAGAATAATCATTTCAGTACAACAGAAAAGGAACAGCTAACAAATCTTTACATAAAAAATTTTGAATCATTATTTTCTAATGAAAAAAAAGTAGAAGATGAGTTAGAATTATTTTTTCGTCAATACATAGCAGTAAAAACATTTGTACTTGTAAATCGTGATCCAAAAATTATATATTATACTTTTAAAACATTTGTTGGCGAAATTGAAGGATTTAAACAATGCAAAGAATTAATATTTGACATTACAAAATGGGCGATTATTTATCAAACAATTCGTGTAAATTCACATAAAGATATCGATCAAAACAGTATTGAGTATTTGCGATCTTCGTTTTCAACATACTCGACACTTTTAATGGATATTATTGATAAGCATGCTACAATTGAAAATGGAAGTATTATTGTTGATGACGTTAATGGCTTGAATAGGGCTTTGAAAAAGGTTGTAGCTTACGACGCGTGTCGTTTACTTGGAGGGCTTCCTACGAAGCAAATCACAAGGTTTATACCCACGATCCCAAAGAAACTAAAAAATGAATTTTCTGATTATCGCCGCGACTATGCTGTCGCATTTGAAAAGCTAGTTACTTCAGCACCAGAAGGCTATCGGCAGCCTAGTCTCAAGCAGTTAACGCGTAACGTTGTTGAAATTGACCTCTACAACAGGTTAAAGAAGCAAACATTAAAATTCTTAATATTGATTGAAAACATTAATAAAAAAGAACTTCTTTCATTCGAGCGAGATTTGGAAAAGTGTCAGATTGAGCATATTATGCCTCAGACTTTGTCGCCAGAATGGAAAATTCCTAAAGATGTCCACGAAAGATATCTACATACATTAGGAAATCTTTCTATAACGCTTGACAACCAAGGCCTTAGCAATAAGTCCTTTGTCGAGAAAAAAAAGATACTTAGTGATGTATCACGGATTAACTTAAATAAACTTCTTCTTGGCTATGAAACATTCGGCGAAGAAGAGATTCGTGACAGGGCGCTTAAACTTTTGAATGTATTTATTGATGCCTATGGAATCAAATCATACTCAGAAGAGCACAATAAAAATGATTTGCTAAATGGTGAAGTAAATATATTCAGTGTTGACTCTCCAACGCACAGAAAATTAGAGTATGCAATTTTTCTTGGTGTCAAAATTCGGGTAAGTAATATTACTGAATTATATGTAAGTGTATTCAAAAAATTATATGAGATTTTGCCAGACGAATTTATAAAACCGCATATAGCGGAGATGTTCAATTTGAAGACTGATGAAAATGAACTACGAGAGCCAAAAGAAATTTCAAGTTCTCATTTTATCGAGACTAACAAGAACAGTACAGATAAGTTCAAAATAATTAAGGAGGCCCTTTCTGTTTTCGGTTTGGAGGATCAACTCACAGTTAAATTCGTTGAACCTATTGATGCTGAAAAACTACTTGCTGAACTTGATTCTTTATAATTTGAGCAGATTGTACAGAGTTTACAGAGACAGTATTTACCTGACACTTGCCGCCCTCGGCTTTATTTTTGGCTCATGCAAGGCACTAAAACTTTTTCGGACTCAGGGGACTCTCCTATCCTGCCAGGGGGGAGTTGACATTGCCTTTTTTAGGCACTAAAAATAGCATTAAATATAGCATCTAAAAAAGAGGTTGCCATGCAAACCATCTACGCCAGCAATACCGTGAGCGTCACCGAACTAAAGCGGAATCTGGCCTCCGTCTTGAACCAAGCAGGGAACGACCCTGTGGCCGTGCTCAACCACAACAAGCCGGAAGCCTACCTGCTCTCCGCCGCACACTACGAGCAGTTGCTGGAGCGCTTAGAGGACCTTGAGGACGCACAGCTGACGCATGGGCGCGCGGGTGGACCTTTTGTGGAAGTAAATATCGATGAGCTTTAGACTTCGCTTCCACGAATTAGCCCTGAAGGAGTGGAAGAAGCTGGACGCGGACCTCCGCGAACAGTTCAAAAAGAAACTCACCGAGCGCCTGGAACACCCCCGCATCCCGTCAGCAGCGCTCTCGGGAATGCAGGACTGCTACAAAATCAAGCTGCGCAAGGTGGGCTACAGGCTGGTCTACCGTGTCGATGAAGACGTGATCTACGTGACCGTCATCGCAGTGGGCAGGCGCGACAAGTTGCGCGTCTACGCAGCCGCTCAGGGCCGTAAGTCTGAGTAAACTCAGACGATGAATTTCAGGCTTTTCTACAGCAAAAAGGCGGCATCCAAGACCGCCTTTCTAATCGCCCCAATCACAGTGCCACTGCCTCCAAACAATCACGCACATCCCCCTCCCACACCCACACCCCGCGCACTTTTCCTGCCCGAAAAGCCGGGAGCTTACCCTCGTTGATCAGGTTATAGAAATGGCTCTTGGAGCAATTCAGAATCTCGCAGGCCTGTCTCCAGTTCAACTTCCGTCCTTTATGCATCTCCACGCTCCTGTCCATTTTCATGGCTATCTCCTATTGAACCAGTCCGGGCGGGAACCGTATCCGGCATTTATGTTGGGGTGGGGGATCATTTGCTGCTTGCGCTCGTTCGCTTGTTTCGGCTTTGCCCTTGGTCGCTTCCAGTTACGTATATTCAATTCATAGGCGGCCACCAGGGCCATGACCTCGCAGTCCCAAAAGTGGTTGTCCTTGCCCTTGGGGCACTGCCAGCAGAGCTGCTCATCGTCGTAGTATTCGGCCACCATCTCCTGGGCATACTCGGTGGTAATGCCCGCATGCAGATGAAACGCCCCGGGGTCGGTGGGCTCGACCTGCAACTTGGCGGCGAGGTCGTTCTTGAAGAAGGTGGTGTCCACCTTCCACAGCACAAGGCCACCAGGAATGCGCGACTTGGTGCCGGGATAGAACTCCTGCGGCGCATACTGCACAGGCGCGGAGAGCGTGCGCTTCCCCTGATAGGGGAAGACTCGCCCCCGGTTCTTGACGCAGAACTGGTAGACCTCCTTGGTGCGCGTGCCCATGGCGTCCTGCACCGCCAGCCGCACACGGTGCTCGTTGCCATCCGCATCGCAGTAGGTGTTTTTGCAAAGCACCTGCTCCAGGGCCTCGAAGCTGGGCACGCTCCCGGCCTGCACCAACCAGCTCTCCTCATCCTCGCCCCAGCCGATGGCCCGGATCACATAGCGGAAATAGCGCTTCTGGGAGTCCACCCCGGCCACCAGGGCGGCCACGCGCGGGGTGCCGTCCTCCAGCGCCCCGGGCACGATGCCGCGCGGGCGGTCGTCGCACAGGGCCAGGATCGCATCCTCGCTGCGCTGCACCTCATAGGCCCGCCACGGCTCGGCCTTGTACTGGTTCATGAAGTCCTTCAGGTCGTCGCGGTTGCCGGTCTTCTTCCACTTCAGGAAGGCCGCCGCGACCTCGGAAAGCGAAACGAAGTAGGACAGCCAGGCCGGGATATGAAAGCCAACCTTGGCCGGGCGATGGGCACGCAAATGCCCCGCCAGTTCCAGCCCGGAATTGCGAGCCCGCCACTCGCCCAGGCGCACGGCCTTGTCCCGGTCGTTGTCGTCCCAGCAGACGCCGCACTGCCCGCATTCGTACCAGGCCAGGCGACGCGCCCGGACTACCTCGGGATCCCGCTCATCCTTGGGCCAACGGATGTGGTCAAAATCCATGAGCAGGTGCATCCCGCAATGCGGGCAGCGCACAAAGTAATCAAAGACGACTTGGACCTCTTCGGTCAGCGCCCGCCAGATCGGGCCACTCTCGATGGTGGGGGTCGAGATCTTCCAGATCTTGCGCTTGCGCCGCCAGGTCGTGGTGCGCTTCTCGGCCAGGGCCTCGCTCGAGGTCTCGTTCTTGGGGTTCTTGTATTTGTCCAGCTCGTCCATCACCAGGAAGCGCACCGGCTTGTTCCCCAGGCGGGAGACAGAGCCGGACCAGCCAAGGTAGATGGTCATGTGCGCAAGGTTGATGCGCAGGCTGCTGGCGTCGTCCGCCAGCCCGGTCAGGTAGGTGCGCAACTGCGGGCTGGACTCCAGCATCGGGATAATCCGGTCCTGGGCATTTTCCTTGGCCGTCAGCCGGTCCGGGAAGACATACATCACCGGCCCGGGCGCGCGATCGATGGCGTAGCCGATGCAGTTGTGGATGGCTTCGGACCCGCCGGTCTGCGGGGTCTTGCAGATGGCCACCGTCTCCACGGACGGGAAAAACGAGGCGTCCATCACACCGGCCATGTAGGGAGTCACCTCGTTGTGCCAGCGCCCGGGGATGGATGACTGATGCACGATGCGGTGCTTCTCCGCCCACTGGCTCACGGGCATGGGCCTGCGCTTGCGGTAGACCTTGCGCTCGCCCAGGGAGAACCGGAAGCGATGCACCACCGGGCCGTCCTCGCCAATCCGCCGCGCAAAGTCGGCGCGCACCGCATCGGGAAGCCAACGCGGCAGCGCCACCGTCAGGCTGCGGCTATTCTGTTTCGGTTTCATTTCCTGAATCAGCATCTGTAAACGTCACCTCGAATTCTGCCTTGCTTGCAAACTGGTTCAGCGCCTCATTGAGATAGCCTTCGAACACTTCCAAAAACCGCTGCGACTTGCGCGGATCCCCGTCCACCAGATGGATCAGATCCAGCACGTTCATCTCCACGGCCTGCCGGAGGCCTGTTTCCAAAACCACGGCCCGGCCCGCCAGCTCCAGCTCCACCTGCTCGCGAGGGATGAAGCGGCCACGCTCCGCCTCCCGCTTGAAGCGGATCCGCGCGGTCTCCTCCTCGATCTTCTGAATGGTGGCTTCCTGCCTGCGCCTAGCCAGCTCCTTGATATTGTCGGAGTCCACCTTGGGCACGGCCACCAGCGGCAGCGCCTGCGCGTAGGCGTCCACGGCGGCCTTGCTGAACCCGCCGCCGGGCTGCCGCGCGAGCAGTCCGGTTTTCACATCCTGATACAGCTTGGATTTCCTCACCTTGCGACCGCAGTCCAACAGGTATTCCAGCACTGCGGTGATGCTGGCCAGATTCTCCGTCTGCACATGGTCTGTCTTGCCCATTCGAGCCTCCATCATGCGCGACGCCTTCTCAAAGACGGAGACGTTCTGCGGGGAGGGATCGTTGCGCATCCTGCGCTTGGCTTCTTCCTTGGCCTTGAGCAACGTGGGGATATCCGTCTCGGCGCTGCGTTCGAGGAGCTCCTCGAGCATCTGCCTATCCATTGACGGCCTCACGCTGGGCAAAGGTTTCGCCGCTCGTGGCATGCACCACATCCTGCCCCGCGAACTCCTGCCACCGCCGTACGATGACGTCCGCGTATTTGGGGTCCAGCTCCATGGTCCGGCATCGGCGCCTCGTCCGTTCGCAGGCGATGAGCGTGGTCCCCGATCCGCCAAACGGATCAAGCACGCAGTCGCCTTTCAGGCTGCTGTTCTTGAGAAAGCGTTCCACAAGGGCAACGGGCTTCATGGTGGGATGCAGTTCCGAGCTGCGTGGCTTTTCCTCGAAGGCCAGCGTGGTTTCCAGATCCTCCACAGCCAGGTCCTGCCCGGTGATGCGCAGGGCGCGATCGTCGAGAAACAGAGACACGCTTCCATCCGGGGACACACTCACATGGCCAAGGCCACCCAGCTCCTGGAGGGTCTTGCGCTTGCGACCTCCAAACCAACGATGCGCGGCCCCCGGCTTCCAGCCGTAGAGAATCGGCTCGTGTTGGCACTGGTAATCCGCGCGGCCCAGGACGAAATGGTCCTTGCGCCAGACCAGACAGGACGCGAGCTTGAACCCGACCTCGCAAAACGCACCCCTGAAGTTCAGGCCCTCGGTGTCGGCATGCGCCACATACGCCGCCCCACCCTTGCGCAGCACCCCAAACATCGCGGCGAAGGCATCCCGCAGGAAACGCCGAAACTCCGCGTCCGGCAGGCTGTCATTTTGGATGCTCCCCGCCTTGCCGTGGTAATCCACGTTGTAGGGCGGATCGGTCCAGATCATGTCGGCCTGTTCGACGTCCATGAGCCGCCGCACATCGGCCGCGCTGGTGGAATCACCACAGAGCAGACGATGCACCCCAAGCTGCCACAGATCCCCAGGACGGGAGACGCAGGGGCCTGGCACCGGCATTGCGTCGGGATCCGCCCCTGCGTCCGCCTCCCCGAACGTTTCGAGGAGATCCTCGATCTCGGACAGGGGCAGGCCGGTCAGCTCAAGGCTGAAGTCCGCCGCCCACAGCTCCCGCAATTCGCGCGCGAGCTCTTCGTCATTCCACTTGGACCAGGCCACGGAACTGTTCGCCATGATGCGAAACGCACGGACCTGCTCATCGCTCATGCCCTCTGCAAGGATCACCGGGACGGATTCCAGCCCCATCTGCAGGGCGGCCTTCAGGCGCAGGTCGCCATCGACGACCTCGCCGCTGGCCAGCGCCAGGATGGGCATCCGAAACCCATATTCTTCGATGCAGCAGACCATGCGTTCCACGTTTTTCTCGTTCTTTCTCAGTCGCCTTTCATACGGACGCAGCCTTGCAACGGGCCACATTTCGAGCTTCAGCTTTTCCATCCGATCTTTTCCTGATAGTCCCCCCTCACCGCATCGCACCGCGAGCCGGGAGGAGGGCTGAGGTTGAACCTTGATCGGATACCTTCGTTATCCGGTCGCCATGCCGAGGTAACAGCTCCGCATGGCAGCCCTCACTTTCCTTCCTTCGCCGGGGCTCCGGACTGCCCCGGATGCCCGGCGCACCTCGCCACCATTCCAGCCTGACCATCGTTCTCACCTCACCACCAGGTTCTCCGCCGTGATGATCGCGTCGGGATGGCGGTCCAGATAGGCCCCCAGCTCGTCGTCCTGGAAGCACAACTCCTTCAGCCGCCGTAGGATGCCAGTATGGCCCTGGAGAGGCTTGGGGATTTCAAAGGGCCGCGAGCCGTTAAACGTCAGCCGGATGCCGGTCTCGCGCAGCAGGCGCTCCAGGGCGGCCAAGCTGGCGGCCTTGGAACCAGAGGACGAGGCCGGGGCCTCGGGGATGGCTTGAGAAACGACAGGCCGGACCGGGGCCGGAGCCTCGGGAGAAGATTGGGGAGCGACGGGACGCGCCGGGGCCGCAGGCATGAGCATGACCGGCGGCAGGCCCGCCTTGATCCAGTCCGCGATGTTCACACCCGCCGCGAAGGCTTCGCCGGGGTCCTTGGCCTCGGGCACCGGCCAGCGCTCGGCATGGTCGTAGGTCGCCTGCCACCAGTCGCGCACCTGGCGCTGCTGGCGCATCTTGCGCTCGGCTTCCAGCTGGGCCGCCTCGCCGGTGCCCGCCGGGACGCTGGACTCAAAATCCAGTGCGTTCAGAATGGCCAGGGATCTGGTCAGGATCCCATGCGTCCAGACATCCGGCTTGGCGGAGATGGTGCCCAACCCCAGAGCGCCCACCGCATCGCCTGTGGCAAAGTCGCAGAGCATGGCGTCCAGCTCCGCCTCCACGGCCACAAAGGCCCGGGCATTGGGAGAGAGGACCATGACCCCGCTGCCGCTGCCCGGCACCCAACAATATTTCTTCGGCCCGAACGGGCCAGGCTTGGGGCGGCGCACACGCACGCGGTGCAGTTGCCCGCCATGGAAGATGGGGATCACCAGGCCAGCCGGGATCCACAACTTGCGTGGCTTGCCCGTGCGCGGGTTCATCTCGTGCGGCAGTCCCCAGGCTGAACGCTCGCGGTACACGTCCTCGGGCAGCCAGCCCAGGCGGTAGCGCTCGACGGCTTCCAGGGGCAGGCCACGCCGGGCGAGATACTCCAAGGGCTCAGGGGTACGCAGGAGCTGTGCATGGGCTGCGGCCACCAGTTCGCCCGCTCGGGTGCGCCAGCGCTCGGAAGGCTCACGGGCGGGCTCTGGTTGCCACGGAGCGGCCTCGCTGGGACGCCGGGGCGGCTGCAACGGACGGGAGGAGGCGCAGGGCTCCAGCTTGCGCCCCACAAAGGCGGCAGCAGCGCGAAAGGCCATTCCCCGGAAATCCACCAGGTACTGGATTGAGTCACCGCCCGCGTCGCAGCCACGGCACCACCAGCTGCCCTCCCCACCGTTCTGTTCGGGCCAGCAGTGAAAGCGATCCGTACCGCCGCAGCCGGGGCAGGGGCTATGGTACTCACCGCCCTTGGAACCGGACACCTTGCGGGGCGAGATGCCGTCAGCCTGCAACAGCTCAAGCACGTTCATATTCGCCTCCCCCCTCCGACCAGTGGAAACAACCATTTTCCTGCATGATCCTGCCCGCTCCTGTTTCGATCCTATTTTGAATCCTATCTCTAACATTCTTATTTTCTTTATTATTTTAGTTAAAAAGAATAATAGGATGATAGAAATGGGTATTTGAATGAATCCCGCAATAATACCCTATAAGAGACTCTGCACATGAATCGTCCTTGGGTCCTGGCCGCACTCCATAGCCCCGGAATTGCGGGTTTTTCACACAGGAGCGAAGGCGGCTACCCGCTCCTGTCCATGGTCTTTCGTCCTAGAACAGCTTTTTTCCGCCCAGCTCTTCACGGGCCTCGGCATTGATCAGCAGGCCATAATACCAGTTCTTCCCACCGACCTTTTCCTTACGAAACTTCTTCTGGGCCAGCGCGCCGAACTTGCGCTGCGGGAATTGCTTCTTCTTGGATATGTTCACCGAGAACCAATGCACGAAGGCGTCATAGAGATCCGTAGCGTTGGTCCGGGTCGTGGGGTCATTCAGATCAGCGGGCACGACTTCGCAGCAGTCGCCCACGAACAGGGCCAGCAGATCCTCGTCGCGGCGATAGTCATCCGTGGCGGCAAGGACCTTGGCTGGCGGATTCAGCCCCTGTTGTTGCCACTCCAGGCAACCGCGCACCAGCCAGGCGAGGATGCCCGGGGCCTCGGCCATGAGCGCCTCGCCCAGGGAGTCGTCCCGCCGCATCTCGGTCTCGTCCTTCGGCTCCCGATTCACAAAGGAGCGCTCAAACGGGATCAGGTGCATGCGCTCCCAAAAGGCGAAGTCCTCCGCCGGAGCATGAGGCTTGTGGTTGGTCAGCAGGAACAAGATGTGCGTAGGCGCGAAGGTGATGGGCCGCTTGTCGTTGGGCCAGCGTCCCGTGAGCTTGTCGCCGCCAGACAGCCATTTGCAACGGGCCGAGGAGAAGCGGCGATTTTCGTCCGTCTCGGAGGCAAAGGCCGCGCGTAATCCGCGCAAGGCCATGATGGAGGGAGAGGGCGCGTCGGAGTTCCGTACACTGTTCTGGTCCAGCAGCATCTCCGCCGGGATCGGCCCAGCCAGGGGCCCCAGCACATGCATGATGGTCTCGACCAGCATGGACTTGCCGTTGCGCCCCTTGCCATGCAGTACCGGGAGGACGTGCTCCTTGTTCCCGCCGCGCATGGATGCGCCGAACAGGCGGCCCAGGTAGGCGGCCATTTCGGCGTCGTCACCCATGACCTCATGGAGGAACCGCTCCCAGCGAGGGGCCGGGGTATCGATCCCCAACCACTCCACCGGCGAGGCCTTGAGGATGAAATCCCCCGTCCTCCCCCCCCGGAACCGACCAGTGCGAAGGTCCAATACTCCATTGGCGCAGGCCACCTGCCATTCCCGGGCATCCAGCTCCTCGCCGGAGATGGCCAGGGGAGTGCGGTTGGTGTGGGCGAACTCCAGGCAGGCCTCGGGCCCCCCTTTCTTGCGGAGCCTCTTGACCCTGCTCATGACCATCTGCTGCTGCCGTTGGTAGAACGTGGCCGCGTCCTTGTTCCCGGACTGTCCCGCCTCCGTGGCTGATTGGCCAAGCCGCGCGTGCTCCTCCAGAAGGCACTCCGCCACGGCCTCGACCTCGGCCTTGGCCTGGTCCATCGTGTCCAAACCCCAGTGATGACCACCCCAAACCAGCCACTCCTGGGTCTGCTTGACGAAGAGGAAGCGGTCCCGGTGGATCTCCGCATAGAGCATCCCGAGCCCGAGATCTTCTGCACGCACGCAGGGCAGGATAAAATCCGTAGGAATTTTGCGCTGCGCTACGCCGGTGCCCATGGCGCCTCTCCCAGCCTGGCCTCCTCCAGCGCGACCATCACGTTCTTCTTCCGCGCGGCGGGCCTGCACCTTACGGCGCATTTCCTCCAGGTCCGACACGGGAGCTCCCTGGATGTTGGGCACATGGTCGCCAGCTACGGCGTCCGATCCCGATTCAATCTTGAGCTCGTGGCTCATGCAGTGCCTCCAGCGGGTAACACGAAGTTGCAGCAACAGGTGTCAAACTGGTGCAGCGCCTGATGATTTTCCATTTTTCCACGTAATGTTTTCCGCACGCCGCGCAAAAAGCGTGAGAGTTTCGGTACCCGTACTAGGGGCACGCCAGGAAGGACCCATGGCCTCCGACGGCAATGGAGCGGCTTATAGGACCATCTGGCTTGCTGCTTTAGGCGGGGGGGAAGGGGGGAGCGCCCGGCCCGAGGAATGCTCATGGCCGAGAGAGATGCACTCACATCATAAGAACATGGCGCCTGAAATGTGGACGCCGCGACGGACACGGGGTACAATTGCGAGCAACCACATGGCCTAAGACAGCTCCCCGTGGATAAGTAGCGGGATAAGTGAAATGCGGATTTAACACGAAAATAGGGGGTAAATGGCACCCCCCAAAAAGCAGTGTAACTACTTGAAATATGTAAGAAATATAGGCTTACTGCGGCGGTGCTAAAACGGCCTTCTAAGCCGACGGCCGGGGGTTCGAATCCTCCCTGGCGCACCAAAAAATTTAAGGTGGTTACAGCACAAATGCTGCAACCACTTTTCTTTTTCCCACCGTATCTCCAATCAACTCAGCCTACCCTGATGGATCGTCAAGATTATCACCAAGGGCATGGACTTGAGCCCCACAACGAATAGCGATAGGTTGCGTCCTGCTCCTCGCCTATCATACTCTTTGAACAGCCCGAGAAGCTTCTTCGACAACCTGCCGTTGAGCGTTTTTTCTGCGCATCCCGGCCAAATGAGACAAGACCACAAGCCCGAAGCAAGAGGGATCGCAATGAAGCCTGTTTTTGTGGAAGTGAAGATCGGCCCCGGCCAGATCAACCAGCCCGACGCCATCCGCCGCGCCGCCCTGGACAAGGCCGGCCTGCCCGATGAGCCGGGCATCTCCACCCGCGTCGCGCGGCGCACCATCGACGCCCGCTCGAAACACCCGCTGTTCGTGCTGCAGGTCGCCGTGGGCGAGCCGGAATCCGTGGAGCCTCAGGAGTCCGTCTTCAAGCCCATCCGCCTTGGCGACCGCCGCGTCGTCATCGTCGGGGCGGGTCCGGCGGGGTATTTCGCGGCCCTGACCCTACTTGAAAACGGCATCCGCCCCATTGTCCTCGAACGCGGCAAGGACGTGAACCTGCGGCGCAAGGACCTCAAGAAAATATACACCCAAGGGCTCATCGACCCGCATTCCAACTACTGCTTCGGCGAAGGCGGAGCCGGGACCTATTCCGATGGCAAGCTTTACACCCGCGCCACCAAACGGGGCAATGTGGGCCGGGTGCTGGACCTGCTCATCGCCAACGGCGCGCCGCAGGACATCCGCATCGACGCCCACCCGCATCTCGGTTCCAACATGCTGCCGAAGATCGTACGCAAGATGCGTGGGGACATCCTCGCCTGCGGCGGAGAGATCCACTTCGGATCACACGTTGATGATTTTCTCCTGGAAGGCGGTCGCATCACCGGGGTACGCATCAACGGCGAGCAAACTATCCTGGCCGATGCGGTGCTGCTTGCCACCGGCCATTCTGCGCGAGACATCTTTCAGGCCCTGGTGGCCCGCAACATCGGCGTTGAGGCCAAGCCCTTCGCCCTGGGCGTGCGCATCGAGCACCCCCAGCCGATGATCGACCAGATTTTCTACCACCAGATGCCCAGGAACAAGAACCTTCCCGCCGCAAGCTATCGCATCGCCACCCAGATTGAGGGCCGCGGCGTCTTCTCCTTCTGCATGTGCCCCGGAGGATATGTGGTTCCGGCTTCCACCGCACCCGGAGAGCTGGTGCTCAACGGCATGAGTCTCGCCTCGCGCAACGCCCCCTTTGCCAATGCGGGACTGGTTGTGGAAATTCGCATCGACGATTTGGGCATCGACAAGGATCCCCTGTGCGCCCTCAGGTTCCAGGCAGCGGTGGAAAAGGCCATGTTCGCCGCCGGAGACGGGGTGACCCAGCAGGCCCCGGCCCAGCGCGTCGCTGATTTCGTTGCGGGGAAGATTTCCACCGACCTGCCGAAGACGTCCTATATTCCAGGGATTTACTCCGCACCCGTGCATGATTTGCTGCCGCCGATGGTTTCCGCGAGCCTGCGCAAGGCCCTCCCCGAACTCGGCCGAAAATTCAGGGGCTTCGATTCCAACGAAGCCAAGGTGCTGGCGGTTGAATCACGCACAAGTTCGCCCGTGCGCATCCCCCGCGACAGAGAAACCCTGGAGCATGTCAGCGTCAAAGGCCTCTTTCCCTGCGGGGAAGGTGCGGGCTATGCGGGCGGAATCATTTCGGCGGCAATGGACGGCGAAAAGGTCGCGCAGGCCGTCGTTCATGCGCTCCTGCATACGTGATTTCGAACTTGAACCGAAAAGATGAACCCGCCCACACAAAAAGGCCGGGGGGCGTCGCCCCCCGGCCTTACCGGTTTCACCATTCCGCCTGCTACGCCCAGCGCCCAGCGCCCAGCGCCCAGCGCCCAGCGCCCAGCGAAGGGCTAAAATTCCTGTGGCAACGCGTCCAGTGCGGCCTTGGTGAACACCGGGCCATCCTTGCAGACAAACAGATGGCCGATATTGCAGCGCCCGCACAGGCCGACCCCGCACTTCATGCGCTTTTCAAGGGTGGTCACAATGTTTTCGGGCGGAAAACCAAGCGTGTCCAAGGCCCGCATGGCGTACTTGATCATGACGGGAGGGCCGCAGGTCACGGCAATGCAGTTCTCAGACGACACCTGACGCTCCAAGAGCACGTTGGGGACCATGCCCACGCAACCACCCCATAAATCACAGGTGGAATCCACTGTCCTGACCATCGTCACGTCGTCACGCGCCTCCCACTGCTCCAGGTCCTCCTTGAAGCAGAAGTCGTCCGGGGTGCGTGCGCCGTAGAAAATGGACACGTTGCCGTAGTCCTCGCGGTTGTCCAGAACGTAGAGAATCAGGGTCCGCAAGGGGGCCATGCCGATCCCACCCCCCACGATCAGCAGGTTGCGCCCGCGCATGGCCTCAACATCAAAGCCGTTGCCCAGCGGAGCGCGGATGCCGACGTGATCCCCGGCGCACAGGGTGTGCAGCCGGTTGGTCACTTCGCCGGTCTTCATCACGCTGAACTGCAGATAGTCCATACGCGTGGGAGGGGAGTTGATGACAAAAGTGCTCTCGCCCGTGCCAAACACGGAGAGTTGCGCCACCTGACCAGGGATAAAGCTGAAACTGCGCATCTTGTCCTTGTCGTCCAGGACAACGCGGAAGGTCTTGATGGTCTCTGTCTCTTCCACGACCTCGATGATTGTCGCAAGGTCGGGCAAATATGGATTGGGAAGCTCAGTCACCGTCGTTCTCCATGATGGAAGCCTTGATCTCTGCCAGCACTTCCCGGATATCCAGGCCTGCCGGGCAGAGGTGGATACAACGCCCGCAGCCGGTACAGCTCTTCACCCCATTGTACAACTTGGGGTAATAGCTGAACTTGTGAAGAATCCGGTTGCGGTAGCGGTAGTCCTTTGTGGGGCGGGGGTTGTGGCCGCTGGCCTCGCGCGTGTAGTGGGCGAACATGCACGAATCCCAGGAACGAATCCGCTCACCGGCTAGGCCCGAGGCCTCATCCGTTATGTTGAAACAATAACAGGTTGGGCAATTATAGGTGCAAACCCCACAGTAAATGCAGGCATCGGAAACCCGCCGCCAAAGATCCATGTCGTCAAAGGCCTTCTCCATCCAGGTATGGCTGTCCGTGAGGTCCAGTCCGGGCACGAGCCCCTGCTTGACTTGGGCCCGCACGCTGTCGGCCTCCTGCTGTTGTTGGGACGTGGCCATGACCAGACTGTCAGCGACAAGGCTGCGACCCTTGTCCGTGTGCACCTCCACCAGGAAACCGCCCTGAACGGGGGTCAGCAGCAGATCCGAGCCAGTGGAGTCGTCGGGCGCGCCCCCGACCCAGTGGCAAAAACAGGCGTCCCCCGGGGACAGGCAGACCACCGAAGCGATGCAGCTCATCTCGCGACGGGCCTTGAAGTAGGGATCCACCACGGCCCCTTCCAAGAGCACGGGGTCCAAGGTCGCCAGCCCCCGCGCTCCGCAGGGGTTGGTCCCGAACACAAAGGTCGCCTGCTCCGGATAGGTGGCCTTGATTTCCACGGCACGGTGGCCTTGATCATCTGCGTCGCGGGCAAGCCGGTATTCCAGCAGATACTCGTTCTGCGGAAAAACGACGTGCTTGGGGCTGGCCGCCGTCTGGCAACCCAACACAAAGGGCTTGTCCGGGTCGAACTCGGCATACACCACTGCATTGCCCTCGCGCACCGGAACCATGACCCGCATCTGTTCGGTCAACCGTGCGAGCCAGGCGTTCACACCGTCCTGCGCAAGGAAAAAGCTCTCGCTCGTCACCACTTCTTCTCCTCGATGTGTTCTTCCTCGGACTGGAAGGTTAAGAGCGGCGGGATGGCCATCTGGTCGATACCGGCCTCGTAATCAAACAGTTCGAAGACGACCTGGGCCATTTTCTTCTTGAGGAGCAGCAGGGGAATGTCCATGGGACAGGCGCGTTCACAGGCGCCACACTCGGTGCAGCGCCCTGCCGTGTGCATGGAATGGATCATCTGGAAAAACCACTTCTCGCAGACGTCGGCCTCCTGCGACTGGAAATGCGGCTGCCGGGACTCGGCAATGCAGTGGTCCTTGCACACGCACAGCGGACAGGCGTTGCGACAGGCATAGCAACGAACGCAGCGATTCATCTCACGCCGCCAGAACTCGAACCGCTGGTCCATGTCCATCTTTTCGAACTCGATGACCCGGGCATAGGGCTCCTGCAAGGGGGCCCAGGGCTCGATGGGCTCACCCACATGCACGTCAAACACCAGAGGATTTGGATAGGCGCAGGACAGGCATTTGTCCGGGGCCACGTCCCTGCGCTCCAGGACCTGCTTTTCGCCGTCACGAATCTCGACGGTGAGGGTCTCCTTGTCCCAGCAAGCGTCCTTGACGCGTGCCAGATCAAGTTTGACCCGGACCTTGTTCAGACTGAACATGCCCGTGCAGGGCACGCCGATAAGCACCACGTCAGCGCGATTGATCAGCTTTTCCTGCAACAGTTCGATCACCGAACGACTGTCGCAGCCCTTGACCACGATCCCGATCTTCTCGCCCTTGTGGCTGGTCAGGTACGTCGCCAGATTGTCGTAACAGGTTTCATCCCAGATCATCTTCTCCAGGTCCGCCTGGCTGCGTACAAACAATGGCCTGGAGCGCAAGGGCTGGTGCCCCCGCTGCCAGGCGATGACATACTTCACGTCCGGCAGCACCGCGGCCACTGCCTGCCTGAGTTCCGTCAGCTCGGCCATATGTCCATCCCTTCCTCGAAACGCAGAGGCATCTTGTCCAGGTCGATGATTCGAGGCGCGGGTCCCAGTTCATGAATGCGCGAGGTGAACCCGGTGACCACGGCCTGCCACTTGGCCCCTTCCGAGGCTGAGACCCAGGTGTATTCGAAGCGATCCGGCTCAATCCCCAAAATGGGCATGAAGTGCTTGAGCACCTCCATCCGGCGTCGGGCATACAAGTTGCCCGAGGTGTAGTGGCAATCGTTGGGGTGGCAACCCGAGACCAACACGCCGTCTGCGCCCGCCATGAAAGAGCGCAACACAAACAACGGATCCATGCGCCCGGTGCAGGGCAGGCGGATGATGCGCAGATCCGTGGGCTGATCGAAACGCGACACACCTGCAGTATCGGCCCCTCCATAGGAGCACCAGTTGCACAAAAAACCTATTATCTTCAGTTCTTTTCTTTCCATTCTCGGCATAGCGCCTTTACTCCTGCAAGAATCTGATCGTCGGTAAAATGGTCAAGCTGTATGGCCTTGTCCAGGCAGGCGACGTTGCACACGCCACAGCCCTGGCACAGGGATTCGATGACCTTGGCCTTGGTCGCACCCCAGCGATCCTCCGTCATTTCGATCGCCTGGAAGGGGCAGACCCCTGCGCATTTGCCGCAGCCGATGCAGCGGGCTTGATTCACGCCGGCGACCTGGGGGTTGGCCTCCAGTCGGTCGCGTGACAGCAGCACCATGGCCTTGGCCGCTGCCGCGCTGCCCTGGGCCACCGAGGACGGGATGTCTTTCAAGCCCTGGCAGGCTCCGGCCAGGAAGATGCCCGCAGTGTTGGTCTCCACGGGCCGCAGCTTCGGATGGCTCTCCATGAAAAAACCATGGGCGTCATAGGAGATGCGCAGCTTTTCGGCCAGGGCCCGGGCCCCGGTCGAAGGCTCGCCTCCCACGGCCAGAACCACGAGGTCCGCATCGACCTCCACCTGGGCCTGCAACAACGTGTCCGCCCCCTGGACGGTGATCACGCCATCCACCTCCCACAGCTTGGAGACCCGGCCACGCACATAGCGCACGCCGTATTCCTCCCGGGCACGGGTGTAGAACTCCTCATACAGCTTGCCCGGCGCGCGCACGTCTATGTAGAAGACAAAGACCTCGGCATCAGGGATATGATCCTTGGTCAGAATGGCCTGTTTGGCCGTGGCCATGCAGCAGAAACCCGAGCAATAGGGCCGGCCCACGGACGCGTCGCGCGAGCCCACGCACTGCACGAAAACCACCCGCTTGGGCTCCTTGCCATCCGAGGGGCGCAGCACATGCCCACTGGTGGGACCGGAGGCATTGAGCAAGCGTTCGTACTGCATGGAGGTAATGACGTCCGGGTACTTGCCCCCGCCGTATTCGGGATATTTTGTATGGTCGAAGAGATCGTAGCCCGTGGCCAGGATCACCGCGCCCACACTCTCCGTGACGATCTCGTCCACAAGGCCGAAATCCACGGCCCCGGTGGGGCAGATCTTGGCGCAGGCCCCGCATTTGTCCTTGGTCAACTTGAGGCAGACCAGGGGATCAATGCGGGCCTTTTTGGGGATGGCCTGCGGGAACGGGATACTGATGGCCGTGGTGGTTTTCAACTGTTCGTTGAACAGGTCCGGGCTCTTGCTGCTGGGGCATTTCTCCATGCACAGCCCACAGCCGGTGCAGGCATCCCAGTGCACGTAGGGCGTCTTCTTGCGGACCTTGACCTCGAAACTGCCCACATAGCCGGAGACCTCTTCGATCTCGGAATAGGTGTGCAGCGTAATGTTCTGGTGCTGGGCCACATCCACCATCTTCGGCCCCAGGATACAGGCCGAGCAGTCCACGGTGGGGAACGTCTTGTCCAGTTTGGCCATCTTGCCGCCAATGGAGGGTTCACGCTCCACCAGGACGACCTGCAGACCACTATCGGCCAGATCCAAGGCGGCCTGGATGCCGGCCACGCCGCCGCCCACCACCAAGGCCCGTTTGTTGACCTCGAACGTGGTGGCTGTCAGCCCCTTGTTGAGGCGCAGCTTCTCCACCGCCGCGCGCACCAGGTCTGCGGCCTTGCGGGTGTTTTGCTCCACTCCCTTGCTGATCCAGGAGACGTGCTCCCGGATGTTGGCCATCTCGAACATGTAGCGATTGATGCCCGCCCGTTCCACGGCCCTGCGGAACGTGACCTCGTGCATCCGGGGAGAGCAGGAAGCAACAACCACCCCTTCCAGGCCCATATTCGTGATGGCGTCGCGGATCGCCATCTGCCCCGGTTCGGAACAGGCGTACATCTCGCTCTTGGCAAAAACGACATCAGGAAAACCCTTGGCGATCTCCGCAACCCTGTCCACGTCCACCGTGGCGGCGATATTGCTGCCACAGAGGCAGACAAAGACTCCTATTCGCATCGATCCGCCTCCTCGTTGACCGGCCGGGGAGCCTCGAACACCGCATCCACCAATGTCCGAACGTTCACGGCGTGCTTGTCCAGGCCCAACGCGTGGTACTCAAGCCCCAAGGCCAGCCCAAGGACCTGCGTGACGTACAGGATCGGCAGATCGAACCGGGTGTCCAGAGAACGCGCCGCCTGCCCCTGGCGCAGGTCCAGATTCTGATGGCACAGGGGACAGGCAGTGACGATGGCGTTGGCTCCCACACGGCGCGCCATGTCCAGGATGCGCCCGGACTGCCGCACCACAATCTCCCGCCGGGGGACGCCGTAGCTCGCCCCACAGCATTCAACCTTGAACGGAAAGTCCGGAACTTGAGCGCCCAGGGCGCGCAACAGCTTGTCCATGGACTGGGGATCTTCTTCGTCGTCAAAGCCCATCAGCCTCTTGGGCCGGGTCAACACGCAGCCATAATAAGGCGCGGCCACGAGCCCCTTGAGGGGCCTGACCACACGCTTGGCGATCTCCTCCAGGCCGACATCCTCCACAAAAACCTGGAGGATGGAGGCGCTGGGCACGGCCCCGGCGGGCATCCGATCCAGCAGCTTGCCCACAAGTCCCCTGCCATGATCGTGCTCCATGTACTCGCCCGCGACCTTGAGCGCCTTGAGACAACTCGGGCAGGGGGTCACCACGCCCGCACGTCCCATCTCCTCCACAAGGCGCAGGTTGCGCGCGGTGAGCGCGGCCATCAGCGTCTTGTCAGCGGATTGCGCGGGGCTGGAGCCGCAACAGGTCCAGTCCGGGATCTCGATCAGTTCCACATCCAGGGCCTTGGCCGTCGCGCGGACGGACATGTCGTATTCCACTGCGGTGCCCGTCTGAGAACAGCCCGGAAAATAGGCATATTGTATCTGGTTCATCGGTCCTCACCCTTCTTCATGGCACGCTCCACGATGGCGCAGACTTCATCCGCGCCAAGGGAGGCATGGGGCCGGAGCGAGAGTTTGCCCAAAGCCTTGGGGGCAAGTTCCAGCTCATCGAACAACCGTCCCGTGCGCAGGGCATATTCCATCATCAGTCCCAACTCGTGCACCCGTCCGTGCTTGCGTACGGAATCAACAAAGGCCCCGAGGAAGACCTTGACCCGCTTGTCCGCGACGTGCCCGCCTTTCCAGGCCATGGTCCTCAACGTCCCCATCAGCGCAGCCACATCGATTTCCTGCGGACAGCGCACGGAACAGGTCCGGCACTGGGCGCAAAGCCAGATGAACCGGCTTCCCAGGACTTCGTCGCGAAGACCTTCCTGGACCAGACGCAGCACGGCGTTCACGGGCAGGTCCGCGCTGAAGCCCACCGGGCATCCGGCCGTGCATTTTCCACACTGCATGCAGCGTGAAGGATTCTGCCCGGAACGGGCCTTGACCTCGCTGGTGAAGGAACTGTCACCCTCCCCCAGTTTAATGCTTTTACTGCTTATTTTCATACAAATGGTCGCTCCATTGTGGGCTATTCTTCCAGCACCGGGCCACGTACCCTTGGCGCCAGTTCCGCCGGAGCATACTCCGCCTCGCGCCTTTCAAAAAAGAGTATCCGACCTCCAAGTCCTTTTGACAAGACACGAAGAAATCCAATCAGGCAAGGCTTGTTCAAGCCTTCTTCCCAATAATCCAGGCGAGCTGCCGAGCATTTCCCGTTCTTCGCCCGCAGGCCCAGCCACGCGGCCCGGTGCAGAAATATATCAGTTCATAGGGCCTGCCGTTGAAAATGAGCATGTCCAAGGCCAAAGGGCGCGGCCCGAATCAACCCGGGCGCACCATGAAAGACAGGGCAAGGCTTGTACCCGCGCCCCGCTTTTCTTGGGAGGCGACTCCCGACGAACGCCAGAGGGCAATACCAGTTGTTGCATTATTTCGGCCCCATCGTATAGTGAAGCAGACAGGAGGGTCGATGCCCGCTCTTCACGCACCATATTCCAGACACATCAAGCGTACCATTGCGGGGACCTACTTCAGGCGGTTCATCCTCATCTCATCCCTGTCGCTGGTCCTGCTCGGGATGAGCTGGTTGATATCAAGCCAGTGGTCTTACAGAACAACCGCCTCCCAGAACCGCGAGAAACTGCTGGCCGAGAAGTACCGGACCATCGAGTCCCGCGCCAGAGAGGCTGTGGCCTTCATCAATTTCACCAACGACAGCATCTCCGAGCGCATCCGTTCCGAAATCCGCGACCGCGTGGAGCAGGCCCATGCCATGGCCTCGGTCATCTATGCCCAGCACCGCACCCCCGAAACCGCAGGCGAGATCAAGACCGCCCTGCGCAACATGCGCTTTGATGGGGGCTCGGGCTATTTCTTCGCCGTGGGGCTGAACGGCGTCGGGCAGCTCGTCCCCGACCGACCGGAACTGGAAGGCACCAATATGCGCGGCCTCAAGGACGCAGACGGCACCCTATTCATCCAGAACGCCCTGGATATCGCCCGCAGCTCCGGTGAAGGCTACTTCGAATACCGTTTCTCCAAGCCCGGCAGCATTGGTCAGGGGCACCGCAAGATCTCCTATCTCAAGTATTTCGAGCCACTGGACTGGTACATCGGCACGGGACTCTATGTGGACGATGTCACCCGAAGCGTGCAGGACGAGGTGCTCCAGTGGCTGGCCAGCCGCAACTATCTTGATGGCGGATACATCTTCGCCGGAACCTTTGAGGGCATCCCCGTGCTCGGCCCCTTCAAGGGCCAGAAGGTGCTTGACGTGGCCGACGTCAACGGCGTGGTCATCGTACGCGAACTCATCAAGGCGGCACGCAATAAGGGCGGAATCGTGAGTTACGTCCTGCCCACCTACGACGGCACCCCCGCCTACCCCAAGATCAGCTACTCCCTGGGGGTTGAGCAATGGGGCTGGTACGTCGGCTCGGGCATTCCCACCGATGATATCGAGGAAGAACTTGCACGCCTGCGAGACACACATCTCACCCGCCAGAAACGCGCCGGTATCGGCATCCTGGCCGTCCTGGCCCTGTGTCTCGCGGCCCAGGTCGTGGCCATGCGCGTGGCAAGACGGCGCATCGCCGAAGACTTCGGCTCCTTCCGGGCCTTTTTCAACCGCACCTCGGTCGAGGCCCAGCCCATTGAGCGCTCAGGCCTGCACCTGGAGGAATTCGACAGACTGGCCAAGGCCGCCAACGAGATGATCCAGGAGCGCAGGACCATGGAAGCCGCCCTGCGCGAGAGTGAAGACCGCTATCGGGGCATCTTCGAAAACATCATCGACGGTTACTACCAGGCCGATCTTGAGGGCAACCTGCTGCTGGCCAGCCCCTCGGCGCAGGCCATGACAGGTTGGAGCAGCGCGGAGGAGATTCAGGGGCTGAACATCGCCCGGGACTTCTACCGCGACCCCGCCGAACGCGAGGCGTTCCAGAAGCTGATCATGCATGAGGGCCGGGTGGATGGCTTCATCACCAAACTCCGGCGCCGCGACGGCGAACTCATCGATATCGAGGTCAATTCGCGCCTGATCTATGATGAACGGACCGGAGAACCCTTGGCCGTGGAGGGCATCTTCCGCGACATCACCGAACGCAAACGGACCCAGGAACTGCTGGTGCAGACGGAAAAAATGATGTCCGTTGGAGGCTTGGCCGCAGGCATGGCCCACGAGATCAACAACCCTCTGGGTGGCATCCTGCAGGGCGTACAAAACATCCTGCGCCGCATCTCCCCAGACCTGCCCGCCAACGCCGAAGTCGCCCGCAAACACGGCTGTGACCTGGGCACCCTGCACGACTATCTTGAGGACCGCCGCATCCTGCGCATGCTCGAAGGCATCCGCGAATCCGGCGAGCGGGCTGCGTACATCGTCCAGGGCATGCTCAACTTCTCACGGGCCAGTTCATCGCGCCGCGCCCCTTGCGACCTGAACGCCCTGATCGACCGCGCCATCGAGCTGGCCTCTTCGGACTATGACCTCGGCCGCAAATACGACTTCCGCAACATCGAACTCGTGCGGGATTATGCCCCGGACATCGCGCCCACGCCCTGCACCGCCACGGAGATCGAGCAGGTGATCCTGAACCTGTTGCGCAACGCGGCCCAGGCCATGACCGAGGGCAAAACCTTCAACGGACCGCCATCCATCACCATCCGGACCCGCAACGGGAATGACCATTCAATCATTGGTATTGAAGACAACGGACCGGGCATGGACGAGGCCACGCGCAAGCGGGTCTTCGAGCCATTCTTCACGACCAAGGCACCGGGCCAGGGCACCGGACTGGGGCTCTCGGTGTCCTATTTCATCATCACCCAGAACCACGGCGGCGAGTTCAGCGTCGAGTCCGCGCCCGGCCAGGGTTCAACCTTCAGCATCCGCCTGCCCCTCGATACGTAAGCTTGAGCAGTGCCGCACAGAACCGGAGGTTCCCTCCCTGCGCACCGTGAGTATGCGGCGGGACACGATGACAAGCCGTGGCCCGCTTTTTTGCCTCGGCATGAAGTCCCGGAACCTGTGAACCGAAAGAGGCCCTGGCAATAGCGTGCCACCCTCGCCCCCCCCTTGTTCAACGCGGCACCCGGCTCGCGGCGCGTTCCGCAGACGCGCATCCCCCCCTCAGGCCCAACCCGATTAATCCAGCCAGCCCACTTCTGTTCAACCCAGCTTCGTGGTATTGGTAGGTTTCCAGACTGGCGCAAGATGCGCCCTGTCGATAACCGTCCATGATCACCCAGGGGACAGACAACCATGGCGAATAGAAAGATTCTCTTTGTGGACGACGACGAAAGGATACTGACGTCGTTCGAGAGAACCCTGGGGAAAGACTATGAAGTCTCCATCGCCACAGGCGGGGAGCAGGGCCTTGAAGTACTGGACTCCAAGGGTCCTTTTGCGGCCGTCGTCTCGGACCTGAAGATGCCGGGCATGAACGGCATTGATTTCTTAATCGAGGTCCACCAGCGTCATCCACAGACCGTGCGCATCATGCTCACCGGCTTCGCGGAATTGAACACCGCCATCGCGGCCATCAACAAGGGCGAAATCTTCCGCTTCCTGACCAAGCCCGTTGAGAACGAGACCCTGATCAACGTGCTGGAAAGCGCCATCGGGCAATACAGCCTGGTTCTGGCGGAAAAGGAGCTGACCGAAAAAACCCTGCGCGGCAGCGTGAAAATGCTCTGCGAGATCCTGGCCCTCCTGCGCCCGGAAGTCTTCGGGCGCACCTCGCGCATCATCCCCTACGTGCGCCAGCTGTCCAAAGCCATGAACGATGAGGACCCCTGGATCACGGAAACAGCCGCCCTGCTGTCTTCCATCGGCTACATCACCGTGCCCGACCGGATCCTGGCCCGTATCAACAAAGATCGCGAATTGAGCTTCGAGGAATTCAACATCTTCTGCGGCCACGTGGATGTCGCCCGCAAGCTGATCGAAAACATCCCCCGGCTGGAAAAGGTCGCCAAGATCATCGCCTATCAGGAAAAACGCTTTGATGGCCTGGGCTATCCGAATGATGATGTGTGCGAAGTCCTCATTCCCCTGGGCTCCCGGATTCTGCGGGTGGTGCTGGATTTTGACAGACTGAAGTCCAATTCCAACTCCGAGGCTGAGGCCTACACGAAGCTCCAAAAAATACAGGGAGTCCACGACCCGAAGATCGTCACCCTCCTGGGGAAGCTTCTGGGAAGCGCCGCCAAGTACCGCCTGCGCAAAGTTGCCGTGGAGAAACTGGAAGAGGGCATGCTCCTGGGAGAGGATGTCTACATGAGCAACAACAACAAGACCATCAAGGTCATGTCCAAGGGTGAGGAGGTCAGCAGCGTGGCCATCACCTATCTCATGAAATACCGCAGCAGCCTGAAAATCAAGGATATGGTGACTATCGTCGAAGCCCTTTAGGACTTCGGATTCGCCTCCTCAGGACAGATTGGGAGGCCCCACCATCCTGGTCAAGTCCATTCCCGGCAGAAGAGATCCTGCCTCCCCCTCCGGCTCCGGCAGGTACTTAAAAAATCAGGGCACATTCCGGACGGAGCCCTCAACGGCAGGGAAGCCATCGCCAAACTGAAGCGAGGCGACTACCACTGCATCCTGATGGACATCCAGATGCCCGTCATGGACGGCCTTCAGGCCACCCGGGCCATCCGCTCAGACCACAGCCTGGGCGCGAAGACCAACATCCCGATCATCGCCCTGACAGCCCACGCCTTGGCCGAGGACCGCAAACTGTTCATCGAGGCAGGCATGGACGACTATCTCTCCAAACCCCTGGACTTCGACCTGCTGCGCGAAAAGCTCGCCGGACTTGGCGCCCGCCAGGACCAAGACTAATCACGGGCACTTCTCTCAGCCTCCGAGCATCGCCTTCCTGAATGCCTTGCCAGGCCCAGGGTTGGGCCCGATCCAGCAGGCAAATAACGCATCGCCAAAAGGCTTGCCCGGCAGCACCCCCAGGACCTCATCCCTGACCTCAATGCGGGTGCCCATCCCCGGCATGTAGGTCACGACAAGCCTGTCTCCCTCGACGACATCGCTCATCCAGGCGCACAAGGTCTCGAACTGAAGCCTGACCTCGGGAGAGGCCTCGGGCGTATTGGCCTTGAGTCCGTCCATCCAGGCCTCGCTGAGTTCAGCACCCTTCAAGTTGCGCAGAAAATGCATCACCACCTGGCGTTCAGTATCGGCCGCAAGGATTTGCTGTCCATCGCCCATGGCCTCGGGCAGGTAGAGCCCCCCCACATAGACCTTGAAAAACACGACCTTGCGCAAGGCCATACCGTTCAACTCCAGACGCTGGCCCTCCACCTGAACCTGATCGGGCAGCATCACCCCGGCCAGTTCTCCAGCCAATGCCGGCAGCACAGCCCATAACACCAGAAACACTCCCGCTAGCAACCTCATCGGCGTTCACTCCTTGACGACCTTTCAGCCCGCATCTTCCCTGAACACATCGCATCAGTCCAAGGCTCCTCCCAAGGGGCCCCTTCCCAGGGCCCCTACACGCTGCGCAGGGAAAAGGGAACGGGGGAAAGCGACACGTACGCAGGGAACACGTCCAGACAGGGCAGGGAAATCCCTGCTTTTCCCATATTATTCAACAGAGCCTTCCACAACCTCCCGCCTCATCAAGCCCAGCAGAAACATGGGAAAGTCCTTCTCCCCCAAGGGCCCTGTGGGATTCACCCAGTTATCCCCAGGCCAGACACCCATAAGAAAAACGATTTTCACCTATTGACGAGAAGCACGGAGTTGCCTAGCAAACTTGAGAGTTAATCCAAACACTGCCGGCAAGTTACAAACCGCCGGTGCAGTGGGCCGTACGCTGACGGCCAGCATCAAGCCATCAGCATTGGGGGAAATGCTTGACGTCTTCTATTCATCCATCTTCCACT
>Ga0180007_10000368_pt1 | contig 79445 bp, 67 predicted proteins | sample MM_PC_MetaG_FD_121122 | JGI IMG/M metagenome (GOLD analysis project Ga0180007, IMG submission 121122) | Groundwater microbial communities from the Aspo Hard Rock Laboratory (HRL) deep subsurface site, Sweden - MM_PC_MetaG | ecosystem: Environmental > Aquatic > Deep subsurface > Groundwater... | reverse complement strand
TGATGTCGCTGATGCCGCGTTTCCATTGATAGCCGATCGTGCCGGTGGCGCCGTCATCATCGGTAACCGTTGCCGTGATGGTGTCGCCCTGGTTCGGACTGGTGTTGTCAATTGAAACTGTACCTGTAACATTTGTATGGGTAACTACACTGGTCGGATCACTGGTCAGGTTCTCGTCTGTACCGCCATCGTCGGTATAACTCGCCGTTACGCTGATGGCTGAACCCACATCGGCCTGCGTCGTGGTATACGTGCTGTTCTCTGCTCCTGAAATATCACTGCCGGCACGTTTCCACTGATAGTCTATAGTGTCGCATATTGCATCTGCGTCGCTGACTGTGGCTGGCAAGGTCACCCCGTCTGCAGTAGTGGGAGTGTAAAGTAAAACTGTACCTGTAACATGTGTATGGGTACCCGCGCTTGTCAAAGCACTGGTCAGGTTCTCGACGGTTCCCAGATCGTCGGTGTAGCTGGCCGTTACGCTGATGGCTGAACCCACATCGGCCTGCGTTGTGGTATACGTGCTGTTCTCTGCTCCTGAAATATCAATGCCGGCACGTTTCCACTGATAGTCGATAGTGTCGGTTATACCATCTGCATCGCTGACTGTAGCTGTCAGTGTATCCCCTTCTGCAGGACTGGTGTTGTCAATTGAAACTGTGCCTGGTGTATCCGCCAACACCGGCATCGCCGAACAAATAACAATAAAAAACGTTAAAAACAAAGATGCACTTATACTTCTCAAGCTTTTGAATCGTAACATCGTCCCCATTGTGTCCTCCAAAATTTTCTCTCCAGCAACTTAAAGTGAAGTTAAAAATAATTATTCGCTGATGCAGCTTGAAATGGACCAGCGCAAACAGCTTTTTACAGATTAAATAAATTTAATTATGAAAAGGTCATATATAAATGTATTATATGAGCTATTACATCGATATGGGTAAAAAAAAAAATCGGGTAAAATATGATTTCGGGGTTCCTAAATATCTGATAGACGCCTAAGCAATATGATATTTTTTTAGATAATATAGGGGAAATTCCAATTATATCCAACACGTTTCATTGTCAGCCGGGCAATACGCCACACCCAAAACTTATCCTTCAGTGTAAGGTCTTTTTTCCATCCCCCAGGTTTTCCTCTGCGAACAAAACCTTCAGGCTCATGGACAATAATATTGCTTTTCTTTGATTTTAAATTTGTCCGGATTTGAGTACCACCGGATGTACGGGCAACGTCAAGTCGATTTTCGTTTACTGCTTTCCTTATATCCTCGACTGACCATTTCATATCTAAGAAAAGAGCAAGTTGCGATAACATCTCAGCGGGGTGGGATTGGAGTTCCTCATACTTAAGCTGAAATATCTGGGATACAGGTAAATTCTTGCTGTCATTTTTTGACTTGTTGATATGCTGGCACCATAATAGTGCAGCCTTTCTGGCAGTCGAGGGTGCCCATTGTTTTCCCCAGGAATGATGCGCTGCCATGAGTGAAGCAACAACATCCCTTGCATCGCGATGTATGCATATAAATTTCGCTTTTGGAAGTATTTTATGAATCGAATCCATATATAATGCATTTGAGGGCGTTTTTTCCACAAATATGTCGCCTGGTTCAAGCATTTCAAGCATAGGGGTCAATAAGCACTCTATAAAATCACATAGATGGTCCAAAAACGCATCCTCCTCAAAATAACAGGGTAGCCCAACGCCACCTCGCCCATCATTTTGCTTCATTTTTACATGACGTTGCCAGTTATTCCATATCGGGCCGACATATTCAAAAAGATGCGATTCCTGCCCGGTCTGAATATTAGGAAGTGCAGCCAGCAGGCGCTGAATAAAAGTAGTCCCGCTTCTTGGGCATCCTGCTATAAAAACAAGGTTATTGCCATCCAAATGTTTCAAGCGTGTTCTCCTGTGAAATGCCGAAAACCGGTAATTCTCAATGTTTGTTGCAAGGGATTTAAATAGTGAAGAAATGAATTGTTTTAAATCGAGCGTTAAAAGCGCTTAGTCACTTTATTGTCTATCTTCCAATTCGCCTGGGTTAAAAAAAAGCCCTGGCTTTTTTCCGGAAATTCCATTGTACCATAGACATCATCTCGCGACACTTCAATACACAGTACACGTTCCATCCAATCGATTTGCCTTACCTGATTTCTCATCCCAAGGGCAAGATAATATTTGTCAGGAACAAGGGGAAGTTTATCAAACGTACATTCGAATTCGTAAATCCCCTTTTCAGGAAAATCAATTTTGCCGTAATTCCATCTCGTATTAGCAGCATATACACATTGGCCCGAATTCGTTGTTAGATGTATGCCAAACCCACATCCGGTCATGGCTTCAGAAAGATTGAGTTTAAGTTTTATGGTCAACGGTGCCAAAGGGTGAATAAGGTGATGTTCTTTAAAAGGCAAACCGTTTAGTTCACCATTAATAAATATGGTTTCAAAACTCGGTTCACGCGGGATTCTGGACAAATCTCCATCAGGTCCCAAGCTGTTAGGACTTGCCATATCGAGATATTGATTAATCATATCACGTGCTGGGCCAGATCCGACAAGCGCTCCTTTATTAAGCCATACAACCCTTTCACACAGTTGTTCCATCGCAGCCATGTTATGGCTGACAAACAAAACAGTGCGACCTTCTTTGGTAACATCTCCCATCTTTCCAAGGCACTTTTTTTGAAACTCTGCATCACCTACCGCCAGAACTTCGTCCACGAGCAAAATTTCCGGTTCCAAATGGGCTGCGACAGAAAATGCGAGCCGCACTTTCATACCGCTTGAATATCGCTTTACAGGTGTTTCGATAAATTTTTCTATACCGGAAAAATCTACGATTTCATCAAATTTTTTATTTATCTCATGCTTGCGCATACCCAAAACCGTACCATTGAGATAAATATTTTCTCTGCCTGTCAACTCCGGATGAAACCCGGTGCCAACCTCCAGGAGACTTGAAACTCGGCCATGAATCTCGGCACGGCCCTTTGTCGGTACAGTTATCTTGGATAAAATTTTAAGAAGTGTCGATTTCCCTGAACCATTTTTCCCGATAATACCAAGAGACTCACCTTGATTTACATCGAATGACACATTCTTTAACGCCCATATTAAGTCCGGATGGCTGCCATTGTTGTTGTCAAAATCAATTTCTTTGAATTTATACAGCGAACGATATTTGCGATAATTGCTCAAAGGACTGCTTATTAAGCTTAAAAATGCGGTTGCTATATTTTCGTGTATTTGTTCTTTTAAGCCTATCCGGTAGCACTTGCTAATATTATTCACTCTGATAGCGGTGTTATTTGGTTTCATTGTTCCCAACCATAGCTCTCTATATTACATCTACAAATACATGTTCCATTTTCCTAAAGTAGAAAATGCCCCCGATCAAAAAAACAAGTGAGGTTATGGCACCTGGCAATATATACATCCAGACGATATGACCTCCCAGTAAGCAGGCACGAAAGCCTTCAATCACGCAGACAATCGGATTCAGGGAATAAATGAGTCTATACTTATCCGGTATTGTAGATGCTGAATAAACAATAGGTGCAGAGTACATCAGAATACGTACAACAAATCCCATAGAATGCCTTACATCCCTAAATCGAATCGCAAGTGCTGAAAGCCACATGCCGGCTCCTGCGGCAATAATTATCATTAAAAGTAGAAATATCGGAAGGAAAAGCAGGTTCCATGTCGGGTGAACACGATAATACAGCATGGTGATTACAACAATCAGTAACGAGATCCCAAAATCGATCAATTTGGATAAAACCGGTGTCAAGGGGAAAATGATTCTGGGAAAATAGACTTTCCCGAGCATATTCTGACCTGCTATCAGGCTTTGGCTTGACTCCGTCACAGCCTGTGAGATATATGTCCAGGGGACAATCGCCACAGTTGCAAATAGAAAATAGGGTAAGCCTTCTGAAGGCACCTTGGCCACTTTTCCAAAAACAATGGTAAACAGAATAATTTGAACGAGCGGCTGCAATAGAGCCCATGAGAATCCCATGATGGTTTGCGCATAAAGGACTTTAATATCCCGCCAAACCATAAAATAAAAAAGATCCTGGTAATCCTTTAACTCCTTTAAATTCAGGCCTTGCCACTTGGAAGCGGGTTGGATAATACTAACACGATTCGAATTCAATATTAACATTCCTTAAAAATTCCATAGATTTATTGGTTACCATTACTGTCGTAGATCAAATTTCTTACACATCAAGATGTTTTTTCCACCAGGTAATGGTCTCGCTAATCCCTTGTTCCATCATGTACTTTGGTTTCCAGCCAACTTCCTTGAACAATCTACCGTTATTCCCAACTATCAGACCAGGCTCATCAGGTGAAACAGGTATGGCACCGAGTTGAACAAAATCCTGTTTATCAAATACTTCCGCAATATTCATTATAATTTCAGACAACCTAATGGGTATCCCGGAACAAATGTTTACTGATCCCCTGACATCACTCTCCAAGAGAGCAATGAACGCATCAGCCACGTCTTTCACATAGAGAAAATCTCGGATTTGTTCCCCATGAGAGCATTTAGCGGGTTTATCTTTGAGAAGAGAACATATGACAGAAGGTACCAAACGGCTTGGATGCTCTCTGGGACCATAAAGATAAAAAATTCTTCCCCAGGCACTACTCACCCCTGTTTGGAGACTGAAAGACTCTAATATTTTCTGCATTGCGGATTTGCATGTGCCGTATAAGCTACCTGGTACCGTTGGTGTAATTCTTTCAGAACAATATCCATAGTGCCAGTCATATTCAGCACATGATCCTGCCATAACGCATCTTTTACCGCCAACTTCTGCAAAAGTCTTTAACAATGCCAAACTGGCCTGGACCATGGCAAGATTTTCTATAGACGTCCAATATTTCCCCGGAGCAGCATACCACGCAAAGTGAAGGAGATGTGTGGGTTGAATGTCATTTAATAAATCATGCATGCTTTTCGTGTCCATCAAGTCGGCCTTATGCCACTGGACATTTAAAGAATCTTGGCTGATATCATCAATGGTCAGTGCATGAACCTCTATATCGGATCTCATGCTTAGACTTTCTATACAATGACTTCCGATAAATCCGGTTGCACCTGTAACAAAAAATTTTTTCATATAACAAAATCCTGATAAGTTTGATCCTTATCTGAAATCGTACAAACGTCTTCCGGCCACTCTATATTAAAAAGGGTGTCATTCCATCTGATGCCTTTTGCACATTCCGGATAATAAAATTCAGACATTTGATAAAAAACTTCGGTATCATCCTCTAAAGTCAAAAACCCATGGGCGAATAATTTGGGAATATAAAGCATTTTCAAATTTTGCCTGGAGAGTTGCACACCAAACCATTTTTTAAAAGTCGGTGAATCAGGCCGCAGATCGATAATTACATCATAAATTGATCCGTTTGTGCATCGTACAAGCTTGATTTCCTCATGGGGTGAATCCTGATAATGCATACCTCTCAACGTACCTGCCAGTTTATTATAGGAGACATTGCATTGTACCATATCGGTATTCAACCCTTTATCCAACATCTCCTTTTGACACCAGCTCCTGGCAAAAAAACCTCTTTCATCTGAAAGAGGTTCCAATTCGATGATATAGGCGTCGCGAAGCGGTGTTTCTATAAATTTCATATTCTGTTCTTCCTCAGGTTCATTGTCACGCTATTGAGATTTGCTGAAATAACGTTACATTATTTTTTAACGTTCATCCAATACTGACTGAGCGGCCATTTCACCGCTTAAAAAGGACTGATCCGTCCAGATATATTTCCATTCACCATAGCGGCCGCAATAATGAATACCGATATCACTTAAATAGCCCTGCACTGTTTCACGTGCTTCTGCTTCATCAAGATCAAAAATGACGTTCGCGTATGGGATCACCCAGGTATTTGTAAACAGAATCTGATCATCCTCGCGGATAAGATTACATTTTTTTAAATCCCGTATGATGGGGTGAATGCAATCTTCGGGTGAACGATCAAGTGGTCGATACTTTTTTGAATAATAGGCTTCAGCCTGAATACTGCCAGTGCCTTTTGGCACATTGTTTGGTGAAAGCATATGAGGAAAGCTTAAACGTGTGAAGAAAATGTCCCGATCATAGAAATAGGACCAGTGAGCGTTAGAAATATCTTCTCTGTCAATCACAACATTTACGACCACACATGTTGTGCAAGCCAGCTTTTCTGCTGCCGCCAGGACATCATCCGGCGCACCGTCAATTATGGGCACAATTTCAGGAAGAGGTATAGAGGAAATCACTGCATCATAACTTCGGGTTGTACCATTACCGAAATAAAGCATCCTCTTTTTAGGATCGAGTTTTATCAATTCATGGTTTAATTTAAGATCGGCCTGTTTTAGAAAAATATCCAGGTAAGATGCAAACCCATTATGAGAAGGATATCGAAAATAGTCAACATAATGGACATCGGGCGTTTCGGATGACAACGCGCCATTTAACACTTCTTCCAAATTGGGTCGGTAAAGTCTTGGCCCCAGCCAACTGGTATTCATGTTGTCCGCCGTTGTGGTGTGGTATTTCAACCCGTACTCCATGGGGTACGTTTCGGCAAATGTTTTGCCGAAGGCTGCAATTAGCCAGTCTGCATAGTTATTTATCAGGCCATGATCCTTGTATTGCGCATCAATAAAATCTTTTAAAATCTTAACCACCAGTTCTTTTGGCAACCCATATAAATTGCATTGGGCCGGATGCTTGATCCATTGTCCTTTCCAATAATTATTTACTTGAGTATGAATAACTTCATATTTATCGTTCACACTCTCAACAAACAATTTTTGCAAACGTTCATTTTGAGTAAATGAGACATGTGGCCCATCATCAAAAATATAACTATTTTCAAATTTAAATGATGTGGCATGACCACCATGATAGGAATGTTTTTCGTAAACAACTGATGATATTTTTTCAGAAAACAAATGGTGGGCAGCACCGAGGCCAGCCATTCCTGCTCCCAGTATGGCAATATTTCTCATGTTTTTATATTTTCTCCTGCAAACAAGATCGAATCTTTCTTGATGGAATGGATGTTCTGAACGATATTTACCTCAGGTCCACATTGAACGTTTGCTAAATTATGCATGAATCGTTAACTCAGGAATAGGTGTCACGAACTGGCACCCCCATTCTCGCACATGGGCCATTTGTTCCATAATTTCTGTTTTTAAATTCCAGGGTAATATCAATAAGTAGTCCGGCCTGGTTTCTCTGATTTTATCAGGAGGATAGATGGGGATACGTGTACCAGGTAAGACATGCTGCTGTTTATGTGGACTGCGGTCGACTGTGTAATCTAAAAAATCTGATCGAATGCCACAATAATTCAGCAGTGTGTTGCCTTTTGCCGGAGCCCCGTATCCGACAACAGATCTGCCCTGCCCTTTGGCCGTAATCAGAAACTCTAATAGCTTTCGTTTGGTTTCTGTCACCTTTTCAGAAAATGACAAATAGTAATCGATACTATCAAATCTTTTGTCCTTTTCTCTAGAACGTAATTCACCAATCCGTTTTTCAGTTGATTTGGACAAATCATCCTCATGACGTGCATAAATTCTAAGCGATCCGCCATGTGTTGGCACTTCCTGGACATCAAAGAGCACAAGACCATGTTTTGCAAAAACTTTTTCCACCGTTAAAAAAGAGAAGTATGAAAAATGCTCATGGTAAATGGTATCAAACTGATTCTCATCTATCAAACGCATCAGATGCGGAAACTCCATCGTAATGATGCCTTGAGGTTTGAGAAGCACCTTCAGCCCTCCAACGAAATCATTTAGATCAGGTACATGAGCCAGCACATTATTGCCAATAATTAAATCGGCTTGGGTGCCATCAGCCACAAGCTCCAAGGCTGTCTTTTTTCCGAAGAATTTTATCAGCGTTGAAATGCCTTTTGCAATTGCGGTTTCTGCGACATTGGCAGCAGGCTCAATGCCCATGACCGGGACACCTTTTTCTATGAAATATTGCAGTAAATAACCGTCATTACTTGCGATTTCTATTACTTGACTTTTTTTGTTAAAACCAAAACGGTCTATCATCATTTCTACATATGTTTTTGCGTGTTGCAACCAGCTGTCAGAAAAAGATGAAAAATAGGCGTAATCACTAAAAATGTGGTCTGGCGTCTCGAACTTTTCCAGTTGTACTAAAAAACATTCTTCACAAGCATAAGCATGGAGAGGATAAAAAGGCTCCATCTGGTTCATTTGATCAATTTTTAAATATGAATTTGCCAGAGGCGACACGCCTAAGTCGACAAATGTGTGTTTCAGTTTTGCGCCACAAAATCGGCAAAGTGTTTCCATTATTATTTTCCCTGATTTAATCGTAAATACAAATCCTGTTTAAACCCAAAAAAACTTTTCGTCTATTTGTTTGGTTTTAATAAGATATTCAAGCTGTTTTAGCCGAGTGAACGCCCTAAAATTGAAAATGTCTGCGGGCATGTTGATTCGTTCGAATACCTCGCGCAGCTGATTTGCACCAGATACGGGGTCTTGTCTACATTTAAACCCTGGTAGTTGTGTATTGATTTTGTCAAAAGAAACCCTATAACTGCGATTGTCAGGATCGCTTTGTCCAAAAGACAATGTGCAATCAGGGAATACATCTGCGACAATCTGAGCAATCTCCTTAACTTGGTAGTTTGCTTTAGAGTCCCCAACATTAAAGATTTGATTATTAACGATCTCCTTGGGTGCTTTCAAGGTGCAGACAATTGCCTCACAAATGTCGAGGACATGTACAAGAGGACGCCATGGTGTACCGTCGCTTGTCATTTTTATCTCTTTTATTGTCCAGGCAAGACCGGCTAAATTGTTTAGCACAATATCAAACCGCATTCTTGGTGATGGTCCATAGGCAGTACCGTTGCGTAAAAATGTCGGGCAGAAATTATCATCTGCCATTTTACCCAAATCCTGTTCGACATTGACCTTGCATTTGGCATAGGCTGTCTGAGGATTGGTTGTTGATTCTTCTGTCTTAAACTCATTTGATCCTAACCCATATACACTGCAAGATGAAGTATAAACGAACCTCGATACGCCAGCTTCAATGCACTTTTTAGCTAATTCAACAGTCCCTTTGTGATTGATATCAAAGGTTATTTTCGGATTATGCTGCCCTAAAGGATCGTTTGAAAGTTCAGCAAGATGGACAACGGCATCAAAACCAAGCAAGTCCTCTGTTGTAATATTTCTAATGTCTTTACTTATCCAGGCCGGAAACTTTTTGATACTATTTACAAGCCATCCATCCTGATAGTATCCGGTATCCAAACCAACAACGTCAAAACCATGATCAAGTAAAATTGGTGCCAATAATACGCCGATATACCCGCTAGTCCCCGTCACTAATACTTTCATATGAATAATTCCTATATCCTAATATTAATTAAACATTTATAAAATACCCTAATCACTTATATTTTAACGCCACACTTTCCACGGAATTTTGCTTGACGCCCACAGCCTTTCCAAATTTTGTTTATCGCGCAGCGTATCCATACAGTGCCAGAATCCTTTATGCGGAAAAGCTGCCAATTCATTTTTGCTAACAAGATGTTTCATCGGGGCATGCTCCCACATGGTTTCATCTGTTTCGATATAATCAATCACTTTTGGCGAAAGCACAAAAAAACCTCCATTTATCCAGCTCTGTTCGGGTTTTTCTTCAAATGAACGAACACTCCTATCATCGAAATTTAAAACGCCTTTGCTAGAAGGAGGCAATATTGCCGTAACCGTCGCTAACTTATTCTTTGAGCGATGAAATTGGATCAATTCAGATATATTAACATCACACACACCATCCCCGTAGGTAAAACAAAAATCTTCATCACCGAGATAGTGGCGGACCTTTCGCAGTCTGCCACCTGTCCCTGAATTTTGGCCGGTGTCAACTAAAGTCACGCGCCAAGGTTCAGTGCCATTTTGATGGATCTCCGTCATTTGTTTTGCCATGTCAAATGTAATGTCTGAATTATGAAGGTAATAGTTTGCGAAATATTCCTTTATGACATAGCCCTTGTATCCGCAACAAATAATAAAATCGTTTAGCCCATATGATGAATAAATCTTCATGATATGCCATAATATGGGTTTACCACCAATTTCCACCATAGGTTTGGGTTTCATTTGGGTTTCTTCAGAAATACGTGTTCCAAAGCCCCCAGCAAGGATGACAACTTTCATATTTCACCTCTACTCTGTCGCAAACCAACAAATGTTTATAGGTTAATCATTGAGATAATAATAATTCTTTTGTGTGTGCTTATTAGCAAAAAAAGGATTGATTTGCTCACAGCTTGGCGTGTTGGGCAGGTTAAAAGATGACATCGCCTATTATCATAAAAATTAAGGAAATGTCCATGTAATAAAAAAAGTAAATAGGCCTTGAAAGATATAGCTCCGCTCTCTCAGTTACATAAGTATCCTGTTGAAAATTGCATGCCACTCGAATTGTAAAATGAATTTAATAGCGAAGACTTTATGCAAAGAAGAGACCAAATTTCAAAACAACAAAATATACTATGTAAGTATTTTAAAAAATAATCTTTTTTTAAAAAATATAAATAGTCTTAAATATAATTGTGAAAATAACTATATAGTTTTATATAACCTAAAATTCACAATTTTAGACTTTGCATAAGCATTTTCGCCATTAAAAATCCAGAAATTCATCCATTTTTTAATCAGGAATTTATACCTTAAATAGGAAAAAAACTCAAAATTCAATAACAAAATTAATCGTCTTTAGAAGTTTTAGGACGTAACTCTTTATTCTTTTATTAAGGTCAATTACAGTATCTGATTATTTTTAGGAAGTATATTACATATGTATAATGAAACGAATTACACAATATCCGTTTTCAAAAATTAACCATTTCTTATAACCCATTTAAAAAACGTCCTTTTCAATATTAAATTCATATGGCACAAAAATTGCTCATGCCTTACCTTTCTATAAACACAGAACTTCTCATTTAAAAAAATAGCCCTAAAAAAAAACAAGCTCCATTGCATGGCAATTCAGATGTTGATGGGGCTATGTATATATAAATTGAAGTTCGTCTAAGGGAATGAATAACTAAGATTTATAATTCAAAAACAAAAGGAGAGAAATGATGGATAACAATTTTTTGAAGAAGCCAAAGTTTTATTTTGTTTTAACGATCACTGTATTTTCAATTTTGCTGATTTCAAGTGCGTCGATTGCCGGAATCTCAGTAAGTGATCCGACTATTGATGAAGAAACTGGGGGTGACTGGCGCGGTATATACGGAGACTGTTTTTATGTATTGCCAAACACACAGCTTTTACCTCCAGATGAAGAAAAAACAGGACCGGGATGGTACAGTATGTATCCCGATAATTACGACGATAACACTTGCATGGGAGGATTTCTTTTTGATCCAGTGCCGGCCAAAAGCGATATTGATTTTAGAATTTTTCGAGAAACCGAAGATATCTATGTTTTAGCCTGGTGGTTAACTAGTCCAGGCCAGCCACCAAAGCCCGGAGGAGCGCAATATATCCCATGTCTACTTGATAAAGTTCCTCCTGAAGCGCCTTTTAAGGCAACCACATGGGATAGCGGGGACTTTGAAGAACATGGTATTATTGAACCACTTGTTGCTGAAATAAAAATCAATTTTACTGGCTCTTTAAAAATCGCATATTATTTTCTCGAAGCAGAAAACGTATGCCGAACTGAATCATTGAAAGTAATTGTGACCGATATTGAATCTAAAAAAACCGTCGTGCAAGAAGGACAGATTGACAATTTTTCTCAAGGCAAGTACGTGGTTTTTGACATTAGTGGGTTGACTGGAGAAACAAGTATAAGAATTGAAACTAAAAGGCTTTTAGATGGCGATGATTTATGCCCTGAGCGATTTCTATTAAATAACAATTCACACCTATCCGGCATATTTATCTCAGATTGTGTGGAAGCAGAACCGTGTATTGAAATCAAAAAGCAGGTGAAAAAAGAACAAAAATGCAGTTCCTATTGTACGGTGAAATCTCAGTTGGACTATTGCAAAACGTCTTGCGTTTCTGATTTAAACAAATGTTCCTATGACAATTATATATGTAAACCTGAGGTACAATGGATTGACGCAGATACAGCAAAAGAGGCTCTTGAGGTTAAAGACAGCGTTGAATATAGATTCGTTGTCACCAATTGTGGCGATGTGGCGTTGGAGGACGTTATCATCACCGATGAAAAACTCGGTATTGACGGTATTAATATCGGGACTCTGGATGTAGGGGAAGAACGAATTATTACAAAAGAAACACAGGGGTTTGAGGCTCTTTTACAAGAATCACCATGCGACGACGATACCTGTTATGAAACTGTATGTGAACAAAAAAAGGTGTATACATGGAAAAAAGTGCAACTCTGGTGTGGTTTCTGCGTTTGGAAACTCGTTTGTGAGTGGGAAGAGGTTTGTGAGGAACAACGTATTCCATGCGATATTGAAAATGTTGCTGTAGTTGAAGCGGGAATTGGATCAATGCAGGTAACAGATGAAGATTCTGCATTCGTGACCTGCCCCGTCGAATCTTCATGTGATAACAATTGGTGGACATTGACTTGCAAGGATAAAGATTACACATGCAAAAAATGATGTAAGGCAATTGAAATCAAGGCGCCCTAAGATGTTTTGATATACTCTTATACAAAAAAAAGGCAGAGCTGTATTTTGCTCTGCCTTTTTTATTCTTTAGCTTAAGCAAACGAAAACGCTTATCATCCTCTTCCCGTAAAAACCGAACAAATGATAAATTTTAAAATCCACTTGTTTTAAAAATATCTTCTATCGATTGGAGTTGTTCATCAATTTCCATTGAGATTAATTGCGCTATGGAATTCAGGATAATAACGGCATTTTTATCTGCATCACTGTCAGAAATTCCCCGGATTCTGTTTAGGATCCCCGCATCGAGCAGTTCTACTTTGGAATAAAAGGATTCCAGTTGTTCAAGCTGGATGTCTATTGTATCGCTTTTTTCCTGTTTGAAATATTGGGACAGAAGATAAAATGATATGACCCTTACCTTGGTCTCTTCAATGGTGGAGAAGGGCAGATGAAACTTCGCCATGGGTTTAAAAAAGCTCATGATCGGGCAACTGCTGGTGGCATTGATGATGCCGAAAATTGAAAAGAGCCCATTCTGGATATCGACTTCTTTGGAATAGGTTCTTTCAGGTGTGATGCAGGATACCTGGCATTTTTCTGATGACATGACATTTTTGAATGCCTCGATAAGCCCCATTATATTAAGCGCAATAGGGCAATGGGAAACCTGTGCCTTGTCAAGGGGGCAGCACTCGCATTGATGGTAATCGAGCTCCGTCCAGAACGGTTTGTTTTCAGGTTGGGGTAAAAGATTCAACATGGTTGATGAATCGATCTTCACATCAAATGTATTTTCTTTTCCGTTTTTAAAAAGGAAATGATATCGGATCGTATAGGTATTATCTTCCATTCAATGTCATCACTTTTAAGCCGCAGTGTTTTTCAATAGGTCAAAAACCCTTATCACGATATTTGTGTGTATGTAAATCAAATGTTTGCAAAACGTCCGGCAAACGCCTGATTGGCGCTTGCCGGATTTTTTTCAGGGGTTTGAAACGCCTGGATGATAGATAAGGGTTAATCTGAAATAATATGGCGCCTGGCCGTATCCGCCCCAGTCGTCGTCTGGAACGGTGTTGTCCGCCTCTGTTTCGTCATAGAGATAGTTGAAATCACTGATGCTGAAAAAGGCCTGGCCCTGCCATGAGCGGCCCACCCAGAAATCGCTGTCGCCCTGTGCGGGCGTGGTGATATCAAAGGCGGCCTCTGAAATACCCGTGTCACCTGCACTTGCGATAAATCCGTCATAACCGCTTGACTGCTCGGCCATCACATCATTGTCGTTTCTGTCCGGATAGAATTTCCACACATATTCCACATCCGTCGAAGGCGCATAAAATTCCACTGACAGTTCGTAATACCAGGTGCTTGAGCTGTCAAGCGGCTGGAAATCGATCATGAACCAGTCCTGATCTCCCTGATAATCGATATAGCCGCCGATCCATGGGAATGTGAGTCGGGTTTGACCATCTGCAGGCGTGTTCTGTTCCACTGTTGCATTGGCAAAATCAAGGCGGGTGGTATCGGCATTAAAGGTTTTCTTCGTAACCGGATTGTATTCAAGGGTAACTTCGTTTCCGCCAGTATCATTTACTTCATTATAATAGGCGACGGTTGCGCCATATGGGGATGCTGTTTGCGCCACCGCTGGCAGCGTGGGGGGAATATCCTTCAAATCAACACGGATGGTATAAGCTGCATCATCGCCGTCATCATCCTGAAAATCGCCCACGCGGAAAGAATACACAGCTGATTCATCATTGGCAGACACCAGGAATGATGTTTTCAGTTGCGTGGGGATGGTTTCCGGATGACTGTTGTATATTTTTTCATTCACAGAATCGCCGATAACGGTTAAGGCGTAAGCCACTGAAGATAAGGGGGCGTTTACAAACACTTCCAGAATCTGCGGCGAGGCATGAGCGGCAATGGTTAATGAATACCAGTCTGCATCACCTCTGTAGGAAATTTTTCCGGATGTGGCAGATGCCGGATTGCTTGAAGGCGTCAGCGTATCTGCCGTATCAATCGTATCGTTTTCATTTGGCGTCGTGTCTGCATCATCCACGATATTCTGTACCTGAAGGGTGGCCGTATAAGAAGACGATTCAAAACCGGTTGTGCCGGTCACAGGCTCTATAACCAGATATGCGTTGCCGGATTCCAGTTTCAATAGGGTATGGAAAAGGGTTGATCCCCCTTTATATGTCTGGGAAAATACAGTATTCAGGTTTTGATCCAACAGATGGATGTTGTATTCAAACGATGATGCCGCAAAAAAACTCAGTTCAAGCACCCTGAAACCGTCAAGGGGTGATGGAAGTGAAAGCAGGTAGTAATCCTTGTCTTCCGCATAGGCGATGGTACCTGTGATCGTCACATCCGTATTCCAGGAAGACATATTCACGGTTTCCGCCTGAGATGAGGAATCATTCTCATTTGCTTCATCGGCAGTTACGGTATTTACGAAAACCGTATAGGTGGATGCCGTGTCAAAATCATTCATGCCATAGTCATCGATATGAACGAAATACAGGCCGGCAGGAAGAAAGTGAATCAGATGATAGCTTTTCCTGGTGGCGCTGGTCTGGGAACCCACGATATTTCCTTCGCTGTCATATAAATCTACGGACAACTGGACACTCGTGCCTGCAAATGGGGTGAATTCCACGTTGACATCATAAACACCGCCAGTTGATGTAAACTGGTAGCAGTCGATATCCCCCACTCGGCCGATGTTGTCCGAGGCCCCCATACCGTCATCCACGGCCAGGGTGGTTGCTGTTGTAAAACTGTCATTTTCCTCGGCAGAAGCTTCCATATCAACGGAAATATAATAGGGATTATCCGAGAAATCATCATCCATCAGATCCCGGACGGAGATATAAATATCCTTGGGAACATCAATATAGGCATGAAGGGTAAGGTCAGCCGGGGACATGCCTCCGTCCGGCGCGTGATCGGCATATATGAGCACCTTGTTTCCATTGGTGTCTTCCTGATATACGCCCACCAAAAGATCGACTTCCGGCCTTAAGGTTTCACTGGTGCACTTGACCTGCAGAAGTGCATTGGCGTCAACCGCCCGAAAGCGGTACCAGTCCACTTCCCCTTCTTTTGAAATCGTTCCCTTGACTTTCTTGTTCAAAGACAATTCCGCCGTATCCGAATCATCAGACGAACTGCCCAGGCCGCCGCATGAAGCCAACAGCAACATGAATACCGGAATTAGATAGTGTATTTTTTTCATAACGTTTCTCCTTTACTCCCAAGTCCCGTGTTTCAAAACGCCTATTGTATAAGTTTGAAATCCGCAGGCGACAACACAATATGCTTATCATCATCATTGATGTTTACAATCACTTCCGCCACTCTGAAAACCGGTGCATGGTCAGGCGTATCTTCCGGTACTTCCGCCAGATAAAAGCGGATCAAATTATCACCTTCAAGCCACGCTTCACCATTTGCCATTGTATACCCGAGTGTTTCCATGACATCGATGTTTGAGATATCAAATTCATACTGACGTACGAAAGACGCCATTTCCGTTCCCTGATCAATCTCCACCAGTCCACCATCCCTGATGTCGTAGTTATAGCTGTACCGTTCCCGGATGATCTCATCATTGGAGGAGACATTGGAATGCCGCTGAACTTCTAGCCAATCGAGCAGACCATCAAAATCGGTATCCACTGCCTGCTGTTCCTCCAGGGGATTGGTTCCTGTCAGAAACTCGATGCCATCAGGGATGCCATCGGAATCCGAGTCCGGATTGAGCCTGTTTGTGCCCTTGACATACTCCTCGCAGTCCGACAATCCATCACTGTCCGAATCGATTCCTGTGACGCCTGCATCGCAATTGCTGTCAGCCGGGTCAAGGGGATCAAGAACATGTCCGGGTGAGCTTAGCTTGATTTCAAAAAAGTCCGAAAACCCGTCAGCATCCGAATCTTTAAGGGTCGGATCCGTGCCATACATTTCTTCTTCTTCATCTGAAAGGCCATCCCCATCGCTGTCCACGTAGATCAGATCGATTCCCGGGCGCACATTGAAATTATAGGCCACCATAAATTTAACATCGTATTCCACGGTAAGCCGCATATCCACAATATTGATAAAATCAATTGCTTCCGCATTTTCAAACAGTCTGAACTGGCCATCTCCCCTTTCTGCCATGCCCTGAAGGGTATTTTCCGCATGGGCCAGTGCAGCCTGACCGCTTGCATCTGCTCCGAAATTTCCAAGGAGGAGGAATGTATGAAAATTAAACGACCCCACACCATATTCCGCAACCATGTCATTGATATCTTCCACGCTGTTCCAGATATCGGCGTCATCCTGAATCATGCCCTGGGCGTTTGATACACCGTCGCTCAGAAACACCACGACGTATTTTGATCTGACACGGTTCTCTTCATTTGAATCCAGAATATCGTTTCGGATATCCACAAACATTTCATCAAGGGTTCCCAGGTAGTCCGTGGTTGTATCATTTTGAACATCCGTAAGGATATTATCGAGAACAGCCGGGTCTTTGGTAAATCCATGGGTGGTTTCAAACACCGTATTGCTCCACAGCATCACTTCAAAGGACGTGTTTTCATTGCTGTTGTATTCATTGATAAAATTTCTGACCGCTTCGATTCTTAAAAAATAGGGATCCGAACCGGCCACAACGCCGACTTCTTCATCGCCCATGCTTAACGAGCAGTCGATGGCAAAAAGGACTTTGACCGGAAAATTGATTTCATCCGGGCTTTCGGTCAGAAACGAGCCGGACAGCGTCACCTGCCGTCTTTCCTGGGTCCGTTCAAGAGGCGGACTGCTGGTGCAGCCAACCATCAACAGGAACGATAAAAAAATCATAAGATAGGTGTTCTTACCCTTAGCCATCACAAGCATCTCCTTTTCCGTCCTGGTCTGAATCCGCCTGATCCGAATTTGAAATCCTCGGACAATTATCACACACATCTCCTATGCCGTCGCCATCTGTATCTGAATTCAGATCCGAATGTGACCGTGGACAGAGATCGACATCATCTGTAAACCCGTCATTATCCCAGTCGTCGTCACAGGCATCGCCCAGGGTATCGCCTGTCATATAAAAATCCGCATTCGCCTGATCAAGATTCGGTTCCTTGCTGCAGTTATCCACTGTATCCGGGATGCCGTCATTATCATCATCGTCGTCACAAAGGTCCCCTATGCCATCGCCGTCCGTATCTGTCTGAAGGGGATTTGATACAAGAGAACAGTTATCCTGGCTGTTTGAAAGGCCGTCCCCATCTATATCGCCATCGCAGGCATCGCCCGTGCCATCACCGTCCGTGTCCTCCTGATCATTATTGACAACCGCCGGACAGTTATCGCAGGCATCCCCGTAGTCATCCCCATCATAGTTTTCCTGGTCGTTTTCAAGATAGGGACAATTATCCCGGGTATCCAGTACACCATCTGCGTCTGCATCTTCCTCAAGGGACCATAACGGTCCCAAATCATAACTGACGACAATGGGACCGCCCCCTGCGCCACCACCGCCCACACCACCTGCAGGCGGTGCACCGCAATTGGCGTCCGGGCATTCGTCAAACCATGCATTGGGATCGATATCCGCTGTTGCATGGATATTGAACAGCAAAAACGAAAGTATACCTGTTATTAATAATCTAACTGTTTTCATCACTGTCCTCCTTCACGCTGAACAAACATATAAATTGCCTTCCCGACTTTTTCATAGGAACAAATCCGTGCCATATTATCCGTATCAAACCACAGGGTATTGAAACTGCCGATATCTCCTGTTTCTGAAACAACTTCTTTCTTCCAGGCCGTACCATCATCATACGCGACTTTCAGATCCTTCATGGAAATACTGCCGCTGTGATTGCCTTCCGCATAATAGGCAATCCATGGATTTCCATTCTGATCAAAGGATAGCGAGCAGTAATTGCCGCAGAGAACGCTTTCATCCACCATCTGAACCGTCCATTGGTCATTTTTCAATATGGCGAATTTCAGACATTTCTCGTGAGTTCCGGTTGTATCTTCATATTCATCTTCTATATAGTAGGCCACCGCAGGGTTTCCGTCCTTATCCATGGCACAGCTCAAATAGGCGACCTTAATGCCGGTTTCGATCCAGGCATGCTCAAAACGGTCCCCTGTTTTTCGTGACACCCGAAGCCCTTTCTCATCCGGGTCCGGCATGACAGGTGAAAGATCGGCATCGTAAAAAATAACAGGCGCGTCGTTTTCATCCACCATGATAGCCACCCGATCCCCGATTCTGTTCTGCTCGCTTGCCGTACCGTTGGGATTATAGACATTTCCGGTAACGACTTCTTCAGCACTCGCTGCGGAAAGATTCGCGCCATCTTTTTTTACATAAAGGAGGTCCGGAAAATTAAAATTCATGGCATCGCATCCTTCATAAAAGAACTGATAGCAGACATGGATATCTCCTTTCGAATCCATGGCTGTTGCCACGGTTTTCCCGGCCAGGCCATCCTGAAACACGGGATTTCTTTCCACATATCCGATTCCTGCTGTATATTCGGTCCAGGCGTTGCCACTCCAAATGCTTATCATGGCATCAGACTGCTGTTCGGAACCGCATTCCCTTATTTCACCCCCCTGATAAGCCACAACAGGCGTGCCTGATGCAGCACCTGAAACGCCCAATGTTCTGCAATTGTCAACCGAGAGAATTTTATCTTCGGCAGATACTGTAAACGCGCTGTCATCTACGATCAGGTGATTTATGGCATATCCATTTGCCGTATCATCTTCAAAATAGACAATGTGCACATCATGGGCATTTCCTTTGGATGCAATGATGTTAGGTGTCAGCATGCCGCCACCGTCTATTTCTGTGATCTTTGCTTTCTCCCAGACCCATTCCTGTGAGGTTGTGTCATTGTCATTGTTTGAGCTGTCATCACCGCTGTTACCGGAACCGCCGCCACCACACCCGATGAAGAAAATGACAAAACCGATTAAAATATGTTTCATAAAGAACATGGTTTATTTCCTTTTCCCGCCACGCTGGGCCATGTAGAGTTCTTTTGCTTTTGGGTGAATGATCTGACCGGTTTCTTCGATCAGCTTTGTACCCGGAAGTGTGTCATAGATCGAATAGGCACGTCTTTCATGTCCATAATACGAATAAAGGCCTGCCAGATTCACCTGGGCGCCGATATTTTTTCCGGAATTTTCCAATGATGATTTAAATGCGTCTTTTGCAAGCTCGTCCTGCCCCATGAAGAGATAAGCCACGCCAATATTATTGTACAAATCTGCCTTGACCTCACTCTTTCCGGTTTTTATCCCGGACAGGGCATTCTGGGCGATTAAGAGGCCAAGACGATAATCTCCCTTGTTGATGAACGCAGATGACAGAGATAAAAGAAGACCGGCATCATTGGAATGTTTCATCAATTTTTCATGAAGGATCTTTGTATCCTCATCTTTCAGGCTGTTCTGGGCGACCGAAACCCGTTCTTCGCTGCCGTTAAACGATTGCATACGACCTTTTTGGGTCACCTTTCCTGATGACAAATCAACAAGCCCTGCCACTTTGGAATCACAAATTTCAAGTTTCTTGGCCTGTTTGACGAACGTATCCAGATATTGATCCCCTTTTTTTGAATAACCATCCGCTTTCTGCTGAATGATCTTAAGATAGTTTTCCTTCTGGTCGGCGGACAGTTCAGGCAATGGCGATTCAATCAGGAAACGGGCGAATTCATGATTGATCCGGGCAGCATAATAACAGGCTGAAAGCACCCATACCGGAGACGGGTACCCCATGATGGATTGATACCCTTTTTCCAGATCCTCCAAAAGTTTGGCTTTCCGGGCCACAACCGTATTGTCTATTTTCCCTTTCAACTGAAGGGCTGAGTAGTCGTTGTAATTTCTTTGCACCGCATGAAATGCCATTTCGGCAAAAGCCTCATCAAGGGCAGGATCTTTTCCAGCCGTCTTTCCGGAATAGTCGCTATAGGCCATTTTTCTGTACTTCAGTGCATTTTTCTCCTGGCCTTTTTTCAGATATAAACCGGCGATCATGGCTTCTGCTCTAACTTTTCCGGTTTCCGACAACTTCTTTAAGTTGCCCTCCATCACACTGATGGCCCCGTCATCCTTGTTGAGCGCGATGTAATTATCAGCCATGTTGAAGACAACCTCATCGGCAACACCGTCGTTCATAGAATAGGTATTCAGGATTCTGATGTAATTTCTGTTGGAAAGCTCATTCTGGCCCAGATTTTTTCTGATCTGACCAGCCTGATTGAGAAAATCTTGTGCCACCTTGTTTTTGGGAAATTTTTCGGCAAAGGATTCCAGGTAGGAAGCCACCATTCTGTATTGATTGATTTTAAGGGATGAATCGATCATTGCATTCATGGTGCTTTCAAGCTTGTCCGACTTCGGATATTTCTTGATGAATGTGTTGCCGCCGGTAAAAAGCGCCTGAAGATCGTCTTTGTCTTTTGCGGAAATAATAAGCGCATTCAACGCCTGCTCACCCATGCCGGATGTCGTGCTGTCTTCGGCCAGGTCCAGCAGCTCGGATTTCCCTTTTTCCCAGTCATCCATGGCTGCGATGGTGAGATTGGATACCACTTTGGATTCCGTGGCCTTGACGATCTGGACCACATCCTGTTTGAGTTTCGAATCCCTTATACGGTTGTCGGCCAATACTTTCCGGCCATAGGCAATCAATCCTTCATGATCCTCCTTCAGATGATAGGCATCCAGAATCAGATGAACCGCCGCACTCGCCGGTTTGCCGCCCGGATATTTATTCACAAATTCTGAAAAATCTTTGATCGCGTCGTCATAGTTGCCGGCATCGTAGGAAATCCATGCCACATTGAATAACACATCCTCCACATAGCGGGACGTGGGGAACTCCTTGGCATACGATTTCCCTGTTTCTTTCAGTCCGCCTCTGGCAAATGCCAGTTCATATGAATCCAGGTTATCCTTGTTTTTAATGGCGGTATAATAGGATATGACCGAACTGTATAAATTTTCTTTTCTGTTTTTCGGATCTTTTTCAGATGCAAGTGCGAGTTTTTCATACTGCTTTCCTGCATGAAGGTAATCTTTGGAGGAAAAGAGTGCTTCTGAATAATTCACGTTCATTTCCTGTTTCACAGGACTTTCGTTAAAAAATTCGAGATAGGTTTTATAAGCGTCTGCCGCACGCCTGAAGTCATCTGCGGATTTGTCTTTCCTCGCTTTCTGATGCAGGTGGGTGGCCAGATCTCTTGCATACAACTCATAATCCTTGACGTTTTTCGCTTTGACTTCATCCGTGACGTCAGCAGCGTATTTCTGTTTTTTCAACGCTTTTACGATAATGGCCATATCCTGATCCACATCATCGAATTTTCCCATGGCCTGGACGCATTCAAAAATATTTTTCGAATAATCAAGCAGCTTGTCTGCATCCTGCTGCAAAATAGAAAGCTGTCTGTAAACCAGGGCTGCATGATGCCATTTTTTCTTTAAAAGATATCTGTAGGCAAGCTTTTCGAGAACGACCACATAGACCTGTCTGGACCAGCTATATTTCTGGAAGTAAGTAAGTGCCTCTTCAGGGGTGCTGTCTTTGTAACATTCGGTATAACAATAGGCCATGTCGATCAGGGCTTCCTGTTTGACATCCACGCGCCTGTATGTATCAATATCGATATTTTTCAGATTTTCCGACTGACTCACGGCATCTTCGAACAGATGAATGGCACTTTTATAATCCGCATTGTTGATATGACACCAGGCCAGTTTATACCGTGCAATAACCACAGCCTGGCTGAACGGGTAATCGATGACCTTTTCATAATGACGTTTGGCCATGTCCACATCGCCTTTGCCCATGAAGTAATCTCCCAGAAGAAGATAGGATTCCGGCACATATGAACTATTGGGGTATTTACGTATAATTTCCCGGTAATGGGCGATCATCTCATCGGTTTTATTGAGCTCCCTGAATTCATGGGCCATGAAAAAATGCACTTTATCCTGATCCTGAAAATCAGGGAAATCGTCCAGAATTCGCTGATAAATCTCAAGCGCCCTGTTTTTCAGGGTATTTGATTCAAACTGATCGAGGGAAGAGCTTTCACCGTCTCTCTGGTTTTTTCTTACAAAGAAAGCGATTCTCGATTTTTCAATGTGGAGTTCTGCAAGTCTTAAGTAAAGCTCCGGCAGATAGGGCCTGTTCCTTGATTTATCGATAAGGGAACGGGTGTTTAAAATCGCCATTTCAACTTTTTGTCTGTCCTCCAGTAGTTTGGCGATATATTTTTTCCGTTCCTCATCCTGATTCGTCTGCTGATACCCGTACTGATCAACAGCGGCAAGGACCATACCCGACCATTCTGAAAGCAGCAGTACAAAAAGACATACACCGATTATTTTTTTTAACATATGACCTTTTTTCATTTGAAAAAGATATCCCATTCTTCCATTTGGTTGCATTTATCCGGCAGACTCACATGATAATCTGATAATTCGTCATTCCAGAATTCTCCCTGGAACGGATATACCACGATTCCCTTGTCAGATTTTTGTTCCTTGTTTTCTTCACCTGCATAATGGTGATCCGTAACCCGCTGATACATGTCAAGACCGATCTCATATGCCATCAGGTAGGCTTCTTCCTCATATTTCAAAAGCTCATTGGCCATTTCTTCGTAAGACTCCTGAATCTGATTTCTTAGCGTTTCCGCACTTTCCCTTATTTTGAGATCATAGAGCCTGTTCATATAGAATTGAAACACGCTGTCCTTGATACCCTTCACCTTCTCTTTTTCCCTGGTCAAAAGATTCAGGAATTTGAACGTATCGTTGATCTGTTTTTTACCTAAAAGGACGAGTATCAACGCTTCATTGGTGATCGGTTCTTTCCTGTTATAGATATGGGTAAGGGCATCCCCGTAGCGTGCCCTGAAATCCTCGACCACATCCAAAGCACGCTGGTAGTGGCAGACATCCTTATAGATAAACGATTTCAATATGAAGTACTCCGGTGTAAAACTGTTTTTAAAAGAAGGCGCCTCAAATGCATATAAAAGCCCCATGGCTTTTTCCGGATTTCCCTGTCTGTATTGAACCCATGCGAGTTCCATGAGATTCTGGGACTGATCCAGAATATTCTGTTCAATGTCCTGATACAGTCGATTGGCTGCCTTGAAATCTTCTTTTTCATAAAGAAGTCTTGCCAGCATTTTCCGCACATCATCCTTCAGATCCGTTTCCTTGACATCTCTCACCATAATGGTTTTTAACGTGGCGATAGCCTCATCGATTTTATCATTGTGAAGTTCCTGTTTGGCCTTCTGGTACAGGTATTTGTAATAGTAATACGACTCTTTTGAAATATTCCTGAAATGACCGTCTCCCCACTCGAAAAATCCATGCTGCCAGTCATAGACGCCCTGATAGTAATGAATAAAATTGGAGAGTCTGCCATCTACAAAACCATAATCCTGATCACATATGGCCTGATTGATCACCAGTTCCCTGTCAAACGGTTTTGTCCTCACTATCGTTTCAAATACTTCCAGGGCATACGTGACAATTTTCTGATTGGGCTTCCGGGTGACCAGCATAGAAAGGATATCCACCGATGCATGGGAAAAGCCGGTTTTTGCAAGAGAGATGGCCAGAAAAAATTCCGCCCATTCATAGTCTTCATCATCGGCTGTATGATTTTTTACAAACCGATAAAAATAAGGCGCCGCCGCTTCATAATCTTCCTTTTCAAAGTAATGATAGCCTTTTTCAAAATCCTTGCGATCATATTCATTTGCAACGACAGGTTGGACCTTTGGATCTTTCTTATCAGATTCGTTTTTGGAAGAAACGGCATACACGTCGCTCTGGTAAGGCCCTGCCAAGACCGACAGCATCAGAATGAATATCCCCAGGAAACCCGCTAAACGCCTGTTATAAAGCATTTGAATCCCCCATTTTCAGGTAGTCGTTCAATGTCTCGATGGTTTTGTCGCTATCTGTTTTCCGCGGCAGAAGATTGAACCGCAACCCCAGGCTCATGCCAAAGAATATGGTGTTCTGGGTATTGTCTTCTTTCAGGTTGACATAGTCCCGAAGTTCAAAATTCACACAGAGGTGCTTATTGATATAATACTTCTTGCCAACACCCACACCGATGGAGATTGCATTTTCCGTGTCCGGATCTCCATAGCTTTTTTTCCGTTCAAAATTGGCGATACCCGCGCCCAGAAGGAAATAGGTTTCATGGTTGATGACGCGCTTGTTATAAATCGATTCCTTTCCGTAAAACGGTTTTAAAACAAAACTGGAATGAATGGAATAAATCGGTTCGGTGAATTCAGAAGGGGTGGCGCCGAATTCATTTTCAAGATTGCCTTTCAGATCTTTCTCCCGGGTCAGATTGAATTGCGCTCTTGCCACTTCCCAGGCGATATGATCCGAAAAATTGAAGGTATAACTGATGCCAACCGGGTATACATTAAAAAAATCATCATCCGCAACATACCCGAAAGACAGCGAAAGTTCATGATTTTTGTGAAACACCCGGTTTTGGATGACCAAAACCGGTTCCGCTTCTTTACCGGATGCAGTCTGTAAAAACGGACCTGTCATGGAAAAAACAAGCATGATGGCAATGACAAATGACAAAATGTTTTTCATAAATAGTGGCTCCTTAGAATCCGACAATATCGAAAATAAACGGATATGATACGACAACCTCGCTTCCTGTGGGTTTGGGAAATTGCCAGGTTTTGATTGAAGATTTAATGCATGAATGAATCTCGTTTGAATTGATCGAAGAGGACTTGATCGTCACTTCACCGACACGTCCTGATGCGAGAATTTTCCATTCAAATACGACTCTGCCCATTATCGACGGATTGGAAATAAGGGCGGTTTCATAACAGTAACTGATTTCGTCCAGATGTTCGTCAATCACCCGTTTTACCGCTTCTCTGCTCATCCCGCCCTGTATGGTAACTGTTTTGGTCAGATTGGCCTTGACAAGACCCATGACCTGTTTCTGACCGGTTGTTCCTTTTTCAAGGGCCGCAACGGTTCCTTCTCCGCCGGCGCCGTAGCTTCTCAAGACCTGTCTATCCCCTTTGGTTCCTCCGCCTATATCTCCGGGTGAGGTCAACTCGATCCTGGATGTGCCAAGCTTCCCTACGATTCCACCCACCTTGAAATTGGCATTTTGGGATGATGAAGACGACACGGCATCGAGATTGGTGACGGCAGCAAGCGCCTGACTGGGAGCGGCGGCATCCATGGCTGTTCCCAGAATCCCCAAAAGACCGGCTTCATTGATATTCCGGTTTGCCACGTTGCCATCTCCAAATCCGCCACCGGCTTTAGGTGATCTTGAAACAGTGCCCTTCCCCTTTTTGCTGATTTGCCTGGCAGGTGCTTTTGCCACATTTTTTTGAGGGGCATCAGGTTTGGGAACCGGCTTTTTTTCAACTGTTTTTGGGGGCTCTTCTGCCAGATCCATCACTTCTGGTTGAGGTTTGACAGGCGGTTTCAAGACCCTATTTATTTCAGCCAGCGTATCCATATCCATGTTGACGAAATAGGTTTCAGGCGGTTTTACTATAGGTTTCTGGCTCAGTGCGTAAATAAGAGACAGAAGCAGGATCATGACCACATGGAATACAGACGACTTGGCCAGAAATTTATGAAAGCCGATACTCTTTCCGGAAGCAATGTGAACCTCCGGAAGTTCGATACCGTCTACCATCCTGATATGATAGGTAAACACATCATCGGTCAGAATGACGACACCATTTTTCGGAAGGGATTCCCTGTAAACTCCCTTTCCTTTTTTATGAATGCGGTCGTCAGACCGGAGGGAATTTATTTCTTTCTGTTGGGAGGCGTCATACTGAACGATACCTTCTATCTCCTCATCAAAATAAAACAGGCCGCCGTTTTTTTTCTGATGGCGGGCCAGACAGAATTTGTCTTTTCCATGTTGAATGACGTATTTTTCATTTACATTTAAATAAGTGATATCCATAACCGTATCTGAACGGTATTTCATGACTTCAACAAGAGGTTGACCGGATGATTTGGAAGAAGATGATTTTATACCTGAATCAAGAATTCTTTCTCTCAGTAAAAAATCCGCGACTGTATCGGGTTCGTCGTCATCGTCATCGTCGTCATCGTATTGAAAAGACATGGTTTGAAATGGATCTTTTTCCATTTCAGGCTCAGGTTGGGGTACAGCCTCAAATACGGACGGTTGTTTTTCTTCCTTTTGTGTTTCTTTCTGATTATCTTGTGTCGGTTTCGATAGTTCCTGTTGATCGGGGATCTCTTCCACAGGCCTTTCAACCTGCTCTTCCCGGACCGCCGGTTTCGCTATTTCCTGATTCTCAACTGCGGTGCCCGTCTTTTCAATATTAACGATAAGGCCCAATCGCTCAAATGTTTTCCGAAGTCTTTCAGCGGCAGCCATATCGATATCTTTTTTAAGAATAACCCTGGAACCTGAAACCAGCTTCTCGACCTCGTCTTTTTCTTTCTTCATCATCACGGCCAGGTTTTCGATCACTTCCACAGGATCTTTATCAGGGGCGATCTCACCCTGACAGACAAGCCGATAGGATGTTTCGTTCTTTGCAGCGATTGCCGACGGTTTGTTTTCTTCTGGTTCAGAAACAATTTTTTCGGTGTTTGATGCAGGTAAAATCTCCAGCGGGCTATTTTTCTTTAACGGATAATAAATGGCTTTTTTGGGCTTTTGGGTATTGATGGACGATGCCTGGCTATTTACGGTACTTTTTTCTGAAACAGACGATGAATCTCCGCCATGTCCCTGTTTTACAGTGGACGAATCTGTTTTGAGGGCCTCTGAAACCGGATTCTGGTTTTGCTTGACCTTGATTTTAAGCGTATAGGGGCCAATATCGATATAATCGTAATTGCCGAGAATGATCGTTTTGACAGAACGATTGTTGACGACCAGGCCCGTGTTACTGGATTTATCGGAGACAATAACCTGGTCTCCTTTAAAATAGACAACCGCATGAATCGGTTCGATGTGTTCACCAACCAGAATCAGATCCGCTGTGTCGTCACTTCCAATAACAATTTTCTTTTTGTAAAAACAATCCCAACCCAGAAAATTTTCGCCATAAAAAATAAAAAATTGAACAACGAAACGGTTCTGGGTTGAAGACTCACGACCAGATGGAATCGGAAGTGATGCATCTTTATCGTTAAATTCGTCTTGCTGATTGATGTTAAACGCATTTACTGACATGGTGCTATCCCTTTTCGTCTCGTAATTAAGTTGCCCTTCCAAGGACGGAAATCTTACTTTTCTTTTTTGGAATTCCCTTTTTTATCGTCCATGCTTAAATCATTGACCGTAAAATCTTCCAATATCTCTTTTCGATAATTTTCCCTGACATGAAGCATGCTGTTGATATCAGACTTTTTTCGCTGCAAAAGGTATACTGCGCCGGACTTGATGCTCTGCCCCAGGATATAGGAGTTTCCGAAATCTATCCGGTTTTCAAGCCGCTGGTTCGCGCCTTGCTGCTGTTTTTCAGCAGCATAAGATGTTGTCACGCATACAGCCATCATCAGCATAAACAGGATGCCTGACTGAATCATTCTTTTCATTGTCACTGTCATGTTCTTCATCATTTTCCCGTTACTTTTTTAATACGCCAAATTGGAAGTTGGGATATCCTGCCATTCCCGCTGTTTTTACAATGCTGTTTATCGTATCAAACGAAAGTCTTTTATCGCAAAGAAACAGAATGGTGTCCTTTTCTTCATCTTCACGCGTCCTGTCATCGTTCTTTTTTCTTGATTCCAGTTGTTTGTAAAGCTCAGATGCCTTGAGATCATTTGGATTCAACCCCTGAACCTGACCATCCCTGATTTTGGCAACAACTTTATCATCGATTTGCAGCTGTGTTTTGGTGAGCACGAGTTTTATCGAATCATTATAATCGAGCTTGGCATTGGATGTGGGCAATTGCAGGTCATTATCAAGGGAAAGGGTTTCCTGTTTATCTGAAAATGAAAACAGGAGAAAAATCAATATGATGGTAAACATATCCATCATGGACGTAATCTGAAGTTTGGGCGGAATAAATGCACCTTTTTGTCTTCTTCTTTTGCCAAGTGCCATTTACACGTTCTCCTATCCTACTTTCCCGGACAACACGACTTTCGGAAACATGGGGCTTTCCTTTGAGTATCGTGCCACATCCATGGTTTGAATAATGGTTTCATAAATCACACTCTTCTCCGGAATAATGATCACCGTATCGCTTTTCGGATATCTTGCCTTTATATCCCTCAAACAGGTGCTGAATTCGTCAAAGGGATAATCATTTTTCCCTGTAATTCTGAACGTTTTTTCTATACCTGCCAAAATATTTTCTTCCGCATTGTCTGATGATGCCGAAAGGTGGATACCGTCCTTTTTTATTTCAACGATCAATGTGAGCTTGACTGTGTCATCCGGTTTTATGGCATCATTATTTTCACCATTTGAAAGAACAGGAACAGATGTGTTGATGGCTTTTAAGTGAAAAAAACTGGCCGACATCAATAGAAACGGGATCAATACCAGAAACATATTCATGATGGGGACCATATCCAGTTCCACGTCATCTTCACTTTTTCTTCTTTTTCGGCCTCTTCCTAGCATGATGCTTCCTTATCTCTTTTTATGGAGGACAATGTGTTAAATAGGGACAATGCTTTTTCCTCGAACTGATCGATAAGATATTCACCCCGGTTATTCAGTATATAATAACCTGCCAGGCAGGGGATGGCCACAATAAGACCAAATGCCGTGGTCAGCATGGCCACGGAAATACCGTTAGCGAGGATTTCCTGTTTCATGGCGGCATTGGCACTGCTTACGCCTTGAAATGCACTGATCAGACCGATAATGGTTCCCAGAAGACCAAGAAGAGTTGAGATATTGGCGAACATGGTCAGAAGATTGATTCGTGCCTTGACTAAAGGAATTTCCTGTAAAATCTTCTCTTCCAGTACCCGCTCGATATCCTTGTCCCGTTTATCGGCCTTTAAAAGACCTGCCTTCAGGATTCTGCCCATGGGATGCGACTCGATTCGGGTGCATTCCTCAATGGCGCCCCTGTAGTTCATTTTCTCCAAAGCATTCACTATTTTCTGAAACGGGCCCTCAATATTCATTTTCATTTTGAAGTAGAGAAAGGTGGCTCTTTCTGCAAAAAGGGCCAGCGCAATAATAGAGACGCATAAAATCACATACATGAATGAACCGCCGCTTTGAAATAATGAAAACATTTTTTTCCTCCTTATCCTTAAAAGCCCTTAAAAAAATATTCGTTTCTCCCAATTCTCCTGCACACTTCTAATTCCCAAAAGCCGAAAATGCACACCACATGCCAAAGGCAGTATGAATAAAAACAGATCACGTCATCTGTTCTGATAATGAATCGCGTGTATCCTGGTTAAATGACTGTTTATCCTGCTCTTGTGCAGATACCGGCCCACATTTACATAACAACGATTCACCACAGTCATTTTTTTAATGAGATAAAATGATTTTGAAATCCAGGCAGGAAGTATGGTTTTTAGCAAATTGGCCATCTTACCTGTAACTATTTTTATACACCTTGCCTGATTGTGCAAAAAACCTGCTTTCATTCCTTTTATCCCTTTTTTTCGATTCGTTTCCTGTGCGTGACTGCCCTCATGCCTTCAATCTTCTGCATAGATTGTCCACATTTACAGACTCTGTTATCAAAGCCTGTGCCACATACGATATATTACTTTTATTATATTGTTTTTATTAACTATTTATCTTTAATAATCTGCATCAATCTGGCAATATGGCAAATAAATGAAGGATTATCCATACACCTGTTCTTCCATGCACCCTTGTCCCAAATCATCCAGCGACCGGTTTTCAAGTGCCTGAAATGCCGAAGGGTATTTCATACATTCGCTAAAAAAATCCGATATATGCCTCAATGCCAACATGGCATTATTGTGAGCCCAGATATTAAGTCCAAGGCCTCTGGTATATCCGAATTTTTATAAAAGTGATATTTCCCGGCAGAGGAACCTGCTTAATACTGTGTAGGATAATCCATACGATTTATTTGTCATCTGAATCACACATCACCGCGTTTAATGTGAACTGCTGACTTCTGAGATTTTCCTTGACTTGTAATTCCATTTTCATTTAATGATACGGATAATATTCAGGTGCTCGCACTGAGCTTGATCCGGAAAAAAACGGATTAAAAAGGGAACCCGGTGAAAAACCGGGACGGGCCCGCCGCTGTGATCGGGGACGAAAGCTGCCATCTGGCCACTGTCAGGAAACAATTCTGACGGGAAGGCGCAGCAAGTAGGATGATCCGGGAGTCAGAAAACCTGCCTGATAATAGAAACCTCCGTGGACAGGGGCACGACAATGGGACACATCTATCCCCGGCCATGAGTTTTGGTTCGGGGATTTTTTTTTGAGGAGAGTCCGGAAATGGCAACAGGAATCATTCGACAATATCGATATCTCAGCCTGAGACGCATATTTTTGTATTTTTGCGCCATGATGCTGCTGCCTGTGAACACATTGAATGTACAGGCAAAAACGGTAACAGACCAATTGGAACGTACTGTCATTGTTCCAGATCATCCAAAACGAATCGTGTCCCTGGCACCCAGTATTACGGAAATCGTTTTTGCCATTGGCAGAGGGTCGCTTTTAAAAGGGGTCACCCAATTCAGCAATTACCCGAAAGCAGCCAGACAGATTGCCTCTGTGGGATCATATATTCATCTTGATGTGGAAAAAATTGTCGTACTCAACCCGGATCTGTGCATCGCTGTGAAGGATGGCAATCCCAAATCCGCTGTCGATAAACTTGACGGTCTTGGCATCCCTGTGTATGCGGTGGACCCCAACAATCTAGAGTCGGTGATGACAGCCCTCATTGAAATCGGAAATCTGCTTAACGCGGAAATTGAGGCAAAAAAAATCGTGGCAGACATGCAGGCAAGAATCAACCGTGTCAAAGAAAACATTTCCAAAGCCACGCATATACCAAAGGTTTTCCTTCAAATAGGCATTTCTCCCATTGTCTCTGTGGGAACCCAGACCTTTCTTCATGAATTGATTGTTCTTGCCGGTGGCAAAAACCTTTCAGAAGGGCCTATCCCCTACCCCAGGTATTCAAAAGAACAGGTACTTTCATTGTCACCGGAAATTATCATTATCACCTCCATGGAAAGAGAGAAGACTTTTGATCAGGCAAAAAAAGAATGGTCGACCTGGTCCGATCTTCCGGCTGTTAAAAATGACCGTATCCTTATTGCGGATTCAGATATTCTGGATCGGGCCACGCCCCGGCTGGTGGATGGACTTGAACTGATTGCCAGGCTGATTCATCCTGAGCTGTTTACCCCTTACGAGTAAATGACATGAACGCAAATTTAACCTCAGCCCTTATCAAACGCATCTTCACGGTTTCGTTTATTTTGCTTTTGTTGCTCTTCTTTGCCATGGTTCTGGGATTGTCAGAAGGCTCCACGGGTGGTGGTTTTTCCGCCATCTGGCGATCTTTAAACCCGTCCAACGCGGATGACGCCATGCTGGCGTCCATTATCTGGAAAATCCGGTTACCGCGCGTTCTTGTGGCAGCCCTCGTGGGTGCGGCCCTGTCTTCAGGCGGACTTGTGTTTCAGGCGCTTTTAAAAAATCCGCTTGCAGAGCCTTATATTTTAGGTATTTCAGGCGGGGCCGCCATTGGTGCTATTATTGGCATACTCCTGGGTCTGTCCCGATTTCCCGGTGTCAACCTGACCGCCTTTTCAGGAAGCATCACCACCCTTCTCCTGATCCTTTTAATGGCCTCCGGTAAATCCATTCTGATCAAAGATGCCCTGCTTTTATCCGGTGTGATGGTCAATGCATTCTGTTCTGCCGTCATCATGTTTTTGATTTCCCTGACCCAGGATGCCCGGCTGCATAATATCATGTTCTGGTTGATGGGCGACCTGTCCTCCTCTGATCTTCATCAGGTGGGCATCCTTTCAATATTGCTTTTGCCATGCTTTGTTGTCATTTTCAGGTATTCAAATATCATGAATATCCTTCTGCTGGGAGATGAACTGGCCCTCACCATGGGAATTCATATCAAGCGGGTCACCCTGATTCTTCTTACCACAACGACATTCATGATAAGCGCCACGGTCAGCCATTGTGGCCTGATCGGTTTTGTGGGCCTCGTTATTCCCCATTTATTAAGGATGATCTTAGGACCTGATCACAGGATACTGGTACCGGCATGTTTACTGGGTGGAGGTGCCTATATGGTTTTTTGTGACCTTCTTGCAAGAGTGCTTCCTGCCCAGGGAGAAATGCCCGCAGGCGTGATCACAGCACTGATTGGCGCACCCCTGTTTATTATACTATTAAAAAAGACTGCCTCATGACGCCTGCGATTGATGTTAAAAACATATATTTTTCATACAAAAAAGAGATCGTCCTGGCGGACATCTCCTTTTCAATAGAAAAGGGCCGGTTTTTTGTCATCATCGGGCCCAATGGCTCCGGAAAAACCACACTGATGAAAATGCTATCCGGTGTTGAAAAATTTAAAAAAGGCAAATTAAAGCTTTTCGGCCGGTCAATCAGACGACATGCCAGAAAAGAACTGGCCCGTCAAATGGCATTCGTGCCTCAAACCATTCCAACTGACTTTCCTTTCACGGTCACGGAGCTTGTATTGATGGGACGGACCCCGTATCTGGGTGTGTTAGGGGTTCACGGGGAAAAAGATCGGGATATTGCTGAAAAAGCCATGCAATTCACAGGCATTGCCCATCATTCCCAAAAAAAACTCAATCAATTAAGCGGGGGAGAACGCCAGCGGGTATTTATTGCAAGGGCCATCTGCCAGGAACCGGATATTATTCTTCTTGACGAACCGACTGCTTCCCTTGATCTGGCCCATCAGATCAATGTCATGAGCCTGATGGAAAAACTGAAAAAAGAAAAAGGGTTGACCATTGTCATGGTATCGCATGATCTGAATCTGGCATCCATGTATGGCGATGATCTTCTCCTGTTAAAAAATGGAACGATTGTAAAAATGGGATCACCCCGAGACGTTCTGACAGAAAGCATCCTTAAAAAAACATATGGATGCGAACTCATTATCGATCAAAGTCCTATGGGCGATTTTCCCAGAGTGACACTTGTTCCGGGAAAAAGGGGAACGATTCTCAAAGTAAAGGATATTCCTGGGATTTAATTAAATACAGGGAATATCCCTTTTTTATTTAATGATGAATGGGAGACATGAATTGACCATGATTTTTGTTAAACGCATTTTGCTTGTTTTCATCGCTCTTTTCCTGGTGCCGGAATTTTTAAGCCACCTGAACAGGGCAATCGCATCTGATGAAAGTCCGGTCACAATGGCACCCGTTATCGTGTCTGCCAAAAAGGCGGAAGAAAACTTTCAGACAGGAGACGTTGATCCGGAACAGACGACCGCATTTTCCGCCACAATTACTCATGATGAATTTGACGGAAAAATGGAAACCCTCGCAAATGTCATCGAAAAAGAAGCAGGTATTCAGGTGACTCAAACCGGAGGCTTTGGCAGTTATTCGTCTGTTTCTCTGAGAGGATCATCCAGCGAACAGGTCATGGTTTATCTTGATGGCATCCTGTTGAACGAAGCCTCAGGAGGGGGTGTGGATTTAAGCAATATCTCCCTTTCCGATGTGGAATCTGTGGAAATCTACAAGGGCATGGCACCGATCAATTTCAATAGGTCCTCTATTGGCGGCGTGGTGAACATTAAAACCCTTCGCGCCGGAAAAGAAATGCAGAAATCGATCACGGCCGGTTACGGGTCATTCAATACAGTCAAACTCGCAGGCCTTATCAGTCACAAACCCGGCCCCTTTGATTATCTGGTTTCAGCGGATTATTCGGGCTCGGACAACGATTTTGATTATCTAAACCCTAATAATACACGCGAGGTACCTGAGGATGATTACTGGCAAAAAAGGAACCATGCGGCCGTCAACCAGCACAACATCCTTGCCAAACTCGGTTATGATTTTTCTTCTGATTCGCGTATTGATCTCATGAATCAGTGGTTTGAAAAAGATCAGGATCTGCCTGACCGCAGCAACACAAAAGACTCGAATATAAGGCTCGATACAAAACGAAATATCAGCTCCATCAGTCTGATCAAAAACAATCTAACCGATTTTCAGCTTAATACCCGGACCGGCTTTGAATATTCCTGGAAAGAAGAGGCCTACTCCGATGAATTCGGCAACGCCTCCCATGCGCCTATAGATGTTATTTATCTTAATAGACGATATTCAGGTGATTTTTTTCTGGAATCGATTACCGCCTATGGAATTTTAAATGCCCGTATTGAAGTCAGCCGGGAAGAATTTGATGCAGACAACAAGAATACCTCTGAGTCAACAGATATCAACCAGAGCCACAGAAACAGTTTTGTCACCGCACTTCAATACAGCCTCATGTTGCTTGATGACCGGGTAATGATCACGCCTGCTGTTAACTACACCGTATTTGACGATCACCGGGAAAGCGGCACAGAAGCGATCGGCCTCCCTGAAACATCCCATGTGAAAAAAGAATATGTGACCCCCCAGATCGGGTTCAAATATGCCGTAAACACATGGCTGACGTTAAAAACAAATGCCGCCAGATATATTCGGGAGCCGTCTTTTTTCGAACTTTTCGGAGACCGGGGATATTTTAAAGGTGATATTGATATTGACGCTGAAAAAGGAACCAATTTTGATATTGGTGCGGATATTCATCAATCATTCGGCAAAAGACTGATTCTAAATGATTTCAGGCTCAGCACGGCATTCTTCTCGAGCAAGGTGGATGACCTCATCGTCATGGTTTACGATTCGGGCGGCAATGCACAGCCTAAGAATATTGCCACATCAACTGTCCATGGTATTGAGTCAGCCATAAACATACAACTCCTGAATCATTTTTATCTGACCGCGAATACGACGCTGCAGGACACGAACAATGAAAGCAACCAATCGGCTCATAATGGTAAAGAACTTCCCGGCCGGTTTAAAAAATCGTTTCTGGGCAAGATCGAATTCAGATACAACGGATTGAAACTCTTTTCCGAGTATATTCTTCAACAGGATATGTACTATGACATTCCAAACTTACCGGCAGGAAAAGCCGAAGATAAAAAAGAGTTGAACGCAGGCGTTTCCATTCTTTTTAATGACTTACTGGTAACTCTTGAAGGGAAAAACCTGTTCGATGACATTTATGAGGAATTTTATAAATATCCGTTGCCGGGTAGATCATTTTCGGTAACGGCAAAATATACATTTTAATTTAAAAAGGAGATTTGAAGATGACACTTTTATTTAAACCATGTTCAAGGCAAATTAAACACTTTTTACCCGGTATGATTTTGACGGTTATGCTTATTCTTCCCCTAAAGGCATTTGCCAGCCAGACGGCTGTGGTGGGAACCATTGATCCGGCATGGACGTCTGCCGCACTCTCCATCATATCTGTGGAAAAAGTTGATGGGAAACGGTCGGCCAATAATTTGGTCAATTCCATTCTCAATACGGATTTTATACTGGTTGCCTATGGCGATTACTTTTACAGAATAGAGCGTATGGATTTTAACAGCATTACCAAATATGATGTGAAGAACCCGGAGACGATGATTTATCAGTATTCCTGTCAGGGAGAAGATATTGCAGCAGCAAACCCCCATGACCTCATTTTTTTATCCGAACAAAAAGCCTATCTGTTACGATACGGTTCCACCAAAGCATGGATTGTCAACCCTTCCGCAACCACACAAGCTGAATTCAAAACCGGTGAAATCGACTTCAGTGCTTATGCAGACAATGACGGTGTACCGGAAATGCACAAGGGAACCATTGTAGACGGCAAGTTGTTTGTCAATATTCAACGGATCGATTTTTCAGGCGGTTGGGGCAATTATGTATATAACACATCCTATATTGCCGTCATAGACACGGATACGGATACGGAAATCGACACCGGCAAAGGAGAAGGGGGGATGAAAGGCATCCCTTCCACCATTAAAAACACCGGAGAAATTCAATATCTTCCTGAAAATAATATGATTTACATCCAGGGCTCCGGTACAGATGGCGATCTCGCAGGCGGTATCGTGTCATTGAATCCAGATACGTATGAAGTGACAAAACTTGTGGATGACGATACGGCAGGTGACGGAACCGCTCTTTACGGGGGAAGAATTTTCGGCATGGCCATTGTTTCTGCCGCCAAAAGCTATTTTGTGTCTTATCACGCCTGGGGAGACTGCACGGTTTATGAATTCAATCCATCAACAGGCAGCGTGACAGGAGAAGTGACCGGTCTTCAAAATCTCGATATCTCAGGCATGTCAAATGGAATTTATGCGGATGAGAATGACATGCTCTGGGTGAATAGCGGAACAGCAGGTGGCCTGGATGAACCGTCCATCATCATCTATGATCCGTCTTCAAATACAATAGACGAAGTCATAGAAACCCAATTCAATCCGGGAGACATCGTCTTCTGTGGCACGATAAGCACAGCTACCGAAGAAGATGATGATGACGGAAGTAATTCCGACAGGTTATGCTTTATTCAAACAGCCGGGTTTTCATTTTTCAAAACGTTATTTTAATAGGGTAAAAACAGATGATTGAAATATTTAAAAACGGTGGGCCGGTAATGTACCCGCTGTTGCTCTGTTCGGTGATATCGCTTACGGTTATCATTGAAAGAGCATTTTTCTGGGTTGCCGTTGGCATGAGAAAAAATAAAGATCTCATTCATGAAATGCTCGATCTCTGTGAAAAGGGTGATTGGGAAAGTGTTCGAAAAAAAGTAACCGGATCAAAAAACTATGTCATCAAAGTGCTGGTCACCGGAATTGTCCACCGGGAATACTCCCTCGTAAAGGCCATGGAACAGGCTGGCGCAGAAGAAATAAGAAACATGAGACAATATATGGGCATCCTTGACACCATGATAACGGTATCCCCTCTTCTGGGAATTTTTGGAACGGTTCTGGGAATCATCTCATCATTTGACATGCTGGGGCAAGCAGGGATCGGTGATCCGGTTGCTGTCACAGGCGGTATAGCCCAAGCCCTGATTACGACGGCATCCGGGCTTGGGATCGCCATAATCACTGTTTTTCCCTATAACTATTTTAATTCACGGATTGAAAGAGCTGCATTGAATATCGAAAAATACGCCACAAGTCTTGAAATTGTCTATGAAAGGCTTTTGAGTCCTTCAAAACAAACCCTAAAGGAGGGGAACCGTGAAACTCCGCCTTGATATTGACCGAAAAGCAAGAATTGAAATGCTGCCTTTGATTGATATTGTCTTTCTGCTTCTTGTTTTTTTTATCTACGCCATGCTTTCCATGGCTGTTCACAGAGGATTACCGATTAATCTTCCGGTATCTTCCACAGCAGAAGTGGATAAGAACCTTCTTCTCTCGATTTCCATTGATTCGGCAGGAGCCGTATCTGTCGACAAAACCCCCATTCCGGTTGAAGAACTGGGAAGCTATCTGAAGCAGAAAATGACAGGTCAGGAAAAACCGGGCGTTCTTCTCTTTGCAGATAACCGTCTTCCCTATCAACAACTTTTTTCCGTTCTGGACCAGATCAAACTGGCAGGTATCGAAAGAGTTTCCATGCAGGCGGAGAAAGAAAACTGAAAATGAAACGGTTATTGGCAGCTTTGATTCTGGCCATCCTGGTTCACGCGTTCTTTTTTACCTGTAAAATACACCTGAAAAATACGGAAAAAGAACATCCCCCCCAAATCAGGATGGTCACCATGACGCTCTTTCAACAGAAAAAAAAGATGCCGGTCAGACCATCTGTCACCCAACCTGAAAAAAAAAACCCTATCAAACAGAAACCAAAACCCACACATGCAAAAAAACCGGTTCTTCCTTCCCCTGAAAAACCTCCTGCAATATCCGAACCGGAAGAACCTTCTGAACCTGCTGAAAAAATACAAGAGGAAGAGCCGGATGTGCTGCCTGAAGCAGGGAAGGATATGGCGAATGTGGAAGCAGTCAATGAAGCAACACCGCTTTATAAAATCAATCCACCACCCAAATACCCGGCCATGGCTATAAGGCGAGGCTATTCCGGGCAAGTGCTGCTTCGGGTTCTGGTGGATAAACGTGGCCAGGCCATGGAAATAAAAATTATAAATTCAAGCGGCTACGATATGCTGGACAGTGCCGCCCAAAAAGCCGTGAAGAACTGGGCATTCGAGCCTGGCAGAAAAGGAGACAAAAAAATTGACATGTGGGTCAATGTACCGGTCGTGTTCCGATTGGAAGATACCTGAAAAAAAGGCAGAGCCATTATAGCCCTGCCTTTTTTCAGATAAGATATAGAAAACCGTGAATTATTTTTTTATTTTCTTTCTGCCCACACCTGCAAGGCCGATGAGGCCCAATCCCATGAGCATCATGGTTGCAGGTTCGGGAACCGGCTGATGTTCGTCTGAACCTGGTACGACCGTTCCACACTGGGATGCGATGCTATAGTTAAAGAAAAAATCACCCTCTACGGAATCTTCAAAACCTGCCAGAATGATTGGGTCTGATCCGTCAAAAGCACCAAAATCAAACTCGCTGACCCGCAGCAGATAATCGCCTATACCCAGATTTCTTCCAATATAGCTGTTTTAAACCAGCGCCACCATCATCATCGTTTTCAATAAAGTCATCCATTGAAAGAACACCGTCATTGAACAACAAATTGATTTCCGGATCGCCGCTATCAGTGGCCCAGACATTAATATTGAAAAATCCGCCATGAGTCACTGAAAAATAAACTTGAATCATTATTTGAGCAATTGGTTATATAATCCTGGGCAAATGAATTCACATTATGGAAGAATTCACTTTTTCTGATTTTTTAAATTTTATTTGGAACTGGATAGTTTGAAAGGAGAAGGTTTTTATCTTTTCTGAATGGTTTGGGCACATACCAAGCCGATAATCACGCAAATCATTATGCCATAATATTTGCCACCGCATTTTCGACGTCTTCGATGATATAGGCAATATCCGATTCATCCAGATCCAGGAACGTGAAGGCCATTCGGTCTGTTTCCATGATAGCATTTTCATTTTTCGGTTCGACATTGGTTCTTTTGGCAATCAAATCGGCAACGTGAACAATGTAGGCCATACCTTTTTTAAGTTTTGACGGTTCATGATGGAACTTGGCCCCATCCCGGATGTCCTGAGGGATATTCCATACCCGCAACAAATCTGAGGCAATCTCCGCATGGTCAAACCCCAGGAACCGTTTTTCAGCATGATACATCATTCTTTGATGGGTAGAAAAATAGTCATCGAATTCTTCTTTTCTTTCATCCACATAGCGGTCCAGAACCATCTTACCCACATCGTGAATCAATCCGGCAGTAAATGCATCATGCTCATCAATGTCGTCTTTTCGCTTAGAGAGAATTTTTGCGGCAAAAGCCGTTGCCAGGGAGTGTTTCCATATGTAGTCCGCCTTCAGACCATACCCTTTCAGATTCGTTTTCAAAAGCTTTGATGCCCCCACAATTGAAATCAACTCAACAAGCGTCTGCAAACCCAGCACAATGGCGGCATTATGAACAGATGCGATGTTCCCCATCTGACCATAATAGGCTGAATTGGCCACCTTCAACACACCGATAGTAATCGCCTGATCGGTTTCAAGGACTTCACTGATCTCTTTAAAGCTGGCATCCGGTTGTTTGATAATTTTCATGGATTTGACAACCACCTCGGACATGGCAGGCAGTTTATTGATTTTACTCAAAATGACCTTCTTCAGAGAATCACCGGCCAGTTTCTTTTTTTCTTTTTCAACTGGCCCGGCCACTGTTTCCCCCATCGTGTCTGTTTGATTATTTTCTGCAGCATCCCCATATCGCTCCAGATAAGGCCGCAGATCGACCTCAACCAGGGTTTCGCACTCCTTGCAAGGGAAAGCGATTTTTTTGCCTTTAGGAAGCCTGCTGTCAGGAATGTCGTAGATTTTTTTACATTTCCGGCATGTCACTCTCATGAAGGTCCTCATCAGGTCATTAAAATGATTTTAAGCGCCAAACGTCTGCCCCAATCTATATCAGAGAATTCTATTTTGGTGTACGTTCTTTTTTGATTTTTAAATTGAAATTCCGTACGGCTTTTTCTAAAATGAGATGTTTGATGATTTTCACCTTTTAAAAAAAGGAATCACGCGATGCCGTTCATGACCATTCATGGCATTTCATCCTATTATGAAATCGCCGGAGAAGGTGACCCGGTTCTGTTCATTCACGGCCTTGGCTCCAGTACGAGAGACTGGGAAGACCAGGTGGCTGAATTCAGGAAAAATTATCAGGTGATAACGACTGACCTGAGGGGACACGGCCGGACCGGAAAGCCAAAAGGGCCGTATTCTATTTCCATGTTTGCCGATGATGTGGCCGAGCTGATTCAAAAAAGATGTGACAAACCGGTTCATGTGATTGGCCTTTCCATGGGTGCGGCAACGGCCTTTCATCTTTCAATCGATTACCCGGGCATGGTCAGGACCGCAGTGATTACAAACATGAGCGCCGCCATGCCGGTTCAAACATTTGCCCAGAAAAAAATGTATTACGCCCGTGTGCTCACCGTAAAACTCTTTGGCATGAGAAAAATGGGCAGAGTCATTGCGTCAAATGTATTTAAAAAGCCCGATCAGAAGGCCCTGAGGACGCTTCTCGAGGACCGGTGGGCTGAAAATGAAAAAAAACCGTATCTGGCATCACTGGCTGCCCTTAAAAACTGGACGGTCATGGATCGCCTTTCCCTGATCAACTGCCCTGTCCTTGTGGTCCATTCGGAAAACGACTATTCGCCGCTTGGCCATAAAAAGGATTACACACAAAGAATTCCCAAAGGCAAATTGGTTGAAATCCCGGACACAGGCCATATCGTCAATATGGAAAAACCGGATGTCTACAACCGAATCGTCAGGGATTTTCTTGCGGCTCATTAAAAATGTGAAATCTGAATCGGACATGATTCGGGAATGAATTGAACAGATAAAACAGCCCATGCATGAAAACAAAGAAAAATCCGTCCGCGCATTAAAGAAAACGCTTAGAAATTCAAAAGGTAAAAAAAAAGCAGTGCCTGAAATTGCACTTGAAATCTTCGAAGAAGAAATCAACGACCAAAATATCATATCCCAGGCATTGGCAGTTGAGCATGTTTTCCGGAAATCGATCGAGGAAGCCATTCCCTGCGGTATCATCGGTTTTGATCTGGATGGGAAACAGATCTATGTAAATGACGTTTTTTCGCGAATGACCGGATGGAAAAAAGATGAACTTCTTGAAACCACATGGCCATTTATCTACTGGCCGTCTGATATTATGAATGAATACCGGAAAATATTTGATGATTTTAAAACCAGGCCATCTATTCTTCACAACATTGAACTCCCCTTTAAATGCAAGGATGGCAGCTATTTCTGGGGATTGATATCCAGTTCCCTCATCTGCAACAGTGAAGGAGAAAAAAACGGCCTCCTTATTTCAGTCACGGATATCACCCGGAGGAAAACAGCGGAAAACAGACTTCGTGTGCTTTCCGCCAGGTTGATCGATGCCCAGGAAAATGAAAGAAAACGCATCTCCCAGGAAATCCATGACAGCTTGTGCGGCAAATTGACCGGCATCAAATACGGCCTTGAAGAAATGGTCACTTCCTTAAGACCACCCGACAAAAAACGGAGCGTAGCGCTTGAAAACCTCATTCACCTGGTCAAGGTAACCATTGATGAAACCCAGCGGATTTCAAGACACTTGAGGCCGTCCGTTCTGGACGATCTGGGTATTTTGGCGGCCATCAGGGATATATCAAGAGAATTTCAAATGCTCTATTCGCATATCACGTTTTCATCGATTCTAAACGTAGATGAAACCCTCATCCCTGAATCGATCAAAATCCTGATATTCAGAGTGGCTCAGGAAGCGATAACCAATGCATGCAGGCACAGTCAGGCCACATCTGTCAAAATTTATCTGAAAAAAAAGAAATCCCATATCGAACTTGGCATCGTCGATAATGGTATTGGCTTTGAGGCAGATATCCGTTCATTCAAACATCCGGCAACAGGCATGGGGATTTCAAGCATGATGGAGCGGACAGAACTCTTCAACGGCCGCTTCCGGTTAATTACAAAACCGGGAAAAGGCACGGCCATTGAGGCGTCATGGCCGATAGCATAGGGGGTTATCTGGCAACGATCCCCCGTCTTAAGGCATAGGCCGTCAATTCCGGTGCACTATGGAGGTCGAGTTTTCTCATCATGTTGGATCGATGTTTGTCCACCGTTTTGGGGCTGATGCATAACAGATCACCGATCTCTTTGCTTTTATACCCTTCCGCAATCAGCTGCAACACGTCCCGTTCACGCGGGGTAAGCGGCGACCATTCGGTTTCTTCGGCGATAATTTTCCTGCCGTCCAGATACCCTTTAACGACTTTATCCGATATGGATGGGCTCAAATATTTTTTTCCGTTAAAAATACTCTTCATGGCAGCGAAAAGATCTGTGTGGCTGTCACTTTTCAGGCAATACCCATCTGCACCGGCCTTGAACACCGCAAGGATGTACTCCTCTGAATCGTGGACGGTAAGCGCCAGTATCCTTGTTTTCGGATAAAGCCTTACAATTTCGTTCATCGCGGCGATCCCGTTCATCCGGGGCATGGCAAGGTCAATAAGCACAAGATCCGGCTTCGCTTTTCCCACGATCCGAATCGCCTCGAGTCCATCTTCGGCCTCTCCCACAACCTCAATCATCTCATCGGCATCCAGTAGCGACCGAAGACCTTTCCTGACAATCGTCTGGTCTTCGGCAATCACCACGCGATATGTTTTATTCATGGCTGCTCTCTGTTCCTAATCTGTAACTCATAAAAGCATGCGGACGATATACCCTATCATACAGGCCAATATACATAATACTGCGTATATAACATTTATCATTCTTTTTGTAAATTGATTGGATATTCGCATTCATGACAGGTTTGGATATCATTTAAAATAAAACATAAGGAGGACTATTTTTATATGTGCGGTATTTGTGGAGAAATTTCATTTAACGGAACCGATTCTCTTTCTCTCCCATCCCTTCAACAAATGGTCGATAAAATGGCCTCAAGAGGCCCGGATGCATCCGGCATGAAAATCCAGGACAATGTTGCCTTGGGCCATAGAAGGCTAAAAATCATCGATCTCTCGGACTGTGCCGAGCAGCCGATGACAGACGCCCATCTGGGGTTAACCATCGTGTATAATGGTGCTGTGTACAATTACAAAGAACTTCGGGATGAACTCTCAGGCATGGGATACACTTTTTTTTCAAAAGGGGATACTGAGGTCATATTAAAAGCCTATCATGCCTGGGGCAAAGATTGTGTGAGGCGGTTTAACGGCATGTTTGCCTTTGCGATTCTGGAACGGGATACGAAAAGAGTGGTGATCGGAAGAGACAGACTGGGTATCAAACCCCTATACTACGTTAAAACAGCCCGAAACTTTCGTTTTTCATCTTCTCTGCCTTCACTTCTTTCCGGAAACGATATCAGCCATGACATTGATCCGGTTTCCCTCCACTATTATCTGACATTTCATTCTGTCATCCCTTCGCCGTTCACGATTCTCAAATCGGTGCGGAAACTCCCGCCAGCCCATACATTGACTATCAACCCGGATGGATCATATGAACTGTCAAAATTCTGGGATCTTGATTTTAAAAAGCACCCGGAAGAACAGACCTATTCATTTGAAGACTGGGCATATTGTCTGAAACATGCCCTAAAGGAATCCATACAAAAAAGGCTCACGGCCGATGTACCGGTTGGCGTGCTCTTATCGGGCGGCCTGGACAGCAGTCTCATTGTGGGTCTGCTAAAGGATGCGGGCATAGACAGCGAAAAGCTGAATACATTTTCCATTGGGTTTGAGAGCGTGGACGATGAAAACGGCAATGAATTCCGGTATTCCGATCTCATTGCCGAACACTTTGACACAGTTCATCATAAAATCAATATCGGATCGACACTTCTTCTCTCCAACATGGACGCCTGCATCCGGGCTATGAGCGAACCGATGTCCAGTCATGATTGCATCGGTTTTTATCTCTTGAGTCAATCGGTTTCAAAAGTGGTAAAGGTGGTTCAGAGCGGCCAGGGCGCAGATGAAGTATTTGGCGGGTATCACTGGCATCCCCCGATGATGGTCAGCGAAAATGTTTTTGCGGATTATCAGAAATACTTTTTTGACTGCACGTTTGATGCGTACAAAAAGACCATAACGCCTGACTATCTGGATCAGGATTTCAGTGCCGCCTTTGTTTCCGATTATTTCAACCAACCGGGCGCACCCAAAAGACCTATCGATAAAGTGCTTGATATGGATACCCGGATCATGCTCGTGGATGATCCTGTAAAACGCGTGGATAATATGACCATGGCATGGGGGTTGGAGGCCAGAGTACCTTTTCTGGATCACGAACTCGTTGAACTGGCAGCCCGAATTCCTTCAGAATACAAGGTTTCTCATGGCGGCAAATATATTTTAAAGGAAATTGCAAGGCATGTTATCCCGGAAGCGGTGATAGACCGACCCAAAGGGTATTTTCCCGTACCTGTGCTGAAGTATTTCAGAGGCCGCTATTTTGATTTTGTAAAGGAAATCCTCACAGATGACACAGTCAAGAAAAGAGGCCTTTTTTCTCCCAAGTATGTTGAAGCGGTCATCAAAAATCCCGATGACCATATCACGCCTCTCAGAGGCGCCCGGTTATGGCAGATGGCCGTTCTTGAATACTGGCTGTCGGTCAACGCCATTTCCTGATTTTTTTTCATATGAGAAAACGTCATGCAAACGCACCATAGACCGATTCAATCCCCCAAAAGAGGTAAACCCGTTATGAAAAAAACAATGCGTCTCAAAAATACGAGAAATCTGATCAGAAGTCCAACCTTAAGGAACTGGCGGCCCCTTCCAAAGGCGGAATTCAGCCAAATAAAACCGGACGCCACAGTGGACATGGGATGGGGAAGAATCATTTTTGGTCATACATTTCAAACAAATCAAACGCTTCTTTCAACAATTTTAGAAGAGGAAAACCAGAAACGGGATATCGCCATTTATATCAGAGATGTTCATGTACTCCTGTCCATGAGACCGGATAATATTTTTCTTGACCCTTCGCACACCTATCGCCTCTGGCAGCACGACTACAAGCAGGTTAACCGACCTTCCACAGGCGGTTACACAATCCGGCGGATCAATTCATTAAAAGACGCAAATGAAATCAACCGGATCTACGCCCAAAGACATATGATGCAGTGTGCACCGGAATTCCTCCTGGATGAAAAAGCGACAAAGCTCAAAACCTATCTGACATGTGAAACCCAATATGAAGGCCGGATCACCGGAACAGTTACAGGTATTGATCATGTGGAAGCCTTTAATGATCCAGAAAATGGGGCAAGCCTCTGGTGCCTTGCCGTGGACGCACAAGGGGAATTGCCGGGAATGGGTGAAGCACTGGTCCGTCATCTGGTGGAACATTATTTCACCAAAAGCCGGAGTTATGTGGATTTATCGGTCATGCACGACAATGATGAAGCCATGAAACTCTATGAAAAGCTGGGATTTCAACGAATTCCGGTGTACGCGATCAAACGGAAAAATCCGATCAATGAACCCCTTTTTGTGACCCAGCTGCCTGAAGACAACATGAACCCATATGCCGGAATTATTATCGAGGAAGCAAGGAAAAGAGGGATCAGTATTGACATTATCGATGAAGAAAATGGCTATTTCAAGCTGGATCATGGCGGCAGGTCCATCATCTGTCGGGAATCATTGTCTGAATTAACATCAGCTGTGGCCATGTCAAGGTGCGATGACAAACGGATAACAAATAGTGTACTCAAAAAAGGGGAATTAAGCGTTCCCCGACAACTCATGGCCTCAGATACAGATTTCAATGTCAATTTAGAGGCCCTTGAACGGTTAGGACGGGTTGTGGTCAAACCTGCAAGGGGAGAACAGGGAAATGGCATCAGTGTGGACATAAAAAAAGAAAAAGATCTTAAACACGCAATATCACTGGCAAAACACTTCTGCAACGACGTGATTATCGAGGAATATGTGGAAGGCCTTGATTTAAGGGTGATTGTCATTGATTACAAAGTCGTTGCAGCAGCCATAAGAAAACCGCCTGAAATCGTTGGAACAGGAACACATACGGTCAAAAAACTTTTGGAAAAGTACAATAGGAGACGCATGGCAGCCACAGCCGGTGAAAGCAAGGTTCCTTTTGATGATGAAACCAAACGGTGCATCGCTTCTCAAGGATACAATTTAAATAGTGTGCTTCCTTCTGGTAAAAAATTACCGGTCAGAAAAACCGCCAATTTACATACAGGTGGCACGATCCATGATGTGACAGGAAATTTGAATAAAGAACTGGTCAAAGCTGCAGAAAAAGCGGCCACCTTACTGAATATCCCGGTGACGGGACTCGATTTTTGCGTTCCGGATATGACAAAAGATCATTATGTGATTATTGAGGCAAATGAAAGACCGGGGTTGGCAAATCATGAGCCGCAGCCTACTGCTGAAAAATTTGTCGATCTTTTATTCCCTCACACGATTCGCAAATAACAAACCGACACCAAATATATTTAACCAGATAAATCGATCTCAAAAAAAATTGGGAGGCTCATGGAAAACGCAAAAATTGACAATGACTATCTCACAAGCATACTCCTATCCCTCCTGAACATTCACAGTCCATCGGGATATTCCGATCAGATCGTCCACTATGTGGGCAAAGAACTTAAAAAATTGAAAATTGATTTTAACGTCACCCGGAGAGGTGCCATCCGGGCAAGCCTCAAAGGGGTCACAAACGCATTTGACAGGGCCATTACCGTGCACCTGGACACCATTGGCGCCATGGTATCTGAGTTAAAGGAAAACGGTCGCCTGGCCATTGTACCTATCGGAACATGGTCCAGCCGATTTGCCGAAGGGTCCAGGGTGACCATCTTCACGGAGAAGTCACCGTACAGGGGAACAGTTTTGCCGCTAAAGGCCTCGGGCCATGTGTTTGATTCAGAAATCGATACCCAGGAAACAAGCTGGAAATCCCTGGAAATCAGGGTTGATGAAATATGTCCGAATAAAACCCATTTGTTAAAAAAAGGATTTGATATCGGGGATTTTATTTCCTTTGACACGATGCCTGAAATTACAGATAACGTGTTTATCAACGCAAGGCATCTGGACGACAAGGCCGGTGTAGCCATTCTCCTTTCCATTATCAAAGCGATCAGGCAACATGAAATTGAAATACCTGTTGACTGTCATTTTTTATTCACTATATTCGAAGAGGTTGGATCTGGTGCGTCATCTGTGTTATATGAAGATGTAAATGAAATGATCGTTCTGGATCATGCGCCTGTAGCACCCGGCCAGAATTCCACTGAATTCAGCGTAACCATAGGCATGATGGACCAGACCGGGCCCTATGATTATCATTTAAACCGCAAACTTGTAGATTTATGTAAAAAATATAAAATCGATTACAGAAAGGACATCTTCAGGTTTTATCGTTCGGATTCAGCATCTGCCATAGAAGCAGGAAATGACACACGAACAGCGCTTGTGGGATTTGGTGTGGACGGCTCACATGGTTATGAACGGACACACATTTCGTCTCTCATCGCCACAGCCAACCTGATTCTCCTTTATATCCAGAGTGATCCTGTATTTAAACGAGACAGGAAAACCATGTCGTCTCTTGAAGGTTTTCCGAATCAACCGGGACGAAAAATAATACAGATCAAAACATAAACCGGACAATATTCACGTTTTTTTGAAAGACACCATATGATTGTTTCCATCGGCGAAATCCTTTTCGACATGTTTCCCACTCACAAACGCATGGGCGGGGCTCCTTTTAATTTTGCATTTCATTTGAAAAAGCTGGGATTCCCTGTCCGGTTTATTTCAAGAGTGGGATTCGACCCGGATGGCGAAGACATCATATCCTATCTAAAGCAGGAAGGATTTTATCCTTCGGACGTCCAGATCGATCCGAATTATAAAACCGGCAGCGTAATTGTCAACCTTGATGAAAAAGGTGTACCGGATTTTGAAATTCTCCCGGATGCCGCCTTTGATCACATCAAACTCTCCAAAACACTTTTACTGGCCGGAAAGGTGCCGGTCGATCTCGTCTATTTTGGGTCTGTTTTTCAACGTACGAAAAAAGCATCTTCTCTTTTCTCAGACTTTATCAGGAAAAAAGACAAACAGACCAAATGCATGTGCGATATCAATCTGAGAAAAGGATGCTTTGACAAAACACTTGTTTCTTCCTGCCTCACGCATGCGGATATATTGAAACTGAATCTTGATGAACTCAATATCATCAAGGAAATGAACGGATTCACCGGGAAGAACGACGCATTCATCAAAAACATGATGAAAACATATGATATTGAAATGGTGGCTGTGACCAAGGGTGCAGATGGCAGTGAAATTATAAAAAACGGAAAGCACTACACAGTCTTGTGTTTTGACTCCAATTTTGAAATCGCGGATACCGTGGGTGCGGGAGATGGTTTTTCCGCAGTTCTGGCCGTTGGATACCTTAAAAAATGGAAGCCGGATAAAATCATGTCCGTGGCCACGGATTTTGCCAAAGAAATATGTAAAATCAGAGGTGCCGTCCCCGAGGAGGATTCATTCTATCAGGTGTTCCGGCCGCTTTTTGGCAATGGAGAAAAACCGGATGACTAGACCGCTCTATATTCAAATGTTCAGTATTCATGGCCTGTTACGTTCAGAGAACATGGAACTGGGGAAAAATGCAGACACAGGCGGCCAGATCCATTATGTGGTCGAACTGGGAAGGGCCTTGAGCCGGGGAAAAACAGTCAAACGCGTGGATCTGTTTACACGGCTGATTTCCGATAAAACCGTTTCTACCGATTATGCAAAAGAAATTGAAACCGTCAATGACAAATTCAGGATTATAAGAATCCAGTGCGGGGGTAAAAAATACATCCGCAAAGAACGTCTGTGGCCCCACCTGGACGAATACATCGACAAGACCATTAAATTCATAAAAACCGAAGCGTGTATCCCGGATATCGTTCACGGGCATTACGCGGATGGCGGATATGTGGCAGGTCAGCTGGCGGAATTTTTCGGCACGCCCTTTATATTTACGGGCCACTCTCTGGGAAGGCCCAAAAAACAGAAACTGTTAAATGACGGTCTTGATGAAACCGAGATCGAAAAAAAATACAAAATCAATTACAGAATACAAACAGAAGAAGATATTCTTAAAAAAGCAGATCTGGTTGTCACAAGCACCAACCAGGAAATCAAACAGCAGTATGGAACCTATCACCTAAACGGGCTTCCCCGTTTCCAGGTCATCCCTCCGGGCCTTGATCTTGAAAAGTTCTACCCCTATTACTACGGCAAAATCTCAGAACCGGAACTAAATGAGCATCAGTTATACGCCCATGCATCCCTTTTGGAAGAGCTGAACCGTTTTTTCATGAATCCGGATAAACCGGTTATCCTCACCCTGTGCCGGCCGGATAAAAAAAAGAACATCAGCGGTCTGGTGAGCGCCTATGGTGAGGACAAGGAACTCCAGTCCATGGCCAATCTGGCGATTTTTGCCGGCATAAGGAAAGACATCTCCCGGAAGGACGACAATGAAAAGGATGTCTTGACCCGCATGCTGCTTCTGATGGACAAATACGACCTTTACGGAAAAATGGCGATTCCCAAGAAGCATGATTTTCAGTATGAAGTGCCTGAGCTGTATCGCATTACCGGTGAAAAAAAAGGCGTATTTGTCAATGTCGCGCTCACGGAACCATTTGGCCTGACCCTTATCGAAGCCGCAGCCACAGGCATTCCGGTTGTGGCCACCCGGGATGGCGGTCCCAAAGACATTATTAAAAACTGTCAGTGCGGCATTCTGGTCGATCCCACAGATACCCGGCAAATCAGCCATGCCATAAAAAAAATCATCGCTGATGCCGATCTGTGGAAGACCTACTCCAAAAATGGTGTGATGAACATACGCAAAAAATACACCTGGGAGAGTCATGTGAAAAAATACCTCAACGATCTGAAACCGATTGTGAAAAAATCCACTGCATCTGATCTGACACCAGCCAAACCGTCTGACATGATCGGCAGACGCATCATCAAACTCAATTCTTTCCTGGTCACAGATATCGACAATACACTGATCGGAGAAGACAATACAAAACTGAAAAAGCTGATCCGGTTGCTGAAAGAAAACAAAGAGACAATCGGATTCGGCGTGGCCACCGGAAGAACCGTGGAATCTGCTGTGGCGATCCTCAAAAAACACAACATCGACTTGCCGGATCTCATCATTTCATCGGTGGGCTCGGAACTCCACTATGGGGAACAACTCCAGTTCTCAAGAGGATGGGAATCGCACATTTCAAAAAAATGGGAAAGGGAGAAAATAAAGGAACTGCTTGATCAGCTTGATTTCCTCGAATATCAGGAAGATGACACCCAAAAAAAATACAAGATAAGCTATTACATGCCCCCTTCCAAAGACCGTGTGGCAACTATCCATGACCTTCTGAGCAAAAACAGCTGCAGATATACGCTGATATATTCCCATGACCAGTTTTTGGACATTCTCCCCCATAGAGCGTCCAAAGGAAAGGCCATCCGGTATTTGAGCTACAAATGGGAAATTCCCATCGGCAATTTTCTGGTCTGCGGCGATTCCGGGAACGACGATGAAATGCTGAGAGGTGAACCCATGGGGGTAGTGGTGGGAAACTACAGTCATGAGCTTGAGCCCCTTAAAGGTGCAAGAAATATCTATTTTGCAGATGAACCCTGCGCAGGAGGCATTCTTGAAGGGATTTCCCACTATCAGTTCATCGAAAAAGCAAAAAAAATAAATGACTAACCTAAGCACACAGGAACGTATATGCCATTTAAAAACAGAATTCAGGTCATTACCTACCCGGATAGCCTGGGTAAAAATCTTCAGGAACTCCATTACGTATTGAGGCGCTATTTCAGGAAAGCAGTGGGCGGCATCCATATTCTCCCCTTTTACCCGTCATCTGCAGACAGGGGGTTTGCCCCCATGACCTATTATCAGGTGGACCCCGCATTCGGCACCTGGCGTGACATTGAAATGATACAGGAAGACTATGATATTATGATCGATTTCATGGTGAACCACATTTCAAGACAATCCAAATACTTCGTCGATTATCTGGAAAACGGAAAGGATTCCGAGTTTGCGGATATATTTATGAGCTTCAACAAACTGAGCCCGGATGGAAAAATAGATAAAAAGGATCTTGAAAAAGTATACACCCGGAAACCTAGGCCGCCCTTTCAGGATGTGCAACGTCCTGACGGATCTCTTGAAACCCTCTGGTGCACGTTTGACTTTGAACAGATCGACCTTGATGTTACATCCCCGAAGACACGGGAACTGTTCAGGGATTTTCTGATTTTCCTTTCAAGAAAAAAACCGGAATTTATCCGGATGGATGCATTTGCCTATACCACCATCAAGCTGGGCACCAACTGTTTTTTTCTCGAGCCTGACGTCTGGAAACTTCTTGAAATGTTAGCTGGTTTTGTGACGCCTTTTGACTCACGGATTCTGCCGGAAGTCCACGGCCACTACACCTATCAGAAAAAACTTTCGGAAAAAGGGTACTGGGTCTATGACTTCGCCCTTCCCATGCTGGTGCTTCACACATTGTATCACCATACCAATACCGCTCTTTTAAACTGGCTCCAGATATGCCCCAGAAAACAGGTGACCACTTTAGATACCCATGACGGCATAGGGGTGGTGGATGTTGAAGATCTCATGACAGCGTCAGACATTGAAAAAACCATAAACGGGCTTTATGAAAAAGGCTCAAACGTCAAACCGGTTTATTCCAGCGAAGCCTATCAGAACCTTGATATTTATCAGGTGAACTGCACCTACTACTCGGCTCTGGAATGTAACGATAATTCCTATATTGCCGCAAGGACCATCCAGTTTTTTGCACCTGGCGTGCCCCAGGTTTACTATGTCGGTCTTCTGGCCGGGGAAAACGATATCGATCTGGTAGAGAAAACCCGAAACGGAAGAGATATCAACCGGCACAATTTTACCCTGGATGAAATTGATGACGCCGTAAAAAAACCGGTTGTGCAAAGACTGATCCGGTTGATGGAATTCAGGAACACTTATCCGGCCTTCAAAGGAGACTTTGCCATCCAGCCTTCTCCGGAAAACAAGGTGGTCCTGACCTATACCTTTAAAAAATATACAGCCAAGGCAGATATTGACCTCCATACGTATCTCACAAAAATCACCTATACTGATCCGGAGACATTTTCCGAGAAGAATTTTATTGTGTAGGCATCACGGTATATTTGAACTGACCAGTCGGTTTTAAAGTTGACAGAACCATACCGCCTCCCCTATAGTAGGTCAAGAAAAAATCAAACATCCAAGAGGCTCTTTATGGATACGTTCGTACTGACCTATGACCTGGGAACCACCGGGTGCAAAACCTGCCTTTACCGTATCGGAAAAACGCTGGATCTTTTGGGTGCAGCACTTGCCGAATATCCCCTTCATGTTACGGATGACGGCGGCGTTGAACAAAAAGCAGATGACTGGTGGCAGGCGGTTTGCACCACAAGCAGGGAAGTGCTCGCAAAAGCATCCCTTGCACCGGATGCAATCAAAGGTCTGGCGTTCTGCTGCCAGATGCAGGGGTCAATACTCGTGGACCGTCAGGGAAATGCATTGAGGAATCCCATGATATACATGGACGGGCGGGCCACACGCCAGATGGAAGACCATCTCTGCCATGGATTGTTGAGAATCAGCGGCATGAATTTGATAAAAGCATTGAATGCCTTGCGAATAACCGGAGGTGTTGCCGCCACCCCCAAGGATCCGCTCTGGAAATACCATTGGGTTCGCGAGAACGAGCCCGCCATCTTCAAAAAAGTCCACAAATGGCTGGATGTCAAAGATTACCTGATTTTGAGGTGTACCGGAAAAATCGGCATGACCCGTGATTCCGCCCATGTCACGTTCATTTACGACACCCGGCCCGGAAAGGAAAAATGGCACCCCGGTCTCTGCCACACATTCGGTGTGAATATGGATCATCTGCCAAAAGTCGTCCATGCCACAGATGTGGTGGGCACCCTCAGCGCAAATGCCGCATCTGAAACAGGTCTTTCTCCAGGTATTCCGGTATTTGGCGGGGGCGGCGATGTGACCATGGCCGCAATCGGATCGGGTTGCCTGGACCTTTTTGATACCCATATTTACGTGGGAACATCAGGGTGGGTGGCTGCCAATGTGAACAAACGATGGGTCGATATTGAAAATTTCATGGCGTCCATTCTGGGTGCTGTGCCCGGAAGATACAATTATGTGGGTGAACAGGAAACATCCGGCGCGTGCCTGAAATGGGTCCGGGACCATCTGGCTTTAGACGAAATAGGCATCTATCTTCAGGGAAAAAAAGACCCTGAAGAACAGATGGAAGATCTTTACAAACTCCTGAACCAGGTGGTGGCAGAAACCGAGCCTGGCGCAGGCAATCTCATCTTTACACCCTGGCTCCATGGCAATCGTGCGCCCAGAGAAGATGCAAACGCACGGGGCATATTCTTCAACATCGGCATGAACACCGGTAAACGCCAGATGATCCGGGCAGTGCTTGAAGGCGTCTCCTATCACAAAAGATGGATACTGGAAGCCATGGAAAAGAAAATTCCATTTCAGAAAAGCATCTGTTTCGTAGGTGGTGGGGCCAAATCCGATGTCTGGTGCCAGATCATGGCAGATGTGACAGGCAGGAAAATCCGAACGGTTAAATATCCCCAGGATATCGGAACGGTCGGCGCCGCCATTGTCTGCGGGGTGGGGTTAAAAATACTCCCGACCTTCAAAGGTGCAAAAGAATTGATCCCCATGGGAAGCAGTTTTCATCCCCAGCCGGAATACCGGGCAGTTTACGATCGTAACTTTGATGTTTTCAAATCCCTTTATCAAAAAAACAAAACACTCTTTCGCACGTTAAACAAAAGGTAATTCAAACCCTTCCCTTTTTATCAAAAAAGATGTAGGATACCGTCCCATGCAGAACCTTACAAAACAACAGAAAATACTGAAAGCTGCCACGAAAATCTTCTCCGAAAAGGGATTTCATCAGGCAAAAATGGATGAGATTGCAAATGTGGCCAAGGTGGCCAAAGGCACCCTTTATTACAACTATTCAAGCAAATCCAAACTCTTTGCGGCTACCGTCACAGACGGCATGAAAAAAATCATGCAGACCATCAGCAAGGAACTTGAATCGGATCTTCCCTTTCTGGACCACTTCCGGCTGCTTTTATCGAGCAGCATCAGGCTTTACCTCAAGCACAGCGAAGTCACCAAAATTTATGTAAACGAGCTGTCAAGCGGCCTTGATCCGGAGACACTCACGGAAATAAAACAAATCCGGAACCAATTCATAGACTTTGTGACAAACATTCTTCAAACCGGTCAGGAACGAGGCTATTTAAAACCCCTGAACCAGCATCTCTCCGCCACTGCTCTGATAGGAATCATCGAATCCCTCTGCAACAATCAGGTGAATGAAACCGATGATCACTCCATGGAGGAAATCATTGAAACGATATTTGCCATACTCTCCACGGGCCTTTTAAACCCGGTAAAAGTGCAGTTTTAATAGTGTCATAATAATTCCGATCCACAATTCCATCATTATCGCATCCATCGTAAAGCTCAAAAAGGCTTGACAGCTTCCTGACACCGTGTAATAAATCCTGACAAAATAGGAGGATAACCATGTCCCGTTTACGTATTTTCCGCAATAAGAAAAATTGGACACAGGCAGAGTTGGCCCGTCGCTCAAATGTTTCACGTTCCCGCATTGCCGCCATCGAAAACGGCGCGCTGGTTCCATCAGTGCATGCGGCGCTGGCATTAGCACGTGCACTTGATTGTACGGTTGAAGAATTGTTCTCCGAAGAAGGGGAAGGTGCCACCATCGCTTGGGCATGGCATCCCACCCAAGATTTTCCGGCATACTGGGAAGCCTCTTTCGACCAAAAAGTTCTGGCTTTTCCGGTAGAACCTTTGCCTTACAACATTCTGCCGCCTGACGGTTGGTTCGATGGCCGATCACGAAAACCGCTTTCGTCAGACGCCTCAAGTATGACACTGATCATGGCCTCTTGCGATCCGGCGGTGGGGCTCCTATCGGCCATGATAGGCGCAAAGACTGGTATGCGCGTGTTGTCCTTTCACCGCTCCAGTAATGAAGCGCTTTCTTTGCTCAAACAAGGAGTGGTGCATGTGGCAGGCACGCACCTCCGGGAAATCGATGAACCTGGGGGTAATGCATCCGTGGTTTGCGACCTTCTGGGCAAGGGATTTGGTTTGTTAAGGGGTGCGGTTTGGCACGAAGGCATAGCCGTACGCCCCGGAGAAGGCTTGACGGAGATTAGGAAAACCGTTTCTCCTCACATTCGTTGGATTGGCCGCAAGCAAGGTTCCGGAGCCCGTAGGTGCCAGGACAAGGTTCTGCCAAGCGACAGGGCCATCAAGAATGTAGCCCAAAATCACTGGGAGGTCACCATGGCCGTGCGACAGGGATGGGTGGACGCGGGTGTCTGCCACCGTCTGGCCGCCGAACAGGCCGGTCTTGAATTTCTTCAGGTCAGTCAGGAAACATTTGATTTATGCTACCCCAAATACATGGAAAAAGATCCTCGCATCGTGGGCTTGCGTAAGGTCATTCGCAGCGTGAGCTATAGAAAAAACTTAACCCGTTTTAAAGGAATAGATACCCGGACAACGGGTGATGAAGAAACGGTGTAGCTTACGGTAAAATAAAACGGGCAATAGCGGTTGGGGCTGAATCGATTTGTTGAGTGCAGAAACTCGGGAAGTGTTTTAAGGATGGGTGATTATTGAGTGCAAAAAAACTTCATAGAATGAAAAGGAAAAAGAAAAAGAATGAACAGGTTCAGAATCGTTTTATTAATGGTCTTATTAATTGTATGCATTGGGTGGGAAAATGGGTTTGCCGAGATGCAATCCATAACAGTATTTTGCGGCTCTGCCAATAAACCGGCCATGGAGGAGATCGCCGCAAAATTCAAGGAAGACAAGAATGTCGAAGTCAATATGATTTTCGGCGGATCGGGCACCTTGCTTTCTCAAATCGAGTTATCGAAAAAGGGTGAGATCTATTTGCCGGGGTCACCGGATTATATTATCATTGCCGAAAAGAAAAAACTGATCATTGAAAACAGTGATCAAATCGTTGCCTACCTTGTTCCAGCCATTATCACGCCAGCGGGTAATCCCGCAAATATCCATACATTGGAGGATCTGACCCGGCCAGGCCTTCGCTTGGGGATCGGGAATCCGGAAACGGTGTGCCTAGGTTTATACGGTATAGAACTACTGGAAAAAAATAGTCTCTTGGAACCGGTTTTAAAAAATGTGGTTACCTTCGGGGGCTCCTGTTCAAAAACAGCGAATTTGGCAGCGTTGAATAAGGTTGATGCCATTCTCGGCTGGCGCGTGTTTCATTTCTGGAATCCGGAGCGCATGGAATTTGTAGCTATCAATCCGAAACAAATACCTAGAATTTCATATATCCCGATATCAATTCCCGTGTATACCAAGGACGTCAATCTTTCAAAGGCCTTCATTGAATATACCCTTTCACCGATAGGAAAATCCATTTATAAAAAATACGGGTACTTGAGTATTCTGGAAGATGCAAAAAAATTTGCGCCAGAGGCTGCTGTCGGTGGTCTATATACCCTTCCCGACAAATATTTCGAAATTATCAAAGATTTATGGAAAAAATAAATGAATCGCACCTTTGACACCTTGATGTGGGGTGCGACTGTGTTGCTCATATTCGTGTTTATCAGCCTTTTTGGTAGCATGATTATTGAACTCGCTGGCACAAATGCATTGTCCTTCCCTCATTTTGATCGTATTTGGTTTGCAATCAAACTTTCACTGTTAACCGCCACGATTTCATCTGTTGTTGCAATTCTTTCTTCTGTCCCGGTTGCGTATTTGTTTTCACGGCAGTCTTTTTTCGGCAAGGCTTTTATTGATACGCTGTTAGACCTGCCCATTGTGCTTTCGCCCATAGCCCTTGGCGCGATGTTGCTCATTTTTTTCAACACCGCTGTTGGAAAACAGATTGAACACCATTTCGGTGCCATTGTCTTTGAGGTAAAAGGGATTGTTGTTGCACAATTTTTTGTTATCGTCGGCCTGTCCATAAGATTACTGAGAACCACGTTTGAAGGGATCGACCCCGAATATGAAAACCTGGCCCGGACTTTAGGTTACAATAAAATACAGACCTTTCAAAAGGTCGTGATACCCATGGCTGGCAGGGGTCTTATGGGATCTTTTTTATTGGTCTGGGGAAGAGCTATCGGTGAGTTCGGCGCAACAGTAACGCTGGCAGGGGCTACTACCATGAAGACAGAAACTATACCGACTGCGATTTATTTAAGCTTTGAGTCAGCCGACATCACGGGTGCATTAATTTATATCACCATCCTTGTTGTCATGTCTCTGGCCATTCTGTTTTTCGTCAGATCTGTTCAAGGCGGGAAATTGTGAAAACCTCCTATTTAAAAATTGAGTCGTTGAATCTGTCGTTGGGCAAATTTTCATTGCAAAACATTAACCTCTCTTGTGAAAAGGGGGAGTACCATATCCTGCTTGGCCCCACGGGGAGTGGCAAAACATCCTTAATGAAATGTATCTTGGGTTTTCACAGTGTCAACACCGGAACGATTTTCTTAAAGGATAAGGATATTACAAAGGAAGTTCCCGAACGTAGGTGTATGGGCTATGTTCCACAGAATTATTCCCTTTTCCCCCATTTAAATGTAGAGGGGAACATCCGGTTCGGTTTTCACGGAAAAAATAATAAGGTCAAAGACCCGGACCGTATTGTTGATAGACTTTGTTCCATCCTTGATATCCAAAAACTCCGAAAGAGGAATGTTCACCACCTGTCAGGTGGAGAAAAGCAGAAAGTGGCTCTTGCCAGGGCTTTAGCCATACAACCGGATATCGTACTGCTCGATGAACCCTTTTCCTCCATTGACGAAGGAGCCAAACGAACCCTTTGGATCGAATTAAAAACAATCATCAATGAGGTAGGCATAACTGCTTTTCATATTACCCACAATCTTGAAGAAGCATACAGCATGGGTGATAGAATATCGGTTCTGTTAAATGGCAAACTGCATCAAAGTGATTTAAAACAAATTATATTTGAACAGCCCGCGAGTGAAGGAGTCGCCCGGTATTTGACCTATCGCAATATTTTTTCTGGAATCGTGGGGGCCTGCAACGAAACAATGAATCTTGATTTTGGCCATTTCAGTATGGTGATCCCAAAGAAAATACCATCAGGGCAAACGGTAAAAATATGTATCAAGCCGCAAGATATTAAAATCATCAAGGATGGGTTCCCTTTAAAGGGATCATTAAAAAATAATCTTTTCCACGTTGAGATTGTGTCCATTTTGCGTCTTCCGGAGAATTTCATGATATATGCCAAATTAGCGGGCAGCCCTATGGAATATGATTTTGAAATAAAGATGCCAAAATATCTTGAAAAGAAATATAATCTGTTTCAGGGGAAAAAAATTAAACTCGCAATACCGGAAAAACAAATTGTCTTTATTTCGTAGCCTATATACAATCAAAAAAGTGATGCTGATAATCTATTTTTGAACGGAGGTTCCCATGTTGTTTCATACAGCGGGTATTGAAATCGAGCCCTGGTTGCCACCATTGATCGCTTTTGGCATCTCCTTTTTCACCTCCATGGGCGGCGTGTCCGGGGCGTTTCTACTGCTACCCTTTCAAATATCCTTTCTAGGGTATACACATCCTTCGGTAAGTGCCACCAACCAACTTTTTAATATCGTTGCGATTCCTGCGGGTGTCTATCGCTATTTCAAAGAAGGACGAATGATATGGCCATTAACATGGATTGTGATCATAGGCACCCTTCCTGGGGTTCTTATTGGTGCATTCATCCGCGTGTTATATCTTCCCAACCCCAGACATTTCAAACTTTTCGCTGCGTCTGTTCTTCTGTATATTGGTATTAAACTCATCCGGGACTTGATGAAAAAAAACACGGGCAATACGAACAGTGAAAAACGTTTTCAGGAAATGGTCCGTCTTACCCGTTCAAGTTCCTCAGGTTCAGAAAAGCCTGGTAAAAATATTTTACCGGTGGTCAGGGTGACACATTTCAATCTGAGACGTTTGGGATATACATTTTATGATGAACAGTTTGATGTACCTTTCTGGAGTGTTTTCGCGCTAAGCTTCGTCGTGGGCATTATCGGTGGTATTTATGGCATTGGGGGAGGCTCTATCATCGCACCTTTTTTTGTCACCTTTTTCAAGTTGCCCGTCTACACTGTTGCAGGGGCCGCGCTTATGGGTACATTTGTCACGTCTGTCGCCGGTGTGATTTTCTATCAGGCTATCGCCCACCTTTATCCCAATATTTCTGTAGCACCCGATTGGATACTTGGAGCGCTTTTCGGCGTAGGCGGCATGGCTGGCATGTATCTTGGCGCGCGGTGCCAAAAATTCGTCCCTGCAAAAGGGATCAAATGGATGCTCACCGGAATCATCCTGTTTACGGCTTTTAAGTATATGACCGCATTTTTCATGCAGTAAAAGGCACCCAAAGAAACCTGCTTCTCAATACCTTTAGACAGTAATTCTAAACAAGTTTGGTTTCACCATTTTTCACCGACTTTAACTGCCTGATAACTTATTTTTCAAATTTGAATATTTAAACTTGAACACAAGCCGCATGAGCCAGGATTCGATCCAGCTGATCCGAAAACCGCCACCCAAAAATGCCGTGTCGATATAGGCCCGGCATCCCTTTTCCAACACCTGGGACACGGCAAGCGTATCTTCAAAGGAAGCGGCTGCACAAAGCCCCCCCATCTGCGGAATCAATACGGCATTTCGTCTCCGCATCCCTTTCAGGATCTTTCTAAAAAACACCGGGTCCGTTGGTTCCACATAAACAACCCGGGCGGTCACCCCCACAAGCTGAGCGAAATCATCGAGAAGCGGCGGCACTTCATGCCCGGCGCAGGCAGCAGTCATGGTGTAAGACAGCCGTGAAGTGAGAAGGACACGGATATCTTTCCGTTGCCTGTACAAGTATTGATGAAGCCTGCACCAGGCTGGTGTCTGTTCAGGTAGTTTTTCGTCAATTCTTTTGCCATATAAATCAGAGGGGCCGGTCTGTCCATCCGGGAAATACAGCTCCCCTTCAAACTGCATGCTGAAACTTCCGCCATCTTTTCTGATGACACCTGCTGAAAGAAGCACTTCATAATTGTCGGCGACTTCCTTTCTGATATCTCTTTTTTCCATTTATCGGCCTCGGGCATGGTGTTCAAGATAAAATCGATGGATCATGCCAGGCGCGTATTCTTTTACGCCTGCGGCTGCCATGACCTTTTCCGCCACAAAACGCTCGCAAAGTGATTCAAGAGATATGCACACGTGAAACGCCTCCGCCATATTCTTTCCGATACATATCGCCCCATGGTTTGAAAGAAGGGTGGCATTGCTTCCCCGGATGGCCATGAACGCTGATTTGGCAAGCTTTTTTGTTCCGGGAAGTGCATACGGTGTTGTTTTTACAACCGGCCCCAAAATCATTCTATCTTCTCCCTGTATATTTTCAATATCCATACGGGCTGCTGACACACTTGAAGCAGCCTGCTGATGGGTGTGGATAATCGCCTTAATCTCAGGCCGATCCCGATAAATAGCCGCATGCATTCCTTTTTCCGAAGAGGGTTTCAGTTTGCCATGATAAGTTAAATCCCTTAAGTTTACAGGGACAATTCTCTCGGGTGTCAAGTGCTCATAGGCGATACCGCTTGGGGTGATGACAAACAGATTTTCATTCACCCGGAAACTGATATTCCCCCAGGTTCTTGCCACAAGTCCTTCCCGATGAAGTCGCAGCCCCGCGTCCCAGACGATTGTTTGGGCGTTTGAAAGACCCGTTATGCGGATGTTTTCAACCGGGTCCATCAATTCACTCCCTCAATCTCAGAAAAAATCCGGTCAAATCGCGAAAGCGCATCATCGATAATATCGTCGGTATCTGCAGAAGAGGTATACAGCCTGCTACCGGCCAGGGTGACAATACCTTCTGCCATGTAAGCCGCACCCATATGGGTCATCACATCCTTCCTGGCGTGAATCTCCTTGAGACGGGATGGAATCTGCCAGGGTTTGAACAGATTGATATCAAACAGCATGGTGCCCACTGTCTCCAGATGGCAAATTGACCCCTGATTGTAAACCACAAACGGAAGCCCGTATTTTCCCATAATTGCCTGAAGACCTTTTGTCAGACGATCTCCGGCCCGCCCTGCCTTCTCGCAGGCGTTTGTTTTCTCTATTTCCACCAAGGTATAATATCCGGCTGCAGCACTTAACGGGTTTGCGGCAAGTGTCCCGCCCACGTGGGCCTGTTTGGATTTCTTCCCGCCAACGCCTGCTGCAAGGAAGGCCATGTATTCCTCCTTACCGCCAAGTCCGCCTGCTGAAGGATACCCGCCTGCCACTACTTTTCCGAAAACCGTCAAATCCGGTTTCACCTTGAAATACCCTTGCGCACCGTCAATGCCTACTCTGAAGGCCGTGACCACTTCATCAAAAATCAGCAACGCGCCAAACCGGTCACAGAGTTCACGGGCCTTTTGATTGTAATTGTAATCAACCGGCCTGGTGCCGCTCTCCGGTCCCACCGGTTCCAGAATAACCGCTGCCGTTCCGCCACGATACCGGTTCATGGAAAGTTTTTTCTCGAGGGCCTCAATATCATTCGGATAGACCTCCTGGGTATATCTGAAACACGATTTTGGAATGCCATGGGATTCCAGAGATCCAGTGCCCGGAATCCTCATGCCGTAAGAAAGCTGATCACTCCAGCCGTGGTATGCCCCTCCCATTTTGATGATATATTTTTTACCTGTGGCAAGCCTGGCCACACGAATGGCAGCCATGCAGCTTTCCGTGCCGCTCCCCAACATTCGAAACCGGTCCACTGAAGAAAAATGGTCACAAATGAATTTCGCCAGTTTCAGTTCATACTCATGAAAAAGCCCGGTCACAGGGCCGCAGGTCTCAAGAAGATGAATTATTTTTTCCCTCACCGCGTCAGGATTGCTCCCCAGAACCGTAGGGCCTCCGGCCTGCAGAAAATCAATGTAGCGATTGCCGTCAATATCGTAAAGATAAGCGCCTTTTGCTTGTTCAAAGGCAAGCGGGTGGGGATAGTTAAATGCCAGATTGTGTTGAACCCCTCCGGGAATGACGTTTCTGGCCGAATCGATCATTTGTTTCGATTTCGGGCAACGCGCCTTGAAATACGACAGATACCGTTCCATGGCAGACGGTTTCAACGTGCGCATGGGCTGACGAATCAGCGCATGTAATTGGTCATATATCTTTTTCGTATCAGGGTATGTGTTGATGGCATATCCGGTTGTGTTCATATTGTTTCCTCCGTGTCAATGCAGTCTGCATGATTTGGCATTTATGACCGTAACTATAAAAAGGAAAAAAAACAAAGTCAATAAAAACTGACCGGTCAGTGCAAAAAAATAATTCAAGCCAGCCAAATGCATGGCAAATACACTCCTTTTACATGCGTTATACATAATCCACCCTATGCATAACCTAACCCGGCTCTGATACATTTGCACTTCAGAGGGTGATGACCGTGATATCCATTTAAGGGGAAAAAGCATCAATGAAGACCAACTTTATCATTATAAATACGCTGTTAATAACGCTTTTGTCCTATATATTTGTGGACATGATTTACAATATTGCCGATGCAAAGTTCGATACATTTATCGAATCAGCAAATATATCGGGGGCATCCACCCGTTCAGAGCAAAGTGCCTTTCTCCCGAAAAGCAAAAAAACACTCCATCCGTTTTCATACTACAAGTCCATCATCAAGCGGGATCTTTTTAAAACAGATGGGCCATCTGAAAAAAAGGAAAAAAAAATCGTTGATGAATCGCTTGAGCTGACTGAACTTGACTTAAAATTATGGGGGACGGTGACCGGCAACACCCGGAAACCATTTGCCGTGATCGAAGAAACAAAAGGTCCCAAAAGCCGAAATACCCAGATGCTTTATTCCACAGGGGATCAGGTTCAGGGAGCAACGATCGTTCAGATTCTCGATGAAAAAATCATACTGAAGTTTGAAGGGGAAAATGAAATTCTTGAACTGGAAGAATTCAAAAGCGACAGCAGAAGACGTCCATACAATCGCTATAGCAGAAACCGGTCAACGCGACCACCTGTTCGATCCAAAAGAACGATCAAACGAACCGAAATAGAAAACGCCATGGGTGATCTGAACACCCTCATGAAACAGGTCCGTTTTTATCCCCATGCAGAAGGAATCAAGGTTTCCAGAATCAACCGGAATTCCATTTTCAGAAGATTCGGCCTGAGAAATGGCGATATCATCACCGGGATCGATGGCCGGAAAATCAGCAGCATAGATGATGCCATGGGATTCTATAACCAGTTGAACTCATCGAGCTCACTTTCTGTCGAACTGAAACGAAGGGGCAGAAACCAGGTGATCGATTTTGAAATAAACTGATCCCTCTACTTTTTCCTTTGTTTCTTCTGCAATTTTTCCAGATACACTTGGTGAGACATGATTTTCAGATCGCCCTGCCTGTATTTTTGTCGCCTTTTTTCGCCATAGCCTGCCTGCATGGGCCAGTGATCCCTGATTTTTTCATTGATGATTTTCATGGCCATCTGCCGGTAATCGGTGTCCAGCATATCATAAACGGAAAACCATTCCGGGTGGTCTATGGCAAACATCTGAATCTGTTCCGCATAGTCTTCAGGCAGATTTTTGCTTATATATAAATACGGTTCTCTTATGCCATTTCGCTCAATACGGCCTTCCTGAACGGCCAGATCATAAAGGGGGCTGCCCGGAAGGACAACAAACCCCACACCGATCCATCCCTTTGTCACGTGGGTCAGCCGTCCAAGATGGGCCAGATTCCTCCCAAAGGTTTCTTGTGTTTCACCTGGCCCGCCGAGATTGATCCAGTAATAGGTGGGAATATCAAACTGCCTGAAGCAGGCATCGGCATTGATAATTTCTTCCTGGCTGAAATTTTTCTGATAGGATATAAGGGTTGGGCGTGTCAGTGTGTCTATGGTAACCTCAACGCGTGTACATCCGGATTGTTTGAACCGTTCAACAAGACCCAATGTCAAATCTCTGGGGTTCACATATGCTGTCCACTTGATTGCCAACTTTCTTTTTATAATTTCGTCAAGAATGCTTTTACAAAATTCTGATGGGAAATTAAACACACTGTCCGTAAAGAAAAAATGATTCAACGCATAGGTTCCTGTCAGTTCTTCGATCTCGTCCACAATCACCGATGGTTGTCTCATGCGATACTGCCGGCCCTCAAGATAGGGGTAATCGCAATATATGCAATTAAACGCGCACCCTCTTTTTGTCTGAATGGGATAATAGCCTCCGATTTTTTCATAAGATTCATAATCAATGCCCTCATGCCGGGCTTTCCCAAATGTTGTGTAATCCAAAAAAATTTCCCTGGGAATCTCCTGAAACGCCCCGTTTCTTTTTGAAATCAGACCGGCGACAGATGGACTCAATTCATTACCGGAAAAAATAGCATTCAACAATTCAGGAAACGACGCTTCTCCTTCTCCCACGATGCCATAATCCGCCGCCATAATCTCCATGCATTTTTTGGAATACAGAGAAAATCCAGGACCGCCCAGAATCATGGGGACATCTGTTTCACGACGGATCGCAAGTGCGACGTCCTTTAAAAATGGGAAAAAGGTTCGTGGCGGATTCACGGAAGTATCAATATTTCTAATGGAAATGCCCACAGCATCTGGTTGATATGTATTGACCGCTTGTTTGATAAACGCTTCAATATCTTCCTTTTCCCTGGCAAGGGAAAGGTCACAGGTGCGATAGTCAAACCCCTTTACATAAAGGGATTTCTGTATCCATGACAGGCCCGAAGGGGGGGCAACCCCACCTAAAGGGTTCTGAATGGTATGATTAACTGCATAAACCAGAAGTATTCGTTTCATAAACCCATCACAAAAAAATAAATTAACAGACAATGACTCTCTCCTGGCTAAAGGAAGGAGCCCCGACTCAGGTATATCCTAACCATCTGACGATTCTTAAGGTAAGATGTTATGTTATTTCCCGTATCCTTGTTGCGTATCACAAAAGTCGTTCGCAATGCAAATCAATAATTTGAAAACCCTGATTTTTCATTTAACCTATACGCAGCGTGCAGATTTTCGCAGATGACGACTGACGATATCAGACGATTGATTTTAAAAACATCGTTTTATGGCTTGCTGCCATTATTTTCGATCGCGGCCTTTTTTTCCGGTTTAATCCTGAATGGCAATACAATGGTAAAACATGTGCCTTTGCCAATTTCACTTCTGACCTCAATTGTGCCTCCGATCTCCTGCACCAGGCCATAAGTAATCGCAAGGCCCAGGCCCGTGCCGCCACTCTTTGTTTTTGTGGAGAAAAAAGGTTCGAAAATACGCTTGAGATTATCAGGCGAGATGCCACAACCATTATCTTCCAGGTCAATGGAGATGCCTCGATTGGGTTTCAGTACTATACTGATCCGGAGTTTGCCGCCATTCTTCAGGGCCGCAAACGCATTATTCAGAATATTCAGGAAAATCTGCTGAAGTTTGCCCCGGTCACTTTCTATCGGAGGAATATTATCCGGGATATCAATCATAACATCGATCGATCGATATAAGGCTTCCTTTTCCAGGAATCCCATGACTTCGGTGATAAGCTCCTTTAAATTGACTATCTGGATGCTCACATCCAGATGCCTTGCAAATCCCAGAAGCCTTCTTGTGATCCTGCTGCAGCGATCCACCGAGGAAATAATACTGTCAATGGATTTGATCAGTTTGGGGTCAGCCTTATACTCGTTCTTGAATTCAAACATGTCCTTGACAAGACCGGCCTTTTCATTAATGACGGCCAGCGGATTATTGATCTCATGGGCAACGCCTGCGGCAAGACGGCCGATTGAAGCCAATTTATTGGAATATTCCGCCATATGGAAATTACGGATGCGCCGTTTATCCGTCACTTTCAATTTTTTCACCATATAGGACGTCACACCGATAATCCATAAAAGTATCATCGTAATGCTTGCAAGCAGGTATCCGATCAAATTCATGCGGGGAGTATACCACGGCTCCATCAATTTTGTTTTGGGCATAGCCACGATCAGAATAAAAGGGATATCCGGAATGTAACGGTAACCGATTATCATGGGCTCGCCATTGACATTATCGAAGTTAACCACGCTTGTTTTTTCGCAATAGGGAGGAACGGGCATTCGCATGGTTTCAAAAACATTTCCGAAAAACCGGGTAGGGGTCTGCACGACCCCCTTTTTATTGATGAGAAAAACATCTTTCCTGATATCGGCTTCCATGGATGAAAGCAGATTGCTGAACTGATGCTCGAGGGTAGCCCGTAACACAAAGAAAGACCCGTCCTCTGATCTGTGCCTGATGGCAATCATAAGATGCGGCACGTTCCGATACCCCAAAATCACATCGCTGATATAAGCACCCTTATCAGTTACCTCATGGAACCAGGATTGATCTGCATAACTCCTCCCTTCAAGACGATAGGGTCCCACATAGGCAATCTGGCGACCTGTGGAATCAATGACACCGATATCCGTATAATCTCCGAATCCTTTTCTCAAATTTTCAAGCAGTTCTGAGAGACGCTCGGGATTTGAAAGTTCCTCGTATGTGTTATCGTGTGCGGCAAATACAAGCGCGGATTTCTGTTTATCCAGAAAAAAGGATATGGCCCGCCAGGTGTTTGAAGTGAACCGGGATACTCTCATGATAGCTTCGGATTCAACGGATTTCCAGGTGACATTGTAATCGATCAGTGCAAAGAAGACAAGAGGCACAATGGCAAACGCCGAAGTCAATAAGAAATTGGCCCACCAGATTCTTCGGAAATTAAACATATGCTTGAATTGAAATGCGATTGTGTCTTCCTTCGCCATATCTGCCGATTGCAATTTACCCGGTTTTTTCATTCATTGCCCCGAAAGATCATTTGGTTTTCATCTGATTCTGTTTGATAAACGCATTTGCTTTTTTAAGTGTATCGCTTAATACATCGATATCCACCGGTTTTTGAAGATACGAAAACGCACCCAGTTTCAGGCAGGTGTCCTTGTCTTTCTCGGATCCGTGACCGGTTAAAATAATGACGGCAATCTCAGGCCGTGTCTGTTTGACGCGCCGCAAGACTTCGATACCGTCTATTCCCGGCATATTCAGGTCGAGAATCATGACTTCCGGATCATCTTTTGAGATCAGGCTGAGCGCAGATTCACCATCATAAGCCACCAGAGAGCCCATTTCGCGCATCAGGAGTCTTTCAGAAAGGGTCTGGACAAATTCACGTTCATCATCAACGAGCAGTATTTTTGATGGCATTTCAAAATTATGCTTCCGGTATATGTCTGTCTGGTAAAACCCTTTTCCAACCTGGGTGTCAACGCTTTTCACGCCAGCCACCTTTCCTGCGATCGTTTTCAATTCCTCTTCAAGGCGGTTTAAAAGAAGAACGTTTTTATTTATCGTCAGGGTAACATTTCCTTCCCGTGAGAATACGTCTGCAGCATGTCCTTCCTTTGCCAGCGACACTTCAACCTGAGCCGACAAGGAAAAGTCCGCGGCCGCCTTTTTCGATTCGCCCGAGGGTTTGATGACGTCACTGGTCAGATGATCGGTAATCAGCGTGATAATTTTTTCCTCGTCCATTTTATCCACCGGCACCACCATATCATAAAGCGAATTGGCCCAGGGGTCATTGGATTTAAATAGCGTATCCACAAAGGCGCTCAAGTTTTCATCATGATTTTTTATCATGACATGCGCTTCTTTTTCCGACAATCCGTTATCCCTTGAAGCGGATTGAATTCTGAAGGGAACATCACCGATCAGCAAAACCCTTAACACATGGCTCACCGATTTTGGAATAAAAAGACCGGATGCACCGTCGATAATGAGTTTATCCTTCTCAAGAAATTGGGCCATAGAGAGCTTCAGCCAGGCGACAGCGCGTTCCTTCTCGTGTGTAAAATTATTAAAAAGAGACGTCTTTGATGTAAACGCCCTTTGAAGACTTTTTTCACTCAAACCTGACAATTGATGGGCTTTTGCCACGATCATGTCATCATTGACTACCTGATACTTTGCCTTTTCAGCAATGCGGTTGACGATGGATTCCTTATTGCAGAATATTCCACTTACAATTGTAATTACCGGCATAATTCCCCTCTCTCAATTCTTGATTATCGACATATCACGACAGACCGTCAGCAGCGGACATGTCGTTTCCTGGCTATCTCTGTGGGTTTGATCATAAACCGTCCGGATGGCCTTTTCCATTGTGGGAAAGATATTGTCACTGCCAATATTTTCATAAAGGTGAGTTCTTTTGAGAACGGACATGACCGATTCATTCACACCGCTCAATGAAATCCCGTACCCGGAACTTCTCAACCGGTCCACGATCAAAGCCAGTGTTTCCTCACCTGATGTATCAATATCATTTATCCCGTTGGCTGCAATGATTATGTGCTTAAGATTTGGCCGGTTCATGATCCGGTCATCGATTTCATCCTCAAGATAGCTGGCATTGGCAAAAAACAAAGGCCCCTCAAACCGGATAAGATCAATATACTCGCACGCGGACAATTGATTTGCGCCGATTTCCCGAAGGCTTTCATCCTCATGGCGTGAAAGGGAAGACACCTTGGGCCGCATGCTTTTATAGAGAAACATACCCAAAGACAGCACCACACCGACATAAATCCCTTTTTCAAGATGAGGCGCAAAAACAAGGGTGAATACAAATGTAATAATGGATATGGCGCCGTCATACCACTGTGTTTTCCAGGCGTGAACAAACCCGCTGACATTCACAAGACCGATAACGGCCATCATGATAACCGCTGCAAGCGTCGTTTGGGGAAGATGATAAAGAAGCGGTGTAAAAAAGAAAAGCGCGATAACCACCATGATACTTGTCACCACGCTTGAAAGCCCTGAGACGGCACCGGATTGGAGATTCACCGCACTTCTTGAAAACGACCCGGACGTGGGATAGCTTTTTCCGATTGACCCCAGGATATTGGCCAGGCCCTGACCAATCAGTTCCTGATTGGGATCGATGCGCTGACCGGTCTTGGATGCCATGGCTTTTGCAATGGCAATTGCCTCCATGAATCCCAAAAGCGAAATGATCACCGCAGCAGGCAACAACTGAAGGCAAACAGACGTTTTCAACTTGGGCATGCCAAACGCAGGCAACCCTTTTGGCACAACACCCACCACGCTGCCACCGCCTGTGACCAGAATCCCTTTTTCATCCATGTGCTTGTTGCCCAGTTTGATCCGCCAGATTCGGCCATCGGTCTCTGCCCCTTGAGGTGCTGCATCTTTCAGGTATAAAACGATTCCGCTGCCGCCTGATGAAACTGCAGAAAAATGTCTGCTTCTTAATTCTTCCCTGAAGATGTGGGCATTCAGTTTCTGTTTTTCCATTTCCAGCTGAATGATATTGAGCTGATGCTGAAGCTCCAGCTTTTCAATACCGCTCACATGGGCGGATTCCAGGGCCATCATATTCCTGGATACTTCGGTTCGTTGTGACCCGGCTTCGGCAATTTTATCTATGGCTGTATTGAATGCCAGAATTTTTTCCCGGATGTCACCTGATTCAAACTGGGATATGTCCACTTTTTGATTGTGTTCAAACCCTGTTCCCCAGGAAATTAACGTGGTCACCACAACAGCAACGAGCACATTAGGGATTCGCGGGTTCAGGCGCTTTAAAACCACCATGATCGCAATGGAAAAAATACCGATCAAAAGTGTCGGCCAGTGCGTATAGTCTATGGCAGCCTCGACGACTCTTATGATGGTTTCATAATGATGGGTGGCACTGTCCACATCCACGCCAAAAAGTTTGGAAAGCTGGGATGATGCAATAATAATGGCAGCGGCATTTGAAAATCCGTTTACGACAGGGTGGGCCAGAAAATTGACGATCAATCCAAGACGAAGCACGCCCAACGTCAGCTGAAACACGCCCACTGTCAAGGCAAGAACGACCGCATAACCGATAAATGCCTCGCTTCCCAATGTGGCAAGGGGTTCCAGAGAGGCGGCTGTCATCAGGGATACAACAGCCACAGGACCGGTGGCCAACTGGCGGCTTGAACCGAAAAGCGCCGCAACCATGGGGGGTAAAAATGCCGCATACAGGCCATAGTATGCCGGAAGCCCTGCAAGTTGGGCATAGGCCATGGATTGGGGTATCAAAACAAGTGCGACTGTCAAACCTGCAAGAAAATCGATCTTGAATTTGCTTCCGTTATAATCCTTGAACCATTCAAGAAAGGGAAAAATTCGTGTAATCATGATTGTATTTCCTTTTTAACACAATGAGTATATCACGTGTAAATTATGATAACAGACTGATATCTCACATCAATCCGTAGTTTTAGCTATCAAGCGGCTTATTCAAATTTATGATCCCGCAGCAAGTTGGTCCAAACGCCTTTCACGCCTTCCAGTTCCTTTAGCAAGTCAATCACCTGCTCGTTTATTTTACCGCTGTCTGACGATGAATTGTGAAAGTGAACATGAACCACGCCATCTTTGGCATTAACCTTGACTGCAGGAAATTTCTCGATAAGAATCGATTCTGCCCTGGCAGCGAGCAGCCGGTCGGCAAATTCCCTTTCTGAATTGGCTGTGGGCTTGAAACAGGGGTATCCAGCCACATGGGCAAGGATACTCACTGCGTCATCAACGGAAAGATTATCAATATGGAGCACAAGATCATACAGGTTGGCATTAAAGGCATCAAGGCCATATAAATGAAGCCCCCATTTCCGGCGTTCTTCATCATCCTTGATCAATATCTGCCGTGCTTTTCCCTCTGCAATATTTTCACGTTTCATTTCCTCCTTGATCCGGTCGTCAAAATTCGAAATAATTCGAACCTTCATGACATGGGATATTCCCTGGAGAAAAAATTGTCCGGCCAGTCCATGATATACGATTTTCCCTTTTGCCACATGCTCGAGGAGTGCTTTTTTAATATAAGCCACGTATTTTTCCTTGCCATGGGTAAACCGGTCAAGAATGGACGGCGCATCATGAAGCGCCCGGATCAGCTTGACTTCCGGTATGTTAAACTGCTCTGACGTTTCAATGAGAATATCCCTTGAAATGCATTCAAAGTTCAATCGTGAAGCCAGCTTTTCCGCGATTTCTTTCCCTTTACTATAAGATCCTCTGGATATTGTTATAACAGGCATATAAATCCTCTTTCCTAAAATGATGATTTTTAATCGTTCCCAGGAATTTCTTTCTGTCAATTTTTCTTGAAGATGATCCTTGAGAAACGTTATCTACACACATAAGGCCGCTTTCAAATCTGTTATCCGGCTGCTGAATTGAATCGGCCCTGCAATTTCAGGAATCAAATCCGAAGCATGTAATAGCTAAGATTTCAGTTGGTTATCTCCGTCCACCCCATGCACAGCTTTCCTGAGAATAAATAGCAAGGTATGTAACAGATATTCTTTATATTAGCAAGAGACCTATTGTTGGGTTTAACGGGTTTGTTGGGTTGCTTGGGTTTATTGGGTTTATTGGGTTGCTTGGGTTTGTTGGGTTGCTTGGGTTACTTGGGTTTATTGGGTTGGGTTGGTTGAATAGATAAGTGGTTAAAACGGATAGAATTCCTTTCACTATTTAACCATTCTGCCATTTGACCATTTATCTATTCCGCTGAAATGCAATAACTTAGGGGATTCGTGAAAAAAAATTCCATTTACCGAAACTTTTTTAGGTTCAGGGGGTTTAAGTGTCCAAACAGGATAATTTTGAAAAACATGACCAACAAGGAGGAACACACATGAAAAAAATCGTTATCGCAAGTCTGGTATCCATGATGATATTGACACTCGGCATGGGAACATCCATGGGTAAAATGAACAAATTCGCAAAAGGCCTGAAAAACTTTGCTCAGGAACAGAATTTTTACGCAGACGGCCAAACCTGCATCAATAAAATTCACTGGCGGGCCAATATTCATCATGCCCTTCTCAAAAGACTATACCGCTGCCTGAACAATCTCGACCTTTCAGATGACGTGAGAGCGGTACTGGCCACGGTACTGAAAGACTATCGGGATGCTCAGGAAACCCGGAATGACGCCATGAAAACTGCGGTTAAAACCTACTGGGACGTATTGACCGCCCCTGAACTGGATGAAGCTGCACTTGAAGCGGCAGAAAATGCCATTGCAGGCCTGAAAGACCAAGACCTCAACCTGAAATTCGAACTTGTCCTGGCCATTCGAAATCTTCTCTCCGAAGATCAGATTGCCGAGTTGTCCGACTGCTTTGATTTTGACCGATGCATGGCAGAAGTGGATGCCCTGGAGGATATGGAAGAAACAGCGTCGGAATAATCCAGCCTGGATTCGTGTTAAACCGGGACGAGCAAAAAGGGGGTGGCATGGCCATCCCCTTTTTTTTATCGCTGAAGATTCTTGAAGATGTCGTTTTTAACAAGTTGTGTCCCTGCAATCATTTTTTCGCTTTCCCCTGCGCCTTGATTTTTATGCCTGCAAAATGGTCATTGAATAAATGATATTGCATAGTAAATCTATTTATTATACAATATGTGCCGATTTTGAAAGAAAGATGACTTTTTGCCTTTCTCTTTCAAAATGCGCTTCTGAGAACATTTTAAAACAGACAAACGCATTATAAGTACTTTCCATTAAGCCGTGAAAGATTCACAATTATTTTAATCGCTTTTTTGTTCCAGGTTACATTAAACCCGACGTCTTTAAAAAGGAGAAGAAAAATGAAAGTTGGAATCAAAATGATGGTGGCAGCATGTATGGCCTGCGGGGCCTTGATGCTTGGATCTGTATATCATGCATCTGCAGGTGAGATAATGATCATCGCAAACCCGAGCGTGCCTGCGGAAAGTCTTGATCCGGATGCGATCAGGAATCTTTTCCTGGGTAAAACCGCGAAATGGGAAAACAACGATATGGTCACCATCGTGGTGTCCGAACAATCGGACGTGCATAAAGGGTTTCTTGAAAAGTACATCAAACGGACGGAAAACCAGTTCAGCAATGTCTGGCGTCAGAACCTGTTCACCGGAAAAGGCAAACAGCCGGTCAAGGTGAACTCGGTTGAAGAACTGGTGGATTATGTGTCCAAAACCCCAGGGGCCATCGGCTACATCTCCTCTGATGCGAAACTTCCGCCAGAGGTCAAGGTGCTTGCCAAGTAGGCCTTCAAACCGGGCATGACAGATGCGAAAAATACAAATCATATATCAAACATTCGATATTTCCGGCTGATCCGGACAGGGAGGAAAACAGATGAACAAATTATATCATGCGCTGATACTTGTCTTTATTTGTATGCTGGTTGCAGGCAGCCTGCCGGCAGGCGCCGAAGGCGTCAATATTCACGGATTCATTTCCCAGGGGTATTTGAAAACCAACCAGAACAACTATCTGGCGGAAACCGATGACGGCAGTTTCCAGTTCAATGAGATGGGGATCAATTTCACCACGTTTGCGACAAGCGACCTCAAGATTGGCTGCCAGTTTTTTGCCAGGGACCTGGGGGATGTGGGAAACGATGAAATCATCATTAACTGGGCGTTTGCCGAATACACATATCGAAACTGGCTGGGCCTGAGAGCGGGCATCCTCAAATATGCATTTACACTCTACAACGAAACCAGAGATTTTGATTCCTTGAGAACATCCATTTTTCTGCCATCCAGTGTGTATAACGAATGGCTGCGGGACGGCTTTAACAAAATGAAAGGGATCGAACTTTTTGGCCTAACAGGATTGGGCCCATTGGGCATGCTGGAGTATCAGTTCCAGACCGGCGTGGCCCCCACTGCATTGAACAGCGGCACAACCAAATATCTTACAGAGATGCCGACAAGCGAATTAGGCAGCTTGACGAACGCTGAACCAGACACCACATACGCTGCACGACTGATTTGGAATTTGCCTATTGACGGGCTTCGCATCGGTGGCTCCTACATCCGTTCAGGTTTGCTTTATGAGGGTACTGTCAAGGACTATGGCTTACCGATTTCCATCGACATAAAAAAAGCAGACGTGTATTCGTTTTATGCAGAATACACCTATCAAAATCTCAAGATTGCAGTGGAAAACTATTGGTCCGAGAGTGAAGCAACCTCGACAATCACCCTTCCCAATGGCGATCCTTATGTAAGAAAAACGAAAACCAAAGATGGAGACACATATTATGCCAGTCTTGGATACCGGTTTACAGACTGGTTTGAAGCCGGCTATTATTATTCGACTGCTGAGGGAGGTGCTGACGACAAGGGGGATTTAAACACACTCGAGGACCATTGCCTTTCGTTACGCTTCGACATCAACCCCAACTGGATCGCCAAGCTGGAAGCCCACGTGATGGAAGGGAAAGCAGGTGTCGAACCGGATAACGACGGCCATGTCTACAACGAATGGATGCTCTATGCCGCAAAGATGTCTTTCAGTTTCTAGATGAAACCGATCCGCTCTATGAAAACAACTTAACCACAGAGGGAGGGCCAGCAGAGGAAATTTGTTTTTTTCTCTGTGGCCCTCTGTGTTCTCTGTGGTTTTATTTATTTCAATTGATTTTCGATATGTCATCCAATACGTTTCTGATGGCCATGGCGATATCCAGTCTCTCAAAAGGCTTTTCTATATATCGATCCGCTCCGATTGACTCTGCTTTTTGTTCATCCATTTTTTCGCTGAAACCCGTGCAGAGTATGATCGGAATACTGGGCCGGATGGTTCGTATTTCAGTGACGAACCTGCTGCCATCCATGCCGGGCATGGTCATGTCGGTGATCACCAGGTCAAATGATTGGGGAACATTTTGAAAAAGAGATAGTGCATCCAAAGGATTATTCTGAATTTCAACATAGTAGCCAAGTTGTTCCAGCGTTCTTTTGGCCATATTCAAAATCGGTTCTTCATCATCCACAAAAAGGATTTTCTCATTGCCGCCCGGTACATCCTTGCGCTTAACCGGTTCTTCAACCGCCTCTGAAAGGATCAATGGCAGGTAAATGGTGACAGCCGTTCCCTGGCCTTCCTGGCTATCCATTTCAATGACACCTTGGTGGGTCTTCACGATATTTTTCACCACTGCAAGACCGATACCCGTACCTTTTCCTACTCCCTTTGTCGTAAAATAAGGGTCAAAAACCTTGTCACGAATATCAGGGGAGATACCGGTGCCTGTGTCCCTGACTGACAACCGGACATATTCTCCCGGAGAAAAATCAACCATTTTTTTAGCAGATTCAGCAGTAACCCTGAATCTGCCCAGCTGAATCTCCAGCACCCCGCCATTTTCTTCCATGGCATGGGCGGCATTGGTGCAAAGATTGATCAATACCTGATGAATCTGGGTCAGGTCAGCCAGAACAATACTGACATTTTCTGTAATCCGGGTTCGGATTTCGATGCTTGCGGGCAAGGATGCCCGCATGAGTTGAAGGGCTTCCTTGATCACAGGCTGAATGTTCACCGGTTTTTTCCTGTGCTCTGTTTTTCTGCTGAAGCTCAAGAGCTGCTTGATCACATCTTTTGCCCGCAGGCTTGCCGTTTGGATTTCTTCCAGGTGAAGCCGGGCCTGATGGCCACTGGGGACATCATCCAGGGCAAGCTCGGTGTTCCCCAGAATGATACCCAAAAGATTATTAAAATCATGAGCAACGCCACCGGACAAAACGCCAATGGCTTCCATTTTCTGAGAGTCCTGCAGCTTTGCCTCCAGGCGTTTTTTTCCCGTGATATCCGTTAAATTGACCACCATGCCGCTTCGTTCTCCACTGGCATCCACCATAATGGCCGCACTGATAATCAGATCCAGCAATTCACCATGCTTTGACAGGCGTCTGGTCTCAAACTGAACCGGATTGTCGGATTCATAAAGTTTCCTGTAAATATTTTCCGTAACTGCCTTCTGGTCATCCGGCACAAAGGGCATGGGCCTGCCTTTTATTTCATCCAGGGTCCATCCAAACACTTTGGTGAACTGGGGGTTGATATCACTGACAAAACGATTGTTGTCATACACCAGAACCGGATCAGGAATCGTCCTGAAAATCGCTCTCAGCCGTTCTTCACTGATTTTGAGGTTTTCTTTGCTTTTTTTAAGTTCTGCTCTGGCAAGCTGGAAGTAAATCAGGATCATGCCGATGGCGACAATGATTTCAAGAGACGCACCCAAAAGATACCCCCAGGGCGCCAGCCATTCAACCGGCCTTACAAAAGGATAGTCTGCCTTGTGAATTCCCCATACGATGAACGCATAACCGACAATATAACGGCTTCCCCCGCCCTGAACCTGCCTGTTTTTTAAAAATTTGATTCCGGTCAATATGTAGACCCCGCCCAGGAAGATATATATCGGAAGCGTCGCACTGATCAATGTCCGCCCTGATAATCCTGCGGCAATGATCCAGATGGAAAAAAAAGCCGACAGATAAATCAGATATGGGGGTAATTTCTCACTGATAAAGGTATAAGTCCCCCAAAGAAGAAAAACACCACTGACCAGGACGGCCAGTTGATTCAAAATCAGAAACCCGGGTTTCAGGTCTGGTGATATATTGGCCACAACCATCAACATAAAAACAAACCTTACGGCATAGATACACCAGCTGATTGCCCAAATGAACAGATAGGGCTTCCGGTCCAGGTAATAGAGGTAAAAATAGGCGATGGCCAGAATCAGTGTACCTACGAGCGTTGCCACAATGGATGGGAAAAGCCATGTCATGGGAAAAGCCTCTGTCTTTCTGAAACGTGGTTATTCATACCTGTAAAGGCGAATTGACGGCTTAAATGAAATGAAGCATTTACGATGAATCGGTAATGATAGCAAAAAAAAGAAATCGGTTTTTAAAAAATTACTAAAATTTATCTGAAATGTCAATAATTTAGAATCTTGATTTAAGGATTGAAATTATACAGAAATAATAATATGCTCTCCCCAATTTCATTAAGCGAGTAGAAAAACTGGCCAGTCATGCCAGATATTTTTTTTGTTTTTTCCCCTTTTTCAAAATGAGCAGTTTGAATTAACGCCGCATGCATTGCGAACACAGGAAAAGACCTTTCTGAAAAAAAGGAGATGAATGAATGACGATTAAACGATTTCTTAAAGCGGTTGCCGTAATGGTGGCCATAACCGCTTTCAACAATACGCCCGGTATGGCATCCGAATCCGAGGTTTTGATTATTGCCAATAAAGACATGACAATAAATTCTCTTTCAAAAGCTGAAATAAAAAATATTTTTCTGGGCATGACCACGTTCTGGCCGGATAATACGAAAATAACCTTTGCCACCCTTGTGAAACTTGAAGTACATAAACGATTTGTCGTTAAATATACAAATAAAAGTACCGATCAGTTTCGCGCGTATTGGAGGAACCAGCTGTTTATCGGTAAAGGAAGAATCCCCAAAATATTCAAAACCGAACAGGAAATAGTCAACTTTGTGGCTAAAACCGATGGCGCAATTGGGTATGTTTCTCCCTCAGCTGCCATTGATACCGTCAAAGTCATAACTGTTTCTGATAATTAAGGGGGAGAAGAAAGATGAACCTAAAAAAAACAACAACGCTTATTCTGTTTGCTGTCATCATTTTTTCAAAAAATAGTCTGGCCGAAGATCAGTATGGCCAGGTCGATATTCACGGGTTTATTTCCCAGGGCTATTTACAGACAGATAAAAACAACTATCTGGCTGAAACTGAAGATGGCACCTTTCAATTCAATGAAATGGGCATCAATTTCACGACAGACGTGACAGACAGGCTTCGACTGGGTGTTCAGTTCTTCGCAAGGGACATGGGCATAAACGGCAACGATGAAATCGTCGTGGACTGGGCCAATGCCGACTACCACTGGCGGGACTGGCTGGGAGTGCGGATCGGCAAGCACAAAGGGTTCTCCGGCTTTTTTTCGGCCACAAGAGATCTGGATATGCTGCGAACATGCATTTTGCTTCCCCAGAGCACCTATGGCGAGCTGTTCCGGGATGCGTTTTCAAGTTATCGCGGTGTTGAGTTTTATGGCCGGATTCTGTTGGGGAGAGCAGGACTTCTCGCCTATGAATTCAG